>Ga0209164_1001473_pt1 | contig 30154 bp, 29 predicted proteins | sample MTBNYHSulfiMetaG_FD_187458 | JGI IMG/M metagenome (GOLD analysis project Ga0209164, IMG submission 187458) | Enrichment culture microbial communities from rom New York Harbor, USA that are MTBE-degrading - MTBE-NYH (New York Harbor Sulfidogenic)... | ecosystem: Environmental > Aquatic > Marine >... | reverse complement strand
ATCTTTGGGAGAATTTGTGGATAAAATTATGGGCTCTATCCGATTCCATTGCTCATTTGTAAGTTCCATCCCGATCTTATTACATAATCAGGAACTTATGTCTAGATTTTTTTTGAGATAGCTTCTAATATCTTTTCGATTCCGACGATATCTTCCGGCCGATCCACCTCCGGAGAATCATGCGGTGTCACAACGACTTTGATGCGATAGCCGTATTCGAGACAGCGAAGCTGCTCGAGCTTTTCTATCTTCTCCAGCCTTCCTTCCGGTAATTTCCGAAAGATATCTAGAAAACGTTTTGTATAGGCATATAGGCCCAGATGTTTAAACGTGTCGAACTCCTGTCCGTGCTCCCTTCCGAACGGAATCGGCGAACGCGAAAAATACAGGGCAAAACCGTCCGCATCGAAAACGACCTTGACGTCCCTGGGATCCGTGATTTCCTTCCTGTCGACAATTTTAAAAGCAAGTGTGCTCATATCGAGTGTCTGGTCCGTTAGAAGCGGGCCGACCACATCGCCGATACTGCGGGGGTCCACAAGGGGTTGATCGCCCTGAATGTTCACCAGGATGTCATTTGCGGCAAGATTCATAATCCGGGCCGCCTCTGCCACCCGATCCGTACCGGTTCGGTTTTCACTCGAGGTGATCAGCGCTTTTCCACCGAAGTTCAGTACGGCCTCGAAGATCCGCCTGTCTTCCGTGGCCACCAAAAGATCGGATATCTGCGGGGCCTTACGTACTCGCTCATAAACCCTCTGGATCATGGGCTTGCCGCCGATAAGCGCGAGAGGTTTTCCCTCAAAACGGGTAGATCCGTACCTCGAAGGAATGACACCCACAATTCTCATGACCGCTTGTGCCGCCTCATGATTTCATTGACCCCTTATCGGATTTTGTTTTATGGTATCGTCAGTATCATAGATCTGGCAGAAGCACGGGGCACTGCAAACGAAAGGGCCTGCAATGGATATCAACAGGTTGAAACGCCTTCTTCAAGATCTCGTCTCAGGCAAAACATCGGTCGAGGACGCCGCGGCGTTGCTCCGGCATATGCCCTTCGAAGACATAGAATATGCCCATATAGATCATCACCGCTCGCTTCGCAAGGGATTTCCGGAAGTGATATTCGGAGAGGGGAAAACCGCCGAACAGATTATCGGAATCATGGATAAGATGCGCATCCAGGAAAATATCGTCCTGGTAACGCGGACGGACAAAGAAAAAGCCGCACGGGTGACCTCCCGTTTTCAGGACGCCGTCTATCATCCAGATGCCCGGATGATCGTCTGGCGCACATCGGAAATTCCCAAACAGGGCAAGGGGATCATTCTGGTCGTATCCGCCGGCACCTCGGACATCCCGGTGGCCAAAGAAGCGGCACTGACGGCTGAAGCGATGGGCAACGAGGTACACAGCATATACGACGTAGGGGTATCAGGCATCCACCGCCTGCTCGACCATAAGCCGGTTCTCGACCAGGCCGCCGTCGTCATCGTGGTCGCCGGCATGGAAGGCGCTCTTCCGAGCGTCGTCGCGGGAATGATCAGCCGGCCGGTCATCGCCGTTCCGACGAGCATCGGCTACGGCGTGAGCTTCGGTGGTCTTACCGCCCTGTTCGCCATGCTCAACAGTTGCAGCTCAAACGTCGCGGTAGTCAACATCGACAACGGATTCGGCGCAGGATACATGGCCGCCATCATCAACCGCGGTTAGTCAAGCGGTTCCTTTTCTTTGAGGCGACAGAGAGCCCTTTGGGGGTTGCCCAAAACGGATTGGAACAAATTTACGAATGCCTTTGACAACGCCCCCGGACTTTTTCAAAACACGGGCAGACAGCGGACGATTCTCTTTGTCATAGATATATGCATTGGGGGCTGTTGGATATAGATGAAGTGGTTTGGCTGCCGTTGCAAAAAACTGGCACCTATTGTTCCGATCCGTTTTGGGCAACCCCCAAAGGGCTTTTCATCGGCCAAAAAAAATCGCTCTGGTCAGGCCTAAATTAATCTTCCGCTATGGGAGGGCGGCCCCGGACCAGCCCGCAGCCTGCCGCAGCGCATCGGAAAGCGTCCAACCGACAATCGCCAGACATTCCATATCCAGATAGTCTTCGGCGCGCCTTTCGAACAGCAAGGAACACTGGGCAGAAAATTCATCATCCCGGTCGTTGAACAGCAGCAGAACCGGAACCTTTGGAAGAACATCAAAAACGCTCTGAACATCATAGGAGAGCCGGATGTCCGGCGACCGACCATTCAGATCCCGACACGCCTGTTTCAGCGCCGCAGCCCGTCCGGAAAAGTGTTTTGCAAGAGACCTTTCGGCATTGGTCGAGAACGCGGCGGCAAAAGGAGCGGCATCCTTAAAATCCCTGTAGGAGACCCACTCTTTGGCACCGGAAGGAGAAACCGGACACAGGAGCACGTATTTGCTCAGCAGGACTTTTATCGCATGGGATACGCGATCCCCTAAAATATCCCTTATGCCGCCGGCTGAAATCCGATAGGATCTACCGAGAAAAGGCAGAATGACTCCATCGCCATCCGCCTGTCCGCCCAGCCTTTCTGCCCTTTGCGCCGGATCGACGCCGCCGATCAGCGATAAATAGTGACGGTATGTCTCCTCAAAGACCGAAGATTGGATCATTACGAAATCTTTCTTTATGCCCGTTCAGCATTATGAAATTTTCTGTGAACCTCTGAACCCGCACTGCATACGGAAAAACCTTTGGGCGGTTCTGTCTGATCCGCTTTTCAAACAGCCAGATCGACACGGATGGTTAATGGCCTACCATCCGCCGATGAGATGAAGATGGAGATGAAATATTTCCTGGCCTCCGCCTTTTTCGACGTTAAAAAGGAGTTTGTAGCCGGATGTCGAGACCGAAGCCTTGACGGCCATCTCCTTTGCGACCATGAACATATCCGCGACAATGTCCCGATCGTCCGGCGTCAAGTCGTTGACGCTTCGAATATGCCGCCGGGGAACGATGAGAAGATGAACCGGAGCAGCCGGTCGAATGTCCTGGAACACGACGATCTGTTCACTCTCATAGAGAAAATCTTTGGCGAGTTTCCCGCTGGCTATTTGACAAAAAATACAATCGGTATCCATCATCCTATAAATCCTGTCAATAATGTCCTTTTCACCTGCATCAAGGCCTTAATTTCGACGCGTCAGGGTACCCCCCGCCCACAAAAGATCATGGGATTTCTCAGTTATCATCCGGTTGATCCTGCAAATCCTGTCGGATATAAATCATCAAACACAGTTTAAAGCAGAAAAACGCCATCTGCCGCAAATCGTCGGTTCGGAAAGCGCCTGTTCCAGCAGCATCAAGAAGCGGTCCCTCGAAACGGTTTTTGCACCAAAACGGATCAGGTGTTCGGTCGCCACCTGACAGTCGATGAACCGGAAAGATTGCGATTCAAGGTGCCTCACCAGCCTGAAGAAAGCAACCTTGGAGGCATTGCTCACACGGGCGAACATCGATTCACCGAAAAAACACCGTCCAAGGGAAACGCCGTACAAACCGCCGGCCAGCTTCCCTTCATACCAGGATTCGACGGAATGAGCAAAACCGGCCGCATGGAGCCTGCAATACGCATCGATCATTTCAGGAACGATCCATGTGCCCGGGAATCCATTTCTTCGGATTCGGGCGCACGAAACGATGACCTGTTCAAAGACCTCGTCCATGGTCACCTGAAACTTTTCCTGTTTCAGAACTTTTTTCAGACTTTTTGAAATTTTCAGATCTTTTGGGAAAAGCACCAGACGGGGGTCCGGCGACCACCACAAAATAGGTTCACCGGCGGAAAACCAGGGAAAAATGCCGCACCGATACGCCGTCAAAAGCCGGTTCTCGCTGAGATCCCCGCCGACGGCGAGCAAACCCCGGTCCCCGGCCAATCGGGGCGGAGGGAATTCGGGATTGTCGGAAAGCAAAAAAACCGGCATGCGTACTGCGCGTGGCGCTTATGAATAGTTGAAGGTCAGGGCGCCGTCATGGACGTCTATGAAGACAACGCCGCCTTTGGCAAGCCGCCCAAAAAGGATTTCATCAGAAAGAACATCTTTAATTTCTTTTTGGATGACTCGGTCGAGCGGCCTTGCGCCGAAGCGCGGGTCATACCCTTTTTCGGCCAGCCAGGTGCGCGTCTCATCGGAAATCATCATTGAAACTTTTTTCCCGCCGAGTTGATCGTTGAGTTCTCCGATAAATTTATCGACCACCTGCTTCATGATATCGACGGTCAATGAACTAAAATGGATGATGGCGTCCAGGCGATTGCGAAATTCGGGACTAAAAAACTTCTCAATCGCTTTTATCCCTTTCGATTCGGTGTCCTTGAAAACATTTCCGAAGCCGATCGACTGGGTGCTCATCTCTCTTGCACCGGCATTGGATGTCATGATGATGATAACATTTCGAAAATCCGCCTTTTTCCCATTGTTATCGGTAAGGGTGGCATAATCCAACACCTGGAGCAAAATGCTATAAAGGTCCGGATGCGCTTTCTCAATCTCATCCAGCAGCAGAACGCTGTATGGGTGTTTTCGGATATCATCCGTCAGCAGGCCGCCCTGATCGAATCCGATATACCCCGGCGGAGCGCCGATAAGCCGCGCAACGGCATGCTTTTCCATGTATTCGCTCATGTCGTATCGAATGAACTGCACCCCGAGACAGGAGGCAAGCTGGCGGGACACTTCCGTCTTTCCTACACCGGTAGGCCCTGTGAACAAGAACGACCCCACAGGCCGTCCCGGAGTCCCGAGTCCGGCACGACTCCGCTTGATGGCCGTCGCCAGGGAGGCAATGGCATCGTTCTGACCGAAAACGACCTGCTTTAGACGTGATTCAAGGGTTTCCAGCTTGCTCTTGTCTGAGCTGGAAACACTCTGCGGCGGAATTTTGGCCATCTTAGCGACGATTTTTTCGATATCCGTGGGGTTCACCTGTTTTCGGTTCACCCCCCCGGAAAGCCGAAGATACGCACCGGCCTCGTCGATCACGTCAATGGCCTTGTCGGGCATATAGCGGTCGTTCAGGTATTTCTCCGACAGCTCGCAGGCGGCCTTCAAAGCCGCGTCCGTGTAAGCGATCTGATGGTGTTCCTCATAGCGGAACCGCAACCCTTTAAGGATCTGAATGCTATCAGAAATGGAAGGTTCATAGACTTCAATTTTTTCAAATCGTCGCGAAAAAGCGCGATCCCTCTCAAAGTGGTTTTTAAATTCTTCGTACGTGGTCGATCCGATGCAGCGCAGTTCTCCGGAGGCCAGTACCGGCTTCAAGATGTTGGAGGCGTCCATCGATCCGCTGCTGGTGGCGCCAGCACCTACAATGGTATGAATTTCATCGATAAAAAGAATCGCGTTCGGCTTTCTTCTCAGTGCCGCGATCACCGATTTCAAACGCTGCTCGAAATCTCCTCTAAACTTGGTCCCAGCCAGAAGCGCACCCAAGTCAAGGGAATAGACGCTGACGTTTTGGAGCAGGGCCGGAACATCGCCTTTCTGGATTTTTTGCACCAGCCCTTCGGCGAGGGCGGTCTTCCCGACACCCGGATCCCCGACAAAAACCGGATTGTTCTTGCGCCTTCGACACAGCACTTGCATGGTACGTTCAATTTCGGTCTGCCTTCCGATCAGTGGATCAAGCTTACCCTCTGCGGCAAGCCGGATGAGATCGATGGTAAACAATTCAAGCGGATCCATTCTTTTCTTTTTGTCAAATTTTGACGTTTTTAAAAAGCCGCTCCCCTCCTCGGAATAGGGGTCCTTGGATAACTCATGGGAAACATAGTTGAGGACATCGATTCTCGTAATCCCTTCGGCATTCAAAAAGTAGACCGCATGGGAGTCTTTTTCATGAAAGATGGCCGCCAGTATATCGCCGATTTCAACCTCCTGCTTTTCTGCGCCGCGAACCTGGTTGACAGCCCGTTGAATCACCCGCTGAAATCCCAGGGTCTGCTGAAGAACGAAATCACTGCCATCCGGCATGCGCTGAATGCGTTCATTAAAGAAAAGTTCGAGATTGTTTTTGAGGTTTTCGACATTTCCACCGCAACTTTCAATAATTTCCCGGCCGGTGCTATCGTGAAGGATCGCAAACAGTATGTGTTCTATACCCACATACTCATGCCTTCTTTTTCTGGCCTCTCGAACCGCAAACCCGAGCGTGGCACTTAAATCTTTGCTGATCATAGCGCTATATTTTCTCCATGGTACATTTTAACGGATACCCTTTTTCGCCGGCCAGGGCGTGAACGGTGTCCACTTTGGTTTCGGCTATGTCACGTGTATATATACCCGCGACCCCCACGCCTTCCTTATGAACCTTGAGCATGATGCGAGTGGATTCCTCCGGTGATTTATGAAAAACAACCATCAAAATTTCAACAACGAATTCCATTGTGGTATAATCATCGTTGAGGAGGAGCACCTTGTACAGGGGGGGCTCTTTTAGCTCCCTTCGCGTATCGACGGCCGCCTTTCTTTTAACCTCAGGGATTGTCAAGCCCATGCACACGCCCTCATTCCATGGATGGTCTCAAAATGGAGTTTTTGGGGTCGATTGCTGAAGAACCGATCGGAATTTTTCATTATATTGGATTGTATCAAATAACCGAGACGTTTTCAAGCGATGCACGCTGATTTTCCGCCGCGATCCTGTAAGCCCCGGCTTCCTGTTCAAAAATCGCAACAGGTTGGTTTTTTTGAAAAGATGGATTTTATAACGGCCGGATAGCTGTTTTTTTCGGAGAAAGGCTCACTGTCTGAGCGCTTGGGTGCGAATTTGAGGCTTTCGGAGAAAAAATTGCCGGCCGGTCTTTCAAAACTCTAAACTGATACCAAAAATCAAAAGCGACCCGTTATTTCCCACAGCATTTTTTATATTTTTTACCGCTTCCACAGGGGCACGGGTCATTCCGGCCGGTTTTTTTCTCCCGCATGGCCGGCTTTTTTTTGATTCCGGTATTCCCCCCGCCGGAATATACCAGGTCCCGCTCTCTCGGCTGTTTCAATGTTTCCAGGGTTTCAGGCTCGGCGATCTGTATTCGAAATAAAATTCGCAGGGTTTCCTCTTTGATTCTGTAAATCATATCCTGGAACATCTCAAAGCCTTCTTTTTTATAGACGATCAATGGATTCTGCTGAGCATACCCTCGAAGGCCGATCCCTTCCTTCAAATGGTCCATGGACAGCAGATGATCCTTCCATAAATTGTCCACCGTCTGGAGGATGATCATGCGTTCGAGCTTTCTGAAATCTTCCGGCCCGATGGTCGCTTCTTTTTCCCTGTAAATCTTTATCGCCGAATCGAAAATCAGGCGGGCCAATCCTTCTCTGTTCATCGATTCCAGGGACTCTTCATTCAACCCGTCCAGACGCAGGTTAAACAATGAAAATACCGCTTCCTTGATGCTTTTGAGGTCCCATTCTTCAGGAACCGTTCGGTCGTCGGCATACTGGTTGGCTATCTCCTCCGACCTTTCAAAAATAATGTCTTCAATCACGCCTTTCAGGTTCTTACCGTTAAGGGCTTCCCGACGCTGACGGTAGATGACCTCCCTCTGCTGGTTCATCACATCGTCATATTCGAGAAGCTGTTTTCTGATTTCAAAATTGTGGGCTTCGACTTTACGCTGGGCATTTTCAATCGCCTTGCTGATCAGATTGTGTTCAATAGGCTCCCCTTCTTCCATCCCCAATTTATCCATTATTCCGCTGATGCGCTCACCCCCGAATATTCTCAACAGGTCGTCTTCCAGTGCGAGATAAAACCGCGACGAACCGGGATCTCCCTGTCGGCCCGCCCTGCCTCTGAGCTGGTTGTCAATCCTTCGGCTTTCATGCCGTTCGGTGCCCAGGATGTGAAGACCGCCGAGTTCCACAACGCCCTCGCCAAGTACGATATCCGTACCGCGACCCGCCATGTTGGTGGAAATTGTGACGGAACTCTTTTGACCCGCCATCGAGACGATTTCAGCCTCTTTTTCATGGTTTTTTGCGTTCAGCACGGCATGTTTGATGCCTCTTTTTTTTAGTTTGGTGCTCAAATCTTCGGAAACGTCGATGGAGATGGTCCCGACCAAAACCGGTTGCCCTTTTTCATGCAGATGTTCGATCTCATCCAAAACCGCTTCGAATTTTTCATTTCGGGTTTTATAAATAACGTCCGGATAATCTTTTCGGATCATGGGTTGGTGCGTGGGGATCACCGTGACATCCAGATTATAAATCTTTTTGAATTCGGCCGCCTCGGTATCCGCAGTTCCGGTCATTCCCGCAAGCTTATCGTACATCCTGAAATAGTTCTGGAAGGTAATCGTCGCCAGCGTCTGGTTTTCGTTTTCGATTCTGACATTCTCCTTTGCCTCAAGGGCCTGGTGCAATCCGTCGCTGTACCGCCTGCCCGGCATCAGGCGGCCCGTAAATTCATCGACGATGATCACCTCCCCGTTTTTCACGATGTAGTCCACGTCACATTTGAACAGCGTGTGCGCCTTTAATGCCTGATTGATATGGTGCAGCACCTCGATGTGATTCGGATCGTAAATGTTGTCTATTTTGAGGATGTTTTCGGCTTTTGCCACACCATCCTCCGTCAGCACGGCCGTACGTGCTTTCTCATCGATGATATAGTCCCGAACAGGGTCCAGTTTGGGAATAATGGCATTCACCTGATAATAGAGGTGTGTCGATTTTTCAGCCGGCCCGGAAATGATGAGCGGTGTTCTAGCCTCGTCGATGAGAATGCTGTCGACCTCGTCCACGATGGCGTAGTTCAGGTCCCGCTGAACGATGGAGCCCCTGTCGAATTTCATGTTGTCTCTTAGATAGTCAAATCCGAATTCATTGTTGGTTCCGTAAGCGATATCGCTGTTATAGGCCGCTTTTCTTTCCGTATCGCTTAGCCCGTGCAAAATAGTGCCGACGGACAGACCGAGAAAATTGTAAATCTTTCCCATCCACTCCGTATCCCGTCTGGCCAGGTAATCATTCACGGTTACGATGTGAACGCTTTTGCCGGTAAGCGCATTCAAATAGGCAGGAAGGGTTGCCACCAACGTTTTTCCTTCACCGGTTTTCATCTCGGCGATCTTGCCTTCATGAAGAACGACTCCTCCGATCAATTGCACATCGAAATGGCGCATGTTGAGCGTTCTTAGCGAAGCCTCTCTGACGGTCGCAAAAGCCTCGGGAAGAATCTCTTCCAAAGATTCCCCTCTTTCGATACGTTCCTTGAACCTGGGCGTCTTCTCCCTTAACTGTTCATCGCTCAGGTCCTTCATCTGCGGTTCAAAGCTGTTTGTTTTCTCGACAATAGGCCAGAGTTTCTTGAGTTCACGTTCGTTTCTGCTTCCAAAAACCTTGGTCAAAGCTTTAAAAATCATGGGACGATATGTCTCCTTGAAGAATCGCTACAAGTTTTGTCTCAGCAAAATAGGCAACAGCCTTTCCAGAACCGGAGCCTGTTTTACCGGTGCTACAAAATGCCGCCATGATTTATAGCACAATTTACCGATAGATAAAACGCCTCGATGAAAAAACAACTCGGGCAATTTCAAAAATACCGCCAGTATCATTCACTTTTCAGGACAACCGGATATTTTTCGAATTGAATTATCATGGAACAGCTTAGATCAGCTGCCGGGGCGCAGCCCCGGTCAGCCGGACTGATTTGATGTTCGGTGGTTCTTAAAAATGGGGTCCTTATTCTCAGGCAAATAATCTTCTCGAACGGGAGAGAAAACCTCGATTGCCAGGGATTTTTCCAATATCTCTGCACTATGATCAGTATTACTTGCAATACACCAGCTATCTCCTGGACCAGCCTCAAACGTTTGTTGCCCGATTGTAAGCCTTATTCTGCCCTCCACCAGATAACCTGTTTGCTCATGATAGTGAGAGTGTTGAGGTAAAAAACTATTTGCTTCCATTCTGAATTCTGAAAAAAGAGTATTTTCTCCATATACTAAAGTCTTTAATCTTATCCCCGGCAATACTTGTCTATATCCATTTTCATTTACTTTATAGAACAAGATAAGCTCCTTTCTAATTTCATCATCGTCACTCATGCTGATGCGGGTTTCCCGTCGTCAGCATGAGTTGGTTAGAAGCCATTTCAAAACTTCGGCCGAGGCCCGATGGCTGCGTTGCAGGTTTCCTCAAAATGCTCACAACCTGCCGTGTATGCTCCGCTTTTTCGTCAACCTGCACCTTGCCCTCCAACCGGATCCAGGGATTTGAAACAGCTTCTATCACCCCTGATTTTCAATTGTAAAATTGAACGTGTGCTTCCCTTCAATATTCTCTTTCGGCTCGAATTTGAAGACTTCCGCAAACGTTTCGTTTTCAAGCAACCGGCGAATCTTGACCGTTGGCTTAACCGCCGGCTCCTTTTCCGTTTTTGTTATGACAATAACGATGCTGTTTTTGCCTTTTTTAAGACCCCCGATAATTAATCCAGAGGAACTCCCGCCTGAAACAGCGTTTTGTTCTGTCCCATTTACCGTGATCCGGGTTGTGTAACCATAAGACATAATATCAAGAAATGCGGCGACATCAGGGACGGCGATAAGCTTTGGAGCACTTCGTATTTGTCCGTCTATCTCATGAGTTGAAGGAAGGTCCGATGGATCGAACTCCGATTTCTCTCCGTCAGCTTGGAACTTGGGACCGCCGATATCCATTTCTTCATCAACCTTCCATCCCGATTCTTCCTTCACGAATTTTTTGAATATGAATTTCACCCTAGGTTTACCGGTAGCATCTTTGTCTTCCGAATCCTCAACATACACAAGCCCGGCTGTGGGCCCTTTTTCAAGTAACTTGACAAATTCTGCTTTTGAGATGTCGGTGGCATATTCCGCAATGCTCTTGATAAGATCAGGAGTAAGAGATCGACTGGCACTGGCAAGATTGTTTTTCATTGTGCCGAGTCGGAAAGAAGACATTGTCTTTTCCAATTCAGCCTCCTTTCCCGATTTGCAGGCCTCCAGATAATTTCTCCATGTCTTCTCTAATGTGGTGCGAAGAGGCACTTCTGTAGCTATGCCTTCAGACAAGACTGAAAGCAATATACACAGCGATGAAATAACAACAATTGCCCGATTCGTCATATCTCTTATCCTCCATTTCCGACAATAATTATACAGTCTGCATAAAACGGAAAACGCAGACCGCCTCTTTCTGTATAAGAAGTTTCCGTCTCTTCTGTTTCGCTCTATTAGACGTAATACCCACCATATTCAAGGGTACTTGTATTTTCAGAAAGTATTTTTTACCAGATTCTTATCCCGTATATTTTGGGTATCATTAACAATAGCCGATGTGACCGGCGGACGTCAAAACATTTCATAAACCCAAAACAAAATGGAGGTCCATCATGAAAATTTCTCAAGCTATCGAGCATTTTTTCAATTACCAGCGGCTGAATGGGGAAAAAAATACGTTGCAGAACTATAGGTTCATCCCACAGATCATGATCAAATGAACTGATTTTCTATCTTTGGGTTCGGATTGCCGAATTGACATTACGATTTTCATCGTGTATTTGGGTTTTTGTTCACTTTGGTTTTTTGGTTTGATTCGCTCTCAAAAAGCGAATTTTTATCATTCATTACTTCTGAAGGAGGAAGAGTAAGCATGGCACCAATGGCGGATAAATCCTGTAGCGAATTTATTGATGTGTTGGCATCCAAAGCACCCGTTCCCGGTGGCGGCGGCGCGGCTGCAATGGGCGGCGCTATCGGCATGGCCCTTTCCAACATGGTGGGCAATCTCACTGTAGGCAAAAAAAAGTTTGCGGATGTCGAGCCGGAAGTGAAACAATTATTGGAAAAGGGGTACAACGTTATCTCCGAATTGAAAACGCTGGTGGACAAGGATGCCGAAGTCTTCGAACCTCTGTCCAAAGCATACGGTCTTCCGAAAAACACTCCGGAAGAAATCAGATTCAAAGAGGAAACGATGGAAAGATGTTCCATCACCGCCTGTTCCGTACCGCTGGAAATCATGCGCAAAGCTTTTGAAGGCATCAAAATCCATCAGCGCATGGGGCAGATCGGCACGATGCTCGCCATTTCCGATGTGGGCTGCGGCGTGGTTTTTATGAAGGCCGCTCTCATTTCAGGGAAACTGAATCTCATCATCAATCTCAATACGATCAAAGATCAGAATTTTATTCAGTCCACGAAAAAAGAAATGGACTATCTGATGGACGAAGGCTGCAAAATCGCAGATGAAACGCTGAATCTGGTCATTTCCAAACTTTCAAAATAGGGGGATCAAAACAATGGCAGAAGTTCTTAAAGCAAAGCCGGTAGCCGACGCAATGAAACAGGATATGATCAACCGGGTGGAGACATTGAAAGCCAAAGGCATTGTCCCGAAGCTCGGCATTATCCGGGTCGGCGCGCGTCCCGACGATCTGTTCTATGAAGGCGGTGCAAAGAAAACCTGCGCCGGTGTCAATATGGATTGTCAGATATTCGAATACCCTGAAAACATAGACCAGGCCGCATTTGAAAAAGCCGTCATTGAAATCGGCGCCAAAAAAGACGTAAACGGTATTCTGATGTTTTCCCCGCTGCCCAAACATCTCGACGAGCGCAAGATCAGAACCCTGATTCCCGTTGAAAAAGATGTGGACTGCCTGACCACCAGCGGCGCGGCAAAAGTCTTCACAGACGATGCGACAGGCTTTCCCCCCTGCACGCCCAGCGCATGTATGGAAATGCTTCATTTCTATAATGTTCCCATCAAAGGCAAAAAATGCGTGGTTGTCGGGCGCTCTCTCGTTGTCGGCAAACCTCTGGCAATGCTCCTGCTCCGTGAACATGGCACGGTTACTATCTGTCATTCCAGAACCGAAAATCTGCCTCTGGTCTGTCAGGAGGGCGAAGTCGTGATTGCCGCAGTCGGCAAGGCAAAAATGCTGAAAGGCAATTTCTTCAAGGCAGGACAGATTGTGATTGATGTGGGCATTAATCCTGATCCCGATAATCCCGGAAAATACTGCGGCGATGTGGATTTTGCACAGGCAGAAGCCATAGTGGAAAAAATCAGCCCGGTTCCCGGCGGTGTGGGTTCCATCACAACCTCCGTATTGTGCAAACACACCCTCATGGCCTGTGAAATGCAGAACGCGTAACGGATAGTATTCCGGTCTCCTTTCGATAACCATTCTCGTTCCAACGCTCCGGCGTTGGAACGCACTTTCATGGCGCTTCGGCGTCATGTCTCACACAGAGGCGTGGGAAGGGGCCCGATAAAGTTTCGGGTAGGTTATCCGGAGTAAAGGACAGGTCGAACCGATCGCACGGGTTTTCGCTCGATACTGACGCGGCACGCTATTCTAAATCGGAAACGGCGCGGTGAGCAATCCGGTCGTTTCATCGAAGCCGAGCATGATGTTCATATTTTGAACGGCCTGGCCAGCCGCCCCCTTGACCAGATTGTCGATGACCGAAACCAGTATCAGCCGATTGGTGCGCCCATCGACTTTGAGGCCGATATCGCAATAGTTCGTTCCTCGGACATGGGCCGTATCCGGCATGGCGCCTTCGGGACATATCCGGATAAAGGGCCGCCCCCGGTAAAATGCAGCAAGTCGCTCCCTTAGACTGCCCTCTGAAACGGGCTGCGATAAATCGGCGTATATGGTCGTCAGCATGCCCCGGGTCATCGGGACCAGATGCGGAACGAAAGTAATCCGCACCGGCCGGCAAGCTTCGGCACTCAAGATTTCTTCTATTTCGGGATTGTGCCGATGTTGGGCGACTTTGTATGCCTTGTGGGATTCGTTGACTTCGCAAAAGTGGGTCGCAAGCGACAGGGACCTTCCCGCACCGCTGACACCGGACTTTGAATCCACAATGATCGTTTTCAGATCGATCAGTGCTTCTTTCACAAACGGTACGAGCGGAAGCAGCGCACTGGTCGGATAGCAACCCGGATTGCCGATCAAGGAGGCCTGCGCTATGTCGCGGGCATAAATTTCGCATAGACCGTATACCGCTTTCTGAAGCAACTCCTTGGCGAAATGCGGCTGGTAATGCGATTCATAAGTCTGCGCATTCTTAAATCTGAAATCTGCGGACAGATCGATGACTTTTTTCCCCATTTTCAACAATTCCGGGGCATACGTCATCGGCAGCTTATGCGGAAGCGCCAGAAATACCACGTCCGAATGCTCGTCCATGCGCTCCGGAGAAACCGCTTCGCACACCAGATCCACGCTTCCCCTCAGATGAGGGAATACGGCGTCGAATCGAACACCCGCATACTGACGCGAAGTAATCACCGTAAGCGTCGCCTTCGGATGTTGGGAAAGGATTCTGACGAGTTCAGCGCCGGTATACCCGGTCGCTCCCACAACAGCGACTCTGGTCATTGCTTCCGTTTCCTTGCCGCGCGGCTTTTACCGGCGTGTGCCGTTACATTTTCATAAACGCCGTCGTCTCTTCGAACGAGTTTCGTAAACCCGAGATCGCGCAGTTCCGTGTTTGTTTTCGGCGTATGGATGCTCACGCGTGAAATCAGTTTTCTAACCGGCGTTTTGCATACCGGACACCGGACGAGAGATGGTTCGTCTGCCGACTGTCTCGTCTCAAAAACCTTACCCAGGCGGCAATGGCCGCCTATATGCTCGTATTCATAGATGGGCATCAGTACATGTCTTCATCGACATCCGGCCTGTCCGGGGCAATTTTTTTCTTCTCCGGCAGCTTCGTCACCAGGGCCTCGGTGGTGACCATCAATCCGGCAACCGATGCGGCAAACTGCAACGCGCAGTGCACCACTTTGGAAGGATCGATCACGCCGGTATCCATCAGCTTTTCATAAGTGAGCGTAGCTGCATTAAAGCCGAAATCATCCTTGCCCTCCAGCACCTTGTTCACGACGACCGATCCCTCAACTCCGGCATTTTCGGCAATCCAGTACAACGGTTCTTTCAAAGCCTGTTTTAAAATGGCAAGACCCAGTTTCTCGTCGCCGACAACTTCAACTTTTTCAAGAGCATCCGCACAACGAAGCAGCGCCACCCCGCCACCCGGCACAATTCCTTTTTCCACCGCGGCTTTTGTGGCGTTAAGGGCATCTTCCACCCGGGGTTTTTTTTCTTTCACCTCCGGATCACTGGCCCCGCCCACCCGGATGATGGCGACCCCGCCGGACAATTTGGCCATTCTTTCCTGAAATTTTTCCCTGTCAAAATCAGAAGTCGTTTCCTCGATCAAAGATTTCAGGTGATTGATACGGGCTTCGACAGCCTTTGGATCGCCCGCCCCGTCAATGATCGTGGTATTTTCTTTATCGATGCGGACGATTTTGCATCGCCCCAGGTCGCTGACACCGGCGGTTTCCAGTTTGGACCCCAGATCCTCGGAAAAGAGTCTGCCGCCCGTTAGAATTGCCAGATCTTCAAGGTTTGCGCGCCTCTGGGTGCCGAACCCCGGAGCTTTTATCGCAACGGATTTGATAACCCCGCGGATCTTGTTCACAACCAGTGCCGCAAGCGCCTCTCCATCCACATCTTCTGCGATGATGAGAATGGGTTTTCTGGTTTTGGAGATCTGCTCCAACAGGGGCAGAAGGGTTTTCAAGTTGCTGATCTTTTTCTCATACAGTAAAATAAACGGGTCCTGGAGAACGGCTTCCATCTTGCTCAGATTGGTGATAAAATAAGGTGAAATATAGCCCCTTTTAAATTGCATGCCCTCGACGATTTCCAGCGTCGTTTCGATGCTCTTTCCCTCCTCGACGGTGATGACGCCTTCCTTTCCCACCTTTTGCATGGCTTCGGAAATGAGTTTTCCGATTGTCTCGTCGTGGTTGGAAGACAGCGTGCCGACCTGAGCGATTTCCGATTCGCTCTGAATCGGTTTCGAAAGTTTCTCCAGTTTTTGTAAAATCGCCGCCACACCCTTGTCGAGCCCCCGCTTGAGCGCCATGGGGTTTGCTCCGGCCGCCACCAGCTTCTGGCCTTCGTTACATATCGCATAGGCAAGCAAGATGGCGGTTGTCGTTCCATCACCCGCCACATTGCTCATTTTTTTGGCGACATCCGTAAGCATTTTTACGCCGATGTTTTTGAAACCATTTTCCAGCTCAATATCCTTGGCTACGGTCACGCCGTCTTTCGAGGTTATCGCGGGCCCGAATACACGCTCCATGATAACGCTGCGGCCCCTTGGCCCCAAGGTCGATCTGACGGTTTTTACCAGCGTGTCGACTCCGTCTAAAAGGTGGTTTCTTGCGCGCGCACCAAAGGAAATCATCTTTGCAGACATCTTCTACCTCCCCTTACCCGGCCGTGAACGGATCCGACTCCTGCACACTTTCCGAGATAGATCGTAATTATATAAATATCAATTTGTTGTGTTAATTTTGGTTTAATTTTGCGGGGGTATTTCACCCATAAATCCCCAAGTGTCAAGCCATGTTTCGCCATTTTCATTTTTTCATGTCATCCACCATCTCTTTCAGGATTGCGATGACATTTCGGCCTCTGCTCCGCGCAATATGGTGTGCATCGTTGACAAGCCGTGCGGCCAGTCTCTCCATGTCCTCGGCTGGCGGCAGCGGACGATTCATCCGCTGCAACTGCCAGGAAAGCAGCCGAACCGCAAGCCGCTTTTCCTGATCCCTAAAAAAACCCATGGTTTTCCTCGATCCGTTTCAAAGTGTTTTCACTTTGAGCATATTCGTCGTCCCGGATATCCAGATGGGATGCCCCAACGTCATCACGACCAGATCGCCTTTGTTTACGATATCGCTGCGCAGGACACATCCCTCGGCCTCTTTCAGCATGTCATCCGTGTCACAAATTTCACTGACCAGAAGGGGGATGCATCCCCAGCACAGAGAAAGTCGACGAATGGTTTGGGAATCCGGAGACAGGGCGATGATGGCCTGCCTGGGCCGAAATTTTGAGACCTGTTTCGCCGTGGAACCTGACCGGGTGGTCGCCAAAATCCCGGCAGCGCCCAAATGATCTGCAAGCACGCAGGATGCGTGAGCCACGGATTCGGCAACGCTTCTGTCGGGAGCACGACGGAGATATTTTTCATGGGGAAAGTTTTTTTCCGCACTTGCGGCTATTCGAACCATGTATTCAAGCGCTTCTACGGGAAAATTTCCGCTGGCCGTTTCTTCAGAAAGCATAATGGCGTCTGCGCCGTCCAAAACCGCATTGGCAATATCGGTCGCTTCGGCCCGCGTGGGCCTCGGAGAATCCACCATGGATCGAAGCATCTGTGTCGCTATGATGACCGGTTTTCCGAGAGCATTCGCCTTCGCCACCAGCATCTTTTGAAGGCCTGGAACGTTTTCCAGCGGTATCTCCACCCCGAGGTCTCCCCGGGCGATCATCACGCCGTCTGCCGCTTCCATGATCTCGTCAATATGATCGATGGCTTCATGTTTTTCAATCTTTGCAATCACCGGCGTATCTTTGCCCTCCCGCTCCACGGCTTCCTTGACCATCAGCAGGTCCTTTTTTTGACGGACAAAAGAAAGCGCCACATAATCGATGCCGCTTTTCAGCCCGAAGATCAGATCCTTTCTATCCTTGTCGGTCAGAGCGTCGATGCCGATGGTCCCGCTCGGAAGGTTGATCCCCTTGAATGAAGTAAGGATCCCCCCTGTCACAACGGTGCAGTGAATCGCGCGGACGGTCGTCTTTTCGACGACCAGTTCCATCATGCCGTCTGCCATCAATATCCTCTCCCCGGCTTTGACCGCCAGAGGAAGATCCGGATAAGACACGGAGACCTTTCTCTCACTTCCTATTCCAGGATCCGTCGTCAAAATAAAGGGTTGACCCGGCCTCAGGCGGATGCCCGAATCCGGCACCATGCCCACCCGGATCTTTGGCCCGCACAGGTCCTGAAGAACGGCGACCGGCTTGCCGAGCTGTCCGGAGATATCTCTGATCCTGCGAATCCTCTCGAGATGCTGCCCGTGGGTCCCATGAGAAAAATTGAGCCTGGCAACGCCCATTCCCTTTTGAATCAGTGCTGTTAAAATCCGGTCGGGGTCGCTTGCAGGCCCGATCGTGCAGACGATTTTCGTTTTCAACATATCGTTTTCTGATCCAACATAAAACAAGCGGCTGCCGCAGCCCGCTCGAATGAACACCGATTACTCGCCGGACCGACGGCAGATTCGAAGAATGGTCTGCTCCAAAACGAGCCTGGGATTCTGCCCGGTCGATTTCAAGCGCATATCCGTTTCGGCCAGCACCCTAAAAAAATCGACAAGCTCGGCTTTCTTGAAGTTTTCCGACTTTTTAAGAGCTTGATAAAGTGGAAAGGGGTTTTGGGGCTGGGATGCCGCCAGAAGATCCGTATCTATCTTGCGTTTTCCTGCGGCTGAACTCTGCCCGTGCGGATCCCCGGCAACGGATTGCCCGGCCCTGAAAGCCTCTTCCCGTCGCTCGATTTCATTCAAAAGGCTTTTGTCAAATTCCTGAACCGCATGGACTACATGGTCGGTAAAATGGGGATAGGGGCATCCGGCATGCCAGGCGGTTCCTATCGGGCTTTCCACAAACTCTTTGATGACCATTAACTTACGAATCTGATTCGTCACGGCTGCCAGTGCCTGAAGGGGATGGATTTCTTTGGAAAGCAGCGAATTCAAGAAAAACAAAGCGTCACCGGCATTTCTATCGGCTACGGCGTTTGTAAGTTCATACAGCGGATCCGATTTGGACCGTTTGAGAACGTGGGTGACGTCTTCCTCGGTGATTTTTTTTCGGTCACCGACATAATGCACCAGTTTTTCGATGTTGTGAATAAATGTGCGAAGATCGAATCCGGTCATATCGCAAAGCGAGAAAAATGCCGATTTATCGATGGTTTTTCCGTACCGGACGAGTACCTTCTGGAGCTGGTCCAAAAGCACGGCTTCCTGAGCCTTGCGGTCTGCCTTGCGGTCTCCCCTGGGAACGGAACAATCGATGATGGTGCCGGTCGTCTTTAAGATGGCAAACAGTCTACTGCGCTTATCCACGACATCGGTGGTTACGATGAGATGGTTGCCGCCCGCAAAGCCTTTTTCGATCGCAGAAGCAAGCAATTCGCCCGCCCCCCGGTCAGGCGGCAGGACCAAATTGTCCTTTCGACACACGATCAGGAGGGGATCAAGCCAGCTGTGATCCGAATCTTTGGATTCGAGGCCGAGTATCTTTTCCCTGGCCGCCTCGTCGACGTCTTCCGGAGAAAGATTCAAAACCGCCAACAACTTTAAAAAGTGCCGAACCGCTTTTTGAATATCGCCATCCTGGTAAGCGGTTTTGATCCTGTCGACAATCCGCGCGTTATCCTGTTTGGAATAAAATATCCTTGCGTCACAGAGTGCAACGACCTTGGTATCGGCCAGGAGGGAAAACGTATTTAAACTTTCAATCGCCGCGACCACATTTTCGTCCGTGCCTTCCATCGATTCATAGCTGAACTCCCGCCGATCCGGTCCGACCATGGCATCCAAAAGCTTTTCAAAAACGGACTTGCATAAAAATTCCTCCCCGTAAACCAGATAAACAGGAGAGAAACGGGCTTCACCCAAATGATCGTCCAGTGATTTATAGCTGATCTGGGTCATGGCGTTGGGTGAGCAGGCGGCTTTTTCTTTCCCAGCAAAAAAAGCGCGATAACAGCCGCAAGGGCCATAAGGCCGCCGATAACCTGGGATATGGATAGAACGTCGAAAAAAATCGTCCCCCGGTAATCGCCCCGGAATATTTCCAGAAAGCCGCGGGTGATTCCGTACATCAATACATAGGCCCAGAAAAGTTGCCCATCGAAGCTTTTTCTATGGCGATGGCGCCATAGCAGAAGAAAAATAATCAGGTTTCCGGCTGCATGATACAGCTGGGACGGGTGCAAGGGAACATGGAGCGGCGCCAGGGAGCCGGGATGGGTGAATGTCATCGCCCAGGGCAAACTACTGCAACTCTTTCCGTAGCAACACCCGGCGAAAAAACATCCCAGGCGGCCGAAAAACTGACCCAGAGCGGCCGAGGGAGCCAGGATGTCGGTTGTCTTCCAGAGATTCATCCTGTGAAATCTCAGGTAGACAACGGCGGCTGCCAGAGCGCCGAGGAACCCTCCGTAGAAAACGAGGCCGCCGTTCCAGATACGGAAAAATTCCAAGGGGTCCGATAGAAACATCTCCGGAGTTGTCGCGACATAAAACAACCGCGAACCGATTATGGCGGCGATCAGGAGATAAAAGCAAAGATCCATCATTTTATCGGGATTTTCCTCCAGCCTTTTGGCTTCCTTTCTGACGAGAAAGACGCCCGCCAGAAAGCCGAGGGCTATGAGAACACCGTACGTATAGATGGAGATCTTGCCGAATTTGAAAAGCACGGGATACATCAGGATCATCCAGGCATTTTTTTAAAACAGAGATGATAGAGAAATACGGCGATTCCAATGGAAACCGCGCTGTCGGCCACATTAAAAGCCGGCCAGTGCAGGGTTCCGAGATAAAGATCGAGAAAATCCACCACCTTTCCGAACCGTATCCGGTCCAAAAGATTGCCCAGGGCTCCCCCGAAAACCAGAGCGAATGCCGTTTGTAAATAGGGGAGGGTGTCTGGTGTGGTGGTGTAAAGATAGAAAATCAAACCAATGGCCGCGATGGTAAAAAAGATAAACACGGTGTGACGCAAAAGCGAACTTTGGTCGGCCATAAAACCGAAGGCACCTCCCGGGTTATGGATGTGGGTCAGGTTGAAAAATCCAGGAATCACGGCAATGGAGTGATTCAGAGGGACCGTCGCCAGTATCAGGGCTTTTGAAATCTGGTCCAGTATGACGACGGCGCCCGCCACTAGAAACAGCTTCCTATATTGGGTCTTCAATAAAACCATGCGTTCTTTTTTGTACCGGTATAGCTTTTTGAATGACCGCGTGGCCATGTATAAGCGTTCATAGGTTCAGAGCTCAACGTTCAAGGTTGCTTTGTACCGACCCCCATACTTTCCAGCGCGCTGTAACAGCGCCGGCAGATTGTGGGTCGCTCCGGAATAGACCCGACGGATGGTTCGTGGACCCAGCAACGTTCGCATTTGACGCCATCGGCGGCTTCAACCCGAACATGGATCTGCTCTGCGGCTGCATCGGTTCCGTCGACGGATTCATTTTTTTCGAGTACGACATGAGAGACAATACAGATCGATCGGAAGTCCTCTGCATAAGGAGAAAGCCGTTCGAAAAGCGCCGGACCGACTGAAATCGTAACCGAAGCATCCAAACTGTGACCGACAAGCTTTTTATTTCTGGCTTCCTCGATTGCTTTGGTCACTTCTGCTCGCATTCGTAAAATCAGATTCCATCTGGCCGCCAGTTCATCGTCCTTCCAGGTATCGCTGGATTCCGGCAGGGATGTCATATGGACGCTAAAAGCCTTATCTGCCCGGTTCGGCATATATCGCCAGATTTCTTCGGAGGTAAAACAGAGGATCGGCGCCATGGTTCTAACCATGGCATCGAGCAATAGATACATCGCCGTCTGGCAGCCTCTTCGCGTTCGGGAATCCGGAGCCGAAGTATACAGTCTGTCTTTGAGAACGTCGAGATAAAATCCCGAAAGATCTAACGTACAAAAATCAAGCAGGCTATGGTAGATGATGTGAAATTCAAAGGATTCATATGCTTTTCCTGTTTTTTCGATGAGCGACTGCAATCGGTACAGGATGAATCGGTCGATTTCTTCCATGGCCCCGGGTGCCACGGTATGTTTGTCGGGGTCGAAATCAAAAAGATTGCCCAGCATGAACCTGCACGTATTTCGAATTTTTCTGTAGGCGTCGCTCAGCTGTTTCAAAAATTTCTCCGAAATACGGATATCGTCCCGGTAGTCGGAGGCCGATACCCACAGACGCAGGATTTCGGCGCCGTATTTGTTGATCACTTCGATCGGGGCTACGATATTGCCCAATGATTTGGACATCTTTTTCCCGTCCGCATCCACCACATACCCGTGCGTAAGAACGGCCTTGTATGGCGCCCGATTCCGGGTTCCCACCGCCGTCAGCAAAGAGCTGTGAAACCACCCTCGATGTTGATCGCTGCCTTCCAGATACATATCCGCCGGCCAGTGCAGATTGGGCCGCTGCTCCAGGACGGCGGCATGGCTTACCCCCGAATCGAACCAGACGTCCAGGATGTCGGTTTCCCTGGAAAAGGATGTCCCGCCGCAATGCTCGCATGCAACCCCTTTCGGCAAAAGCTCATCCACAGACTTTTCAAACCACACGTCGGCGCCGAAAGATTCAAACAGGGAGCAGACATGTTCAATGGTCTGCCGGCTGATGAGGATGCCGCCGCAATCATTGCAATAAAAAACAATGATAGGAACCCCCCAGGCACGCTGCCGGGAAATACACCAGTCCGGACGATTTTCAATCATTCCGTAGATTCTGTCTTTTCCCCAGTGAGGGATCCACTCCACTTTATCGATCTCTTCGAGTGCCCGCCGCCTCAAACCGGTCTTGTCCATCGATATGAACCACTGGGGTGTTGCCCGATAGATCACCGGCTTTTTGCATCGCCAGCAGTGGGGATACGCGTGCTCTATCTGTTCCTCCGCGACGAGCGCCCCCTCCTCTTTCAGTTTGGCGCTGATATGTTCGTTGGCATCAAACACGAATTGTCCTTTGAAAAAATCGACTTCTTCGGTGAAACGGCCGTTTTCATCGACCGGAGAATACGGCTCCAGGTTGTAGAGGAGTCCGACATCATAGTCCTCGCGTCCGTGTCCGGGAGCAGTGTGAACGCAGCCGGTCCCTGCATCAAGGGTCACATGCCGTCCCAAAACGATCACGGAGGTTCGCCCGTAAAAAGGGTGCAAACACCGCCTGCCCTCCAGAAGCCCGGCGTCAAACCGGGCCAGCACGCTATGGCCGGAACGTCCAAAAATTTTCATACAGTTTTCCGCAAGTTCCTCTGCCAGGATAAAAACCTCTCCGTCCCCCCGATCAACGGCCGCATACCTGAACTCGGGATGAAGCGCGATGGCCAGATTCGCTGGAATCGTCCATGGGGTGGTGGTCCAGATAACGACATATACGGTTTTTCCTCTCAGGGCGGAAAGTTCTTCCCCAAGGTCGTCCAGCAACCGGAACCTGACGAAAACCGACGGTGACACCACATTATGATACTCGATTTCCGCTTCAGCGAGAGCGGTTTTGCAGCGACTACACCAGTAGATCGGCTTTTTGCTTCTGAAGAGACTTCCATCGAGGGCGAATTTTCCGCACTCTCTGGCTATGATCGCCTCGTAAGCATAATTCATCGTTAAATACGGGCTTTCCCATTCTCCCATCACGCCCAGTCGTTTAAATTCTTCTCTCTGAATATCAATATATCTAGCGGCGTAGGCTCGACATTGTCTTCGGATTTCGGCCTGTGTCATTTCTTTTTTTCTGACTCCGATTTCCTTGTCCACGTTGTGTTCGATAGGCAGACCGTGACAGTCCCAGCCGGGCACATAAACGGCGTCATAGCCTGCCATCTGCCGACAGCGCACCACGATGTCTTTCAGAATTTTATTCAGCGCCGTACCGATGTGAATATGTCCGTTGGCGTAAGGCGGGCCGTCGTGCAGAATGTAAGGCGTACGGTCGGCGGATGCTTCCCTGATTTTATGATACAATCTCATTTCGTCCCAGGATTTCAGCTGTTCCGGTTCGCGTTTGACAAGATCCGCCTTCATGGGAAAATCGGTTGAAGGAAGGTTGAGCGTTTCTTTATAATCCATCGACTCCTCCGCTATTCGTCCAGTTAAACGCGCCGACTCTATTCACAAACCGGTTTTGTGTCAAGGGATATGCGCCTGCTGCCGCTTTTTTGCTTGCTGTCGTATCCATGCGCTATCGAATATCGATGTCGTATCGATCTTTCATCCATTGCCGATATTCCCCGCTTCGAACCCGCTGCACCCACAGGTTCTGCCCCATGTACCACCGGACCGTCCGTCGGATCCCGGATGCAAGCGACTCCTCAGGAGCCCAGCCCAAAGATTTCCTCAGTTTGGCAAAGTCGATGGCGTACCGGCGGTCATGTCCGGGGCGGTCTTTGACAAAGGTGATCCGTTCTCTTGCAGGCGGCTGTATTTTTCCCTTGCATTCATCGACGATGTCGCAGATCAGCTCGACAACCCGGATATTCTCCACCGCACAATTTCCGCCGATGATATAGGTTTCTCCCCTTTCCCCGTGCTTCATGATTTCCCAGACCGCCCTGCAATGGTCGGTGACAAACAGCCAGTCCCGAACGTGTCTGCCGTCTCCGTAAACCGGAAGCGGATGGCCTTCCAGGGCATTGAGGATCGTCAGCGGGATCAGTTTTTCCGGAAACTGGTACGGACCGTAATTATTGGAACAGTTGGACAGGGTGACGGGAAGACCGTAAGTTTTGGAATAGGCGCGCACCAGGTGATCCGAAGCGGCTTTTGAGGCCGAATATGGGCTGTTGGGATGGTAGGGAGAGTCTTCCGTGAAAAATCCTCCGGGTTCGAGGCTCCCGTAGACTTCATCCGTGCTGACGTGGTGAAAAAGTTGGAACCGCTCGATATTTTCCCGTGCCAGTTCCAGCAGCCGGAATGTGCCGAGGATATTGGTCTGAATGAAATCGGCCGGCCCGATGATGGAGCGGTCGACATGGGATTCCGCAGCAAAATGGCAGATCGTATCGATTTGATACCTTTTGAAAATTTTTGCCATCGCCTCCGTGTCGCAGATATCGGTTTTGTGGAAAACATATCGCTCCGAAAAATTGTTTTGGATATCTTTCAGGTTTTCGGGGTTCCCCGCGTAGGTGAGTTTATCGACGTTGACGACAAGCCCTTTAAAGTCAGACATCGTCAATAGATAACGAATGAAATTCGTACCGATAAATCCGCAGCCGCCTGTCACAAGTAACCTATCCATGGGTCGATATCTCCTTTTCGCGTAACATGTTAGCCCTTCGAAAAAATGGATTCTATGACGGCCGGCTGGCTGTTTTTTTTAAGGCTTTCGGAGAAAAAATTGCGAGCCGGTCTTTCAAAAATCTAATCTTACCTTTCCGTTTTCAGCCAGCAGTTGCGACCGGCACAGGGCAACAAACTGATCGACGCCCGCGCGCCAGTCCGACAGAAGGTCTATTCCTTCAGTTTTCAATCTTCGATTTTCGAGCACCGAATTTTTGGGCCGCTTTGCAGGCGTTGGATAGTCGTCGGACCGGCAAGGCACGATCGTATGCGCCACCTGCATTTTTTCCAGAAAATACCGGGCAAGCCCATACCAGGAGCAATATCCGTTTGCCGTTGCATGGTAAATTCCTGTGCTTTCGATCTCGATGAGTCTGGCCAGTTGGTTTGCCAGTTCACGCGACCAGGTGGGGGATCCGTACTGATCGTCGACCACCTTGATTTTTCTGCAGGGATCTTCTAAGGCCAGGCACAGCATGGTTTTAAGAAAATTATGCCCACCGATTCCGAAAAGCCATGCCGTTCTGACGATCTGATGGCGGGGAGCCTCCTGGCGCACGGCCTTTTCCCCTTCGTATTTGGTAATCCCGTAATAGGAGCAAGGATTCGGTTCGTCCTCCTCGATGTAGAAAGCCGGAAGGCGCTTGTTTCCGTCAAACACATAATCCGTAGAGATATGTATGATTCGGCTGTTTTGACGCGCAGCGGCTTTCGCAAGGTTTTTGGGCCCTTCCACGTTTGTACGCCAGGCTGCCTCTTTTTCAGTTTCGCAGGCATCCACACGGGTGTATGCCGCGCAATTAAGAATGATATCGGGTCTGATACTGTCGACGAATTTTTCCACCTGGCCGGCGTCTGTAATGTCCAACTCTTCGATATCCACGGCCACCCGTTCATGCCGAAGCCCTAAAACGTCCGAAACGTCCCACCCCAGCTGCCCCCTGCTTCCCGTGATAAGTATTCGCATAACCGCTTTTCCTTTACATCGGGGGGGTTCCCCGTTGCATTCCCCTTGGACGGGGTGGTTGTCGATGGATTCCCGTATGCGGTTCAGGAATTCATCATTGCGAATGACATATTCCTAATAGTTGCATTGCCACAATTTACCGGAAAACGCTGGCCGGCGGTTGTGTTTGACACCATCAAAAATAGGGTCTGCCCCCGGCATTTTAAAACCTTGATCCAACGGTGCAAATCCGGCCATAGAACTGTTTCAAGCTTTAAGAAGACTTTTAAGGGCTGTATTTTCAGTTTCACAGATTTCCTTTGATCTTACGGTAAAAAAAATGAACCGTCCGTATAGGGTTTTTGTGGGTTGATTATACCACGAAACGCGCGGTCTTCACACCCGGAAATCAGCGCAAGCCGGTGTTCCAGCATGGGCTCGGTTGCATCCGGCTCGATTCGCTGATAAAATGCCTGCATCCACTCCATCCATTCCTTTTAAATCTTTCGCTTGACCATTGCATCTCCGGCATGATGGGTTAATTTAAGGATTATCATTCAGCCGCCTCCCCGCCGCCGTCCCGGCCTGCCTGTGCGTCGCACGCAGTCAGGCCCATGCGGTACTTGACGCCGCGGCTGACAAGGAAATCATCGGATAACCATCCGTCACCATGGTGTTTTTTAAATCACAAAGATTTTTTGTAACTATTTTGGAAGACCGGCCGGCAATTTTTTCTATGAAAGTCTCAAATCCCGCGAAAAGCGGGTTTAACAGTGAGCCTCTCCGAAAAAAAAGCCGGTCGGTCATCATGAGATCAATTTTTTCAACCGGCGAAATGAAATGAAAAAATCTTTAATTATCGGGGTGATGGGTGGCGGAAAGGCAGACTCCTATACGACACAGATTGCTTACCGTCTGGGCTCTTTAATAGCAAAAGAGGGGTGGATTCTTTTAAACGGCGGCAGAAAAACCGGTGTCATGGAGGCATCGGCGAAAGGAGCCTGGGATCACGGTGGGATCACGGTCGGCATTTTGCCCGACGCCGATATCGACAGCGCATCACCCTATATCGTCATCCCGATTCTGACGGGGATGGGCGCTGCAAGAAACTGCATCAACGTCCTTTCGAGTGATGCCGTCGTGGCATGCCCGGGCGGGGCAGGAACACTGACGGAAATTGCTCTTGCGATAAAGTACGAAAAAGCGGTTATATTTCTCGATTTCGAGGTCATAAATTTTTTTAGACGCTTTGGCGGAAAAAGCGGATTATTCTATGTTCGAACACCTGAAGAAGCGATCGATGTCATAAAACGACTGTTTCCCCTCGGCTCGAAACAGACCGGAGGTTAAGAATAACAATTCATGGTGAATCTCGGATAAATCAAAATCGTTGGCTTTAGTAAATTAAACTATTTGATTTTATTATTGATTCTGCAAGGATCAGGTCGTCTTGTGTAGTAATTTTTATATTTAAAGGACTCCCCTTTATCATTTTCACGTGCTGCCCTGTCTGCTCAACCAGAAAAGCATCGTCGGTACCCTTGCGTCCGTCTTTTCGGGCCCGCTCATGGGCATTCTTGATCAAATCGTATTGAAATGCCTGGGGAGTCTGAACGAGCCATAAAGAAGCCCTTTCAACTGTTTCTCGAATGAATCCGGATTCGTCAACGCGTTTCAGCGTGTCATGGACGGGTATCCCCATGATACAGGAACCAAATCGCACAGCGCCATGGACACAATCGGTTATTTGTTCGGGTTGAACCAATGGACGCACCCCGTCATGGATTACAACGATACCGCCGGTATGCCGCAGGGCTCTTAACCCCTGATAAACAGAGTCCTGACGTTCCAGACCCCCTTGAACCAGTCGAAAAGGTTTATTAAAATCCACGCATGACAGAATGCGATCCCGAATGAAATCAAAATCCTTTTCAGGTGCTACGAGCAAAATTTCATCGATGCAACTGCAGGCTGAAAATGCGCCGAGGGTATGGCTAAGAATCGGACGGCCGGCGATTGTCAGATATTGCTTGCGCACCTCGCCCTTCAATCGGGTCCCTTTTCCTGCCGCAACGATGATCGTTGAAACCATAGCATCATGACATCTGATGGAAATCATTTTAGATAATTTAATTCTCTTGGCAGGGGAATCCCTTTCCCCATGGTATCCTCCCCGTAATTTACACTCGCAAGAATTTCGATGTCTTTCAGCGCTCGGACATCTCCTTTAAAACCAACTTCCTTTATATTTTCTTTCTGAATCTTGCCGCCCGCCCACTGGATATCCAGAACGCTGCTGGCATCAAATCGGTCGGAATCGACACACAGCTCCACTTGGCCGCCGTAATGCTGGACAATCTTTGCAACCAGAAGGCTCGGCCTGGCGTGAAAACCGAGCTTTTCCGGAACACCTACAGTGATCGAAGACCGTTCGATATTTTCATTGAGTATCTCTTGGGCAAGCTTTCTTCCAATCGAAAGAAAATGACACGCATAATAGAAACCGAAATTTATGGTGCAGTTGAGAATCGCATCCGGATCGATTATTTCGGAAAGTCTTTCCTGAACTTTTTTGTAGATATTTTTATAGCCAGCCTCGTATAAATGTCTCTCATAAAAATGGAGCAGCCTTCCCATCATCTGAAGAAGGTGGAAAACCACCGAAAAAAAGCCTCTCAGCTGTTTTAGCTTTCTGTTTCCGAAACGATACCCGCCATGGATAACATACGTGTCGAAAGATGACTGAAGATTGTGAACAAGCATCTCAAAACGCCTGACTTCAACCTCGTTTATTTTGGAAGGGACAATCTCTCTGATTTCAGATATGCTATGCGGCTCATAGAATCTGAAATGATCAAAAATTCCGGCTATCTGTAGAAACTCACTGGCAATTTTTACAATACTCTCTTTTTGTAAGTCTTTATCCTCGTCATCAATATCGTATTGCAGAAATCCAGACGTTGCAATCCCAGGAAAATCCTCAGGGTTATATCTCTCTTGGGGAATTTCGATGTGCAGGCGTTTGGCTTCCTCAATGATCACCGGCGATAACGAGATGAGGGCTTTTGTGATAAAGTCGAGCCATTCATACCCTTTTTCTTTGAACTCCTCGGTTTCGCCAAGATCATAAAAAGCGAGGCGGTTTGTAATATGTTTCAAAGAATATCCTACCAGACCGAGATGCCTTATGGCCGCTGAGAGTTCACGATAAAAATACCAGTTGCTGCTGTTTTTTGCTCCATGAAAATCGAGAAAATCTTCAAGTAGCTGTGATAATGATATAAGCTTTGAATACAGCTTTTTCGTAAAAACGTATCGAGATACATCAAATAGGGAAAGATAAACACAGCAACGAAGGTAGTCGTAGGAAAAGACCCTGAGTTTTTCGGTAAAAGCGATATCACAAATCGTTTTTTCCGCGGATTTCATTTCCACTCTATTTTTCCTGACTCCCATTAAAAACAAGACGGCCGGAGCAACCCGTAAGCCGAATTCTGTTCCCGCTCCCGATTGCCGGAAACGGGTAACGATCATTCATCTATGGATGTCGGTTACCCGACATCTCCTGCGACCTACCCGGGAACTCGGGCGGGCAACCCTCAAACGTTCCCTTATTTGGTCTTGCACCGGGTGGGGTTTACATAGCTTCCCCGGTCACCCGGGGAACTGGTGCGCTCTTACCGCACCGTTTCACCCTTACCTTGCATGCACAAAGCAAGCACCACACCTTCTCAAGCACAAACTTTACGTCACCTGCTCGACACGGAAAAAGGTGCATGCAAGGCGGTATACTTTCTGTTGCACTTTCCTTCACGTCACCGCGACTCTATGTTATAGAGCACCCTGCCCTGTGGTGTTCGGACTTTCCTCCAGACCGTAAAAATCGGCCCAGCGATCGTCTGGGTTGCTCCGACCGGCTATCTCATTGTGTTTACCCAGTAATTCTCGATATCTCTTGAGCTTTTTAAAAATATGATCATACGACGACTTCCCGGCTGTTTTTTCTTATCCGAACCTTTGAAACCTGACAATTCGCCACGCGATCTCTCAAAACGCTAGTGTCGTGTCCCAGAAATAAGTTCATAAAGTCGTTTAAGTTTATTTAATATAGAATCGGCTGTTGCTGTCCAGGAAAAAGGTTTGCATTGGCTGTTATAATTATCAACAAAGCGATCTATTTTTTCCGTTAACTGTTTG
>Ga0209164_1001471_pt1 | contig 30180 bp, 30 predicted proteins | sample MTBNYHSulfiMetaG_FD_187458 | JGI IMG/M metagenome (GOLD analysis project Ga0209164, IMG submission 187458) | Enrichment culture microbial communities from rom New York Harbor, USA that are MTBE-degrading - MTBE-NYH (New York Harbor Sulfidogenic)... | ecosystem: Environmental > Aquatic > Marine >... | reverse complement strand
CGGTCATGACCGGGGGGCCAGGATCATTGCAAGGGCGTATCGGGATGCCGGTTTCGAGGTGGTGTACACGGGGCTTCACCAGACGCCCGAGGAGATTGTGGAGGCCGCCATTCAGGAAGACGTGGATATGATCGGTATGTCGAGCCTGGCAGGGGCCCACAAATATCTGTTCCCTGCGGTCGTTCAGCTCCTCCGGGACAGGGGGGCGGAAGATATTGTCGTGTGCGGGGGAGGGATCATCCCGGAGGATGATATTAAGAAATTGAAGGCGGCCGGGGTCCGGGAGGTGTTCACCCCCGGGACGCCCCTCGATGAGATCGTCAGATGGGTCGAGGAGAATGTATCACCGAGGTAGAAATAGGAAATGACGGCCAGTGTAGCAGAAAAGGTGGTTGCCGGCGATATCCGGACGGTTGCGCGTCTGATCCGCGATATTGACGACGGCATGCCCGAGGTGCGACAGGTGTTGAAAGCGCTCTATCCCCATACCGGGAGGGCCTATGTCATCGGGATTACGGGGTCCCCCGGTGTGGGGAAAAGCACCCTGGTGGATCAGATGGTCGCTCACATCAGGAAACGGGGTAAGACGGTCGGGGTCCTGGCCGTTGATCCCACCAGCCCGTTCAGCGGCGGGGCTATCCTGGGGGACCGCGTGAGAATGCAGCGGCACAGCATGGACCCGGGCGTTTTTATCCGGTCTATGGCCACGAGAGGCCATTTCGGCGGCCTGACCCAGTCCACCCGGAGCGCGATCGACGTCCTGGATGCCATGGGTAAGGACTATATCCTGGTGGAGACGGTCGGCGTGGGCCAGGATGAGGTGGACGTGGTGAGAAGCGCCCACACCACCGTCATTGTGGTGATCCCCGGCATGGGAGACGATATCCAGGCGATCAAGGCCGGGATCCTCGAGGTGGGCGACATCTTCCTGATCAACAAGGCCGACCGGGAAGGCTCGGACAAGACCATGAGCGACCTGAGGCTGATGATCGAGATGGATCAGAAGAAGTACGAGGCGGGCGGGTGGAAGCCGCCCATACTCAAGGTCGAGGCGGTGTTTGACAAGGGGGTGGACGAATTCCTGGAGGCCGTGGACCGGCACGCGGCATACCTCGCCAAGACCGCCGGCGGACTCCATTTCAGGGGGGACAGGGACAAGGTCCGCCAGGAGCTGGGAGAGATGATAAAGGCCCGGCTTATCGAGGAGGTCCTCGACCGGTTGACGGATTCGGGTGAATTCGACAGGGCCGTGGCATCGATTGTGGAAGGGAAGGTGGATCCCTATACGGCATGCGAAGACCTGGTCCTCCCGATTCTGTCCCACTGAAGGAGGGCCCACGGACGCTTCCTCAAACGCCTCTCCTTGAGCAGGATTCACCCATCACCAGGCATCGCCTGCACAGTCCCTGTCAAGCGATGATGATCGTTGCGTCTTAACCCCTGACCCCGGATGACGCCCATGTATACTGTTTTCTGGTGGCTTCGCCAGGCTCTTCTCATTCTTGCGGGGTGTTTCTTCCTGACCTTTGGGATTCATATCCTGATCGCCGCCTATCAACTGAAGGATCCCTATTCCTTTATCATGGCCTTTTTTGCATCCAACCTCATCATCCTCATCAGCGCCACCCTGGTTTTAGGCTTCGTTTTGAGGATGGTAAGGGTATACCGGGTTTTGAAAGAGGATAGGTGACCGGATACTGGCTGCCAAGTTTAAAGCTACGAGTTTGGAGTGTCTAGATTTAAAATGAACAATACCGATTCAACTCCCCACGCTACACTCCACACTTTGGCTCACTTTATTAACTTTAGCTCACATTAGTCATTCCCTGGGAAAGGAGGCAATGCAATGCCGATCACCAAAACAGGCCATCCTATCGGTAAACGTATATCGAAGATGCGGAGAGCGAAAAAGTTGACCCTCAAGCACCTGGCCAATGAGACAGGTCTGGCCACGAATTTCATCTCACAGATTGAAAAAGGAGAGGTGATTCCTCCCGTCTCCGTCATCTTACAGCTTTCAAGGGCCCTCGAAATCGACTCCAGCATCCTTCTGACCGAGGAGAAACAGCGGGCGGGAAAGAAGTCCGATGAGGATTTTAAAAAGCGGACCGAGGCCTATACCTACGAGACCCTCACGCCGGAGGCCATACACAAACACCTCAAGGCCTTCAAGGTCTTTATCGATCCGAAATCAGAGCATAAGTCGGTCAGTTACCAGCACCTGGGAGAGGAGTTTCAGTACGTCTTGAAAGGGAAAATTGAGGTGATGGTAGGGGAAAACAAGAATATCCTCGGACCTGGACAGAGTCTCCATTTCAATTCTTCCATTGCTCACAAACTCAGGAACATCAGTTCGGAAAAAGCGGAGTTGCTGGTGGTGCTCTATACGCCGTGAACCTAATGGAGGCAGGCTGGAGCCAAAGGATTCTCACCAAAGACACGAAGGTTTTATAACCACATGTATTCGGCAGTCTTTTTCCTTGTGGACCTTGTGGCTCTGTGTGACAACAAAATGAAAACCGCCCACTGGTATTTGGAAGGTGGTTTAAGCAGGACAAGTTCCGAGCTGAGAATATGAGGAAGAAATGGCTTATCAACTGAATGAAGAACAGCGGATGATACGGGCAATGGTCAGGGACTTTGCACGGGATACCATATTGCCCACGGCTGCCGAGAGGGACCAAACCTGTGAGTTTCCGGCGGAAAATATCAAGAAGATGGGTGAGTTGGGCCTTATGGGGATGAACGTGCCTCCCGAATACAACGGGGCCGGCGTGGACACGGTCAGCTATTCCCTGGCCCTTCAGGAAATCGCCTATGCCTGCGCCTCCACGGCCGTGGTGATGTCGGTGCACAATTCGGTTGCCTGCGGGCCCGTCTATCTGTTTGGATCGGACTTTCTCAAGGAAAACTATCTGAAGTCCCTGGCCTCCGGAGAAAAGATCGGGTCCTTTGCCCTGACAGAGGCCGGCGCGGGGTCGGACCCGGCCAGCCAGAGGTCGAGGGCGGTCAGGGACGGCGACACCTATGTGATCAACGGCGCCAAGATGTTCATTTCCACGGGAAAGAACTCGGATGTTACGGTGGTGACGGCCTATACGGACAGAGACAAGCGTCATCGAGGGATCAGCGCCTTTGTGGTGGAAAAGGGGACCCCCGGTTTTTTCGTCGGCAAGGAAGAGAAGAAGATGGGGTTGCGGGCCTCGGACACGGCGGAGCTGATCTTCGAGGACTGCCGGGTCCCCTCGGAAAACCTATTGGGAGAGGAAGGGGATGGGTTCCGAATTGCCATGGCCTCTCTGGACGGGGGGCGGATCGGCATTGCCTCCCAGTCGGTAGGCCTGGCCCAGGCCGCTCTGGACGCCGCGGTGAGTTATGCCAAGGAGCGGGTCCAGTTCGGCAAGACCATCTCTCAGTATCAGGGGATCCGATGGATGATCGCCGATATGGCCACCCAGATCGAGGCGGCCAGACTCCTCACGTTCAATGCCGCCGCCATGAGGGACCGGGGGGAGGGCTTCTCTGCCGCCGCTTCCATGGCCAAGGTCTTTGCGTCCGAGATGGCCAACAAGGTGGCCTACAAGGCACTTCAGATCCATGGCGGATACGGCTATATTCAGGAGTTCCCGGTGGAGAGGTATTATCGGGACGCCAGGGTCTTTACCATCTACGAAGGGACCTCCGAGATCCAGAGGATCGTGATCGCCAATCACGTCATCGGGAAATGACCCGGCTTTGAATGGTTTTTAGGGCGGCAGGAAGCGTCGCCGGCGGGTCTTGAATAAGACCCGCCGGTTCAGCATAGGAATAAAACCTGCGACAGTCTCTTACACCAATCCCTGATCCAGCATGGCATTGACCACCCTGACAAACCCCGCGATGTTGGCGCCTGCAAAGTAGTTGCCCGGCCGGCCGTATTCTGCGGCCGCATCCATGCAGCTCTGGTGGATGTTCTTCATGATCATCCGGAGCCTGTTGTCCACCTCCTCCCGTGGCCAGTTCAGTCGCATGCTGTTTTGCGCCATCTCCAGGCCGGAGACCGCAACACCGCCGGCATTGGAGGCCTTGCCCGGGGAATAGAGGATCTTGCTGTCCAGGTAAACGTCGATGGCCTCGGGGGTGGAGGGCATGTTGGAGCCCTCGGCCACCAGCTGGACCCCGCTGTTGACCAGATTCCGGGCGTCCTTTCCATTGATTTCATTCTGCGTGGCGCTGGGAAAGGCGCAGTCGGCCTTGTGGTTCCAGAGCGGATTGTAGTCAAGGGTCGTATCCACCTCCGTATAGACCGCTTCAGAATACTTATCCACATACTCCATGATCCTGCCACGGCGGACGTTCTTGAGCCTCATGACAAAGTCCAGCTTGTCCCTGTCAATACCCGCCTCGTCGTAGATGTAACCGGAGGAATCGGAAAGGGTCACCACCCTGCCGCCCAATTCGATGATCTTTTCCGCGGTGTACTGGGCCACATTGCCTGAGCCTGAGACCAGGCAGACCTTTCCATTCAGTGTGTCATTCCGCGTGGCAAGCATCTCCGATGCAAAATAGACGCAGCCGTATCCGGTGGCCTCCGGACGGATCAGGCTCCCGCCCCACCCGAGGCTTTTGCCGGTCAGCACGCCCGTGAACTCATTCCGCAATCGCTTGTACATGCCGAACATATAGCCGATCTCTCTTGCCCCCACCCCGATGTCTCCGGCGGGGACGTCCGTGTCAGGGCCCACATGTCGGCTGAGTTCGATCATGAAACTCTGGCAGAACCGCATGACTTCATTGTCGGATTTCCCCTTGGGATCAAAGTCGGAGCCGCCTTTCCCCCCCCCCATGGAGAGGGTGGTCAGGGCGTTCTTGAAGACCTGCTCGAATGCCAGGAATTTGAGGATGCTCAGATTCACCGAAGGATGAAAACGGATGCCCCCCTTGTACGGCCCGAGGGCGCTGTTCATCTGTAACCTGAAACCGCGATTGACATGCACCTGTCCCTCGTCATCCACCCATGGGACCCGGAACATAACCACCCTTTCGGGTTCCATGATCCTCTCCAATATGGCCGCCTGACGGTATTCGGGGTTTCGCTCCAGCACGGGCTGAATGGTTTCCAGGACTTCCTTCACCGCCTGGTGGAATTCCTTTTCGTGAGGATCTCTTGCCATAACCGATTTTAAGATGTCTTCCATGAATAACCTCCTGTTTTTATTTATGATGCTGTTCTATACCGTTAAAAATCAATCTTCCGGGGGCCCCAGGTTTTATCTCACTCTTGAAATCTCAAATCGTCCCCTCCTTATCCCCCATTGCCGATAATCGCGCATTGGGACCTTCTGCCGTCAATCTTGATAATCAGCGGTTTTTGCACTCTCACATGTCTCAAAAAGGTCGTTTCCTGAACCGTTGAGAGGGAACGGAGCCAGTCCCAGTCAAAGCGGTCTTCTGAGCCGGCCTCCTCTGTCACCGTGATGTAATCAATGCCCAGGGACGTGATGTTCTGAAAAAAATGAGAGCCCTGGGAAGGGTCGGCCTTCAACTGCCTGTTTCTGAGTTCGATAATGGCGCCCACCCCTGAGATGTGGCGCCACTGGACCGGAATGCCGAGCCATCTGTCCGCGGACCCCCATCGGCCGGGACCGATCAGGAGATACTTCCGCCTTTCTTTCAGGAGCCAGGCATTGATCTGACCGATCTCCTCCGCAATCCGCACGGTTGCGCCCGCATCGAAGGCATCGGGTTTGACATAGACGATGTCTTCGATTTCCTCATTCTTTCCGTTTCCCAGGGCTGTTGTGGACCGGCAAAAAGCCTTGTGCAGCTCTTCGGGCGAGATTTCCACATTAAACCGTTCCTCGTCCGCGACCATGGGCCTCATCTGGAGGAAGAAAAACTCGCCCTTACGATCTTTATCCGGGGCGAGATCCACCGAGAACTCGATCTCTACGGGGCATCCCATCCCCTTCCTCCCCAATGTGAGGAGATCGGAGAGGAGATCCGGCAGGGGAAAGATATGGTGTCTCAAGACCTGGGCAAAGGTCAGGACCTTCGGTCCCGGCATATACCCTGTATCTCGAATCCGGTCTTCCTCCGGAACATAGGTGCTGGCCAGGGCCCTGACCGGAAATTCATCTTCCGCGTCATCCAGATCCCGCTTTTCCAGGTTTGAATCGCGCCACAGCTCCGGACCCTCGGGATAATTGCGGATCCTCAAGGCATAGAAAAACCTCTGGGCATTGCTGAGGATGTCTTTCACCGTGGAGAACTGTGGCATGATCTCCGGATATCTGGGGGAGAAGCGCAATGTCTTTTCCCCTTCCACAACGGTCTTGCCCAGACCCAATGCGATATGGGCAATCCCCTCCTCGGGCCTCATCCGGGATACCGGGTAGAAATTATGGGACTGGGCCACGCCCGAAATGGCCGGGTAGAAATAATCCCCGTATTCCTTTCCGGAAAGCTGCTGAATGATAACGGCCATGGACTCTGCCTGGGGCTGGTTCGACGTGCTTCTCGCAAAGGCCTTGGGACTTTCATAATAGGTCGAAGCGTAGACCAGTTTCACGGCTGTAATAAGATGCTTCAGGCGGACCAAGGGATCCGGGTGATTATTGGGAATCATATAGGTCTGATACAGCCCTGCATAGGGCTGAAACTGGGCGTCCTCCAGCAGGCTCGAAGACCGGACCGAGAGAGGGATCCTGACCTGGGCCACAAATGCCTCCAGGTCCTTTGCCAGCCATTCGGGCATATCCGCATCCAGGAATCCTCTGGCGATGTCTTCATCGGTGAACCCTTCCTTGGCGAAGCGTTCGAGATGGTTCTGCCCTACAAACGATTCAAATCCGTCCGTACAGATGACCAGGGTCTTTGGTATCCGGATCTTGATTCCGGAATACTTTTCATGAAGTTCCTGGTTCTGCTCGAGGACCGTGGACATGAAGGCCAGACTCCTGGCCTTTCCGCCCAGAGACCCCTGGCCGATCTTGAGAAAATCGGTAATGAGTGGGTCAAAATGTTCGGCCCTGAACCGGGCTACGACCCCTTTCTGGCGCAGTCTCCGCAAGGCCCGGATATTGGAGATAATATATTCCCGCATTTCAGGGACGCTGGAGAAATCACCGGCCTTGACCTCGCGGAATTTGGAGGCAAGGGCTATCTCGGAGCGGGCCATGATCCAGTTGGAAAAGTGGTTCCGTTCGGCATGATAGCGGAGCGAGGCATCCGGTATCCGGGCCAGCTTGGTTTCCAGCGTGTGGAGATTGGAGGCCCGGTCCACCTCTGTCCCGTCAGGCATACGGAAGATGAAATCGCCGAACCCGAGTCGGGTGAGGAAGAAGTTGTGTATCTCGGCGAGGAGTTGAGGGGAATTCTTGTCCAGAAAATCGGCCGGAATCCGGTCCGCCTTTTTCCTGTTGCTCGATTCCGAACTCAGCAGGAGGAGCGGCACGTCAGGGACCTCTTTCCGGATCTGCGAAAGCAGGGCAACTCCCGTATTGTCGTCCATCCGGTGGTTTTTAGGCAGCCGGGCGTCTGAAATAACACCGAAGAGGAAGGACCTGAATTTCTGGTAAAGGGCCAGGGCCTCCTCATAATTGGTGGCCAGGAGTATCTTGGGCCGGGCCCGCATGGTCAGGAGCCGGTGCTCTTCGTTAAGCCCCACCTTGAGTACGGCCTGGGTCTGGCTGACGATCTCCTTGTAGATAAGCGGCAGGAAGGACGAATAATAAACAGGGGAGTCCTCCACCAGGATCAGGACCCGAACCATGGCACGCTCGGTGTCGGCGTCCACGTTCAGGTGGTCCTCGGCGTTCTTGACCAGTGCCAGGAGGAGATCGGAGTTTCCTGACCAGATAAAGATCTTGTCGATCCCGTCGCAGTTCTTGTTTTCAGGAAGGGGGTAGATCCCCCTGGGACTGTGGGCCAGCAGGATGACAGGGAGGCCGGGATGGGTCTTTTTGGCCTTCAAGCCCAGGGTAAAGGCATCCATCTCCTCCAGGTGGGGGGTGGTGACCACCATGTCAAACTTTCTCATGTTGAGAAGGGCCAGGGCGTCAAAGGCCGATGACGTCCGAGTGACCCTGGGCGGATGGCTCAGGTTCAACCCACTGTACTCATTGATAATCCTGGACGCAAGACTTCCGTCTTCCTCCATGATGAAGGCATCGTAGGGACTCGACACCAGGAGGATCTCCCGGACCTTCTTGGACATGAGTTCGTGATAGATCTTGAAACGGGCGTAAAATTCCATGCCTGCCTGTTGTTCCATCCACCCCTTTCCCCTCCGCCTGCAACCCAAGGTCTGTTGAAGCGGTTTGAGAAAAGAGGGGGGTCATTTTATATGAGGAACAGATTTGTTGTGCGGTAAACAGACCCTCCCGGACGGGAGGGTCTGTCGGTCCCTAAGAATCGATGATTTCGAGGGCCTCATCCCGGTACGCATCCATAACGTACGGGATCCCCGTAACCTTGGTACACTCTTCCGTCAGAGAGAAGATATCCTTCCGACTGATATAGTGGACTTCCCAGTTTCTCGATCCTGCCATCAATTGCTGGAGCCCCACCTTGAGCTTGTCCACGGCGCTGAATATGCCTACGGCCCCCAGCGGAAGGTTCTCCGCCTCAGCCCCGTACTTTTCTTTGAGGACCTCGTAGTTCATGAAGATCTCTTCTTTGGTGGAGCCATACTTGGAAACGTTCGGCGGGAGCCCGCCCTGTTCGCCTCTCAACCAGCGCTCCGCATTCTTCCCCACCATACCCGGAATCATCAGGGCACGGCCCATGCAGACGGCCTTGCAGTAGGGCGCGCCCAATGCCAGGGCCTTGAACACATGGTCTTCAGCGGAAAAGCCGCCTGCAAAGGCGATATCCGGGACCCACAGGCCCCGCTTGGCGAGCCGGTCGCACAGCTCATAGGCCATGGAGTGGAGATATATGGAAGGGATCCCCCATTCACTCATCATCCGCCACGGGCTCATGCCGGTCCCTCCGGGCGCCCCGTCGATGGTCAATAGATCGATCTTGGCGTCGCTGGACCAGCGGATGGCCATGGCCAGTTCCCGCATGGGATAGGCGCCGGTCTTGAGGGTGACCCGCTTGGCCCCTAAATCCCGTATCCGCTTCACCTCTTTCATAAACCCCTCCTGGTCGATGAAGCCCAGACGGGAATGGCGCTCGAACTGTTTCAGGGGACCGGCCTTGAAGGCGGCCTGGAACGCGGGGACGTCCGGATCCGGGGTGACGATGTAGCCCCGTCTTTTCAGTTCGATGGCCCGATCCAGGGAATTGACCTTGATCTCTCCTCCGATGCACTTGGCGCCCTGGCCCCATTTGAGTTCGATGGTCTCCACGCCCAATTTGTCGATGACATATTCGGCCACCCCATTCCGGGTATCCTCCACGTTCATCTGAACAAGGATATCCCCATAGCCCTCATGATAACGGCGGTATTCCCTGACACGGCGGTCCATTTCAGGAGAGTTTTTCACCTTGCCGTTGTTCTTAAATTCCAGGTCCGGGTCGATCCCGCAGACATTCTCGCCACAGACCAGGGTGATCCCGCTGATGGCGGCCCCGATGGCAAAATGTTCCCAGTTTTTCCTCGCGATATCGGTGCTCCCGAGGGCCCCGGTGAATATGGGGACCTTCATCTTCACCTTTTCGGAGGCGCCGAACGAGGTTTCGGTGTTGACCGCAGGGAAGGTGGCCTTATCCGGGTCGGGTTCCACCCCCTTGGCGCCCAGGGCATAACCCATGATGTTCAGATGGGAGTAGTCAACCGGATAGTCTTTGTCGGCCCCAGCCGTAATGCTGCCGAACGGCTGGGGGTAGAGAAGTTCCCTTCCGCGGAAGGTGGCATTGAACATGTCGCAGTTCCCCTTGCAGCCATCCACACACCTGCTGCAGATCCCCGACTGGGGGGCCACATCCCGCGATCTGTTTTTGGTCTGAAGCGCTTCATTCGAATTGGGTCTCTGTAGATTCACTCTGTTATCCTCCTTTTCATGGTTCAGGGAAGAGAACAAAAAAAGGCGTCTTCCCTGGGTAGGGTTTTAGACGCCTTTGTCTTATCGCGATATAACCCCGCACGCCTTTGTGCGAAGCTTCAAATTAAAAAGGTTTTTTTACTCTTAAAGATCCCCTCTGTCAAGTCATTTCTTCACCCGCTAAACCTCTTCCGAAAGGAGGATTGCGTCAGCCACGGTGCGGATCGATTTGCGGGAATCCATACTCCGTTTCTGGATCCATCGGTACGCCTCTTCCCCGGTCATGGCTCGACGTCGGATCAGGACATCTTTGGCCCGCTCAACCAGCTTTCGGGTCTCCAACTCCTCCTGGATTACCTTTGTCTTGACGATCAACTCTGTATTCATGATCGCCACCCCGGCCTGATTCGCCACGGCCGTTATCAGATTGATCTCAGCTGCGGAGAATTCATGGGGCTTATCGGTAAAGCAGTTGAGCACGCCGATGACCTTGCCGTCCTTCACCCGGAGGGGTACGCTCAACATGGAGACCAGACCCAGCTTCCTTGCCATCTCTTTTTCTTTAAATCTGGGCTCTTTGAGGACGTCCTTGATGACCAGGGCCTGATTGTGGGTGGCCACAAAGCCGACCACCCCTTCGACCCTCCCCAGGGAACGATCCTTCACATATTCCGGGTCGATAGCCTGTGTGGCCTTCAGCCGGATCTTTTTGGGGGTTACGCTCTCGTCTATCAGCCACAGTGAACAGATCTCAAAGCCGGTCACCTTGGCCGTCACCATCACGATCAGCTTCAGGATGTCTTCCAGATACTGCTCGGAGGTTATGGCGATGCTGATATCGCTAATGGCCTTGATATATTTCTCGTAGGTTTTTGGAGTGATTTTTTCCATGGTAGAACGCGCGTATCCCGCTGTCTCAGATACAAATTCTCTCTCTTTCTTTGAGTCTGTCTTTGATATCTCGCGCATCGGCTTCAAACCCCGGCTTCTCAATCAATGCAAACATGGCCCGCTTATATGCCTCGACACCGGGTTGAATGAAGGGATTGTGGCCCAGCAGATAGCCCGATAGGGCTACGGATCTTTCCATCATATAATAAATCTGCCCCAGATTAAAGGCGTTGCGACGGGGGATCTCAATGGTCATATTAGGGACGCCACCCTGATAATGGGCATAGGCCGGGCCGTCCACCACCATTCGATTGACGGCGTTCATGTCCATCCCCCTGTCCACAAGGAAATCAAGGCCGTCCAGGTTGTTGTCCATCTTGGGAATTTGGACCTGGTTGTCGTGGGATTTGAGAAAGAGAAATGTCTCCAGGATATTTCGTTCACCCTCCTGGACCATCTGACCGTTGGCATGGAGTTTTTCAGAATAGAGGGAGGGAGACACCCACATGCCATGCCCTTCGTGGCCTTCGCTTTCAGGGAAAAGCTGCTCCATCCATCTGGCTACTGAATAGAGAGGCACCGCGTTGGTGGCCACCACCTCGATCTTCTTCCCCGCACGCCAGGCCGCATGTCGCAGGACCGCGTGGACCAGTGCGGGGTTGCTCCAGAAATCATCCACCGAGGCGATATCCCTCATGGTCCTGAAACCCGCTACGAACTCGTGGATATCAATGTTGGCCATGGCCAGCCCCACCAGGCCCACATCGCTTAGAACGGAAAACCGGCCCCCGATGTCATCCGGGACGATGAACGTCCGATAGCCCCTTTTTCCAGCCATCTCTTTCAATGCGCCCCGGGTCCTGTCCGTGGTGGCCAGGATGAGGCGGTCGGCTTCATTCCCCCAGTTCTCCTCCATTAGTCTGCGGATGATTCTGAAGGCCACTGCGGTTTCCGTGGTGGTGCCGGACTTTGAAATAACGTTGACGGCAATCCGCTTTCCCCGCAGCATGTCCAGGGTGTCTCTGAAGAAATCAGGGTCCATATTCTGCCCGAGGAAATAGATCTCTGGGGCGCCCCCCCTCTCCTCCCGTGTCAATTGGTTGAAATAAGTGTGGGTCAAGGCCTTAAAAGAGGCCTCAATGCCGAGATAGGATCCCCCGATCCCCAGGGAGACATAGGCATCCACCTCCCTGCCCAGTTCGCGCGCGACCGACCTGATCTCTGCCAAATAAGACGGACTGATCTCAATAGGGAGGTCCTGCCACCCCGTCATGGGAATATCATGATCATAGATATCCCCCTCCTTATTTCTGAGCATCTGATGGGCATTGAGAACATCGGGAATCAGCGATTCTACATCGCGCCGGAAAATCGATCCGGGGCCCGGCGCATCAAACATGTTCGTCACATCCAACACAATCCTGTTCTTCTCTTTGAACGACGACGTTTCGAACGGGTTCCCGACCTGCTCTCCCCTCTCCCGCTGTGTTTTTATGGTGAGGTTCGTTCCCACATCGATCAATCTCAATCCTTCCATTACACGCTCTCCGTCTGCCACCTGCATTTGATTACAATCGCGCTCCCCCGGAGCCATTTCACCGCTGTCCGGTTCAGCCTCAGAACCGGGGGAGCCTGCCTCTCATCTCCTCTGTCACCATATACAACATCCCTGCATGCCGCAAGCGCAAAAAAAAACCGCTGTTTTCATGAAATTATCGGGATGTTGAATAGGTCCGTTCGCCGTGTCGCCGTGAGACGATTTCAATGGCTCGTGGCGACACGGCCAGCTGCAAAAAATGTCATGAGGGAAAAAAATGCTTGACAGGAATAATAAAGAGGATTAATTTTTGAATCAAAACATTATTCGAGCTTTCTAATGCAGATGGAAACAGAACCCATGGAAACGAGCAGATCGGAAATGGACAATCAAAAGCCCTTGACGCCTACCATGGAGAACTACCTGGAGGCGATCTACAACCTGGACAATGAAAAACGGGTGGTCCGGGTCAAGGATATCGCCAAACGCCTCGGGGTCAAGATGCCCACGGTCACCAATATGCTCAAGACCCTCAATGAGCGGGGATTGATCAACTATGAGCGATATGAATATCTGGAGCTTACAAAAGAGGGGGCAGACGTCGGAGAAGAGATCAATAGACGGCACCATATCCTGAGAGATTTTCTGACGAATATCTTGGGCATCGATTTTGACAAGGCCGATGAAGAGGCGTGCAGTATGGAACATGCCATCGGTCCTGCCACCATGGACCGTCTGGTGGCGTTTATGGAGTTCATCCAGTCGTGCCCGAGGACCGGCGAAAACTGGCTGGATCGTTTTGAGGAATTTCGGGCACACGGCAAGAACACGTCCAGATGCCTGGTGCATATGAAGGCCTTTGCCGATGAATTGGAAGGCAGGATGAAAGACATGGAGACTGGAGGGTAGGACAATGACGGATCTCAGCAGGGTTGATCAGGGAAAAGAGGTGACTCTCGTGAGGATCGGCGGGGGAAGGGGCATGAGGTCGAAACTTTACAGTATGGGCCTTGTGCCCGGGTCGGCCTTCACCGTCTTGAGCCGGGGCGGAGGAGGACCTGTGATGCTCAGGGTAAAGGACGCCAGTCTGGCCATTGGCCAGGGAATGGCCCAGAAGATTTTCGTGGAATAATTTTTTTTGTGTTGCGTGTTAGCGCTTACTAATATCGTTCGAGGCCGTAAACAAATGGAACTTCCAGACAAACAAGAACTGATTACGGCGCTTGGGAGAAGCGCTGAGGAACTGCATCAACATATTGAACTTCATCGGAAACTGGTTATATCCATGCTGGGAACAGGGATGGATGAGGGGAATATACAGGCCCTCTTCCATGTCTGTCCGCGGCGAAACCGCGAGGCAAGGCTTCGAGAAGCCATCCAGGAGACCATCGAGGTCCTGGATGAGAGCAGGAAGGCCTTCAAATCCAAGAGGCTGGAGGCCTTGCGAAAAAGGCTGACAATCCTGTTGGTTGATAACGGATAGCGAATCAGGGGCGGTCTTACGGGCTTCGTCCGCTTGGCAGGCGCGGGGCAAGTGAAGGCGCAACTCGAAATGGACCATTGTCGAGCTGCGCCTTTTTTTGTCCTTTTGGAACTGGGCGCAGAGAAGATGAAGAGGAGATGAATCATGGAAGAATTTGCGAACAACAAACCGGAAACGATGCCAAAACAGGCTGCACCCTTGTCGAAACAACAGGAAGAATCCGGGAGGCCGCCTCGCCTAAGTCTCTGGGAGATAGAGTATTTCTTCAAATGCCCGGTCGTGGGGATATGCCTGAGTTATTCGGAGCAGCGCCAGCTTCTCAAAAAGGCGGGAATACCCGTCAAGCGCAGAAGCCCTTTCGAAATCCATGAAATCCTGGTGTCCGGTGCGGAAAAGAAAGGCAGACTGTCCGAAAAAACGGACAACTTGCTGAACCGTAAGTTCGGCCCGGAAATTGCGCCGTTGCTGGATCTGGATGAGAAGGCGTTTTTGGAGCGGTGGGAGGCCTGTTTTCGTATGGGGGAGTATGCCGGCGCTTTCTGGGCCGCTGCCGCACGACCCGGTCTATCAATCAAATCAAGAAGGCAGATATTCGGGACCATTCACATGGCCATGCACGGAAATGTGGAACAGAGCGCCAGGCTCAGGCGACGACTGGCCTTTCAGGAAGAGCAGGCGGGAAGGATGGCCGCTAAGGCCCGTGAGGCAGTCACTGCCAAGAAGTCCTTGCAGAAAGAACACGTTCGCCTGCAACAGGAGAATTCCCTCTTGTCCAAGCAATTGACAAGCCTTGAAAGGGAAACCGAAGCGCTCAGGAGGAACTTCACCTCGCTCAATCAGAGCCGAATCCACAGCGAATTGGAAAGCGCCAATGGGGCCATCAGGGAGGAGCTGAGCGCGCTGTCCCTCCGAATCGTTGAAAAAGACGCGTATACATCTAAACTCGTCGAAGAAAACAAACGTCTCTCCAACGAGTTGGATCAACACAGAGACCTAAGCAATCATTACCAAAAAGAGACCCATCAACTCGTGAAGGTCTTGCTTGAACACAACCGGTGCGACGCCGGCTGTCCCTCGTTCGACCTTTGCAAGAGGCGGGTCCTGATCGTTGGTGGGTTGACAAAAATGGAGGCCCTCTACCGTCAGATGATTGAAGATGGCGGAGGGATATTCGAATACCACGACGGCTATATGAAAAACGGCCTGAGGAATCTTGAAAGCCGGCTCAGACGCGCGGATATTGTGCTTTGTCCGACCAATTGCAATAGCCATGCGGCCTGCTCCCTGGTCAAAAGCCTGGGGAAAAAGCACAATAAGCCGGTTTGCATCCTGGCCAGTTCCAGCCTGAGTGCCATGGCACAGGCCCTATCAGGGAATGCGGGCGTCTATGCCTCCGGCAACTGAGGGATTGAGGGGTTCTGGAATGAGAGGATATGTATTGTTTACATCCTTGCAACGGCCATGGTTTTGCTGGTCCCGCTCATGGGACAGGGCTATTGGCAGGAGGGATCATCCATGAAGAGAGTTGATTTGGACGCCTACACAAGGGAACGGTTCGGTTTAAACCTCCCTGATTTTCTCAGGCAAAAAACAGAGAAGGAGGCGCTTTACGACTATGAGATCGCCCGTATCCTGGGGGTCAGTCGCGGACGCATCGGGCATTTGAGGCGCAGTCTTGGAATCAACAGAAAAAATGGTTTCGCCGGGCGCTTTGAACGGAAATACGGGAAAGGCGCTGTGACCCGATTTACAAACATGATCGAAAATCCGGAGAATTCCCTGGCCGATGCCGGGAACTATTTTGGCTTTTCAAGGGAATACGCCCGTCAGGTGTACAGGGAGATTCAAGGATATCCCTACACCATGGTGTACAAAAAGAAAAGGGAAGAACGTCGAAGACAGAAGACGGAGCGCTCTAACGAGGTGCAACCCATGAGAGTATCGCACCTGAAAAATGGTGCAGATATGCGTCGAGTGTCCGTACAACAATCGATTGAAGGGATGATAAAATCCAAGTTTGGAGGGGTGAGGGGGATTAATTGCCGATTCGGAATCAACGAGGCCAATCCCCTCAGTCGGGAAATCCACCAGATCATCTGGCGCAGGGTTGCAGGCAACAGGGCGCCTGTTCATCAATCTGAATCCACCAATACAGCAAAAACCAGCGCTTTAAAATAGATTCAAAATTAGCGCGTGAATGAAAATGCTGAAATGCGAGCCTGGGCAAGGCTTGTCGCGATGTCTTATTCTATCAAGATGGACCCCTTTTACCCGAACTCCAAAATCCAAAACTGTGACTGAACGTTTTTTTGGTTCAGGCACTGATTAGTGGGAGAGAATCCTATGGCAAGCGATTTCAGCGTTCAGTTGAGAAAGAGCAACGGCAACCTTTACCTTCGACCGAGGGGAGACCTGGACGGCAGTTCGGCCTGGGTGCTGATTCACATGATTCACAAAGTCTACGAAGGCAAGGGCCGGGTGTTTATCGATACCCAGGACCTCCGCGAGATCCACCCCTTTGGCTGTGGCATATTCAAGTGCGAGTTGGGAAAGGGGGTTGTACGGCCTGATTGCATATTTTTTAAGGGCAAAAAAGGGTTTGAAATGGCGCCCAACGGAAGCAGGGTCATTATGCCGGCCAAGGTCGCCTCGTGTCGCTTCAACGGCACCTGCAAAAGCTGCCGTTGTCCCTTGAAAAGGGGGAGGCAGAATTAAGATCGATTCATGCTGGAGGCAGAAAAGATGGCAGGTTCCCCTGAGAAAAGGGTGCGGCTTGAAATGAGCGAAAAGACCCTGAAATCCCTTTTGACAGCAGGCCAGGTGTGCGCAGCCGACCTTCGTTGTCTGGATGGCGAGTCGAAGCAGTGCGTCTGGCGGCTCTGCCTGGAAAGCTGCGCAGTCACGGTCGCGAGATGCAAAAGACCGATCTGGCAATAAGGATTTCCTTCACTATTTAGATCAAATAGCCCGGCAGAAGCAACAGAGCGGCTGCCAGGCTTTGTAAACAGGTCTATCCCTGCGTCAAAAAACCCTTGACAAATTTTTTGCCGTGGATATATTAGGCCTGCTTTTAAAAGTTAGATGAATCAAACTATTTAAGGGATGTCTTACGGGCTCTGGTCGCTTAGGCGGCGCGGGGCAAGTGAAGGCGTAACTCGAGACGATAGCCTGTCGGGTTGCGCCTTTTTTTGTTTTCATGGACGGAAGGGAGGAACGAATTATGACGTTGGATGAATTGGGGCCGGGCAGTACGTGCCGCATCAAGAGGTTGTCTGCCCGGGACAAGCTGGGCCAGCGGCTTCTGGATATGGGCGTTTATCCCGGAACACAGCTCAAGGTGATTCGAAATGCCCCCTTCGAAGACCCCATGGAGGTGTCGATGGAGGGGTTTTTCGTCAGCCTGCGCCATGAAGAGGCCCGATTCGTGGAGGTTGAACTGCGATGAAGCCGGAAAAGACCCTGGTGGCCCTGGCCGGTCAGCCCAACTGCGGGAAATCGACCGTCTTCAATGCGTTGACCGGCGCGAGCCAGCACGTGGCCAACTACCCGGGCGTTACCGTGGAAAAGATGACCGGGTCTTACCGACGCGACGGGACAAAGGTGGAGGTGGTGGATCTTCCCGGGACCTACAGCCTGACCTCCTACTCCCCCGAGGAGAGGGTATCCCGCGATTTCGTGCTCCACGAGAACCCCTCTGTAGTGGTCAACGTGGTGGACGCCTCCAATCTCAAGCGGCATCTTTATCTCACCTTCCAGTTGCTGGAGATGCAGGTCCCCCTCATTATAGACCTGAATATGATGGATGTGGCCGAGAGGAGGGGCATCGCCATCGATACGCGGGAATTGGGCAGACTTCTGGGCGCGGCGGTGGTCCCCACGACCATGAAGGCGGGACGGGGGAAGGAAGAGCTGCTGGAAGAGATCAACCGCATTTCGGCATCCGATCGAAACCAGACAACGGTTCAGGTCGACTACGGACCCATGGAGCCGTTGCTTCGGGAGATTCAGGACAGGCTGTCCGCTACGGCAAAGGTGCCTGGAGAATATCCCCTGCGATGGCTGGCCGTCAAGCTCATGGAAGGGGACAGCGAGGCCCGAACTCTGGTCGAACGCAGCTTTTCGAATCCCGAAGAATGCCTCGACCTTGTCGACAAGATGAGAACAGCCTTCGAATCGGGTGAGGGGGAGATGCCGGAGCGGCACATCGCCTTTCATCGGTATCGGGCGGCCGATACGATCAGCCGATCCTGCATCAAGCCCAAAGAAGGAACGGAAAGCCCCCTCTCCGACAAGGTGGACCGCTTTGTCTGCAATCGCTTCTTGGGCCCGGCGATTTTGGTAGGCGTTATCTATCTCCTCTATTACCTTTCCATAGTGCAGGGGTACAACCTGACCAATTATACATGGCCGTTATTGGCCAAAATCAGAGGCCTCACTGAGGCTATCACCCCAAGCCCGGGGTTTATCGAGATCCCCCTGATCCGTTCTTTTGCCCTCTGGTTTGTGGACAGCATCAATGCCCTGCTCAACTACATCCCCATCTTTTTCATCCTGTTCGGGCTTATCGCCATCCTGGAGGACAGCGGGTACATGCCACGCATGGCCTTCATGCTGGACCGGCTCTTCAGCCGGTTCGGACTTCACGGCCAGTCCACCCTCCCCATGGTCCTGGGCGGCATCTATGTGGGCGGGTGTGCGGTCCCTGGCGTCATGGCCTGTAAGGGCATACCGGATGAACGATCCAGGCTGGCCACGATCCTCATCATCCCCATGCTCAACTGCCTGGCCAAGGTCCCCCTCTACATCCTTCTGATCAACATCTACTTTGCCGGACAGAAGGGACTGGCCATGTTTTTCATCTCCACCATCAGCCTGTTGTTGGTGCTTCCGGTGGCCAAACTACTCACCCTTACGGTCCTCAAAAAGAAGCCCACGGCCCCCTTTATCATGGAGATGCCGCCGTATCATATCCCCACCATCCGCGGTGTCCTGGGCCGGGCCGTCGAACGGGTCTGGCTCTTTGTCCGCAAGATCATTACCATCGTGGCCGCGGTGGCCGTGGTCATCTTTGTCCTGCTTCAGTTTCCGGGCCTCAGCAACGAGCGGATGGCCCTTTACAACGATAAAAAGGAAGCGGCAATTTCGTCGTTTTACAAAAAGATTGCGGAAGTCCCCTTTGCCCAAGACCTCCAGGGCGAGCGCCTCATGGCCCTGGTCCTCTACTGGGACGAGTACAAGAATGCAAAAATGACGGCCCGGGGCAAAGAGGCCGTCGAGGCCGTAAACGCAGAATTTGAGAAGAAGGACCCGGCGTTCTTTAGGATGGTGAACCCGGGGAAGGACAAGACGGCCAAAAAGGTCAACCGGGCGTTCAAGGGCCTAATCAAGGAGAGGCAGCAGCTTTTAAGGGAAATCAAGAAGGAAAAGATCGATGCCAGCTTTCTGGGGCGGATCGGAAGGGCCGTCGAGCCGGTCACCCGGTGGGCCGGGTTTAGCTGGCGCGTCAACGTAGCGCTTCTGAGCGCCTTCGCGGCCAAAGAAAGCAGTGTGGCCACCCTGGGCGCCCTGTACGACCAGGGGGAGACGGGGAACCAGTCTCTGGAACAGCGGATGGCCGAAGGCGAGGCAGGCTTCACGCCCCTTCACGCCCTTGCCCTGATGCTCTTTATGGTCCTCTATCCCCCCTGCATCGCCACGACCATTATGGTGAAGGTCCAGTCCGGGTCGTTCAAATGGATGATCTTCTCCATGTTCTATCCCATGGCTTTGGGGCTGGCGGTCGCGATGGCGGTGTTTACCGGTGGAAAGGCACTGGGGCTTACGGGTTTTCAGGCCATGTTTGCATTCTATGGACTGGCCCTGACGGCGACTATCGGGATGGGCCTGATTAAGAATCGTGAGGACTTCTCGTAGAGGCCTGCAAGGTTGAGAAGGTGAGAAGATGAGAGGATGAGCATGTGAGCAGGACACGGAGCGTGCGCGAGATAGGTTCCCACACCGAGCATGGCAACGCGTCGGGTATCCAGTATCGAGTATCCAGTATCCAGAATCCAGTAAGAAAGGAGGTGAATCCCATGAAGAAAAGAGCCTTTTTAATCGGCCTGACAGCGCTTTTTCTGCTAACTGCCGGTCAGGCAATCGCCCATACCCCGATTTGCTCCTGCTACGGGAACGGCGATGGCTCCATTACCTGCGAGGGCGGGTTTTCAGACGGCGCTTCGGCCGCGGGCGTGGAGATGACAGTGGTGGACGCGGATGGAAAGGTCTTGCTCAAGGGGAAGATGGATCAAGGGAGTGCGTTTAACTTCAAGAAACCCTCTGTCCCGTTCAAGGTTCGTTTCAACGCCGGACCGGGGCATGTGGTGGAGGTGGAGGGAACGGACATTTCAGACTGATCTTTTCCCTCGTGCAGAGCAGGTTGGGAGCGGGGCGAATCCCTGAACACCCGCCCCGCTCCCTGGGCGTTCCCTTTGGTAAGGGGACAATATACAGATTGGCATGAATCCCAAGGAAAAATCAAGAAAGGAATCGCAGCGATGAAAAAGTGGATGGTAACCGCACTTGTTGGAATGGTCGCATTGGCCGTGCACATCCCGGCCTTTGCCCATTTTCAGATGGTCTACACGCCGGAATCGGCGCTCCAGAAAGGGGGACCCATTGAGCTCAAGCTGGTCTTCACCCACCCCTTCGAGGCCGGGCACACCATGGATATGGGAAGTCCGACCGCCTTCGGCGTCTTGCACAAAGAGAAAAAGGAGGACCTTCTCGGAAAAGTGAAGCCGATTGAGTTTTCAAGCCTCACCAATAAAGGCAAGGCCTTCGAGGCATCCTATAAACTCAAGGGCATGGGGGATTATGTCTTCTATCTCAGCCCCGCCCCTTACTGGGAGGGCTCTGAAAGCAAATATATCACCCAGCACACGAAAATGATTGTGAATGCGGCAGGGATACCGACGGATTGGGATGCAGAGGTCGGGCTTCCGGCCGAGATCGTGCCGCTCGATAAGCCCTATGCCCTCTGGACCGGCAATGTCTTCAGGGGCATTGTCAAGTTTGAGGGCAAATCTGTCCCATTTGCAGAGGTCGAGGTGGAATATCTGAATCACGATGTCAAGGGAAATGCTTTTGAAAAACAGGCCAAAGCAGAGGCCCCTCAGGATGCCTTTGTCACGCAGACCATCAAGGCGGATGCAAACGGCGTTTTCACCTACGCCATTCCCAGGGCCGGCTGGTGGGGCTTCGCGGCCCTGATGGAAGGGAGCAAGATCGACGGCAAAGACAGCGAGGTCGGCGGCGTGATCTGGGTCCAGGCCAGGGATATGAAATGATGTCTGAGGAATCAGAATGTGAGGCGCACCGATGTTGGATACGATCGTGGTTTTAGTGATCGCACTGCTGGCCGGCGGATACCTGTTCCGGCGATTCCGAGCAGCGGTAAAAGGGAAAAGACCTCCCTGCGGGTGCGGCGCCTGTGGAGGCACGTGCGGTCTCGGCAAAGCGGATGGCACGGCCTGCAGGCCTTTGATGATTGGGGGAGGTGAACGGATTTCCGATAAATCCTGATAGGATCGACCCTGATGGCATCGGGGTGAATTACAACTGAAACGGCGCCGGTTAAGATATCGGTGCGGGTCTTACGGGCCCCGATCAACGGCGGGGCAAGTGAAGGCGCAACAGGAGCCATTTAGGAAGGCGGGCCTGTCTGCGCCTTTTTGTTTGGCAAATGCATTTACAGATAGAGGGTCATCTCACCTCAGACACAAAGAAATAAACTTCTTGGTTTCAAGGGATGATCTCTGTGCCTCTGAGTGCTCTGTGAGAAATCAAATTTTAGAGGAGGAAAGAAGAATATGAAGATGTCAATCATGAAAAAATTGTGCCTGAACGGCCTTTCGGCGATTTGCGGGGTGCTATTTCTTACAGGACCCAGCGTCGCTTATGAGATCAACGACAAATTATCCATCGGCGGCGTTATCGCAGGGATCTATCAATATGACAGTCTATCGGATTCGCCGGGTTTTGACAGCACTGGAAGAGGACTTCTGGCCATTCAGCCCGAGGTCAGCTTCACCCCAACGGGGAGCGACGAGCTGTTTGCCAAATTCGGTTTCGGCGCGGGAAACGGCCTAATGGAGGAGGGCAAATCCCCCTTCAAACTGGCGCCATGGGGCGGCGACACTCAGGATGGCGTCAAGGACATCAACGGGAGGGGACGCGATTATCTGCTCACCGCCTGGTACAAACATACCTTTACATTCGGCGATGACCACACCCTGGGGCTCACAGGAGGGATCATCGACGCAACTGATTACCTGGATGAAAATGCCTTTGCCAATGATGAGTACACTCAGTTCATGAACTGCGCCCTCGTCAACGGCCCCCATTGCTTCCTGCCATCTTACGATCTTGGCGGCGCGGTGGAGTGGGAGATCGGGCGTTTTTCCATCAAAGGCGCGGCCATGGCCCTGGGGACCAATGGGGAGCAAGGGGAATTCGAAGAGCCCTACAACTTCTACGGTCTCCAGTTCGGTTATAGGCTGGACTTCGGATTGGGTGAAGGGAATTACCGCTTGCTTCTGGACACCACCAGCGACGATTTCAGCAATGTGGCCGGCACCAAAAAGGAACGGCTCAGTTCGGTTTCGATCTCCTTTGATCAGCAATTAGGGGATGTACTGGGTCTCTGGTTGCGGTTCGGCTGGCAGGAGGACGAGGCCGCTATTGATTATAAGGACAGCTATACCGGGGGTGTCAACATCAGCGGCAATCTCTGGGGTCGTGACTGCGACAATATAGGGATCGGTTATGCGCATTTGAGGGGCGGTAACCTGGATGTGGATAAAACGGATGTGCTTGAGATCTACGGCCGGTTTGCCTTAAACGACATCTTCGCCATCACAGGAGATGTGCAGTACATGAAGGATTCGTATAAGAACGGGGGTGATGACCCGAACGCCTGGATCTTCGGGCTCAGGGCAACGGCTGAATTTTAGGAAATTTTGATGATTATAAGCTTGGCCTATAGAACTCTCTCCTCTTAGGCCCGAGAGGATGGGCGCTTTCCCGGCACGGGGAGGCGCCCTCCCTCTCACAAACCGCGATAACGTGAAAGAAGGTCCAATGGAATCAAATAATTGCGGAACACAATACACTCACACACAAGGAGGTTGACAATGAAAAAAAGAATGAGAATGGGATGGATGGTTTCTATGACCGTTTTGGCGATGGTCTCGTTTGCAGCGTTCAATGCCTATGCTGACACCATCACAACGAATCAGGCGATTGTCCAGGCCGGTGCAGCTGAGACGACATACGATTTTGATAAGGTGAAAATGGAAGTAGAGAACGGGATCACCAAGGTGTGCATCTGCAAATGCCTTTGCTTCAGGGCACTCCAGCTTCTGGCGACCCAGTTTACAGGGGGTGTCGTTCCCAGGGACGATATCAAGGTCTATACAGGCTGGACCACCGACGGCGCAGAAGAACTCTTTGTGGAGACCATGGGATGGGCTCATGAGGATGTGGCCTTTATGGCAGGTGCCACCGATGCGACCCAGTTGACCATCGAGGACGCCTACTTCTTCTTTGTCCAGAAATCCACAGGAAAGGCCTGGAAGGTAACGGCAAAGGAAGGCCTTTACCCAACTGGGTTTTTTACCTACCGCACCCTGGTCCAAACAGGCGCTGCCACGGACGCCCAAAAAACATTTTTCCAGAAGGCCCTTCGGCCCCAGGCCGTGGCCAACATGAAAGCACTTCCCTTGATAGACAAATTGGGTATTCAGGAGGTTGCTTTCTTCGGACAGAATGGCGCTCTGCGCATCCCGGTGGTATTTTTGTCCGGCGGCGCGGCCTATGAAGCGGAGCTGAACCACACGGGCAACTACGTGTTCGAACTTACAAAAGCTGACTCGCTCGATTGACCGCGTTTCGAAAGGAGCTTTCTCTATCCCCATGGACACGGGGACGGAGAAAGTGAGAGTCAGGAGCCGCAATGCCGGTCGCCGGTGAATGAAGATCCCGGCATTCGGCCTTTCCATGAGAGGATGAATCTGCTATGGGCGAATGAGCCTGCATGCATTCTTGCTGAGGCTGTCGCAATATGAAAGCAATGCCCAGGTTGGCGGATGATGACCACCTGCTGGTTCGGGAGACAGAGGAAAGACTGGCACTGGGCGAGGAAGCCCCGCGCGGCAAACTGGAAAAGCTCTTTTTCTATGTTCGGGGCGATATCCGCTTCGGCTTTCCCAGAGACGGGGACCTGGTGAAGGCCTCCGACACCATCCGGCTCGAGATGGGGCGGTGCAACACCAAGGGTACGCTCCTCCTTGCCTTGTGCAGGGTCGTCGGGATCCCTGCCCGCATCCATTTCTCCCTCATCAAGAAGGAAATACAGAGGGGCCTGTTTATGGGGATCGGCTACCTGCTCATGCCTCTCTTGATCTCCCACAGCTGGCTTGAAGTGGAGATCGAAGGGAAATGGCGCAGGCTGGATTCATATATCAATGATGAGGCCTTTTTCAGCGCAGCCAAACAGGCCCTCAAGGAAAAGGGATGGGACACGGGCTATTCCATTTCATGCGTCGGCGGCGAGTGTAGTGCCGATTTCCATATCGATGACGAACAATTCGTCCAGATGGCAGCGGTTGTTGCGGACCAGGGCGCGTGGAAGGACCCTTCAGACTACTAAGGACAGAACATTATAGATATCGCGCCAATCCCATCAAACTGTTACTCTACAGGTTGATGGTCCAAAGGGTCAACGCCAGAGTGACACGCATGCGATCGAGATCTTGCATCAGGCATAAAGATAATGATAATTACAAATAGGGCGCGGTTGCCCTTTTTGAAGAAATATTGTGCAGCGTTGCTGTTTGGGTAGCAGGATGAAGAAAGACAAGAAAGAACACCTATACTGGGCCAATACAGCAGCCACATATGATGCGGCTACGGTCTATGTGGTTGGTGAATGCACCCAGAGGGAGACAAAGGCCTGGTTACTGAAACAATTGCAGGAGACCGACGACGTCCTGGAACTGGGCTGCGGTACCGGGCAGTTTTCCGAGGTCATTGCCGGAAAGGCGCGGCACCTCACGGCTACCGAAGGGGCAGTTGAAATGCTGGATGTGGCAAAGGGAAGACTGGCCCCGTTCGCAAATGCGATCGTTCAAATGGAAGACTGCTATCGGACCACCTTTTCCGACGACATCTTTGATGTGGTGTTTTTGGGGAATGTCATTCATATCCTTGGGCAGCCGACGCAGGCATTGACCGAAAGCCGGCGGGTCCTCAAACCCGGAGGACGCATTTTGGTGGCAGACGCCACCTCCTGGGGGCTTCCCTTTTGGTCGAAGCTTGCCATGGGCATTCGCTACCTGAGGAAATTTGGCAAGCCGCCTAAAGAGAACCGCATCGTAAGCCCGGATGATGTGGCGCAATTTCTGGAATCTGCCGATTTCCATGTGGAAGAGTCGAGACTGATTCAAAAGGAAACCAACGTTGTATGTGCAAGAGGAAGGAAGAAAGCATGACCGGTCTATCTGAAACACCCATTGATTACGGCGATCTTTTTCAAATCCTCATGGGGCCCATAAAGGCCAGGTTGATGATGACGGGGATTGAACTCAGAGTCTTCAATGTCCTGACATCATTCCGCACTGCTGAAGACGTGGCCCGGGAGATCGGCGCCCATCCTGAAAATACCCGGCGCTTCCTGGACGCCCTGGTCACCATCGATCTGCTGGAAAAGCAAAACGGTCTGTATCGAAATCTTCCTATCACTCAGACCTTCCTTGTCGAGGGGCCCCCCACCTATGTGGGCGCCCTGTTTCAGATGATTGAAACGCGAAGCGTCGATCCGCTGAAGGACCTGAACCGGCTTGTCAAAGAGGGACCGGCAGGGGAGAGCGCGGAAAGGGCTTTTGCTTCGCAGGAGCTGTGGGCCGAACTCACCCGAACCAGCGCCGCATGGGCCATAGGCTCTATGGGGCAGAAGGTGGCTGAAATCATCTCGGCCCTGCCCGGATTCTCAGACTTCAGGAAAATGCTGGACCTGGGGGGTGGGCACGGCATGTTTGCGCTCTATATCGTGAGCCGGCACCCCTCTATGAAAGGCACCGTTTTTGACCGGACGCCGGTGGTGGAGGTAGCCAAGGAGTTCATTGGCAAATACGGTATGGGGGACAGGGTGGGCATAACGGCCGGCGACTACATGACCGATGACATCGGGCAAGATTACGACCTGATATGGGCGAGCTCCACCCTCAATTTCGCCAAACGGGACCTGGATGCCCTGATCGAAAGAATCTACAGGGCCGTCAAACCGGGAGGCTATTTTCTCAGCCTCCAGGACGGCATGACCCACGAGCACACCAAGCCCGACACCATGCTGGGCCATCTCGCGGACCAGCTAACGACAGGGGTCGATTTTTCCCTGGACCAGGGTGCCGTGGCCGATGCGGCCCTGCGATGCGGATTTAGGTGGGTACGATCCCGCACCATCATTACCCCCATGGGTCCGATGGATATGGATATTGCGCACAAACTTCCATGATCAGTGAGTTGGCAGGATGAAAATCAGCTCTAAAAGTGAATTGCTTTCATGTTCATAGCACGAAACCATGCCATTTCCTTTGCCATGGCCTCCATTTGTTGGAACAGCTCTTCATCCGGAGAGATAGCTGCCTCTACGCTGCCCATCGATCACACTGCCTATTAAATTGATGTTTTTGTTTTGGTGCAACCAAACTCAATACTGATGTCAATACAACTGGAGCCTGTTTATTGCACCAGTAAGGCACCGGAATATGAGGGAGGGTCACAGGTAAAATTACTGTTCCAGGACCGTCCGGACCTTGGCTGACAGGTCTTTGATGGAAAAAGGCTTCTGGATAAAGTGCACCCCCTTTTCGATGACGCCCCGGTGGGCGATCACATCGGCCGTGTGCCCTGACATGAACAGACACTTGAGGCCGGGCCGCAGGCTGGCGAGCCGGCTGGCCAGGTCCTTGCCGTTCATCTTCGGAAGGACCACGTCGGTGAGCAGCAAGTGGATTGGTCCCGCATACGACTCTGCCAGGCGAAGCGCCTCGTCCGGCGTGCTTGCGGCCAGGACGGTGTAGCCCAATTCCACGAGCAGGCGCCTGCTAAGTTCGAGCACCGGCCCCTGATCTTCGACCAGAAGCACGGTCTCCCTACCAATGGTCAGGGCGTCGCCAGACACGGCCGCAGCAGCCGATGGCCCTTCTTCTTCCCCCTCGTGCCTGGGCAGGAAGACCTTGAAGACGCTTCCTTTTCCCAGTTCGCTCTGTACCTCGATATAGCCGTTGTTCTGCTTTACAATGCCGTACACGGTGGCAAGGCCCAACCCGGTGCCCTTGGCAGCCTCTTTGGTCGTGAAAAAGGGCTCGAAGATCTGGGCCAGGACATCCCTGTCCATGCCGCAGCCATCATCGCCGACCGCGAGCAGGACGTACTGACCGGGGACCGCCCCCATATGATCCCGACAATAGCCCCTGTCAAGCACGGCATTGCAGGTCTCGACCCTGATCTTGCCGACGCCCGATATCGCGTCCCTGGCGTTGACGCAGAGGTTGGCAAGGATCTGATCGGCCTGGGACGGGTCCATCCTGACCTGCCAGAGATCCGGCCCTGGGATCCAGGCCAAGTCGATATCCTCCCCGATGAGCCGGTGCAGCATCTTGAGCATGCCCCCTACCGTGTCGTTGACGTCCAGAGTCTCCGGCTCGATGGTCTGTTTGCGCGCAAAGGCGAGCAGTTGTCGGACGATGTTCGTGGCGCGAGTGGTGGCGCTTCTAATTTTCTCTATCTCGTCATGGATTCTCTCGGACTTGTCTGCCTTCATCAGGGCGAGGTCTGCATAGCCAAGGATCATTTGGAGCGAATTATTGAAGTCATGGGCCACGCCGCCGGCCAGGCGGCCCACCGATTCCATCTTCTGGGCCTGGAGGAACTGGGCTCGAAGCCTTTCGTCCTCCTGCAATGCCTGTTTGCGATCTGTGATATCCTGAATCGTCCCGATCACGTAGGACCGTTCCCCCTCCGTGACCGGGGCAATCCCACGGAACTCCGTCCAGAGCTTCTTGTCGCTCTCTGTGACGAGCTGGCACTCCAGGACGAAAGGCTCCCCCGTGGTCATGCATGCTATCGCCTTCTCCCGGATGGAGGCAGCGCAGTCGGGCAAAAAGAAACGGAGTCCCTCTGTAAAACCGGGCTGGCAATTCGGGTCGGCCTCCATGATATCATAGGCCCCGTCGGTCCAGGCCAGGTAGTCTGTAAAAGGATTCGCCTTCCAGCCGCCAAGCCGCGCAATTTTTTGGGTTTCCTTCAGGAAGAGCTCGCTCTCCCGCAAGGCCTCCTCTGCCTGCTTTCGTTCGGTGATATCGGACAAGAAATTGAGGGTGGCGGGTTTCCCTTCCCACTGGATGGCAACCACGCGAAGCTCCACCCATCTGATTTTGCCGGACCGATGAACGATCCTGAAGGGATAGCAGGAGGGGAGGTCTTCGCCCCTCTGTCTTCGCATGTGCCGTTCCAGGACCATGGCCCGATCATCCGGATGGATGAACACGATGAAAGGTCTGGATTTCAGCTCTTGTTCCGAGTATCCGCTGATCTCCATGGTCTTCTTGTTGACGAAGGTGAGCATGCCGGCCTGGGCCACATATATGGCTTCCCCGGCATTCTCCACCAGAAGACGGTATTTCTCCTCTGCCTGTTTGCGGTCCTCGACGTTGGTCAGAAAAGAGAGGAGCGCGGGTTTGCCTTCCCAGTCCAGCAGGGTGGATCTGCTCTGCACCCATCTGACAGAGCCATTCTTGTGGATGACCCTGAAGCAACTCCCCGGAGGCACGTCTTCCCCTGCCAGCTTGGCGAGGCAAAGCGGGGCAATCCATCCCCTGTCGTCCGGGTGGATGAAGGTCAACATGTCCCGAGACAGCATCTCTTCCAGAGGATAGCCTATGAACGCAAGGCCTCGTGGGTTCAAGAACCTGATCTTGCCCTCCTGGATGACGAGGATTCCTTCATCGCCGCTCTCCAACAACAGGCGGCACATCTCCTCGCTCTTTCGCAGGGCCTCCTGTGCCTGTTTCAGTGCCGATTCCGCTTGTTCCAGTCTCTCGATTCTCCGCTCCAGCTCCGAATAGCTCGGCTTCGTGTGCATCCATGCACCCCCATCCTCTCTGATTTTGTGGAACAAAAGGTGAAACGCTGGAAAGAACCCATGGTCTGATTCCGGCAAAAAACTCGCATTGATGGCCGCTGTCTTATATAAGATGCGCGGCTGATCGTCAAGCATGAAAGCCGTGCGGAGGCGCTTTGCGACACAGGCCCTGGCGCCGGGAGAATATGGGGATGCGGCCCTGCTTGCACAAATGCCCTTCTTCCTGCTAAAGCCTTACCGGATGAATGACCTGAAGGCGCAGCGCTCAACAAGGCCGTGAAAGGCTCGGCCCGAGTCTCTTGAACCGGCTTTTAGGAAGATCCGCCTGTTGACATTCCATTTGGGGTAACGTAGGATAATTTTTCAGTTTCCGACCCATCGGAGACGCCCGCATGCCCCGGCTTCTCCGGATGTCTGCCGGGCCCGTCGGCCAAGGCCCGGCCAACGGGTTCAACCGGCAACACGCCTTATCGCAGGAGGGACTCCTTGATGATGGCGACGCACCCAATCCATGTCCCTGTCGCTTGTCCGCCCCGACATTCCCCCCGGACCGGGCCCCCGCATGCCCCCGACCTGTCTCTACCGGAAGCCTGCATCTTTGCCCCGATCAACCCGGAAGCAACTCCGGGCTACATGCCACCGAGTCCGAAACCCTTGTCACGAGTCAACATCACCATGAACCTGAACCCATTTGTCGTAAAAGGTATTTTGGCAGCCATAAAAACCAGCCGATTCAAAGGGTTCCTTTACAACGTACGCGGCCATGATAGACGGCAAACTTCTATCACTTCGGCAGGATTACCATAACCAGTTGAGATAGCAGACTCGCTCCTTTGCAGTATCTTGCTCCTATGCGCTAATATCTACATATCATTATATAATTAATTTGTAACTGGTCACGGGGTTAACCGGTACCAAAGTGAGAAAATGAGAGAAAGTTTTCAAATAGTTCATTTTTTGCTGGACATTTGAAAGAATAGGATGTATAGGATGATGGGTAAGAACACCTTTTATCATGACAAAAATGAACTCACCATCCTGCAAAAACCCATTACCGCCTCAAGGCGATCATTGGCCATTTCCTTTTTCTCGCGCCGATTGGGACAGCACCCCA
>Ga0209164_1001469_pt1 | contig 30197 bp, 28 predicted proteins | sample MTBNYHSulfiMetaG_FD_187458 | JGI IMG/M metagenome (GOLD analysis project Ga0209164, IMG submission 187458) | Enrichment culture microbial communities from rom New York Harbor, USA that are MTBE-degrading - MTBE-NYH (New York Harbor Sulfidogenic)... | ecosystem: Environmental > Aquatic > Marine >... | reverse complement strand
AGCTTCTTAGGCTTGCCGCGCAGATCGCTGCAGAATGGGGTTCTGGTGGCCGGCGCGGCCTTCAGCGTGCTTTTATTGCTGGCGACTAGCGTCCGGGTGGTGGTATCGGTGCTGGGGGCGGTGGGCTTACTGCACCAGTTCAACCGCGGCATGAAGGAGCAAGCTGCGCCCTCGCCCAAGGTGGCGATATAAGCCCGGCCCAAGACCGCATTTCCTGAGCGACGAACCTCCCACAGAGCGCAAACGCTGTGGGAGGTTTTGATTCTGATGAGAGGGCTTTAGCTTTCTCGCTGGTCGCTTTCTACGTTCAATTGCACCCCCAATAGTTGCTCCACCAGCCAGCGGGTCTCGGCCAGCAGATCGGCATCCAGCGGCCAATAGGCTTCCCCCTCCCGGCTGTCTTTCTCCACCTTGGTCACCAGGTGATCGAGCACCGAGCGCCACCGCGGGGGAAGCCCATCCCTCTTGCGTAGGTGCTGGATGTACTCATAGGCGCTGGGCGTCTCCAGTTCGACGCCCTCTCTCTTGAGGAACTGCTGGATAGCCCACCCGGCGGCGCGGCGGGCGCCGACCCGCGCCCGGCCCTCGTTGCCCTGAGCGCGCGCTTTCCAGGCCAGTTGCAACTCGTTCTCGATCTTGGTTTGCCAGTCGGGAGGGGTCATGCGATTGGGGGGAGGGAAGCCGTCGTAAATTCACGTAGGGGGTGACAGGTGAGCCCATTATAACAGGCCGATTCTACATGGAATGGGGCCTACTCTTGACTGATGGAGGGGAAAAAGGTATACTTACCGAACGTTCAGTAAGGAAAGGTCATGAAGAACCAAGCTGAAAAGGGTGGGCGGCAGCGTATCCTCGAGGAGGCCGAAGCGCTGTTCACGGCGCAGGGCTATCAGGCGGTCTCGATACGCGATATCGCCCAGGCCTGCAAGCTGACCAACGCGGCCCTGTACTATCACTTCCCCAACAAGGCGGAGTTATTCCGCGAGGTGATCGCCCACCACGTCACTCATATGAGCCAGCGGATGCGGGAGGCCGGGCAAGGGATCGAGGATTCGCGCGCCCGCCTGGTCGCTGTGCTATCGGTCTACGCCGCGCATATCGCTACCCAGCATTCATCCTTTTTCAGTCTGCGGAGGGAGGCTCGGGCACTGGCGGAGGAAGGGGGGCATGGGGAGGGCATGCATTACATGCAGATCTTGCTGCGGCCGGTGGAGGAGGTGCTGGCTCAGGCGGCCCAGGCTGGCGAGATCCGCCAGCTCTCTGAACGTTTCTCCCCTGCGGCGCTGCTTGTAGGAATGGTGCACGGCTTTACGCGACATCAGCGCCACGGCCAAGAAACAGGCATCACGGGAGAGGACGTGGAGGCCCTGGTGGATGTCTTTTGGTATGGCCTGGCGAGGAAATCAGAAGAGTTAAAGGAATGAGGTTCATGCATCGATGAAAAGTACCGGAAGAGCACTGCTAAACTTGCATGGGCACTGGGCACCGGCAATCGCAGCCTTGGTGAGCTTACTGTTGGTCAACGCCGCCAGTTTGGTGGCGCCGCAATTGCTGCGTGTGCTGATCGATGATGGCATTACCCCCCTGGATATGGATGTCGTATGGTGGACGACGGGGGGCTTGTTCGCCGTGGCGTTGCTGCGCGGCCTGTTCAATTTCCTGCAAGGCTATCTGTCGGAGGTGACTTCTCAAGGGGTGGCCTTCGACCTGCGCAACCAGATCTTCGAGAAGCTGCAGCACTTGAGCTTCTCCTATCACGATCAAGCCCAAACCGGTAGGCTCAACACTCGCATGACCTCCGACGTCGAGATCGTGCGCATGTTCCTCGGGCGCGGTTTCATCAATCTGCTGTCTGGAATCACGCTGCTCTTTGGCACGGCGGCGCTGCTTTTCAGTATGGATTGGAAGCTGGCGCTGATCGTTGTGGTGATGATCCCGCTCATCGCCGTGGTCTTCGCCTGGGGCGTTCGCAGTATTTTTCCTATCTCGTGGGAGGTGCAGAAGAAACTCTCGGCGCTCAATACCATCCTGCAAGAGAACTTGGCGGGCATGCGGGTGGTGAAAGCCTTTGCCCGTCATGATTACGAGCTGGCGCGCTACGAGGAGCAAAACAGAGACTTGTTGGAGGAGAACCTGCGCTTCGTGCGCCTGTTCACCACACTCTTCCCCCTGATCTTCCTGATCGGCAATCTGACCACCGTCGCCGTGGTTTGGGCAGGGGGTCTGGAAGTGATCAATCTGAACCTGACGCTCGGCGAACTGGTGGCCTTCGTCAACTACCTGGGTTTTATGCTAATGCCGTTGTTTATGATTGGCATGGTGGCAGGCATGCTCTCCCGCGCAGAAGCCTCCGCCCAGCGTATCTTTGAAGTCATCGATGCCGAATCGGAAGTACGCGAGAAAGATGACGCTATTAAGTTGCCACCGGTGCGCGGCGAGGTGGTTTTTGATCAAGTCAGCTTCCGCTACATCGGTGGGGAACAGGAGATCTTGCAGAAGCTCTCCTTCGCGGCACGGCCGGGGCAGACGGTGGCCATCCTGGGACAGACGGGCTCGGGCAAGTCCACGATTATCAACTTGATCCCGCGTTTCTACGACGTCACCGGCGGCCGGGTGCTGATCGACGGCCACGATGTGCGCGACCTGACCCTGGATTCGCTGCGCACGCAGATCGGCATCGTTCTGCAGGAGACCACGCTGTTCTCCGGAACGATCCGCGATAACATCGCCTACGGTCGCCCTGATGCATCGCTCGAGGAGGTCATTGAAGCCGCCAAGGCGGCCCAAGCCCACGAGTTCGTCGAGGCGCTTCCCCGGGGTTACGATACCGAGGTGGGGGAGCGCGGCGTGGGGCTATCCGGCGGCCAGAAGCAGCGGGTGGCAATCGCTCGCGCTCTGCTGGTCGACCCGCGCATCCTGATCCTCGACGATAGCACCTCGGCGGTCGATGCCGAGACGGAATATCACATTCAGAGAGCTTTGGAGAGATTAATGCAAGGACGCACCAGCTTCGTGATTGCCCAGCGGGTGAGCACGGTGCGCAACGCTGACCTCATCCTGCTGCTGGAGGACGGGCAGCTGGCTGAACAAGGCACCCACGAGGAGTTGATCCGCACCAGCCCGCTGTACTGCGAGATCCTGGATACCCAATTCGATGCCTGGACAGAGGAATTGCTTGCCACGGAGCAGGAGGCGGCATCATGATGCACGGTGGTCGGATGCGACGGCTCATCGTTCAAAGCACCGAAGAGCGCCCTCAGGATCGAGGGCAGGTCATCGGTCGCCTGCTCCGCTATTTGCGGCCTCACTGGGCTTATGTTGTTGGGTCGTTGGCGTTCGTTCTGCTCACGGCCGGCGCTCAGGCTGCCGGACCTTTTCTGATCGGGCGCGCCATCGATCAGTTCATCGGCGCTGCGGATACGGCTGGCTTGGCGGGCAACATGCTGCTGTTGCTGGGCACCTACGTGGTGAACTTCATCGCCATGCGTTACCAAATCTACCTGATGAACCATGCCACTCAAAAGGTGCTGGCCGATATGCGTTCTGAGGTCATGCGGCGGGTGGAGAGCCTTTCCCTGGGCTATCTGGAGGGCAGTGAGAGCGGGGATTTGATGAGCCGCTTGGTGAACGACATCGACGCCATCAACTCGTTCTTCAGCCAGGGTCTCACTCAGATGATCGGCGCCTTCTTCGCTTTGATTGGCATCGTCTTCGCCATGCTGGCGCTCAATTGGCGCTTGGCTTTGGCGGCCTTTACTGTTGTGCCGCTGATGCTGCTGACCACTGGCCAACTCTCAAGGCTAGCGCGCAGCGCCTTTCGAAAGACCCGTACCACCATCGGGGATGTGTCGGCCGGTTTGCAAGAGGAATTGGGAGGCGTGCGCGTGGCGCAGGCTTTCAGTCGCTCGCGTGTGAACGTGGAGCGCTTCATCGAGCGCAACGCCGCCAACCGTGATGCCAACGTGCAGGCTAACGCCATCACCTCGGCTTTCATTCCGGCGATGGATATCCTCAGCACTCTGGATACCGCTATCGTGGCGGGGTACGGTGGTTTCCTGGCAGTGGAAGGCCAGGTGAGCGTGGGCGTGGTGGTGGCCTTCTTGCAATACGTGCAGAGCTTTTTCCGCCCCATCCGCACCGTCGCCCAGATCTGGACGGTGGCGCAATCTGCTTTCGCAGCAGCCGAGCGCGTTTTTGAATTGGTGGATACCCGGCCTGAGATTCAAGATGCTCCCGATGCACGCGAACTACCTCCTATCAAGGGCAATGTGATATTCGAGGAGGTCACATTCAGCTATGAGCCGGGCATTCCCGTGCTGCGCCAGATCGAGCTGACTGCCAAGCCCGGCCAAACGGTCGCCATCGTTGGGCCTACCGGCGCTGGCAAATCCACGCTGGTCAGCCTGATCCCGCGCTTCTATGAGGTCGGTGAAGGGGGCATCCACATCGACGGCTTCGACATTCGCCAGGTCACCCGCAGCAGCCTGCGCGCCCAGATGGGCATGGTGCTACAGGAGCCTTTCCTGTTCAACAACACGGTGATCGAGAACATCCGCTATGGGCGTCTGGGAGCCAGCGACGAAGATGCTATCGCCGCGGCCAAGGTGGCCAACGCTCACGATTTCATCCAGCGTCTGCCGCAGGGCTACGAGACCAATGTCGGTGAGGGCGGTAGCCTTCTCAGCCTGGGGCAGCGTCAGCTGATTTCCATCGCCCGCGCCATCCTGGCTGACCCGCGCATCTTGATCTTGGATGAAGCCACCGCCAGCGTCGACACTCGCACCGAGGCCTTGATCCAGGACGCGCTGGGCCGCTTGCTGGTGGGGCGCACCAGCTTCGTGATCGCCCACCGGCTCGCCACGGTGCGCAACGCCGACATCGTGCTGGTGATGGATGAAGGCCGCATCGTCGAGCGCGGCAACCACAAGAGCCTGCTTGAAAAGGGCGGCTTGTACGCCGAGCTTTACCGGCGCCAGTTCTACGTGCCGCCCGAAGAAACCTCTCCTGAGCAGCAGTCGGCAGCTCAGCAAGCCCCCTAGACCGATCTGGAGCTGACCATCCGATGAGCAATGCCTCACCGCACGTTCGTGTGCGCCTGGGTCCTGACGGGCCTGAGATCGCGCCGTTGGGCATCGGCACCTGGCAGTGGGGGGATCGCTTCTATTGGGGCTATGGGCGCGGCAACTACAACGACGAGGACATCCGGGCGGCTTTCGAGGCTGCTCTGACGGCCGGGGTGACGCTTTTCGACACCGCCGAGGTCTACGGTATGGGGCGCTCGGAGCGCATTCTGGGGCGTTTGGTAGAAGCGGCGGGCGCACCGGCGGTCATCGCTTCCAAGTTCTTCCCCTTCCCGTGGCGGCTCACCGGCCGCAGTTTGCAGCGGGCCTTGCGCAACAGTTTGAAACGCCTGGGTATTGCCCGTCTCGATCTCTATCAGATGCATTGGCCCTTTCTCCCCGTCTCCATTGAAGCCTGGATGCAGGCCATGGCCGATGCCGTGGAGGCTGGCTTGATTGGTGGGGTGGGTGTATCAAACTACAATGCTGTCCAGACTCGCAGGGCGCACGCCGCCTTGGCGGAGCGTGGCATCCCGTTGGCCTCCAATCAGATTAAATACAGCCTGCTGGAACGCGAGCCGGAACGCAACGGGCTGCTGGAGGTCTGTCGGGAATTGGAGATCACCGTGATCGCCTACAGCCCGCTCGCCCAAGGGCTGCTCACCGGCAAGTATTCACCGGAAAATCCACCCTCCGGATTGCGCGGTCGCAGCGCGGCGCGGTTGGCCGCGCACCAACCGTTGATCGAACTGATGCGCCGGGTCGGAGAGTCTCACGCCGGCAAGACGCCCTCTCAGGTGGCGCTCAATTGGCTGATTGGCAAGGGAACGGTGCCTATTCCAGGCGTGAAGAATTTGCGGCAGGCGCAGGATAACCTGGGGGCGCTGAATTGGTCTCTGTCCGAGGGCGAGATCGCCCAATTGGATGATTCCAGCGCCGAGGTCGCCCGGTAGAATTACGAACGCCGCTCAGCGGCAGATCAGCACCGGCTGGTTGAAGCCCCGCAGCACCTCGTCCACGGCGCTGCCCAAGACCGCCTCCAGCATCGGCATCCAGCGGTAGCCCCCCATGACGATCAGATCGCGTTGATGCTCTTTTGCCACCTCTAGCAAGGCCTCCCCGGCTGGGCCTTTTTTGCTGACGAAGGTGGCTTTCACCCCGTGTTCCTTGAGGTAGGTTCTGGCGCGTTCTTCCGTTTTTGGCCGGGCGCGTTCGCTCTCTGTCTCGCCCAGGACCACCAGGTCGGTGCCCCAGTGGAGCGCCAGGTAAGTCGAGAGGAACAAGGCCTCCTCGGCCTTGGGGCTGCCATCGTAAGCCAGCAGGGCGCGCTGCATCTCGGAGGGGCGGGGCACTGCCAGGATGGGCGTTGGGCTGCTGTGGATCAGTGTACGGATGCCGTAGCGTAGTTTGGCCAGGCGCTGGTCGGGCGGGGGATAACGCAGGTGCACGACTAGCAAGTCGCTCCAGGCCGCCCGGCGGCTGATGTTGTCGGTCACGTCCCCGGCCTCGAAAACCATGTCGCCCTGCAGCCCGGCGGCCTCCAGACGGCGCTCGAACTCGGCTTTGATCGCTTGGGCGTTTTTACCCTGCTTATCCTTCTCCCGGCGAACCACGTGCAGGCCGCGCAGCAGCGCAGCCTCGCGCTGGGCCACCAGGATGGCCTGCTCAAGGGCTACGGAACTTTGCTCGCGATCACTTATCGGAACCAGAATAGTGGAGAAAAGCCGGTTTTCCTGGCGAGGGGCGAGTTTCTCCCGGCGCCAAGAGCCCGGAGCCGGGCCGGGCTCTAATTCGTTCGGGACCACTTTATTGAGCAGCAGTTTGCCCAGACGGGCGAGTACCCCTTTAGCTCTCTCGCCGAAACGCGCTGCCAGATCGGTAGCGGCCTCTTGAGGCTGCACTTCCCAACCGAGAGCGTCGGCCAGTTCGCTGCGATGCTTCATCAGCCATAGGTAAAGGTCGGTTGCCGTGCGGCCGGGGAAATCGCGCAGGATGCCCTGGTTGTGGATGACCTCCACTACCGGCGCGTAGACCTTATCGGCCCAGCTGGTGACCGCCTCTTCCCAAGAGATTTCTCGACCCTGTTCGATGCCCAAATACCAGCGGTGCACGGAGATGTGCTCGAGCAGCTCGTTATAGCGCCCGGGCACGGTGACGCGGAAATCGAATTGTGGGCGCAGCTTTTCCAAGCGGGTCGCCTCGAGGAAATTGACCTGCTCGGCCTTGATGAGGATATCGTCGAGCTGGTCGTCTGGCGAGATCGGCACCTTGGTGGGCACCTCGGTGACATAGGCTTGAATGTGGCTGGCGCCCACCTGGCGGGCCACTGAGACACGGTGGTTGCCGTCCAGCACGAAGTAGGCCTTGCCGATCTGGTAGACCTCGATGGGGGGCAAGCCTTTCTCCTCGATCGCCATGCGCACCTGCGCCCAGCGTTCTTGATCCCCGAGATGCAAGGGCAGGAACTTGCGGTTGAAATCGTCGTAGCGCCCCACGCTGCCTACGATGGCGTCGAGGGGGATATCTTCCAGTGTGCGCTTGCCCTCCCCAACAGCGCGCAGGCGTTTGCGCACCTCCTGAAAGGAGAGCAGGTCGGTCGATTTACCGGTCAGTTTGGCGATGACCTCCTGCAAGCCTGCCTGACGGCGGGCGCGGTGGAAGTCATTCACCGCAGAAGCGAGGGTCTTAATCTTTCCCCTCCTGGAGTGGCTTTTCTAAGAGGGTAGCTGTACTGGGCGGCTCGATCACGGTCTCGCAATAACCAAAGCTGTTGATTACCAGCGTATCGGCGAAGCGCGTTTGGGTGGTGGTTTGGTTGGAATAGACGTGGACGTGGCCGTGGAAGTGGTAGGGAGGACGGAAGGTCTCCAGCAGCCAACGGATGGCCTTGAAGCCGGTGTGGGCTAGGTCAGGCTTGTCGTGGATGCCCCAGGGCGGGGCGTGGGTCACCAGCACGTCCAGGTAGCGGCCGTAGCGCAGGCGGTTGAGTAGCAAGCGAGGGATGAGCATTAGCACCTTCCACCACATCTCCGCTTGGGTGGACATGAAGGGGCCTTCCTTGTAGCGCAGCGAGCCTTCTAATCCGGCCAGCAGCAGCCCATCGTGTACCACAGTTCTCCCATCAAGGTCGGTGGCGCCGCGCGGCTCGCGGCGGTCGACGTTCACGCCACGCTCCAATAGGGGGTCGTGGTTGCCGCGCACGTAAAACACTGGCGCGTCGAGCGCGTCTATCAGGAATTCGAGGTAGTAATACGGCAGGTCCCCGCAGCCAAGCACCAGATCCACATCGGTGAATCGCTCGGCCACATCCGCGCTATAGATGGAATCGAGTACCTTGTCGCTGACGGCGAGCACTTTCATTGTTGTGTAGCTCATGCTGGCCTCTCTTATACCTACTAGGGCGCGCTTTGTCAACGTGACAGCAGTTCTGAGAACGTGTTTTTCTCGGCCGCCATCACTGCCCGCAAGCCTGGCGCCTCTCTAACATAGAATTAACGTCGAGGTGTTATAATATGGGCGCACGGGGATGACTGGCTTCGACGGGAGAGGCTGGCCCCGAACTGCGAGCCGAGAGACGCCGATCTCGTAAAATCAGCGTAACCATTCAAGTGCCAACCGCACTGAATACGCAGCTCTTCCCCTCGCTGCCTAAGCGAGTGAAGAGTTGACCAAGACCCCCTAACGGGTCTCGTCCGCCTTCCCCTAACTCCGGCTGGGGAAGGGCCGGGCGTCACAAAGCCGGAGTGCCGTGCGGGACGCCGCTAAACGCACGAAAGAAGGGCTTTCGGGCCCTGGCGGCTGGCTGGGTGAACCCTTTGTCGTGGGTGGGCCACCCGGTGAGAAGGAACAAGCGACTACGCTCGTAGATGTTCGCGGGCTTAATCTTTCGGACGCGGGTTCGATTCCCGCCATCTCCACCAGAATCAAGGCGCACCGAAACCGGTGCGCTTTGCATTTCTAGCGATGTGCAACCTTTACCCCCTGTTTTCGTATTCCTAGGTGGAGGCGTGCATGTCTGATAACAAGAAAAGAGTACCCTTACTCTTGTGGCCCTTTTGGGCGCTTTGGCGCTTGGTGATCCTGGTCATTGAGCTGACCGGACGCCTGGTGGGGGCGATCCTGGGTTTCGTGCTGCTGGTGGCCGGTATCATCGTGAGCCTGACGATCGTCGGCGCTATCGTGGGCATCCCCCTGGCGATCTTCGGCTTGATGCTGATGGTGCGCAGCATCTTCTGATCAGGCAGGACCAGCCCTCAGCTTTCTGTTTCCCCTAAATCCTTCAGCGCTGCTTCGTCCAGGATGGGCACGTTCAATTCTTGGGCTTTATCTAGCTTCGATCCCGGGCTCTCCCCGGCGACCAGGTAATCGGTCTTGCTACTCACCGAGGAGATCACCTTGCCGCCGCGGCTCTCGATGAACTCCTTGGCTTCCTGGCGGGAGAGGTTGGGCAAGGTGCCGGTGATCACGAAGGTCAGCCCAGCTAGCGGCTGGGGAGCGCCCTCGTCCCTGTGCTCGGCCTGCGGCCACATACCGGCGGCGCGCAGTTTCTTCAGCACCTTCTGGTTGGCGGGGCGGTCGAACCAATCGACGATTGCCTCGGCGATGTTGGGGCCAATGCCTTCGATGGTTTCCAATTCCGCCACGCTAGCCTTGGAGAGTTCGTCCAGGTCGCGGTAATGGCGCGCCAGGTCGGTGGCGACCACCCCCCCCACGCCACGGATGCCCAGGGCGAAGATCAGGCGGGACAGCGATTGCGATTTCGAGGCCTCGATCGAATCCAGCAGGTTATCGGCCTTCTTCTCGGCGAAGCCTTCCAGTTCCAGCAGGTCTTCACGCCGCAGGGAATAGATGTCGGCGGCATCCTTGATGAGCCTTTCTTCCACCAATTGGTCGACGATCTTGATGCCCATGCCAACGATATCCAGGGTGCCGCGTGAGACGAAGTGTTCCACATTGCGCACCAATTGCTCCGGGCAGGCGGCATTGACGCAGTACCAGGCTACCTCGCCCTCGAAGTGCTCGACTGGCTCGCCGCACACCGGGCAGGTCTTCGGCGGCTGGTAGGGTTTCTCTTCACCCGTTCGGGCGGCGGCCACCGGGCCGATCACGTAAGGGATCACGTCCCCGGCGCGCTTGACCTGCACCCGGTCGCCGACACGGATGTCCTTCTCGGCGATGTAATCGAAGTTGTGCAGGGTGGCCTGTTTGACGATCACACCGCCGATCTCCACCGGCTCGAGCACCGCGTAGGGGGTGAGCACGCCGGTGCGCCCGACGTTGACGCCGATATCGAGCAGTTGGGTGGTGACCTCCTGGGCGGGGAATTTGAAGGCGATTGCCCCACGCGGGTCCTTGCCCACCACGCCGAGCGAATCGGCCAGTGCCAGGTCATTGATCTTGATCACCAGCCCGTCGATCTCGTAGGGCAGCGTCTCGCGCTTCTCGATCCAGCTCCGATAGGACTCGGTCACGCAATCCAGGTCGGGGCAGCGCTCGGATAGTTTCGAAACTGGGAAACCCAGCGCGCGCAGATATTTCAGGGTCTCCCACTGGGTGGTGGGCAGCGCGCCTTCACCGGCGACGATGGCGTAGGTTAGCAGGGTGAGGGGGCGAGAGGCGGTCACCGCCGGATCGAGCTGGCGCAGGGCACCGGCGGCGGTGTTGCGCGGATTGACGTAGGTCTTCTCGCCAGCCTCGATCTGTCGGCGGTTGAGGTCTTCGAAATCGTCCTTGTGGATGAACACCTCGCCGCGCACCACCAGGTAGGGCGGCGCTTGAGGGCCGTCGGGCAGGGCTGGGATGTGCAGGGGCAAGGCGCGCACGGTGCGCAGATTGGGAGTGATCTCCTCACCCACATCTCCATTGCCACGCGTGGCCCCTTGCACGAAGACCCCATCGCGGTAGTGCAGCACCACGGTGAGCCCATCCAGCTTGGGCTCGACGATGAATTCGGCCTCCAGGACGCGCTCATCCAGCTTGCCGACGCGCTCCAGCCAGGCGCGCAGGTCGTCTTCGTCGAAAGCGTTGGCCAGGCTGAGGATCGGGGCGGGGTGATCCACCTTTTCGAACTTCTCCGAGGGGGGCGCGCCGGCCCGCTGGGTGGGCGAGTCGGGCGTGACCCACTCCGGGTGCTCGGCCTCGATCTGGCGCAGTTCGGCCAGCATCCGGTCGTACTCGTAATCGCTGACTACCGGCTGATCGAGCACGTGGTAGCGGTAATTGTGCTGCCGGATGGTCTCACGCAGTTCTAGCAGGTGTTGGTGCAGAGATTTATCGGGCATAGAGAGAATTATAAATCATCTCTTCTTGTTCACCTTCACTTGGAGCAATGTCTAGAGAGGGAAAATTGTGTGATAAGATCAAATACAGCTAACAAATACGGGGGTTGCTGTCAATTTTTGGATTCTTTTTGTGTGTATTCTGAGTAATGTATTGTGATTTATGCTAAGATGTTTTTAGAGAAAGGGGTCTAGCTATGATTAAAACGGTGCTACTTGTGATACTAGTAATCTTTTTGCTTACATCTGGGGTCGCGGCCATTAGCTTGTATTATCAACCTGGACTATCAGTATGGGAGGTTCTTCTTGTTATTGCCGCAGCACTAGCAGGGGTTGGTGCTTTTTCTTGGACTCTTATTCGAGGGCTGAATGCCCTTCTAGAAGGTCTAGAAAGAGCTAAATCACTTATAGAAAAAGAATCATTGAACATTGATAAAAAGATAGCCAGGGACGTTCTTGGGCAACTAAGTGATTACGGACTGGGCGACGTGAAGATTGAAAGAGTAGATGGTTACCTAATGAGAGAGTACAGCGAGTTTTCCAAAGAAGGTAGAGAATTAATTATAAAAGAGCTAACTAAATGTGGCTACATCGAAATTTCTTCTGGCGTTGTTAGAGTTACTAGGTCGGGAAAGAAGTTCAGTAAAAGGAGGTAATAACAATGCTTGTTGAGCCTGATTATTTGGATGTTAAGAGAAAAATGAAGTGGCGATACTTGGATTGCCTTGACTCAACTCGTTATTCCCCCACCGAGTTCGTCGATCACGGGGCTCCTAAACAGCTTCGGTTGGAACAAGCGTCTCTGGAAGTGATTGTAACCTTTCTTATGGGGAATGGAATCATAGTCCCTAACAATCAGTTAATTGACTCGGTTGGTTTTTTGCGAATTGCCTCAGAGTTGATAGAGGTTGCAACGGATTATGTGAATCAGGGGAAAAGCGTATTTGTACCCATGAAGTATGCAAATTACGATTATTCTCATGAAGCAACCGGTGGCCCTCATTTACGAGACCCCTTTTCAGTGGCGGCCTATTTATTTGATAAAGACGGTGAGAATGACCATGGCTATTTTGAATTGTCTGCTTGGCCTGAGTTGCAATCGCGCAGACGCGATTGGGCGAAAGCACTGCGAAGTAAGGCTCTAGGCGTACCCCCTAACCTCATTAAGCATCAATATGAGCATCAGCTTGAAGAGGACCTCTTTAGAGTTCTCAATTTCTTCTCAAATAATCCTAGCCTCATAATTGATGCTGCGTCAACCAAGGGAATTCGTGAGTTCATGACATCGTCCGTCGCCAGTTTGTCGAAGGACGTATTTGAAACCGATGGTTTCTTTCTCAATATCCTAAGCGGACAAGGTGCAAGTGAATACAACAAGCGGTTGTCTAGGTTGGTAGACATTGTGGGTGTCTTTAGAAAACTTAGAGAAAAAGGTATTCTTGACAACAGAACCGAAATTAGGAAAGAACTAACAGCCAATGAAGCAGAATACTTTGACGGTATTCAAGGGTTTGTTGACGCGGCACGGGTTGGTGTATTAAAAACATTCAACAGTATCTACAATTTCTCAGGATTCAAAGGCACTAGAGCCAAACAGGACAACCAAACTGAACCGGTGAAGATGGATGATGAGTGGGGCTATGAGGAAGCCGCCTTTGCTTTAGGGCAATGGGCAAGAGAGAATTACGAGGAAGCCCACAAAGGTATCGACGCAACACAAGATATCTCGTCAAATCAGGACTCCTTTGTTGATCGACAGGTTTTGGGGGCCTCTTTCCCCTCCCATAGAATAAACCAATTGTGGGAAAACTTCTTTGATTACCAAAGGTCCAAAGAATGGGAAACTTCTTTATACAAATACTTTGGCAGCTTGGTTTCATTTGAAAGTGCTAAAAACGAATATGATCGACTGGATGAGAGTGATAGAACTGCCAGGCGAGCAGAGAGCTTGATGGACACAGCTATACGATATGAAGAGCACCGCAATCACCATATAGAGGTGGTAAATGGTTTTCTGCCGAATAATTATGTAATCCAGATTATTGATGAGAAAGCTTGGCTACTTGGCTTTGATAGCAAGGGGAGATTGGTGAGCAAGGTTCAGGTTGAAGATTTTGCTGAGCATGCTACTTTGAGCAAAAAAGAAAAGGGATCTCTTTACGCAAAGAAAAAGGCTCAAAACATCTCGACAAAGGGTCGAACTGCGGAGTATGGTGAATGATGACTACACAATACATGGATCTGTATCAATCAAATCCAGAGTTATTCAAAAACGATGGTGCACTGCTAGAGATCATTACTGATAGTAGTGTAATCGCTGCTTGGAAAGCCGAGAGGAAGGCAACCCTCGCTAGCCAAGGGTTTCCGGAGGAATGGGGAGAAATTGGTGTGGTATATGAGGATCCTTACATCAAGATCTTGAGAGATTTAGTTAAGTTTCCAAGTGGACGCTTAGGAAGCTATTTTCGTATTCTCAACTCTGCCGATCTAAAGGGGGGACAGGCGACGGTGGTGCTACCTGTATTGAATGGAAAAGTCCTGTTGATGAGGCAATTTCGGCATCCAACTAGAAGTTGGCATTGGGAGGTACCTCGTGGATTTGGAGAGCCTAATACATCTCCTGAAGAGAACGCGAAGAAAGAGCTACAAGAAGAGGTTGGAGGAGAAATCGCCCAATTGATCGATCTTGGTCGCTATCACAGTAATACTGGAATTGAGGGGGGAGCTGTTCGGCTTTTCCTTGCTCATTTGAAATCATTTGGCGAAGCTAATCAGGATGAAGGCATTGAGTTTTTCAAGCTTATGGAACCTAGTGAGATCGAGGAGATGATTAAAGATTCGAGGATTACAGATGGTTTCACCATTGCGGTTTTCACTCGAGCCAGATTAAGGGGTTTGATTTAGAGAAAGACTTAGTTTTAGGTCCAGGCGCGCAGTGTTCAATCAAGTAACATATCCGTCTTTACTTGGAAGCAATTGGCGCGCCGATTTGATCGATGGATTGCACGACTAGCGCCCTAGGAAAAGAAAGCCTCCAGCGCGTTGAAGCAATCCGCCCCCAGTTTGTGGCCGACCTCCGTCTCGCAGTAGCTGACCTGGGCGCCAGCCTGGCGCAATCCTTCCACTGCCTGGTGGGCCATCTCCACCGGCACGAGTTCGTCCAGTGTGCCATGGCCGACGAAGATTGGGGTGCCCGCCAAGGGCTGCTTGGTGATCACCTCCTGGCACCTCTCCGGCAGGAAACTGGCCAGCCCGGCGACCTTTGCGACGCGCTCGGGATGCAGCAAAGCCAGGCTGTAGGCCAGCGTGCCGCCTTGGCTGAACCCTACCAGGTTCACTTTCGATACGTCGACGTCGATGTGCTCCGGCAAAGTCTCCAAAAGATCGAGCAGGGCTTCCACTGAAGGGCGGAAATCCGCCAACCACGGCCATTCCCCTGATTTGTGCTTCGCCCAACTGTAGCCGCCCAGCGGGGAGGGGTGGGGCGCTCGCGGAGCGATCATCCAGGCATTTTGCGGCAGGCGCGAGGCGAAGACCCACATGGCGTTCTCGTCTCCCGTCCAGCCGTGGATCAGCAGGAAGATCGGCCCGGTTGTGCTCTCTTGGGGCGGTTGAACTTTGAGCGTCCAGCTATCGATTTGCAGTGTCTGGGGGGCCTCACTCATTGGCGCGTTTTCGTATCCAATCCAGTAAGGCGAAGAACAGCACGATCAAGCCAATCGGCAGCAGGCCGCCGAATAGGCAGAACAGCCCCGAGAGGGCCGCCGATGAGCCGTAAAGCAGGTAGATCAGCCCATCGCCGACCACGAAGAGCAGCACAACGAAGCCGACCACCAATCGCAGCTTGGTCTGGCGGTCGTAGCGGCGCAGGTCACGGCTCATAGGCTTTCAAACGGCGGCGCAACGCGCTGATGCCCAGACGGCGGGCAAGGCGCGCTGGCCAACTAGTGGCTTTGTGCACTTCATCTAGGGCGGCACGAGCAGCTTCTTCTCCTAATTGTACTACCTCGCTGACCTCCACGTTGTCGAGCAGGCCGATGTTGCCCACGTTGGGGCGGATGATCACCTCGGGCTGCTCCAGGCGCAGGCGCAGTTCAGCGTGCAGCCTGTTACTCACGTCCAGCGAGCGCACGAAAATGTTGAAGGCCTGCGCTACCCGCATGCGGGCGATGCGCTCCAAGATCGGGATGGGCCCAAGGAAATTGGGTGGGGGTAATTCGGTGAGCGGCACGGCAGGTGGGCTGAGCACCACGGCGACCACCGGGAGGTGGGGAGCCAGCGAGCGCGCCAGGGCTACCGGGACGGGGTCGCTCAACCCGCCATCTACCAGCAGGGCCTCGTCCCATTCCTTGGCGGGGAAGATGCCTGGCAAGGCGATGGTGGCCAGCACGGCCTCCATCAACCGCCCGCTGCGCAGCACCACATCACGGCCGCCGTAGATGTCGATGGCGGTGAGCGCTAACGGGCGATCCAGTTCCTCGAAGGTGCGTTCGCCAAGTAGTTCGCTGAGCGCCTCGATCACCCCTTGCACGCCGAGCAGGGCCGGCCCGCTGCCGCGCGTACGTCCGTAGAGCTTGCGCTGGTCGAGGCCCGCCATGTAACTTTCCATCTCATCGGGGCTGTGGCCGGCCATGTAGACCGCGCCGACCAATCCACCGATGCTGGTGCCTGCTAGGGCGCCAACCTTGTAGCCGGCCTGCTCGAGCACGCGCAGCACGCCGATATGGGCGTTGCCTTTGGAGCCTCCGCCGCCTAGCGCTAATGCAATTTCCATTTTCTCTCCCCTCTAGTTTACTCCTCGAAGGGCACTTCCACCACCTTTTTGGCGATCTCCGCCTCCAGATCGGCGATGACCTGCCTCACTTTCTCGACCGCTTGGTCGAGCGGAATGGTCTGGCGTTCCTGCTCGTGGCGCAGCTTCAATTCCACTCCCTGGGCCTTCAACGAGCGCTCGCTGACCGTGACGCGGATGGGAATGCCGATCAGGTCGGCATCGTTGAATTTGACACCGGGCGTCTCGTCGCGGTCATCGTAGAGCACCTCGATCCCGGCGGCGCTCAGTTCCTGATACAGCCGGTTGGCGGCCTCTTCGCCGCCCTTCAGGGCCACCAGGTAAACGTGATAGGGGGCCACGGTGATCGGCCAGATCAGGCCGTGCTCGTCGTGATGCTCCTCAGCGATAGAGGCCAGCAGGCGGCCGCTGCCGATGCCGTACGAGCCCATCACGACCGGCTTGGTCTTGCCGTTGGCGTCCAAGAAAGTGCAGCCCAGGGCGTCGCTGTAGCGGGTGCCTAGCTTGAAAATGTTGCCGACTTCGATGCCGCGCGATGTGCTCATCGGTACCCCGCATTCCGGGCAGGCGAAGCCTTCCTCGGCCAGGGCGATGTCGGTGACGATCTCGGCCTGGTAATCGCGCCTGTAGTTGACGTTGAGCATGTGGAAGCCTTCTTCGTTGGCACCGGCCACCAGGTTAGGGGATTCGGCCACCGCCTCGTCAATCACCACCAGCACGTCTTTCAGACCCATGGGCGAAGCGTAGCCGGGCACAGCCCCGACGGCGACGATCTCCTCATCCTCGGCGGGACGCAAGGCCTTGGCTTTGACGGCATTGGCCAGCTTGGTCTCGTTGACTTCCATATCGCCACGCACCACCGCGAAGACGAAGCGCTCGACGTCCTCCTGGCCTTCGGTGATGGTGGCTACCAGGAAGACCGCTTTGGCGGTCTTGGCCTTGGGCACATCCAGGAACTTGGCCAGGTCTTCGATGGTAGTGATTCCCGGCGTGGCAACCTTTTCGGCGGGCTGGGCTTTTTCGGCCTTGGCGGCTGGTTTCTGGAAGGTGGCGATCTGGCGGTTGGCCATGTAGCCGCAGGCTTCGCAGATCAGCAACGTGTCCTCGCCCGCCGGGGTGAGGTACATGTATTCGTGCGACATGCTGCCGCCCATCATCCCCACATCCGCCTTGACGACTACGGTGGGCAGACCGCAGCGGTTGAAGATATTGAAATAAGCTTGATAGTGGGCGCGATACTGCACGTCTAACCCGGCCTCGTCGACATCCAGGCTGTAGCTATCTTTCATGGTGAATTCACGCACCCTTATCAAGCCGGCGCGCGGACGGGGGTCGTCACGCCATTTGGTCTGGATGTGGTAGACCAGCAGGGGAAGCTGGCGGTAGGAGTGCACCTCTTTACGCACCAGATCGCCGACCACTTCCTCGTGGGTCAGGGCCAGCACCATATCGCGGCCGTTCCTGTCATTGAAACGGCTCAACTCGTTGCCGATCTCGTACCAGCGGTTGGTCTCCTTCCACACGTCGGCGGGGTTGACCACCGGCATGGTGATCTCCTGGCCGCCGATGGCGTTGATCTCCTCCCGCATGATGTCTTCCAGCTTGGTGAGCGAACGCCTGGCGAGCGGCATGGCGGTGTAGATGCCGGCACCCAATTGGCGGATGAAGCCAGCGCGCAGCAAAAGCTGGTGGCTGACCAATTCAGCCTCGGTGGGCGCTTCCCGCAGCGTCTGGCTGAATAATTTACTCATTCTCATGGATGATAGCTCCTCCGACTAACTATATTATAAGTGTTTGGCAATAAAAACGACGCCCCGAGCATTCGGGGCGTTGCTGGCTAAGGCCTGAATAGTACCAATCGGATGGCCGGGTTTGCGCGCAGTGCACTACCCCAAGGGTTCTGTGAAGCGGCTCGGGGCCGGGCTAGGGGCGGGGATCGACATGCTGGCAAACAGCTTGGCGTTCATAACGGTTTCGAATATACACCGGCGTGGGGTGTTTTGTCAAGCGCAGCAGCGGTGATAGGCTTCCGGTTCACTGCTCGCGCTTGCCGGCGATGAACTCCTCGGTCATCTGGCGGGCGCGGTCGTCCGTGTACTGCTTGGGTGGGGTCTTCATGAAGTAGGACGACGGCGAGGTGAGCGGGCCGGAGAGCTTGCGATCGAGGGCCAGCTTAGCGCAGCGCACGGCGTCGATGACCACCCCGGCCGAGTTGGGCGAATCCCAGACCTCCAGCTTGAGTTCCAGGTTCAGGGGGACGTCGCCAAAGGCGCGCCCTTCCATGCGGATGTGGCACCACTTGCGGTCGGTGAGCCAGGGCACGTAATCGCTGGGCCCGACGTGCACGTTCTCGTCGCCCAATTCGTAGGGCAGCTGGCTGGTGACGGCCTTGGTCTTGGAGATCTTCTTGGATTCGAGGCGCTCGCGCTCCAGCATGTTGTAAAAGTCCATGTTGCCGCCGAAGTTGAGCTGGTAGGTGTGGTCGAGGTGGATGCCGCGCTCGCGGAACAGATTGGTGAGCACGCGGTGGGTGATGGTGGCGCCCACTTGGGATTTGATGTCGTCGCCGATCAGCGGCAGGCCACGCTCCTTGAAGCGCCCCGCCCAGTAATCCTGGCTGGCGATGAACACCGGGATGCAATTGACAAAGGCGCAGCCGGCATCCAGCACCTGCTCGACGTACCACTTGGTGGCCATCTCCGACCCCACCGGCAAGAAGCTCACCACCACGTCAGTCTCAGTTTCCTTGAGGATTTTGACGATGTCATCGGTGGGGCCTGGGGCCTTCTCCACAACCGAGGCCAGGTACTTGCCGATGCCATCGTGGGTCATGCCGCGATGCACAGGCACACCGGTCTTGGGCACGTCGGCAAATTTGATGGTGTTGTTGGGGTGGGCCCAGATGGCTTGGCTTAGGTCCAGGCCGACCTTGGACTTGACCACATCGAAGGCGGCGCTGAACTCGATATCCCGCACGTGATAGCCGCCTAGATTGGCATGCATTAAGCCGGGGACTTCGGCATCGTCGGGAGCATCCTTGTAGTATTCCACGCCTTGCAGCAAGGCGGAAGCGCAGTTGCCCACGCCGATGATCGCCACCCGGACTTTCTTCTCTTTGGCCATGTTATCCTTGACTCCTGCAGATTGAAGCTCAATGCAAGAGCATATTATAGCGGATAAATGGCCGGAGGCGGGCACGAGCTGTGCCTCGCCGAACTGTGTTGGTCAACCAGTGTGCACGAAGGCCTCGTGGTTAGCTTGGTACACCAGATCAAAGAGAGATGTTATGAGCGTAAATGCGCATAGCCACCGCCATACAATTGTGTTGATCTAGCTCTGGCGCCTCGCTGTGGGGATGCCAAGAGTATAATTGTACGGGTGGGCAACAATTCCTCATTCAAGGAGATCGGGATGGAAGCAAAGATTATAAGCAAACCGGCTTTTACTGTGGTGGGCCTGATGTATCGCGGTAAGAACGAGGCGGGTGAGATCCCCCAATTATGGGGGAAGCTCATGCCACGGGTGGGTGAGATCAAGCATATCAACGAGCGCCACGAAGCTTATGGAGTGGCCGACAATTTTGATCCAGGCAGCGGCGAATTCAGCTACCTGGCGGGCTATGAGGTATCCAAGGTTGAAGATCTGCCGGAGGGCTTGGTCAGTTGGGATATCCCTGAGGGGCGCTACGCTGTGTTCACCTGCACGCTGCCCACCCTGATGGAGACCATTCACGTCATTCACCATACCTGGCTGCCCGAGTCAGGGCACAAGCGCGGCGATGGGCCGGAGTTCGAGTTCTATGATAAAGATTTCAATCATGAGGACGAAAACTCACCGATGTATTATTACGTGCCGATCGAGTAGCGAGGCTTACTACTGAGGCTCTAAAGTCTTTAAGAGCAACGAAGCAGTAACGCTTTTAGTATTCTTCCCTGCCTGTAGATTTCTGCAAATCGCGGTTCAGGGGTTCCTGGTCTGAGCACCTGGTTTTCTAAGCTTGTGGGCGGCCAAGGCTTTAACGCGTGGCGGTAATCTCCAAAGAGAAGGTCGTCGGTCTTGCTCGGGTTCACCGAACTGATATACTCCTCAACTATATTTCCCAATTTATTGTTCTTCCACCATGTTTTGATCTGTCTCCCCCAGGGTAATTTACATTTCATGTGCAAGTCATAATCACGGATAAGATCGGATGCATCAACGATTCCGTAAAGGGCTGAAACTATAAGTAAATGGAATCTTCTCTTCTGTGGATAGAGCTCGGTGACGCTCCCTTCTTTGTATAGTATTCCCGCATATCGCAAGTAGGCAGACATATATCTCACATTGTTGGTGTGTTCCTGGAATCCAAGGTCTAGCCCAGGCTCATATCTGAATGCGAGCGCCAATTCTCTCCGTAGACTCATCAGCTTACGGTAGGTAGCCGGACTGAGATTCTCTTGCAGTTTCATAGAAGGATGGTATTCAAGATCTCCACCTGATAGCTTCTTTTTGCTACAGCTAATCAAAGCCAATGGGGCGGCATCGTTGTTCATACACCAACCTTTTTGCATAAATCGTCCATTGGGCAAGACGGGCAGTTGGGATTCGACGCTTCGCACCACTTCCGTCCGATCAACCAGAGTGGCGAATCTAGCTTTGCCGGATATGCTGGATGCAATCTTCGAGCTGTTTCAATCGTGGCATCTACAGTCATAGCCGTGGAAACCCCCAATCTATGTAGTACGCGTATGGTGTGCACATCTGCCTTTACATCCATTGATGGGCGATCCAAATCGTCAAAGTAGATGCCAAAGGCTTTTTCGAGAAGGATAACGGACATATTGGCAATCTGCGGTCCCACGCCGTAAACACTTTTGAATGTTTGTTTGATGACGCCAGCTCGCTTCCCCTTCCAAATTAACGAGGCGTCTCCTTCAAATTCCTCGACGACTATTCTTGTGAGTTCCTTCAGGGTTCTGGGTGCGGCATTTGTGTATCTGGGTTTTCTTGGTAGGCTAGCAAAGAGGGCCTCTAGCTCGGCAAGAGTCATTTTCTGGATGATCCACGGATCCAGGTGACCAAGCATTTGGTTAATATCGAACGGTATGGTCCAGATTAGATCTGCTTTTGTGCCTCGATCGAGGCAGGTCGCTATTGCAAAGGCGTAGGGATTCTTTAGAGCGAAACCCTGCGCCTCAGGTATCATGGTGGGAAAGAGTTCACTGGGGTCTATACTCTCCCCATATTCCAATAATCTCCCCACAACCTTCTTCTCAAAAGTAGAAAGGCTGTCACCGTTCGTTTCTTCCTCCCCCTCACTCAAATCAATATCCAGATTGTAAAGCAGCGACATGGCTTCCGGTAGCGAGAATTTGGCCCCCTTGAGCGTGTTCTGCTGGGGCGCGATGTGGTAATTGCGCGCCGTGCTCAGATCGGCCCCCGTCAGGTTGGTCTGGGAGAACAGGCTCTCGCTGAGTTCGCTACCGCTGAAGTCGGCCTGGGTGAGGACGGCTTCGCGGAAATCGACGTCCCGGGCGATACACTCCACGACCCGGATGCCCTTTAGCTCGAGCCCGATGAAGGTGGAGTGGCTGAGGATACACTTGACGAAGCTCAGCGGATCGCCCAGGCTGGCCGTGGACCAGTTGGCCTCCGTCCAGTTGACGCTGAGCAGCTTGCAGTCCTCGAAGCGGGTGGCCGAGAAGCGGCAGTCGGGCACCTGGAGCAGGCTGAGGTCGCAGCCCTGAAAGGTGCAATGGTTTAAGCGGCAGTTCTGGAAGACTGTCTCGATGAAGGCACAATCGGTGAAGGTGCATTCGTAGAACTCGGCGGACACGAGCTGTACGCCCTTGAGTTGCAGCCCTTTGAAGGTCTGGTCGTTGTACTGAGTCTGGGAGCGGATCGCCGAAGTCACCGGACCTGCTCCCCCAGCTTGAGGGTAAGACGGGCGGTGGCCCAGGTAAACCCGAATTGCAGCCCCGCCAGCACGGCGCTGAGCACGACCACCATCCCTATGCCTGTCGCCCCTTGGATGCTCGCCAGGCTCCACCCGGTGAAAGAACCCAGCAACGCAGCGACGTCGCTCTCCAGCAACGCCAGCAGCCCAATGGGCAGGGCCTCCAGCCCGGTCACCAGGGCGGTGAACCAGCTTGCCCGGCGGATGGCCCTAGCGGAAGCGGCCTCGCCCTCGTCGGCATGATGCTGTCTGCGTCCAACGTAGACCCCTGCTAGGGCGCCCAGCGCCAGGTTGCCCAGTGGGAGCCCCATGAAGAAGGCCACAGCGATGGCCGAGCAGAACAGGTAGACCAGCGCCAGCAAGCGCATATCGAGGTGGTAGAAGCGGGCGCCCCAGCGTTTTAGGAACAGGGCGTCGAGTGCCAGCCCGGCGGCCAGGCCGAGGAAGGTCGCCGCGGCGATAGCGCTTTCCGGAATCGGGAGGATGTCGTAGATGAACAGGGCGGCCGCGCCCCACCAGGCGAGCACCGCCAGTAGCAAGGGACACAGCACGCCGAGCGCCAGGTTGACGATCAGGTTCTCGGTTTTGCTCCATTGCTCGGTAGGGTTGTTCATCTTACCTACTTCCAGCTTCACTCAATCGCCCTGCTTGGCGGTGGGCTTCATCATGCGATAGCCGCTGACCCGCTGGTTAGCCTGGTCGTTGTACTCGGCGATGGTCTCGTAGCCCAGCTTCTGGTATAAAGCCCGCGCGGCCTGGTTGTCGGCGAAGACGTGCAGGTGGAGAGCATCGATACCAGCTTCGGCGGCCAGGTTTTCGAGAGCCGACATGGCCTGAAAAGCGATACCCTGTCGCTGGTGAGACTCGGCGACCTCCAGATCGTAGATGAAACCTGTCGCTTGCTCGCCGTCACGGTTTTCCGCCCACCACAGGATGCCTGCCTTGGCTTGGTCTTTGGACGAAAGGATATTCAGGAAATGGTGATGGGGGGTGGCGTAGCCCTGCGGCAGCAGCACGCTTATCTGTTCTTTTGCCTTATCCAGGGCCTCGGAGGCCTCCCAGTTGCCGGCCTCGACGTGCTGCTCGGCGTAATCGGGGAGGATGCGATCGAGATAGGCGTTGAATTCGCTTTCCGTCATCGGCTCGAGGCGAAGCATGGTGGCGTCCTTTTTTCGTGCTAGGGGGGCGATCCGGGATCGCCGTTCGTCTGATTATACCCCGGCCGTTTCCCCCAGATATAGTTAGGTGGTTGGATGGTTTTGTAGTTATGTAGTTGGATAGTTTTGTAGTTTAGTAGTTGCGTAGTTTGGGTGGTTTTATGGCGTTTTGGGATGGAAACCTATATGGCTGCTCAAAAACATCTCCCCAATCGGCGTTCGCTGCGCTTGCCCGGCTATGATTACACGTTGGCTGGAGCCTACTTCATCACCATCATGACCTACCATCACAAGCTGATGTTTGGCGAGGTCGTGGGGGAGGACGTACGTTTGAATCCTTTGGGCAAAATTGTTCAGGCGCAGTGGCTAAACACTGAGGTTTTGCGGCCTGAGGTAGCCTTGGACGAATTTGTGGTGATGCCCAATCACTTTCACGGCATCGTGTTCATCCTCGATTCCCAAGAGGTACGGGCGGACGGCCGTCCGCCCGTACGTGAGCATGAGGCGTCTCGCCGCTCAGCATTGCATAGGAAGCCGCGTTCGTTAGGCTCGATCGTTGCGGGATTCAAATCCGCTGCCACCAAGCAGATCAATCAACATCGTAAGGCGCCCGGTCAGCCGGTTTGGCAGCGCAATTACTACGATCGCATCATTCGTAACCAGGCGGAGCTCAATCGTATACGCCAGTACATCCTCGATAATCCCCGGCGCTGGATGGAAGACAGAGAAAATCGCCCCACCCTCCCTTAGATCAAATGGTCGGGCAGCCACTCCTCCGAGTGGCCACCCGACCACCTAACTATTCAACTACCCAACCACTAAACTATCAAACTACCCAACTAGATCTCGTACAACTCCCCAAACTTGCCCTTCAGGTACTGGATGTACGGATCGATAGTCAGCGCGCCGCCGGTCACCCGCTCGATCAGCTCGTCGGCGGTGAACTTGGCGCCGTGCTGGTAGATGTTCTCCTTCAGCCAGCCGTGCAGCACCTCGAACTTGCCGTTCTGGATATCCTTGGGGATGCCGGGGTGGGCCTTCAGGGCGGCGTTGAAGAACAGCGCTCCGATGATGTTGCCTAACGTGTAGCCCTGGAAGCTGCCGCCGATCGTTCCGGCGTACCAGTGCACGTCTTGCAGTACGCCGTCCACGTCGCTGGGAGCGCGGGTGCCCAGGTCGGAATCGTAGCGGGCGTGCCAGGCGTCCGGCAGGTCCTTGATCGCCAGCTCACCCTCCAGCATCTGCAGTTCCAGGTCGAAGCGGATCATCACGTGCAGGTTGTAGGTCACCTCGTCGGCGTCGGTGCGGATCAGCGAGCGCTGAACCTTGTTGATCGCCCGGTAGAAGGTGTCCAGCGGCACGTCGTTCAGTTGGCTGGGGAAGACCTTTTGCAGCTTGGGGTAGAAGTGCTCCCAGAAGCCCAGGCTACGCCCCACCAGGTTCTCCCACAGGCGCGATTGGCTCTCGTGGATGCCGGAGGAGGTGCCGTCTGCCAGGGGCGTGGCCTCGTAAGCCATGTTGATGCCCTGCTCGTACATGGCATGCCCGGACTCGTGCAGGGTGGAGAACAGCGCCTCCGAGAGGTCGTTCTCCTTCACGCGGGTGGTGATGCGTACGTCGCCCAGTGAGAACTTGGTCATGAAGGGGTGGTGGGTCTTATCCTGCCGGCCGCGCTCCAGGTCGTAGCCGAAGCGCTCGGCCACGTTCAGGGCGAAGGATAGTTGCTCGTCCTCTGGGAAGTGCTGCTTGATGCAGCTGTCGTCGGCCGGTTCCTGGGCGGTGATGGCCTCCACGATGGGAACCAGCTTCTCCCGCAGCTCGCCGAAGACCTTGCGGATGCTCTCGGCCTTCATGCCGTAATCCGAGCTGTCGATCAGCGGGTCGGCGATGTGCTCGTAGCCGGGGAAGAAATCGGCGTACTCGCGGCTCAGCTCGAGGGTCTTCTCTAGTTTGTCGCGCGTGGCGGCGAAGTCGTTCTCGGGCCGCGCCTTGGCCCACACCTGGTAGCTCTCAGCCGAGTGGGCGTAAAACTTCCCCAGGAATTCAGGCGGTACCTTGACGGCTTTCTCGTACTGCCGCCGCGTCACCCGGATCAGGGAGGCCTCGTCGGAGTCGTAAGGCAGGCTCTCGGCGTAGGGCTGCAATTCGTCGAGCAGCTTGCCGATCTCCGGGTCGGTGAACTTCTCCTGAGCCAGGCGGCCCAGGGTGGCCATCTGGCGGCCGCGCGCCGCCGCGCCGCCGGGGGGCATGTAGGTCGATTGGTCCCAATTCAGGATGGCGGCGGACGAGCTCAGATCGTCGACCTCCGCCAAGCGGGCTTTGAGTTGCTCTAGTTTCTCTTGCACGCGATTACCTCCGGAGTAGTTAAGATAGCGAACAGTGCAGAATCACTCACTTGATGAGGCCGGTGCAACAGCTGGAGTTGGTTTCTCCTCCAGTTGCTTACCGGCGGTCAGGTGCAGGGCCAAGTAGCCGATCACCGAGAGGGCGGTGATGATTCCGCCCAGGTACCACACTAAATTGGGGTTGAAATTGTCCAGCACGTAGCCCGCTGCCCCAGGGCCGATCGTGGCCGGGATCGCCCAGGTCAGGCCGAAGAAAGCCATGTAGCGCCCGCGCTTATCGATGGGCGCCAGGTTGGCCACCAGCGCTTGTGAGACCGGCATCACCACCATCTCCCCAAAGGTGATGATCAGCATGGCGACGGTGAACAGGAAGAAACCGGCCACCAGGCCGTACATAGTGAAACCGACCATGTACAAACCGGCCCCCAGCGCCATCATCAGCAGAGGAGCGTACTTGCTCACCTGCCGGGTTACCCAGAATTGCAGCAGCACCACCGCACTGGCGTTGATGCTCATCAGCAGCCCGTAGCCCTGGGGCTGCAGGCCGTGCACGTCCCGCAGGTAGACCGATAAGGTGTTGTAAAGCTGGTTGTAGACCAGCAGCATGAGCATCGATACGGCCACGAAGGCCACGAACACCTTGTCTTTCAGCACCAACCGGTAGTCGATCAGCGTCTGCAGCAGGTTGCGCTCTTCCTCGCCCTCGACTGGCTCCGGCTTGGTCTCCGGGATGCTGGTGAAGATGATGGCAGCGGTGATCGTGCTGGCGATGGCGTCACCGATGAAGAGCCACAGATAGGAGCGCGAAGCGATGAAGCCGCCGATACTGGGGCCGATGATCCAGGATAGGTTGACGACCACCCGCAGCACGCCGAAGGCTTCGGCGCGTTTCTCCTCTGGCACGATGTCGGCCACCATGGCCTGCGAGGCCGGTCCGCCCACGCTGGATAGCAGCCCAACGAAGATCACCAGCCCATAGAACACGGATAGATCGTTTGCCAAGCCCATGAAAATGCTGCTCATGGCGCTGAGGATCAGGCCGAAGAGCATCATCGCCCGCCGCCCGATCTTATCAGTGAGCGCACCGCCGATGATGTTGCCAATTGAGCCGAACAGCGAGAACATGCCCAGCAGCACGCCAGCTTGCGCCATGCCGACGTTGAAGCGCGCCGTGATGTACAGGGCGAAGAAGGGGAAGATCAGCGTGCCGCCCAGACGGTCGATGAACGCGCCTATTACTAGGATCCAGAACTCGCGGGGGAATTCGTAGTACGTGCTTCTCAGTTTTTTGAGCAAGAGCGTACCTCCTCCAGTTGGCGGGAGCCATTATAGCCGTTTTCCTGCAGGGCAGGGGGTCGGGCAGGTTAACAGGGCATTAGAGCGCAAAGGCCGCCAAGTTTGACTCGGCGGCCTCATCTTCCTCTGTGAAGAATAGGGCTATTCGATCTCGAATTCGTAAGTGATTTCGGCTTTCAGGCTGTTGGTCACCGAGCAATACTTCTCCTGGGAGAGCTGGATGGCCTTCTCGGCTTTGTCGGAGTCGATGTCGCCTTTGAAGTGGTAGATCAGGTGCAGATTGGTGATGGCGTGGGGAGGCTGTTCCATGTTGGTGCTGACGGCTCGCACTTCCAGGCTTTCCAGCGGTTGGCGCTGTTTCCCCAAAATGGTTACCACATCCCAGGTGGAGCAAGAAGCCGCTGAAAGCAGCAAGAGGTCGGAGGGCTTGAGGCCCCACCATTCGGGATTGTGATCCAGGCTGCGGCCCATGGTGATGGCATTGCCGCGCGAATCGCTACCCACCATCAGGTTGGATTCGACCCATTTTAGGTGGACTTGGCTCATTGCAGAATTGTTTCCTTTCGCAAAATTTATTGCAATTTGGTCGGTGCTATCGCAGCGGCCGTGCGTATTGTATCGTAGTGTGTCCGTTTTCGGCGGCTACTTGAAGCGCTTCTCCCCGGCGCGAATGGGCACTTTCAGGCGGTTTTCGGCTGGGGGTATCGGGCACGACCACAGCTCGTTGTAGGCGCAGTAGGGGTTATAGGCCAGGTTGAAATCCACCAGGAACTTGCCACTCTCCAGAGGCTCTGGCTCCAGGTAGCGGCCGGCGCCATAGGTTTCCTCATCCGCCAGGCTATCGACGAAGGGCAGGAAGTAGCCGTGCTGGCTAGCGTAGATGGTCAGCGCGGTTTCCTGGCCATCCACATCGAAATGGAAGCGCCCATAACGGGCATAGCGCTGGAGGTCGCCGGTGGAGGTCAGCATCTCGATGGGCTGCTGCTCCTCGAACCGCTCGACATCGACCTCCATCCTGAGGGCAGGATTCTCCGGGAAATACTTCAAGCCCTTGAAATCGCGCCTTTGCTCGGCGGTTAAGGGACTGCGGGGGTCTTGGGCGAAGAACTCGTCCTTCATCTGGCGGAATTCTTCCAACTCGCTCATGTATGCGCTTCCTTTTATGCTATGTGACCTTATTGCCAGGCATCATACCATTGACGCCCTGATGGGGAGGGCTCTTACCGGGTTTAAAGCAGAAGAGGCGGGCTCGGAACCCGCCTCTCGTATCTATCATTCAAGAGGGAACAGCCATCAGGGGTGTTCCCCTTTTTATTGGCTAGGTGAACAACCCGACCAGGTAGGGTGTTGCAATATTGAGGACCAGCCCCAGGATGAAATAGCTGCCTGCCTGGCGGTTGAAATACATCGCCCAGCCCACGTACCACAGCGGCCAGACCGTCCATCCCTCCGGCGGCTTGGCCGGTTTGGGCTCGGAGTAAGCCTTCCACGAGGCCCGCAAGCGCGGCAAGGCGAACACGGTGAGCAAGACCCACGGCCCGGTCGAGCCGGTGACCACCAGGCCGACCACCAGCACGTAAAAGGTCACGAAGAAGACCTTGTTGAGCGTCAGGGCGGCTTGCTCGCCCAGCAGAACCGGAATCGAGCGCACGCCCACGCCTTTGTCGGCCTCGATCTTGTCGATGTGCTTGCCCACTAGCACGGAGGCCACGATCAGGCCATAGGGCAGGGAGGCCAGCAACATGGCGGTGGTCAGCTCCCCGGCCACCACGAAGGCAGTGCCGCCGATCATCAGTGGGCCCCACACGATCAGGGAGGTCAGTTCGCCCAGGGCGTAGCGCTTGAGCAGGCTGGTGTAGGTGATGCTGAGCGCCAGGCCGGTGACGGCGAAGGCCACCACCAGCCAGCCGCGCACCGTCGCCAGGTAGATCATGATGGCCCCATCGAAGAGGGTGAGCAAGCCGAAGGCCGTGAGCAGCCCCTTGGATGTGGTCAGGCCGCCCAGCAGAGGGTGCACGCTGTATTGGGCGCGCGGGTAATCCTCGGTGTCCACGCCCTTGCGCACGTCGATCCAGTCGTTGATGATGTTATTGGCAGCGTGGGAAGCCACCAGGCCGACCACGCATAAAGCTGCCAGCCACCAGTTGACGGAGCCGTGGATTGCGGCCAGCAGCACGCCGATCAATCCAGAGGTGAGCGTCATTGAGAATACGCAGGCACGCGAGATTACCAGCCATTTGGAGATGAAATCGGTGCGCTCCACGTTGGGCACATTGCAGCCATCGATGGCCATCTTCCAGCGTTTGAGCATCGGGATATCGTCGATCTCATTCAAGGAAGCTTGTTCTGCGGTTGTCATTCACACACTCCTATAAGGACATTTTTTGTGCACTAAGTCGCAATGATACCATGAAGAGAAAGCGGGGGAAGTGAAGATTATGTAGGTTTGCGTGGGTTCTTGGCCGGTTTCCAGCGCTGATAGGAAACGGGTGGCTACCACAAGTGCGCGTAGCCGGAAAGGGGAGGTGATTGTATTCAGCGCTGGCGCTTCGGCCACCCCAGATATCGCGGGGTGTGGGCACAGTAGCGCTCGTATGCCTCACCGTAGAGCGCCCTCAGGTGCATCTCCTCCCCTAAAACCATGCGGTGAGCGATCACCCAATAGAGCGCGTAGGCGATCCAGGCATGCGGTGCAGGCCAGATCAACAGCCCGCCCAACAGCAGTAAGCCATAGCCGATGAGTTGGGGGTTGCGGGTGTAGTTGTATATGCCGGAGGATTTCAGGTCCTCCACGCGGCGCCCGAGCATACGTCCGAGCGGGCCGAAGACGCCCAGGGCGCTCAGTAGCATGCCGAGCCCGACTAAAGCGATCAGCGCACCCGCGGCGATGGCGAACGCGCTCTGGCTGGCTGAAGGCCATTTCAGGGGATACCCATAGGCAAGGGAAAGCAAGCAGCCGTGCAAGAAGAACATCAGCACTTGCAAGAATGCGGTGAAGGGTCTTAGCTCTTGGTGCTGGCGGTAATCGTGCCGCACGCGCTCGAGAATGAGAAAGGCGACGATCAGGAAAAGTATGGCAGAGAGGCTGAAGTAGAAGGGGAACATGATCTGTCCTCTCGGCTAGCTACTCAATTTGAACTTCCCCGGCACCTCCACTTCGGCGATGTCGGGGAAGAAACGTTGCAGCAGGCTGGTGAATTTGACCTGCGGTATCTCACTCTCGGCGCACTGCCGTCCATAAAAAGTACAGGCCGAAGCCGATCACCAGGAACGGCCACAGGTAGCTCCACATGGCGGTGTCGCCGAAGGCCACGAAAGCGCCCAAGACGAGCAG
>Ga0209164_1001468_pt1 | contig 30213 bp, 19 predicted proteins | sample MTBNYHSulfiMetaG_FD_187458 | JGI IMG/M metagenome (GOLD analysis project Ga0209164, IMG submission 187458) | Enrichment culture microbial communities from rom New York Harbor, USA that are MTBE-degrading - MTBE-NYH (New York Harbor Sulfidogenic)... | ecosystem: Environmental > Aquatic > Marine >... | reverse complement strand
TCAGACACGGACCATGATTTCTTTCACGTTCACACCAAGGCCCCGGACGAGGCGGCCCATACCAAAGATCCGGGCCGAAAACGGGATGTCATCGACAGTCTGGACCGTGGACTGGATGAACTGGTCGAGGCCGCGGAACAGCGGGATGACCTCCTGGTGGCGGTCACGGCCGATCACTCCACCCCCAGCTCGTCTTTACTGATTCACTCGGGGGAGCCTGTGCCGGTCTGTTTGGTGGGACCGGAGGTCCGGCGGGATGACGTGGCCGCATTTGACGAGGTGGCCACAGGGTCGGGGTGTCTGGGACTGCTGCGGGGTGAGGAATTGATGCTCATGATCCTCAACTATGCAAACCATTCCACATTGATGGGTCATCGTCTGGGACCTGTTGAGAGAAGATATGTGCCGCAAGGATACAGGCCGTTTCGGATGAGTGACTAAAGTGTCTAAAGTGAGCTAAGGTGAACAAAGTTTGGAGTTTGGAGTGTCTAAGCCGGGCAACCCGGAACCAAGGAATTTCACACAAAGACACGGAGACACGAAGATTTCATAACCAAATGCATTTGATTGTTTTTTCTCTGTGGGCTTTGTGGCTCTGCGTGATAACAAGTTGAACAGGATGAAAGGGAAAAAGAGTGGCTGAGAAGAAAGCGTTACGCCTGACAGAAACCGTTGCCGGGTCCGGTTGAGCCTCGAAACTGCCTCCAGGGGACCTGGACCGTGCCTTGTGCGGGATGACATTTCCGACGGACGAAAATGTGCTCGTGGGGCTTGAGCGTGCGGACGATGCCGGCGTTTACAAGGTCACGGATGATATCGCCCTGATCCAGACCGTGGATTTTTTTACCCCTATTGTGGATGATCCTTACTGGTTCGGGCAGATCGCCGCGGCCAATGCCCTGAGCGACGTCTATGCCATGGGGGGCGTTCCCAAGACGGCCATGAATCTGGTGGCCTTCCCGTTGAAAGAGATGGATATTGACATCCTTCGCCGGATCATCCAGGGCGGCCTGGACAAGATGCGGGAGGCCGGTGTGGTCCTGGTGGGGGGGCACAGTGTAGAAGACAAGGAGCTGAAATACGGGTTGTCCGTAACCGGATTTATTCACCCGGATCGCATCCTCAGAAAGAAGGATCTCAGGGCTGGGGATCGGCTTATCCTGACCAAGCCCCTGGGCACCGGGATCGTCAATACGGCCATCAAAGGGGGTCTGGCCTCTGATGAAATCATCGAACGGGTGACCCGATTGATGGCGGCGCTCAACCGGGATGCGGCAGAGGTCATGAGTCAATATCCGGTCCATGGGTGCACCGATATCACCGGGTTCGGTCTGCTGGGGCATATGGCCGAGATGGTTTGCGAAATGCCGTTCGGGATAAGACTCATGAGCCGGGACATTCCGATTCTCCCAGAGGCCGTGGAATATGCGGGGATGGGCCTGGTCCCGGCAGGGGCGTACAAGAACCGCGAATTCCGCGAATGCATGGTTGATTTTGCCTCTTCTGTGGATCGGCTTGTTCAGGATATCCTCTTCGATCCTCAGACATCCGGGGGACTCCTGATCGGCGTGGACCCCGACAGCGCCGGCGATCTGGCGGCTGAGTTAAAGAGAAAAGGGATAGAAGCGGCCGCCGTTATCGGAGAGGTCACGGACGAACCCAGAGAACGAATTATCGTTGATTAAAAGGAGAGAATTTTTCGTTAACTTTGAAGCATTCGTAGAAAGTCGTCACCCCGTTGAAGCCAGCCGAAGGCGGGACGGACTCCATGGATTTTATAAGTGATTGAATCCCGCGGGACTGGATTCCGGCCTTCACAGGAATGACGGGAAATGGCGTTTTGTGACTTTTTACGAGACCGTCAACGGTAGGCACTTGAAGCCAAGGATAAAAAAATGATGAAAGAAATCGACTGCCGCGGGCTTGCCTGTCCTGCCCCGGTCTTGCAGACAAAGGAGGCCCTGGAAAGAGAGCATCCCCAGGTCATCAAGGTGGTGGTGGACAATGAGGCCTCCAAGCAGAATGTGGCCCGGTTTATGGCAAGCCAGAAACTGGAGGTTTCCATCCGGGAGGCAGGAAACGAATTTCACATCATCGGCACGGTGGGCGACAGCCCGGCCCCGGAGATACGCGTGGATGAAAAGAAGGGTGACGCGCATCGCAAGATCATGGTCATGGTGACCAACGACTGCATGGGCCACGGAGACGACGTGCTGGGCCAAAAGCTCATGATCAGCTTTCTCAAGACCCTGAAGGAAATGGGCGAAGATCTATGGAGACTGGTGTTCGTCAATAACGGGGTCAAGATGACCATTAAGGGGTCGGAGGTACTCCCCGTTATCCAGGAACACGAGAAGGCGGGGATTTATATCCTGGTCTGCGGCACCTGTCTGACCCATTTCAACCTTCTGGATCAAAAGCAGGTGGGAGAGACGACCAATATGCTCGATATCGTCACTGCCATGCAACTGGCGGATAAGGTTATCACCATTTAGCTCGGCGTCAGTCCGCGACAATAACCGTCCAAGCAGGAGATGAACCTGGATTCCGATTCTGCATAAACGTAATAAGATTGATGAGATATGACGCTATCTTGTGTAGGCCGCAGGTGTTAGCCGAAACCTGAACATTCATTGGGTTGGGGCTGTTGGACCTGCCTGGGCTATCGCGGGGTATGGGGTTTGAGGTATAAAAAAAGGGCTTGCGAAATCTTCGTAAGCCCTTTGTTTTTTGGTTGGTAGCGGGGGCTGGATTCGAACCAACGACCTTCGGGTTATGAGCCCGACGAGCTACCAGACTGCTCCACCCCGCGATAACAAAACAACATAAACCTTTATTGATGGTTTGTCAAATAAAAAAACAGGCCATCAGCGCTTCTCATTTCCGCTTTCTCAGGGATTGGATAGGGTTTCCGCAGGACCTGACGTCCGGGAATCATCTTAAGGCGGCTTTACGAACGGGATAACCGAAAGGTCTTTATCTGAAAACAGGAATTGCTGCCAAGGATTAGTCCCGCGGGAGCCTGATAACGAAGGTGGTTCCTTTTCCGGGGACGCTGTCCACCCACATTTCTCCGCCATGGGCCTCGACGAGTTTGTAGGATATGGCCAGGCCCAGACCGAATCCACGCTCCCGGGTCGTGAAAAACGGTTCGAAGATGTGGAGGAGGTCTTTTTCATGGATCCCGATGCCTTCATCCGATATGCGGATCTCGATAAAGCCAGCGGATGTCTCTGTGGTGATGGTGATGGTACCCCCGCCCTCCATGGCCTCAACGCCGTTGGTGATAATATTGATGAAGACCTGTTTCAGTTTGTCCGGGTCGCAATCGATCTCGCCAAGGTCCGGGGCCAGCTGGACCCTGAACCGATGCTTATCCGGAGAACAGATGCCCTCCATGATCCTCAATACGTCCCGGATGACCGAATTGATGTCCGAGGTTCTCGAAACAAGGTTGTGGACTTTGGTAAAGTTCCCGATACTGGTGACCAGCCGTTCAAGACGGCCCACCTCTTCCAGGATCATATCCAGTTTTTGCAGTGCCTTTTCGTCAGTGAGAGTTTCTCTTATCTGTTGAGAAAAGCCGCCGATGATCATGAGCGGATTCTTGATCTCGTGCGCCACATGGGCCACTGTCTGGCCGACCGCTGCCAACCGTTCGGACTGCAACAGCTTCTTCTCCAGTTGTTTCTGTGTGGAGATGTCTCTGATAAAGGCGGTGAAGGTGATGTCTTCCTCGGTTTCGTAGAAGGAGAGCCCCAGCTCGATGGGAAACTCCTCCCCGCTTTTTCGAAATGCGGTGAGTCTTAGGTTTTTGCCGATTCCCTGGGGCGTTCTGGTTTCGAGGAACCGGCTGACAAAATGGTAATGGTCTCCGTATTGGGGCGGGATGAGCATGTTGAGATCCTTGTTTAGGATCTCTTCACTGGAATAACCGAAGATTCGCTGAGCCGCAGTGTTAAAGAGGATGATCTTGTGGTTCTTATCAATGCTGATAACGGCGTCTGTGGCCGTGTCGAGAATGGTGCTGAATCGCTTCTTTTCCGCCTTCAGCTTTCGGATCAAATTCCGGTATTCCGTCACGTCCGTGGAGATCTCCACAAAATACTGCCCGTCTTCCCCTCCGGCTGAGATCGGGTACATAATCCGGCTTAATTCTATTCCATTAACGCCCGGTCCGCCATACCGGTGGGTGATTTCCACCCGTTCTCCGGTCTCTTTTGCCCTTTGGATGGGACAGTCCTGGGCCTCGATATGACATGGGTTGCCCGACAATGCCCTGATGTCATAACATTTTCTGCCGACAACGGCTTCCCGCGTCAATCCGCATTTATCCAGAAAAACCTTGTTTACATTCTGAATCGATCCCTCCGCGTCGACCACCATGATCTCTTCGCTGATGCTGTCAAAGATGGCCTCCAGAAAGAGATCGTTCTGCCTTATCCCCCTGCGCTTCTGATCTTCCTTCATGATTACCCTCCCATCCATGGGCAAAAGAAAATATATTCAAGGGACAGGATATCAAACATCTCATCCGTACCTTCCCGGATGGTTCGGTAGAGGGCCTTCAGGGTCGTGGCTCGCCGTATGGTGGATCGGTAGACGGCATCATCGTAAAACCGGGAATCAATGGGGAGCAGGACTTGATCCAGGGAACCGTGCCAGTGTACGTTCAAATCGGCCTTCATGGCAAAGACTTTTTTATACATGGCCCTTAAAATATCCGTCCTCAAGACCGGATTGACCTGATTGATCATACAGTCCGTCAGACCTACGAGATAGTAAATTTCCCGCATTTTGTCCGGGTCGAGGCGGTTGGCATACATGGCCTGTATCGTGGACGCGGGCCCGCGATCAAGCGAAAAGTGGGGGGGAATGGAGGCGGGCCATCCCCCGGAAAGATCCAGTTTTTCAGCCAGGGGCCGCAGCATCTGGGCAAAAAAGGGGGTCCTCCAGCATGCCCTTCGGAATTCCCACGGTCCTGAAGTGATAAGGGCGCCGGCGGGGGGCTTCCGCAATTTGTCCTGGATATGAACGATTTTTCCCATCCTCAGTGCCTTAAGGGCCTCCCATGCATCATGGCCTGGGGTGGTATTTTTCATGGAGTTCTCTTAGCTTGTCCCGTGTGACATGGGTATAGATCTGGGTGGTGGAGATGTCTTCATGCCCGAGCATGATCTGAACAGCCCGAAGGTCCGCGCCCCCCTCCAGCAGGTGACTGGCGAAAGAATGACGGATGGTGTGGGGCGTTATTTCCTTTTTTATTCCGGCGGTCCTCCCGTATTGCTTGATGATCTTCCAGAATCCCTGACGGGTTAGGGGACGGCCCCTGGAATTGAGGAAGAGGGTTGGGAGGTTGGCCCCGCGAACCATCTGGGGTCGGCCCTCCAGGAGATAGTCTCTGACCGCCTCGATGGCCTTTCCCCCCATGGGCACCAGTCGTTCCTTGGCACCCTTGCCCAGTGTCCTTATATACCCCGATTCCAGGTTGACGTTTAAGACGGTGAGGCTGATGAGTTCAGAAACCCGCAACCCGGTGGCATAGAGGAGCTCCAGCATGGCGCGGTCCCGGATCCCACGCGGCGTGGAGGGATCGGGTCGGGCCAGAAGCCGCTCCACTTCATCCGTGCTCAGGACATCCGGCAGTTTCCGTGAAAGCCGCGGGGTTTCGAGAAGTCTGGCCGGATTTTCCCGGATGTGACCTTCTGAGGCAACAAAACGGAAAAACATACGGGTGGCGGAAATGCTCCTGGCTATGGACCTGGCAGACAGAGACCTCTTCAGAGAACTCAGGTATTCGATGATCTGGTCACGGGAGACGGTAAGCGGAGAAAGGCCCTGTTCCTCAAGAAACCGTGCAAAGCTCGACAGATCCCTGCTGTAGGCCTGGATGGTATTGTCGGCAAGACCCCGTTCCAGCCTCAGATAGTTGATGAATTGATCGATCAGGGCATCCATTTATGATCCCTCAATTCCAGAATTCCAGAATTTGAGCATTCCAGAATCATCCAATTCCTCAATCCCATCCTCAGAAATCATAGAACCGGTTGTTCCGCGTTAATATCCTGGGGCCTGTATCTTCAATCAGGACCATTTCCTCCAACCGGACGCCCCCCTTGCCTGGGACATAGATTCCGGGTTCAATGGTGAATACGGTCCCCTTTTGGAGCCTGACGGGGGTTTTCGGCCCGACCCTGGGACGTTCATGAACGGCCAGGCCCACGCCGTGCCCGAGACCGTGCCCGAAACAGTCTCCAAACCCGGCCTCATAAATGATTTGCCTGGCCAGCCCGTCCAGATGTGTGCTTTCCACCAGGGGACGGACCTCTTTCAGGGCGGCCAGCTGCGCCTGCCGGACAATCTTGTAGATGGTCCTGAAATCGGGCGTCGGCTCTCCCAAAAAGATCGTCCGGGTCATGTCCGAACAGTAGCCGTTCACCCTGGCCCCCAGGTCCAGGGTCAGCGGCTCGTTTCTGCCGAGTCTCCGATCCGTGGGGACGGCATGGGGCAAGGCGCTGTTGGGGCCGGACGCGACAATGGGCGGAAACGACAGACTTTCCGCCCCTCTCTCCCGTGCCAGTCCCTCGATCTCCCACGCGATCTCTCTTTCCGTCATGCCGGGCCGGAGATGGTCGAGCATTTCATCCAGCACATCCGAGATAAGATCCGCGGCGGCCTCCAGGGACCGGATCTCCTCCGGGTCTTTTACCTCCCGCATCTCTTCAACAAGACCGTTCAGGGGAACCAGTTCCACACCGGGTGAAAGGGCCTGTAGCTGTTCCTGGATCTTCCTGTGGAGGTCCCAGGTGACATAGTCCTGCTCAAAGCCGAGGGTTCGGATTCCCATATCCTTCACCCATGTGGAAATCCCGTCGGCCAGGTCCTGCTTCAGGAGCTTGATCACGAATTGAGGCGCCTCAGTCTCGGCCTGCAAGGTGTATCTTGAATCCGTCACCAGCAGGGATTGGTTCTTATCGATCAAAAGAGACCCGGACGATTCAGGGAAATGGGCGTCTTCCGCCCTGAATCCTGAAAGATATCGACGGTTTTCCGGCTGCATGATCCACACGGCATCACATAATCCCGGGGTGCCCGATGTCATGCGTTGTCTCAGGGTGGTCAGGCGGTTCTGATAGGGGTTTCTTTTCATTCGATCTTTTTGAGCAGTGAAGCGGTTAGAGGGTTTACACGAGCGACGCCTCCGGCCAGTGGTTTGTCTGAGAGTGTGGAACAGGCGTCGTCACTGATCCGACGGGAGACTGGACGCTTGTCACGGCTTTGGCGTGATCTCCGCTACGCTCCGATCCGCAACGGCAAATCATCATAACAGAGTCAGGGGATGAATGCAATTAAGGGGTTTCCCGATGTTGACAGGGAGGTCCGTTTCATTTAGGCTTCGTGTCCCAAGGCAAGTGTATGCCTGGATGGCAAAGGGGCAGGGAGGACACCGAACGGATGAAACCGCCTTACGATGTGGCCGTCGCGCTCAGCGGCGGGGTGGACAGCGCCATGGCCGCTGTTCTGCTGAAACGGGAGGGGTGGAAGGTCTACGGCCTCCATCTCGTCCTTTCCTCTGTCGCCCCCCGGAGAGAGGAGCGGGTCGGGGAGATTGCAGACCGGATCGGCATCCCACTGGAGATCATTGATCTGAGGGATCGCTTTGAAAGCCGGATCGTAGCTCCGTTCTGCGATGCCTACCTCAAGGGCCTCACCCCGAATCCGTGCGTCCGCTGCAATCAGGAGATCAAATTCGAGGCCCTGTATCGCTATTGCATCGAAAAAAAGATCCACTCCCTGGCCACCGGTCATTACGTCCGGGTGGATGCCAGGGACGGACGGGTGGGCCTTCTGAGGGGTGTGGATGCTGGGAAGGATCAATCCTACTTCCTGCAGCGATTGGGCCGGGACTGCCTTGAAAGGGGAGTATTCCCCCTTGGAGGTATGACCAAGGGAGCGATCCGACGAAAGGCAGGCGCCATGGGTCTTCCGTGCCATTTAAGGCCGGAAAGCCAGGAGATCTGTTTTATTTCCGGCATGGACTACCGTGAGTTTCTCGAGAAGCGACACGGCGTTGCGGTCAGGAAAGAGGGACTTATTGTGGATATGAGCGGTGCGCCGGTGGGAAAACATGAAGGGATTTACCGGTACACGATCGGTCAGAGACACGGGCTGGGAATCGCTTCTTCACGTCCCTACTACGTGAAGGAGATCAGACCCGACGTGAACCGTGTGGTGGTGGCCCGGCGTGAGGCCCTTTTTATGAACATCGTGCATGCGAGCGCTTTTAATTGGATACATGGCTCCCCGCCCGAAGAGGGCGCTCGGATGCTGGCCCAGGTTCGCTACCGTCACCGGGCCGCTCCGGGCAGGTTGACGGTGGTCTCATCGGACGAGGTACGGTTTGCATTCGATACGCCCCAGTGGGCGGTCACGCCGGGACAGGCCCTGGCCCTTTACGATGGGGAGAGTCTCATCGGCGGAGGCTGGATCGTGGGATGAGAAGGCGCAAGGGATGAGGCGTGGGGCGGAGGGAGCAGGGGGCTGGGAGCTGGGAGCAGGGAGTGTGGAAGCGCTGAAAGCTGAAAGCGCAAATGTCAAAGGGAAGAGCATTATCGCTTATCGGTAGCCTGGCAGGAGTCGGAAACAGCGCCCAAAACCCGATAAGCCCAAGGAACCCGATAAACCCGCATCCAGCAATCCCGCCTGCTGCGGGATCTCCGCTTTGCTCCGACCCGTAACGAGCCACCGGGAATGATGAACGAACCCAAAAAATTTAGAATTATCACCCTTGGCTGCAAGGTCAACCAGTATGAATCGGCCTATCTCGAAGAGACCCTGGCCGGGGCCGGGTGGCTTGTTGCAGGGGGAGATGAAAGCGCCGATGTGGCGATCGTCAACACGTGTATTGTGACCCGGAGGGCCGCACACCAATCCAGACAGGCGGTTCGAAAGGCGATTCGCGAAAACCCTTCCGGAGTTGTGGCCGCAGTGGGGTGCTACGCCCAGGTGTTCCCGGAAGAACTCTCTCAAATTGAAGGGCTGGGTCTGATCGCAGATAACCGGATGAAGGCAGAGGTATGCGCTTTTCTTTTAAGGGGCTACGCCTCTCCTGATACGGCCCTGCTGTTGAAGTCGTTTGAACCCGGCACCCGGTTCGATGCCATGGAAATACGCCGTTTCCCCGGTCGCGCACGGGCCTATCTCAAGATCCAGGACGGGTGTGAGTCCTTTTGCAGTTATTGCATTGTTCCGTTCGCAAGGGGCCCGTGCCGGAGCCTTCCCCCGGAAAAGGTCATTCGTATGTTGGAGACCCTGTCCGACCAGGGTTACGGGGAGGCGGTCCTCACCGGTATCCACCTGGGGAAATATGGGGTGGATCTGGGGGAAGGCATGGATCTTGTCTCCCTGCTGCGACGGATCGGGAGAGAGGGGTTTTCATTGCGTATCCGGCTCAGCTCCATCGAGCCCAATGAGGTCGGGATGGGATTGATAGAGATGGCGGCGTCCGAGCCGTGGCTCTGCCGGCATTTTCATCTCCCGTTGCAGAGCGGCGACGATCGGGTCCTCCACAGGATGAACCGGGATTATAGGGCCCGGGAGTTTGCTGATGCCGTTGAGACGATATATGAGAAGATCCCGCATGCGGCTATCGGCGTCGATATCATGGCCGGGTTTCCTGGAGAGGATTCAGCGGCCTTTGACGTTGGGTATTTGCTGCTGAAAGACCTGCCGGTTTCCTATCTCCATGTGTTTCCATTTTCGCCGCGACCGGGAACGGCCGCGTACCGATTCAAAGGAAGAGTTGCCCCGGATGAGATCAAGGGACGGGCTGCCCGGTTACGGGCCCTGGGCGAAGTGAAACGGCGCCTGTATTATGAGAGGTGTCTGAACAAGGAATTCCCCGTGATTGCGGAAAGATGGGAGTCCCGGGAAAGGGGCCTCATGCTGGGTACGAGCGACAATTATCTGCCGGTGGTCTTTCCGATGACTTCAGATTCATCCCAAGGGACTGTGCAGGTGCGGATGGACCGCACCGAGGGCCGCAGGATTTTCGGCACGGCGGTTTAACGCACCATCTTCGCCACGCCTTTCCCGGTCCAGTTCTCCCCTGACCGCCATGCCGACTTTTTCCATTGTATACGGCTTTTGGATGAAGGCGCCCGCCCCCAGGGCCTGGAGTGTCCTCACCCGGGCCGATTCGGAAAACCCGCTGGCGATGATTGCTCGCTGCTGGGGATGGATTTCAAGGATTCGTTGATAGGTTTCGAGCCCGTCCATTCCGGAAGGCATGATCATGTCCAGTACCAGAAGGTCCACGGTGTGGGTCCGCAGGTACTCGACCGCTTCCTCCCCGCTGGAGACGCTTTCGACTCTGTATCCAAGCCTGCCGAGCATCTTCTCGGCGATTTCCATCTGCTCGCGAATATCATCCACCACGAGTATCTTCTCGGTTCCCAGATAGTCCTGAAGCACCGGTTGTATAGCTTTCTCATCGGCAATCTCGCGGGTGACAGGGAGATAAATGCCGATCCTTGTGCCTTCCCCCTCTTTACTTTTCACATCGATGAATCCTGCATGATCCTTCACCGTGGCCCAGATGACGCTCATGCCCAGACCCGTCCCGCTTCGCCCCATGCGTTTCTTGGTGAAAAAGGGTTCAAAGATGTGTTTCTGATTTTCATGTGAAATGCCGACCCCCTCATCCGCAACGCTAAGCCGCACGTATTCTCCCTGGGGGATCAATTCATAGCCGTTGATGGCCGTATCCAGATAGATATTGCGTGTGTAGACAAATATGGTACCACCGGTGGGCATGGCTTCGGCCGCATTGATGATGAGATTCATGAGGGTTTTTGAAAAGTGGATGGGAGAGCCCTTGATGTTGAGAAGGTCGCCCTGCAGTTGGGTTTCAACTCGAATTCCGGGGTGATTTTTCATGAGCATTTGGAATTCGGGCGATTCGATGTAATCGGAAACCACCCGATTCAGGTTCAGAATGGTCTTGACGGGCACCCCGCGGCGGGAAAGCGTCAGCATATCTTGAACAATACTGGCCGCCTTTTGCCCCGACTTTTGAATGGCGAGCAGGGGATTGCGCATGGGGCTGTTTTGGGGAAGATCCATGAGCAGCAATTCCGGATAGCTCACCAGACCGCTCAGAACATTGTTGAGGTCATGGGCTACGCCGGCGGTCAGGTTGCCAATGGCCTCCATCTTTTTCGCCTGCATCAACTGGCTCTGCACCTGCTTTTGCTCGGTAATGTCTCGCAAAATCCCTTGGGTCCCCAGGAAGGAGTGCTGCCCGGTCGGGTCTTGTTCATAGATCCCTTCTGCGGAGACCCAGAAATGCCTCCATGCGGGTTCATCGCATTCCCCGGGGGATGGCAATTGCATCCTCAACTCCAACTCCTTTGTGCTCCGTTGCCCTGTCCTCCTTTCATTGATTCGATAGACGGCCTTTTCTCTGTCATCGGGGGAAACCATATCCAGTAGGCGTTTGCCCAGCAAATCCTCAGCCCTGCAGTTGTACTTGGCGATCGCCGAACTGACAAAGGTGACCTTTCCATCCGTATCCAGCCGGAAAATGATATCCGGGACGGCCTTTATGATTGAATCGAGCTGGGTTTCTCTTGTTTTCAGGGATACCAGCGCATCAAGGGCCTCCTTTTGGGCCGCTCTGCGGCCTGCCCAGTATTTGAAAATGGTCAGGGTCGTGTATAGAAAGAATGCCGCGGAAGCGGGGAAGAGGGGAGAAAAAAGAACATCGCCGAATTTGAACAGGGAAACGGCTCCCTGCCAGCTCCCCAAGATAAGCAGGAGTACGATGAGACCGCTCGAAAAAACCCCCAGACCGGCTATGCAAAAGACACACACCATTGCCATGAAAATTCCTGCGCCGATTTCCCATAACAGTGTGCTTGAGTTTTCCAAAATAAAACGATCTCCCAAAATGGAATTCACCAGCAGGGCATGGATTTCCATCTCGTGGGCGGGAAATTTTCCGGCAGTCTGAAAAATACGCTCCAATCCGGATGCTGAAGATCCGATAAAGACAATTTTGCCTTGAATCTCGGATGCGGGGATGCGGTCTTCAAGGAGATCGCGCGCGGAAATCCTTATGAGCGGCGTTCTGTGAACAGAAAAATGAAGGCGCATGTGGCCTTTCCTGTCCATGGGGATCGCTCTGTCTTTAACCAACAGATAGGGGTGACCGGATCCGGAGATTTTCACGATCAACTGGGTGGCTTGCATTGCCTGCATGAGGGTGGCAAGGGCAAAACTTGGATAATATTGATCCTGGTATTGAATCAAGAGGGGAACCCGTCTCAGCAGGCCGTCCGAATCAGGGGCCGCATTGAGAAAACCGGAATAGGAGACGGCGTTTGAAAGCTGTATGAGATTGCAATCCACCCCTTTGGCTTTAAAAACGTCATCTTTGCGGAGAAGGGCACGGGTTTCATGCTTTATCCAAACCAGATTGGCGGGGTGGAGGCTGCAGGCGTGGGAAATCTGGCCTTTGTCCTCAAAAAGGAATTTAAACCCGAGAACAAAGGGGCCTTTGGACAAAGTCTCGGCCAAAATGGCATCATAATCGGGCAGTTCGTGAGGGAGGTCCGGAAAAGCCACATCGTACCCCATGTCGTTTGCCAGATCGCGGCGCCAGTTGTTGGGGGAGGTGCGATCCGGCTCTGCCAGGATCATATCGAGTCCGATGCTGACCGGGCCTTTTTCCCGCAGTATCTCCATCAAACTGGCCAATCGGCATCGGGGCCAGGGCCACTGCCCATATTGGGAAAGGCTCTTCTCGTCCAGGTCCACCAGCACGACCGCTTCCGAGGGGAAGGGCGAGTCGTCGGAGGCTATAATGAGGTCTGTCAGCCTATAATTTAGGAATTGAATAAATGAGGGCCGAACGAGATAGAGGGATAGGAGGGCCAGGGTGATGAGGAGCGCTATTGAGCCATAGAGGGTCCATGAGATATGGGTTCTGGGTGTCGGTTTCGTCATGTTGAGCATAGAAGTTGTCCATCAAGACCCATAAAGGCCGCAGTGGCCTCCTTTACCTGACGATAACCTCGACTCTCCTGTTTTTGGGTTCGCTCACATTGTCCTCTGTCTTGACGAGGGGGTTTTCCTCTCCATGGGAAGTGGCCTCGATCTTCTCTTTCTGAACGCCGTGTTGAATCAGCAGTTGGCTCACGGAATCGGCCCGTTGCGTGGACAGCAGCAGATTCGAGTTCTTGTCGCCGAGGGTGTCCGTATGTCCGATGACGCTGATGCTGAAGGCGTTCCGAGCCTGAATGGTTTCAATGATGCGGGGAATCTGGGCCATGGAGTCTGCTGTTAAATCCGTGGAGCCTTTTTCCAGGTAGAGAAGAAAATGCACCGGGGGTTCAGGTTGGGCGGCAAGGGCCTTTGAAAAGATGGAATGGACCTTTTCCTTTTCCATGACGGCAGGAGGGGTGGGGACACTTTGGCTGTCTTTTATATTGGTTGAATGATATGGTGAATCGATCAAGACTTGGCCCGCCTTATTGGAAATCGAGATACTCCCTGTGGAGCCGTCGGGATCGGGTACCAGAACCACCACGTTTCTCGGTCCGCCGCAGCCCGCAGTCAGCAGGAGAAAGCCCAGCACAAGAACGGTGATCGATGTCTTCGTCATGGCAATGAATATCCTCGCTGCAGTTGAGTTAGTCAAATGGATGAAGACCCTATATGGAGTCGCCGGTACGGGATCTATTCCTTTTCAATCTTCACCAGAAAATGCGTTCCTCGAGGCCCGATGGTGGCGACGGGTGTCTCAAGGAGAACAGAGTCGGGCGACAATTTGGCTATCTGACCGCTGATGAAGGAAAGGGTGCCTTTCACCATTCTTGCGATGAAAGAGAGATTCCCTTCTGCAGGTATAAAAAAAAACTTCTGAACCACAATCTCAGTCTTCGGGCCCATGGCCATGACCGTGTCATCATTGAATATAACCCCTATACTTCCATTGGTGCCGGTTTTGAGAACATCCCCCATTGCGATCTCCTTTCCGATGACCGCATCTTCAGACACGTCGTTACGAATGATGAACGCCTCCGGCTCGACGTTCTTGACAATGCCGATAAATCCGGTTTCATTGCACCATGCAAGGGCATTAGTCCAGAAAAGGGTGATAAAGAGACCCAAGACGGCACATTTCTTCATGGCGATTCTCCTGGTTGACATTTGATAACAGTGGGTATTTTTCCCAAATGGAATATAAGCCGCGACAAATTTCCGTGTCAAGGATATATTGGTCTCAAGACGTGGGGTGTGGCGCCGCTAATCGGAGAAGGGATGTATCCTGGCGCCCCGGCTATCTGAACAGCAACGCGCGTTTCGGCATCCAGATCGCAGGAAATCGATTTTTCCCTGTCATACGGCGCCAGGCGCTCACCCTATCTTGAGCGGCTATTTAATTGAGACACCCTGGTGCCTCTCCTATATTGATGATCTTCAAGGATGAAAATCGTATATCAATAGGCATGGGCAGGCATCATGGATGATCGGAAGGAAGGCTTGACCGGCTTGGTGGAGGCGGAGCCGGGGGAAGGGTTTTACCGCTGGCAGATCCGAGCCGCGCTTTCACGTTGCCCTCCCTCTAATGAGGCCTCCGGCATAGGGATTTTCCCCTTGAAAAGGGGAGTTGCCCCTGATTCTTTATCCCTTTCAATTTTAGGAGCCTTTGATGAAATCCAGGACGATTCTTGTTATTGAAGACAACGACATGGAGATGAAGCTCATGAGGGAGGTTCTTTGGCTGGGCAAATATGAGGTCCTGGAGGCCATGCACGCGGAGACCGCTCTTGAGCTGGCGCGAAAGCGCATGCCGGATCTCATCCTGATGGATCTCCAACTCCCCGGGCTCGATGGGTTGAGCGCGACCCGGATCCTCAAGGGCGATCCGCTTCTCAAGCAAATCCCCGTTTATGCGGTCACCGGTTTTGCCATGGAGGCGGAAAAACAAAAGGCCCGGGGGATCGGCTTTGAGGGCTACATCGTCAAACCCTTCGGGATTCATGATCTTTTGGGAACCCTCGCCCACCAGTTCGCCGGGACATCGCCGGATGCGTGAGGGATCCAACAACGGCCGGGGCACGCCAGGTCCCACTTGCAGGGCTCAGGAAAGGCCAGGCCGTGACGGGTATGGTCCCTTATCTGACCTCGACGCTCAATTCCTGGACAATCTCTTCACCATTTTCCCTGACCACCAGACGGATCCCGTTTTCGCCTGCCGGGAGCGGACCCGGAAAGAGGCCTTCCCCTTTCTTGTTCAGCACCTCCTCACGCATGGGGGTGAATGCCACCAGGTGGGCCGGGAAGACCTCTCTTGAGAATGTTGTTTTGGGAGCGATCGTGTCCGGGGGGATAACCTTTTTTATGGAACCAGGATCAATCCCTCGAAAGACAAAGACGCCATTGGGCCGACCATTGTGAAGATAGCGTGTCTTGTTCCAGTCAATGGCCAGCGCACGGTCGCTCTTGTTTTTCACATCCAGACGAAACGAGACAAAAAACCGCTTGTCCTTTTTGAGCGGCTCGAACCGGACATCAAAAGAAGGGGTTTCTCCTGTCTGGACAGGCGGGATGCTTGCCCAGTCCCTGGCGACCTTTGTTGGCGCGCAGGCCGTCATTAATGTCAACACCAAAAGACCACGCCACCACCCTCTTTTCATCACCTTTTCTCCTCGACTGCCTCATGTGCCAAAGATAAACTGATTGACTTCACCCTGCGAACACAATCCACCCAGCGAAGCTACCCCCTCAGACTCTCAACTTCTCAACTTCTGTCCCTCTGAACCCTTCCCCCTCACCTGGGCACCAAGGGCGTCAGCACCTCGATCGGGGCCTTTAAGGTCCGTCTCATGATTCCGAGCAAATCCGATCCTAACATGGAGGCGGGGAGATAGTCTACCTTCGGATGATTCATATCCCCTGTTACCCTGACGGCAATTGAGACAAGTGTGTCGTCCAGTATGTACCCGACGACCGGGAGCATTCTCAGGACCCGGTCCGCCGTCTTAAACGGGGCCGCGAACACAGCGAGGTCCATGTCTTGTTTCAAGAGATCAATCTGGCCGGCAGCGGCGATGTTCATGGAAGAACCGTCCAACAGGGCCTTTTCGAGATGCAATCTTCCATCCTTGAGACGTCCGTCCACCGTGATCGAATGGTAGGGAAAACCTTGGCTTCTCAGATCAGGAAGCTGGCCCCTGAAGATCTCGGTGATGTTGAGGAGGGAGAATATATTCATGAAAAGGTCGGAGCGATCAATCCGGCCGTTTTGCGAAACAAACCGGATCGGGCCGTTGAGGGATCGGATGAGCGCCTCTCCTCTCCCCTCCCCCGAGATATCCCCTTTGGCATTGAACGTGCCGCTCATCTTTACAGATTCCCTGGTCAGGCAGTCGATGGTTGAGGCCAGATCTCCCCCTTTGACATTCGGCAGGGCATGAACGGCAATTTTTCCGGGGAATATCTCCACGGTCCCCGGGGTAGAAACGCCGCAGAGAGACGCCTCTCTGACAGCGATGTGGATTGCGTTTCCTTCAGAAGATATATCGCAGTAAAAAGGTTTCCACTCGAATCTCCCGTAGGTGAGGCGGTCCAGTTTGATGTGGGCGGTTCCTTTAACCGGGACCGACCATTGGGTCGGGTCCCGCCCCCCGGCGAATCTCTGGTCCACCTTTTTCAATGCCGCGAGGGTCCGTTCCAGATCGATGCCTTGGGCGGCAGCGTCCAGCCTGAAGAGGATGCCCTGTTCAGACATGTCAACATCCGCATCCACGTGGATCTGACGGTGGTCCAGGGCGAGGGCCTTCGAGGTGAGGTGGAGCCTCTGCTGGTCGGCCTTCAAAGAGAACGCCTCGATCGTTGCAGGCAGGCCCAATTGCCTAAGGCTGATATCCCCGCCCTCCAGATGTCCCTCGATGGTGGATTCGATGGGACTCCCCGGAATAATTCGGCCCCAGAGATCCCCTTGGATCGAGCCGGTCAGCAATCCGTTCTTAAGCAGGAGCGAATCCAGACAGGTCTGAGTTAGATTGCCTGAAAAGCCGATGCCGACCGCTTCCTGTCCCAGGCTCAGCCGGAACTTGGCGTCGGAGGTATTATCCGTGATGCGGAGGTCTTCAATCTTAAGAAGCCCTGGGGTGTGGACCGCGCTCAGGGAGATTCGAGGGCCTTTACTAACCTTCAGCTCCCCCTTAAAGGATGTTTCAGCCCCCCGGGTCCATTCGATGTGGACCTTGGACGCGGTTACAGGAGACCTGGGACGGATATCTTCCGGCAGGCGGACGACGTCTGAAATAAACCGGACGGCCTCCTGGCCCATATGGCCGTTAATGACGGCATCCAGGCCTCTGATGCCCTTTATGCAGCCGGTGACCCGACCCGACAGGGTCAACCGGGCATCCAAAATGCCCATCCCGGTCCCCTCGAAGGCGATGGTATCGGCATCTGCCTTTGCCGTTCCTCGCGTAAGGGTCAGCGGACCGGGCAATCTTTTGGAAACCAGTGCCAGGTCCCTGATCTCCCCTTCCGTATGGAAACGCCATTGCATGGGGTTGAGAAGGGGGCCGCTGATGGTCAGGGAATTCAGCAGAACGGAACCCCCCAGATGGCTCAGGTCCTTGAGGGGCTTTTCAGCCGGGCTCACGGAGACCAGCCAGGGGTATATCTGGTCCAGGAGGATAGAGGTCGTGCCCGCTTTCATTTCCATGGAGGGCTCCCCGCGCAAGTCCAGCGTGCCTGAGAGCCCTTCAATGGATGATCGTCCGATCCTGACCGCTATCTGATGCGCCTTGACGATGCCGGTGTCATAAGAGAGACGGCCCCCTCTTGCCTGGAGGGGATAGGGGATGGGGCCGTATCTTGCGTTCAGGTCGAATTGAGATGCCTCTATTCGGGCCGTGATGGAGGACGTTGTTTCTCCCAGGATCAGGCGCGCCGCGGCGTTTCCGTCGATTGGGCCGATACGAGCCAGTTCCCGTTTTAGTGTCGGATCGGGAATCAGCCTCTGTGCAATTGGGAGGGCCTCCGCCAGATCTGCCTGTATCATAATGTCCAAATGAAACGGAGGGTCATGCCCGGACAGGCCCAGTTTCAGGTTCCCATGGCTGCCGCAGGTCTTCCCGAGCCTTGCCTGAAGGAGGGTCCCGGTGAGAATGCCTTCGGAAATGGAGGCGTCGCCGCTGACGGCCTCCAGGTCCATGCCTGTTTCAGGGATGAAGATGCGGCCGTTTGAGATGCGGCCCTGAATCACGAGATGCTCAGGATCTGCCAGGCCAGCGGCCGAGTCCGCCTGGGAGGCGATGGCGACCCGGGGAACCTGACCCCCGCGCACGACATCAAAGATCCTCCGCACGTCCGGGATGGTCCCGCCAAGGGTGAGGGCCGTTTCCCGGACCGATGGGACATCCAGTTCCGTGGCTTCGAGTCTCAGCCGGACCTGGGGCCTCTCTCTGTTCAGTGCCATCTCTCCGGAAAGGTCGAGGCGGGGCCTATCCAGATGCAGTTCTGAAAAAGAGACGGCTGCACCGCCCGATTCGAGGTGAACGGTCCCGTTGAACCGGGCACCTCTGAAGTCCGCGGTTTTATCCCCGCGCATCAGGGTGAAAGGGGAAACCGAAACCTGGAGGTCGAGTTTCAGCCCCTGGTTCAGATCTGCCTTGAAGGCTAAGTCCAGCCCGGTCTCGTCTTCCCCCAGTTTAACCGGACCGGCAGGGATAAGGACAGTCGGGAGGCGTCGAGGCCTGAGCCCCTTCAATCCGATGCGACCTGCGGCCTTGAGCGAGGCCGAATCCAGCCGGGCCGTAAGGGAAACCATTTTGCAGAGATCGGATTCACCGGCCATCTCAATGGCAAGCTGTTTGGATGACGATTTGCTCAGCAGCCGGATACGATTCACCCCCAGGATCGTCTTATCATTCCTGACAAAGGTGATCTCCCCGTCCTGAATCTGGAGGGAGAGACCCTCCATCACGGACATGGGGGGACCGAGAAGGCCCGCTGCCTCGGTGGAGAGGCTTTCCATGGTCCATGGGCGGGGGGGCGCTTTTTCCCCGCCCTCCGGCCGGGGCAGATCGACGGTGATACGGGGTGATTGGGCGCTGATGCGGACGATGTCGATCCTCCCGATCAGGAGGGGCCAGAGCTTCGGGTAGACGGTTACGGAGGGGATATCTGCCGAGATCCTGCCGGGAATGGAGAGGCCCGCCCCTCGAATCACGGCATGGGGTTGGGGGAAAAGGGAAAAATCAGCGTGTGCGAAGTGAACCTGTCCCCCGACCCTGCCGGAGAGGTGGTTTACGATGTCCCTCTTCGCATATTCGGAATTGAGAAGTCGGGGTCCCATCAGGATCAGGGCGCAGACCAGAAGTAAAAGGACGGCTATGCTTCCTAAGATCCACACCGCCAGTTTCTTGCGCTTTTTCATGGAAACCGCTGTCCTTAAGGGGATTATTCATCCGCTAATCCCTTTCCAGTATCTCTTTCCCCGGGACTCGTACGGGCCTTTGGTGATAACCCCTTCTCAAGTATCGCACCCCTTCGCGTTCCGGACTGGGAGGTATCAGGTCCGTGGGGATCCCTTTGTCACAGGTTGCCCTTACGGCAATCCATTCTGAGTCGGAATAGCTGAAAAACGTTGAGCTGAGGGCGAGTTCCGCTATCCCATGTTTTGGAGCGCAAACTCCCAGTTGATCAGGTTGTCGAGAACCGCCCGCACATAATCGGCACGGCGGTTCTGATAATCCAGGTAATAGGCGTGCTCCCACACGTCAATGGTGAGAAGCGGCTTCATGCCCTTAGTAAAAGGGACATCGGCGTTTCCGGTCTTGACGATATCGAGCTTCCCTTGATCCAGGACCAGCCAGCCCCAACCGCTCCCGAACTGGGAAACGGCTGTGTCGGCCAATGCTTTTTTGCAGGCATCGACGCTGCCAAAGGAGTCCTGCATCTTCTCTTTGAGCGCTGCCGGTGGTTTACCGCCCCCTTTGGGCGTCAGACTCTGCCAGTAGAACCAGTGGTTCCAGAATTGGGCGGCATTATTGAAGACCGCGATTTTATCCGCCTGTCCTGCGGTGCGTTTGATGATGTCCTCCAATGGCATGTCGGCATAGGATGTTCCTGCAATGAGCTTGTTCAGGTTATCCATATACGCCTTGTGATGTTTCCCGTAATGAAAACTGATGGTTCTGGCCGATATGACGGGTTCCAGGGCGTTTTCCGCATAGGGGAGCGGGGGCAGGGTATAGGGCGGAGCCCCTGCCTGCGTGGGTCGAAACAGGCCCCCCATGGCAAGGGAGACGGCCGCGCCTGCCGATGCCATGAGAAACGTACGACGATTGAGGTTGCAGGAAAAGTCAATGCTGTTGCTTTTGTCCATCTCCGTTCCTCCTTTGAAGATATCCGTCATAAAATAGCCCTTTCCTCCCGCGGACGTAAGGACCTCGATGTCTTGACCATGGAGGGTCGCCATGTCCGATGGCTTGTTGACCGACTCCTGCCCGGCTTTTACCGGGAAAATCCGGCGGGCGGTATCGATGAATCCCTGGTTCGGTTCCATCGATTTTCTGACCCTTGCGGGCATGACCGCAACACCCCCCTTTGGCCATATTTCTTGCCACATTATAGGTTTCAGAAATGCAAACATCAAGGAAAATGGGCAAATTTGTCGGTTGAAAAAAGGCGAGGGGCCTGATTATGGGAGAAAGTAGGCGAGGTGCTCAAACGACACGCGCCGGATGATTGACGACATTTTGTGGGTGGATCCTCAAAAAGGCCTTGACATTGTCCACCGCAGCAGAGAGGAGCCGCTGCCTGGCGCTCCTGGTGGCCCAGGCGATGTGGGGAGTGATATGGCAGTTCGGAGCAGTGAAGAGCGGACAGTCAAGATCAGGGGGTTCCGTCTCGAGAACGTCCAGACCGGCCCCTGCCAGGGAGCCTGCGTTCAGGGCCTCCACCAGGGCCGGTTCTTCCACCAGGGGACCGCGACTGGTGTTGATGAGAAAGGCCGTGGGTTTCATCTGCTTAAGCCGCTCCCGGTTGACCATGTGATGGGTATCCGGGGTCAGGGGGCAATGGAGGCTGATCACATCGCTTTGCCGAAAGAGAGTGCCCAGGTCGACCATCCTCACAAAGTCAGGACAGGATGGCGGCGAGGCCACGTCCGAGGCGATCACCGTCATGCCAAAGGCGGCTGCCAGTCGGGCCGTGGCCTGACCGATGCGGCCTAAGCCCACGATCCCCATGATGAGGCCGGTCAGCTCGATCAGGGGATGGTCCCAGAAACAGAAGTCCTCCGAACGGCTCCAGGCGCCCTGCCGCACCCTGTTGCTGTGGTGGGCCGCGTGGTGGCAGAGGTTTAAAATATGGGCAAAGACCATCTGGGCCACGGAATCCGTGCCATAGGCGGGCACATTGGTCACGGTGATCCCGCGGCGGTCCGCGGCCTCCACATCCACCACGTCGTATCCCGTGGCCAGGAGGCCGATGTATTCAAGGCCTGGGCTCTGTTCCATGGCGGCGGCGGAAACCACCACCTTGTTGGTCAGGAGGATTCGGGCATCCCGTGATCGCTCGATGACTCTCTCCGGGGGCGTCCGGTCGAAAATGGCGCAGTCGCCCAGGGCCTTCAAAGGCGCCCAGGAGAGGTCTCCGGGATTGAGTGCGTGTCCGTCCAGGACCGTAATAGACATATGGCATCTCCCTGATATCCAAAGTTGAAATGGGTTCTGAGGTCCAAGGGTTCATTGATCAGGGTTGGGGAAAGACCCAGATTGCCCCCAAGAGGGATCCTCTCCGCCCCTCCCGGCTCGACAACTGCGCCATTCGTCCCCTGGACCGGAAAACGCCGTGCGCGAAATTAGTTCTTTCGGATTTCGACCGGTTGGAATATAATAAAATTATGTCAAAAGATCAAACAACCGTTTATTTCGTGGACGGCAGCTCCTATATTCACCGGGCCTATCATGCCATCCGGGGCCTGGCCAATTCCAGGGGCTTTCCCACCAATGCGGTACTGGGCTTCACCAAGATGGTCCTGAAGCTCATCCAGGAGAAGACCCCCGCCTATATGGCTATTGTCTTTGATGCCAAGGGACCTACTTTCAGGCACGAGATGTATGAGGCATACAAGGCCAACCGGCCCCCCATGCCGGACGACATGGCGGTTCAACTCCCCCCGCTGAAACAGATCGTCGGATCCTTGGGGATTCCGATGTTCGAGATGCAGGGATATGAGGCCGACGATATCATCGGAACCTGGGCCAGGATCTGTGAGGCCGAGGGGTTGAAGGTGGTTATGGTGACGGGGGACAAGGATTTCAGGCAATTGGTTACGCCCGACGCGTCCTTGTGGGACACCATGAAGGATCAGGTGACCGATTATGAATCGATCAAGGCGGCCTATGGGTTTGAGCCGGTTAGATTTATCGATGTCATGGGTCTGTCGGGCGACACTTCCGACAATATCCCCGGCGTTCCGGGGGTAGGGGAGAAGACCGCGGTCCGCCTGATCCAGGAATTCGGGTCCTTTGAGGCGGTCTTTGACCGGGTGGAAGAGATTCCCCAGAAGAAGCTGAAGGAAAAGCTGAAATCCTTTCGGGAGGTCGCCATTTTGAGCAGGCGTCTGGTGACCATCGATCGATTTGTGCCGCTCCAGGAGGATATCGGGCAACTCCGATTGGGCGATGCGTCCGAAGGGGAACTGGCCGAGATTTTCAGGGACCTGGAATTCAGGGGATTGTGGGACCAGTTTGCCTCCCGACACAAGGGGACCACAGACTATCGTCTTTGCCTGTCCGTAGACGACCTGGAGCGCCTGGTCGGGGAAATCAGGGGGGCCGGGATGGTTGCCGTCGATACGGAGACCACGGGGCAGGACCCGCTAAAGGCCCAACTGGTGGGCATCTCCTTTTGCTGCAGCAAACGTGAGGCCGTCTATCTCCCCTTGGGGCACCGCTATTTGGGGGCGCCTGAACAGGTGGAATGGGCCTCGGCCCTCCCGGTCCTGAAAGGGATACTGGAAGACGATGGGATCCTGAAGGTCGGCCAGAACATCAAGTATGATGCCGAGGTCTTGAAACGGCACGGGGTGAATCTGAAAGGGATTCACTTCGACACCATGATCGCCTCCTATGTGATCAATCCGGGCATTCGGCAGCACAACCTCGATTACCTGGCTCAGCACTATCTGAACCACAAGATGATCAGTTATCAGGAGGTGACCGGCAAGGGGAAGAACGCGTGCAGTTTTGCATCGGTGGAGGTGCAGAAGGCGTGTGAGTATTCGTGCGAGGATGCGGATATCACGTTCAGGCTGAAGGAGGTTCTCGATGAAAAGCTGGTCTCTGAAAAAAACGAGGGTCTCTTCTATAATCTGGAGATGAAGCTCCTACCGGTGCTCATGGACATGGAAATGACCGGGATCCGGATCGATGCCGGGTTTTTCAAGGAAATGTCGGGGCGCTTCGCACAGGAGATGAAAAAGATAGAACAGGACATCTTTGCCGAGGCCGGCATGGCGTTCAATATCAACTCGCCCCAGCAGTTGGGTTACGTGCTCTTCGAGAAACTGGGGCTTCCGGGCCAGAAAAAGACCGTCAAGAGCGGGCACTATTCAACGGACGTGAAGGTCCTGAAGATGCTGTCCGCATCCAATTACAGGATCCCCAGCCTCCTCCTCCGTTACCGGACCCTGTCCAAACTGAAATCGACCTATCTGGACGCCCTTGTCAAGCTTGCGGATCCATCGACCGAAAGAATCCACACCTCCTACAACCAGACGGTTGCCGCCACCGGTCGGTTGAGCAGCAGCAACCCGAACCTGCAGAACATCCCGGTAAGGGGGGAAGAGGGGAGGGAGATCCGGAAGGGATTCGTGGCGGAAGAAGGGCATTGTCTGGTGGGGGCCGACTACAGCCAGATTGAGCTGAGGGTCTTTGCCCATTATTCAGGGGATGAGGCGTTTATCGAGGCATTCCGGCAGGACCAGGACATCCATACCCGGACCGCTTCGGAAATCATGGGGACAAAGCCCGAAGAAGTAACCCCCGAGATGCGTCGGCTGGCAAAGGCCATCAATTTCGGCATTATCTACGGGATGGGTCCTAGAAAACTGAGCGAGGAACTGGGCATCGATCACCAGACCGCCAAAAAGTACATCGACGCCTATTATGATCGATACCAGGGGGTGACCAGATACCGGGAGGAGATGGTCCGGACGGCCTCCAAAATGGGGTATGTGACCACCCTCTTCAACCGCCGGCGGTATCTCCCCGATATCGAGCACGCCAACAACCGGATCCGCTCGGAGGCGGAACGGATGGCCGTCAACACCCCTATCCAGGGAACGGCCGCGGACCTGATCAAACAGGCGATGATCCGTATCCACGGGCGGCTGGGCAAAGAGGGATTTAAGACGCGGATGCTCCTCCAGGTCCACGACGAGCTGGTCTTTGAGACCCCGCTGGATGAGGCGGTTCGGGTTATCCCGATGATCCGGGAAGAAATGGAAGGGGTGTATCCCTTAAATGTCCCCCTCAAGGTGGACATCCATCAGGGGGTGAATTGGGATGAGGCGCATTAGGATCGGCTAACGTGCCTGAAGTCTGGAGTGGGGAGTCTGGAGCGTGTGTGGGAGGGGAAAGGGAAGTGAAATAGCGTGAATTGGGTGGTCGAAGTTTGGGAACTCAATAAACCAAAAGGACCCAACAAACCCAATAACTGAAAAACCCTTCCCTCAGTTTCCATGATGTGGTAATTTGTCGCGCCGGTCGCTGATGGATTCCCAGGTTTTCATGGAAGACCTTTAGCAGCGACGATGGTGTGAAATGGAAATGCTACGACAGAGAAATGTGATCTGAGCAGTGAAGCCAATGGGACACAAGGAAAAAAAGAGTACGGGAGATTCACGGGAATTGTATGCGGGCATCGACGCCGGATCTGTCAGCATCAATTGCATGGTCATCGATGACAGGCACAAGATCGTCTTTGAAGCCCCCTACGGCCGGCATTTCGGCAGGGTCGACGAAGGCGTTTTGACCCTTGTGCGAGGGCTGTATGAGCGATTCGGGGAAGAGACTATCCGGTCCGTGTCCTTTACCGGGAACCACGGAAAAGAATTGAGCGAGCGATTGGGGGCCTTTTATGAGTTTGAGACCATCAGCCAGGTCCTGGGCGCAACGTTTGTAAGGCCGGATGTCCGGACGGTCATCAGCATGGGGGGACAGGAGACGGCCCTGTTTCAGATCACCCATCCCTCCATAGGAGGCGTGCCGGGAGTGGCCGGCTGGGAGTTGGAATATTTCAATACCAACGGCCCCTGCGCCTCCGGCACCGGGTCTTTCATCGACCAGCAGGCCCAGAGACTCGCTACTGCCATGTATGCGGAAAAAACAGACATTTCCCAGGATCAGATCGACAGAATCCTCACGGATTTTATCCGTCTCGGCGTTACCAGCACGACCCCCGCCAATGTCGCGTGTCGCTGCACGGTGTTTACCAAGTCCGATATGATCCACCTTCAAAACAGGGGGGAAAGGCTGGAAGACATCATCTACGGACTGCATGTGGGAAACGCCCGGAATTACATGAGCACCATCGTCTCCACCCGGGTGCTTTCGGAACCGATCCTGTTTGTGGGGGGGCTCTCGCTGAATGAGCTCCAGGTCAAGGCCTTCAGGGCCTATTTTCCGGACTTGATTGTGCCGCCCCACAATACCTCCATAGGCGCCCTCGGCGTGGCGCTGCAGGCCTTGGCGTCCCGAGAAGCGGGCCTTGAGGCAGACCGGTATGGCCGCATAACAACGGATATGCTGGAGGGACTCAGGACCAATCGGAAGATCTCCGTACCCATTGCTCCGAGACTGGCGCTTCGTGAGACCCTCTTCCCCGAGTCCAACGCGATCCTTGCCAGGCCCATTGGGAAAACACCCCGGACCTGTCTTGGGGTGGATATCGGCTCCACGACCACCAAATATGCCCTGATCGACGAGGCAGGCAAGATCATCCACAAGAATTACGTGCCCACGCAGGGGAAGCCGATCGAGGTAACCCAGGGACTCCTCGCCCATCTGCGGGACCAGGTGGGCCGGAAGATCGACATTGTTGCGACCGCCACGACCGGCTCGGGCAGAAACGTGGTGGGCGATTTCCTGAACGTGGACCTCATCATTGACGAGATCACCGCCCATGCCCGGGGGGCCGTGGAGATCGACCGGGACGTGGACACCATATTCGAGATCGGGGGCCAGGATTCCAAATACATCTATATCGCCAATACCTACCCCCTTGATTTTGACATGAACAAGGTCTGTGCGGCCGGCACGGGGAGTTTTCTCCACGAACTGGCCAATAAGTACGGCATCAATATTGTGGGAGAATTCCAGGAGATCGCCCTTTCTTCGGAGGCCCCTGTCCGACTGGCGGAGCGGTGCACGGTCTTCATGGAATCGGACCTGGTCTCCTATCACCAGAAGGGGGTCCCGAGAAACGATCTCATCGCCGGGTTGTGTTACGCCATTGTCTACAACTATCTGAATCGGGTGGTGGAGAAGCGGAAGGTCGGGCATCGGGTCATGTTTCTGGGCGGGCCGTCCCTGAACAAGGGGGTGGTGGCGGCCTTTGAAAATGTCCTGGGCCGGCCTGTTCTCGTGCCCAGGCACCGGGAGGTCCTGGGGGCCTACGGGGCCGCCCTCAGCGTCCAGGAAATGATGCGGTCTGAAAACAGGGGCGCGACTACCTTCAGGGGTCTGGAGAGCGCGATCGATGACCGCATGGCGTTCACGGAGAAGATATGCCATGCAGACCCCAACTGCCACAATCAGTGCAAGCTCAAGATCTACGATTTCGATGGTCGGCGCAGCGTGTGGGGCGGGGAGTGCGGCCGGTATGAACTGACCCGGGCCAGGGGGGGGGCAAGGGCGGATTTCTTTGCCTTGAGACAGGAGATATGGGAGACCTATATGGCCGGGGTCTATCATGAATTAAAGGAAGGACCCATGATGGAGGTCGACGGCCGCCGGACCGTCGGGATGCAGCGGGCCCTGTACGGGCATCAGAATGCCGTTCTGTGGGCCCATTTTTTTGACAGACTGGGATACCGGCTCGTGCTGACGCCCCCCACCAACGCCCACATCTCCAAGATCGGGATCGAAACCATGGTGGCCGAGACATGCTATCCGGTCAAGGTCTCTCACGGCCATGTGAAGGAGTTGATCGGGAAGACGGCCTTTCTCTTTATACCGACCATGATCGATATGGCCACACCTGCGCCGGATGAAAAAGGGTCCTTCTGCCCCATGGTCCAGGCCAATTCCTATATGGTCCGCATGGCCCTGGGCCTGGATCCCTTGACCATCCTGAATCCGGAGATTCATTTTAAATACGACCTTAACACCCTCGCCGTGGAGCTTACGGATCAGCTGAAACCCCGGCTCGGGGTGAGCAGAAAGGATATTCGAAAGGCCCTTGCCTACGGCTTGGAACGGGAGGCCCGGTTCAGGCAGGCCCTTTACAAAAAGGGTTTCGAGATTATGGAGGACCATGACCCCGAGACGCCCATGGTGGTGGTGACCGGCCGGCCTTATAATCTCTATGATGAGCGGTTGAATCTGAGGTTGGGAAAGAATCTGGCCAAGATCGGCGTTTCGGCCCTCCCCATGGATTTCATCGATGTGTCGTCTGAGGATTTGTCGGACTTTCCCTCCATGTACTGGGGGTTGGGGGCCCAGATCCTGAGGACCGCAAAGGTGGTGGAGCGCCGCCCGTTTTGTTTCGGCCTCCATCTGACCAATTTCGGGTGCGGCGCGGACTCCTTTCTGGAGCACTTTTATCGGCACATCATGGGGGACAAGCCGTATCTGATCCTGGAACTGGACGAGCACAGCGCCGTGGCCGGGGCTATGACCCGGCTCGAGGCCTACAAGAATGTCATCGAAAACAGCATGCAGAAGCTGAGGACCGGCCGTGAGGCAGAGCTGAAGATGGCGAATTAGGGATTTGTGATGGAGACAGCAAAGGTTATTGATTTTCACTCCCTGTCCGAAAAGGTGGGCCGATTCAACCTGAAGGACAAGACCTGCCTGATCCCCGAGATGAACCGGATCGGCTGCCATCTCCTGGCAGCGGTATTCAGGGGATTCGGCATCCATGCGCGGGTGATGGAGACCTGCAAGGGACAGGATCTGGGGAGGGAATACACATCGGGGAAGGAGTGTTATCCCTGTCAGATTACCACCGGGGATATCCTCTATGCCATGAAGGAGGAACGGGAACGCCTGGGGGATGCATTTCACGCGGAGGATTATATTTATTTCATGCCCGAGGCGGACGGGCCCTGCCGTTTCGGGATGTACAACAAATACCAGCGGATTGTCCTCGATTCCTTCCCCGAACTGGAGAAGCTGAAAATCGGCGCCCTTTCAACCAAGGACGGATACTCCCTGGCCGGGATCATCGATGACAGCCGGGTCAGGGAACTCAGGAAGACCGCCTATTTTTCCCTGGTGGTGGGGGACATTCTCGACCGGTTGCTCTGGCGGATCAGGCCTTACGAAAAGACGCCCGGCGCGGGCGACGAATTCATCGAAAAAGCGATGCGTCTTATGGAGAGCGCCTTTGAACGGTTCGGCCCTGGCAAGGATTTCGAAAGCATCCTCAAGCAGTTGGAAGCGGTGATCGCAGAAGGAAAAGGGATTGTGGATCCTGTAATTCCCCAGAAGCCCCTCATCGGGATTGTGGGCGAAATCTACCTGAGAACCCATGTCCAGGCCAATCAGGATGTGATTCGTGTCCTGGAGCGGTACGGGGCCGAGGTAGTGAACGCCTCTATTGCCGAATGGGCCAATTATACGAGCTATGACCGGTTGAGGGAGGCCAAGGCGCGATTTCGCCTCTCCCTGAGGCAGTTTCATTTCGGACCGCTGAAGCGCTTTTTGAAGGATATGATCAGTTACGGGGGAGATTTTTATTACCAGGGATTCCGGCAGAAGAAGACCTACCAGCATGTACACTCCCTTATCGATCTGCCGGAAGATCACGAGATCGGGCATCTCGAAGAGATCCTGAAGGAAAAAGACCTGTTCAGTTTTGAGGTGGGCACAGAGGCCTGCCTGAGCATCTCGGGGATCGTGGCCTATGCGAGGGATGGTTACAACGGGGTGGTGAACGTGTATCCCTTTACCTGTATGCCGAGCACGATTACTTCGGCGATTGTCAGGCCGATCATGAATGAACTGGGGGTCCCTTACCTGGACACCCCTTATGATTCGAGCGTGCAGCCCGGAAGAGAGGCGGCGATCCGGACCTTTATGTACCAGGCTGAGCAGCATTTCAGGCGGCACGGGAGGGGAAAAGGAAGTGCACAAAGTGCCTAAAGTGACTCCCGCAAGGCGGGATGCCCAAAAGGTGTTGAAATAGGGGTTCTATTCAAATAGACTCATTATTTTTGGTCCCTTGAGTCTTTTAAGTCCTTTTGGCCCTTTTTGATCAAGGCAGACAAATCTCTTTACCGTGGCCGAGAGCCACCCAAACCAAGGAGGAAGAATTACGGGACAGATGACCATGCGGAAAATGCTGATCAATGCCGTTGAGGCGGAAGAATACAGGATTGCGGTAATCAAGGAAGGATTGCTGGATGGATACCATATCGAAACGGCCAGCACGGAACAGAAGACCGGAAATATCTACAAAGGGGTCGTGGAGCGGATAGAGCCCAGCCTGCAGGCGTGCTTTGTGGATTACGGAGGCGGCAAGAACGGCTTTCTTTCCGCCGGGGACATCCATCCGGAATACTATCTGACCCAACACGAAACCTCGAAGGAGCGGTCTTTCCCCCGCATTGAAAAGGTCCTGAAGAAGGGACAGGAACTCCTTGTCCAGGTGACCAAGGAGATGCCCGGGCACAAGGGCGCACAGTTGACCACCTACCTCTCTTTGGCCGGCCGATACCTGGTCCTGATGCCGGGGAGCAAGGGAGGGGTCTCAAAAAAGATCGAGGACGAAGAGGAAAGATCCAGGCTCAAGTCGATCATGGGAGGATTTAATCTGCCCGAGGGCGTGGGATACATCGTCAGGACGGCCGCCCTGGGTCAGAACAAGAATGAACTCTCCAGGGATCTCAACCGGCTCCTGAGGATCTGGAAGAACATCAAGCAGAACGTGCAGGATGCGCCGTCCCTT
>Ga0209164_1001465_pt1 | contig 30249 bp, 25 predicted proteins | sample MTBNYHSulfiMetaG_FD_187458 | JGI IMG/M metagenome (GOLD analysis project Ga0209164, IMG submission 187458) | Enrichment culture microbial communities from rom New York Harbor, USA that are MTBE-degrading - MTBE-NYH (New York Harbor Sulfidogenic)... | ecosystem: Environmental > Aquatic > Marine >... | reverse complement strand
GGTCTCCGACTATCAAATGAACCAGATGAACCTTATCCGGCATGATGAGTTGCCGCTTTGGAATTATTCCTTGGTCCCTAAAAGCTCCACACAAAATGCCAATTAATTTTTGCGCACGAGCTAAGTATCGTTGTACGGTTAATCCCCTCCCATCAAGGAAGGGGAGACTAATGGATTGGACTCACTGAACTTTTCTTCATCGGTTTGTTTAAATGTTCCAACCCACAATAGCCTCACCCCCTGTGTCCAGCAACCGACTTATGGGTAAAGATCAGTTTTCCAAAGGGGGGAGAACTTGTGGCGGCTCCCTAAACCCGTTCTCGTGTGAAAGGCCGATAGACGGGAATCTTCACAGTGAAGAGTCCGGAACCTCCAGCCAACCCAGCTATATTTCGAACTTGCCGTTTTTACAGGAGAAATTGGCCAGTGTGTCATCCTCGGCTTCTCCGTGAAGCGGCTCGCACTTGACCTCGGCGACAACGCAAAGCGTCTTGAGCGCGCCAAGGAACACCCTGAAGTTTTCTGTGGAGCAGTATCGCTTCAGATCTTCCCCACTCTCCCATTCATCCAAGAGGTGGAAGCAAGTCGGATCTCTAGGATCTTCTTGCCAATTCGATGCGGTTACGCCCTTTGCCCTGAGTTTCTGGTCCTGAAGGGAGCTCATCACATCCAGAAATTCCTTTCGCTTTTCCGGACTAATTTGCGCAAACATCGTCATTTTCACCGTGCCCCCTCCCTCTGGATCCCAGGAGCGTGATTTCAGCACCATAAATTATTATGTTTTAAGTTATTATGTATTGAGCAATGTCCATGCCGGTGGCCAAGGAGAGAAAAACTCCTGTTAACAGATTGATTTGAATGGGCTCTCGTGGTGCAAGGTGGCCTAAACGATGGCATAAAGCCGCACAAAATCCACCATATATGGCGGGTACCCGTATTATTTGGTGGTTTTTTAGTGGGTAGAAGAGGATTAGATTGAAAAATCTAATGGGTTTTGGGTCTTCTGATGCCGAGCTTTTTCATGCGCGCCCGCAGAGTGCTCGGGTTCATTCGAAGACCGGCTGCAGCGCCGTCGTGGCCCTCTATTTTCCACCTTGTTTCCCTCAATATCCTGAGGATGTGCTCCCGTTCCATTTCAGAAAGACCCTGCTTTCTTCTTTCTGGTTCCCTGAAGCCTTCTCTTTGGTCTTCATCCACCGGCAACACATCTATTGTATCAGCTAGCCGCAGCACCGGCCCATTGCTCACGATGACCGCCCGCTCGATGACATTGATCAATTCGCGTACATTGCCCGGCCAGTCGTAATTTTGGAGCGCCTTCATGGTCTGCTCAGACACCGTGGTGACTGGTCTGTTGTAGTTCCTTCTGAACTTGTCCAAGTAAAATGTGACAAGAAGAGGAATATCGTCAAGTCTCCTTTTCAAGGGCGGGATCGTGATGGGAAAGACATTCAGACGGTAGTAAAGGTCCCGCCGGAAGCGGCCCGTTCTTATGTCGTCCTCAAGGTTCCTGTTGGTGCTCGCGACGATCCTGACGTCCACCTTGATGGTCCGAGGGCCCCCGAGACGCTCGAACTCGCCGTTCTCGATGACCTTGAGCAATTTACTCTGGAGTTCCAGCGGGAGCTCGCCAATCTCGTCAAGAAAGATCGTGCCTCCGTTGGCAAGCTCGAAGCGGCCTATCTGCCTCTGAGAAGAGCCTGTAAACGCTCCTTTTTCCCGGCCGAAGAGCTCGCTTTCAATGAGGTTCGGCGGTAGGCCGGCACAGTTCACGTGCACGAAAGGCTTTCCCTTTCGGTCGCTCGTTTCGTGCAGAGCGGCTGCGAATACCCCTTTCCCTGTGCCGGTCTCTCCAGTGAGGAGCACCGTTATCTTTGTCCTTGCCGCCTGCTGTATCCTGAACAGGGCGTAACGGATGGCGTCGCTCTGGCCCACGATATTTGTGAAGCCTGATTCTGTAATGATTCCCTGGCGGAAATAGTTATTCTCCGCCTCCAGCCGCTCCCTGTATCTGTTGATCTCTTCAATGGCCTTTCTGAGCGCCTTTTCGGCCTGCTTCTGTTCGGTCACGTCGAGCACGGTCCCGATCATGCGCACCGGCTTTCCGTCCGCACCAAAACTGACCTCGCCGTGCTCTTGGACCACGCGCTCCGACCCGTCCGGACAAATTATCCGGTGCTCTATCTGATAGAGATTTTGAGGATCGGCAAGAGCCGTATTGACCGCCTGGTCGACGGCACCCCTGTCTTCAGGGGACACCCTCGCCAGGAAAGCTTCGTAGGTTGCGCCAAACTCTTGCGGGATTAGCCCGAAGATCCGGTAAACTTCGTCAGACCAGTGCAGTTTTTTTCCGATGATGTCCCAGTCCCAGCTTCCCACATGGGCAATGCGTTGGGCCTCTCTCAACCTCGTCTCGCTCTGGATCAGGGCCTCATCTGCCCGTTTCCGTTCGGTAATGTCCATCATCGTCGTGGTTATGACACCAGATTCAAAGATGGCGCTGAAGAGGACAAAGATTGACTCTCCTGTCTTTGTCATGCATTCCGCTTCAACGTTGGCGAGTTTACCGGTTTGTTTAAGAGTCTCCATCATGGCTTTTCTGTCAGCCGGGTTCCGGTACCGGCTGACAGAGCCTTCTGTCTTTGCTTCTTCCAGACTGTCGTAACCGAACATGCGCAGGCACATATTGTTCGCATAAAGCAAGTCGCCTCTCAGGTTGGTCTGGGAAATCCCCACCAGGGCATTTTCAACGAGGTTGCGGTACCGCATTTCCGACTCCTCGAGGGAGTCTTTCAGGATCTTCCCCTGGATGATCGTCCCTGTGTAGGCAGCGATTGCCTGGAGGAGTTTTTTCTCTTTCTCTAAGAAAGGGGACCCCTCATCCGGCAGAGCATCAAGATATCCGACCTCCAGCTTACCGGCAGCGTTTTCATGGGTCCTGATCTGAGCCTCGAGTTTCCACGGGCAGGTTTTGAAGTTGGCGGTTTTTATTTGCTTGTTGAAAACAGTCACACGGACGCATATGGACTCCGGCCTCTGGAAACCCGGCGGGACCCGATCTGCAATATCCTGTAAAATCTCATCAAGAGAAGCCTCTAGATTCGCGGCTATCTCGGAGATGGCATAGATACAATCAAGTTCCTGAACACGCTTCTGGAGCTGACGAATCAGGTTTTGGCGTTCATCAGGTTTCACTATAAAGGCCTCTAATGCTTTCTCAAAATCCCGCAAACCACCTCAAACATCATTTTGGTAAATACACGGCCAGAGGTCAAGGCATAAGTAAACACTCATTTAGTAGGTGTGGCAAGGGGTGTGCCAAAAACGGAGAAAAGAGACGAAAGGGCACCTTTTTTTTCGTTAGGGATTTCAGCTCGTTAGCCAGACTGTTTCAATGGCTCGAACGACTTTAACTCTGCAAGACTTCGGAAGGAAATATAAAATTTTTTGGCACTTTCATGGGCAGGAACCTGCTATTAAACGGAGAAAAGGTACACACACTCAACAAGCCCTGAAGCGCCCCTGGTGGCACGCTTTTTGGGCTCGGAGCCCTTTGAGAATACCGATTTTCCCCAACAACTAACTTCCCCTCCTCTTCAGAGGTTGTGCTGCACTGTGTAAGAAGTGTCATTCCGGACGAGCCAACCGCAGTAGGGCGAGATCCGTGGTTCGACAGGCTCACGGTCCTGAGTCAAATCGAAGGACTCACCACCCTGGGCCGTTCGGCCTCGAGCCCTTCGGTCATGATCTCAGGGTCCAATGACTCGCGGACGAGAGGCAAAGTCGAAGGGAAATCCAGAAGAGGCGAATAATATCACTATATTCCGGATTCCGGCTCGCGCCTCGCTTGGCGAGCGTTGGCCGGGATGACAGATTGTGACACAGCCTCTTCAGTGTCTGTATCCTGGTGTCATTTCGAGGCAATAGCCGAGGAATCTTCACGTGTCTGCAAAGGCGGATTTTGCTGGCCCAAATTCAAAAGCCCAAAATTATCAATCGCCCCTTGTGTGGCATCTTGTTTGCTACTATATTAGATTTGGAACTATATTGAAACGTTTCGCACAGAGTAAGCTCAACTCCTCGGGGTCGTCACTGCCGCGGAGCCTGCCCCAGAAGGTAGCAGTTCCTGCCCCGGGCGGCACAACAGAAGAGATTCGGGCTTCACGTTTTTTGAGAAAAACCCCTGTGATTTGAAATACTTTTCCTCAAACCCGGGATGTAACCGAAAGGGGCGGAGCCTGCTTTTATCCGCCCTTCTTTATTCCATTGCGAAATGAGGCCCTCACGGCCTGCTCTTTTACCTCCAACCTCAGCTATGAGCTATGAGCTATCACCTATCAGCTATGAGCTATCACCTATCACCTATGAGCTATCAGCTTTAAATGTACTTTAGACACTTTTTTTTCAGTGATTAAACTATTCGGCCAATATTTTTCCAAGCGCAGAGCCGCTTTCATCCTCGGAGAAGGCGTGCTCATTTTCATCGCCGTTGCGTTGGCCTCCTACGGGTTCTTGCGTGAAGAAACCGAGCTCCGTTTCATGCTCGGCGACAACTGGTGGAAAATTCTCCTTGTGACCATCGTGACCCAGATAAGCCTGTATTTCAACGACCTCTACGAAATGCAGAGCGAGGGGAAGCGTGTCAACCTCGCAGATCGGCTGATCCAGGCCGTCGGCCTCGCCTTTGTCATCCTGGCGATCATTTATTTTGTCTGGCCCGGGGCCATGATCGGCAGGTGGGTTGCCTTTCTGAGCATCATCTTCCTGATTCTCTTCGTTGTTTCCTGGCGATTTCTTTACGCTTATGTGATTCTCAGGAGGTTCTTCTCGGAGAAGACGCTGCTTCTCGGAGACGGGGATCTTGCGAAGGGCTTGCTCCAGGAAATCAAACGCCGGGGCGACACGGGTTACGACATTTGCTATGTCGTTTGGCAGGAAAACGGTAGATACGATGCAGGGCACCTCGAAGGCGTCCCCGTCAAATACGGGTTTGAACACCTCCGCGACCTTGCTGCGGCCGCACACGTCTCAAACATCATCGTGGCCCTGGATCAGAAGAGAGGTGTGATGCCCTACAACGAACTTCTCACCTGCAAAATGAAGGGCATCAACGTGATTGACGGGGAGAGCTTCTATGAGCGGATCACCGGAAAACTCCTGGTGGAAAAAATTCGTCCAAGCTGGCTGGTCTTCTCCGACGGCTTCAGGAAATCCGCCACAGCGCGCCTGGTCAAGCGAACCACCGACCTCATCTTTTCTGTGGTCATTTCGGTCCTTGCTCTTCCTCTTTTCGCGGTAGTGGCGCTTGCCGTCAAGCTGGACTCGAAAGGACCTGTTTTTTTCAAGCAGGAAAGGGTCGGCGAGAATGGAAAGGTTTACACGGTCTATAAATTTCGCTCAATGACAGAAAATGCCGAGATGGACTCCGGGCCGGTCTGGGCAGCAGAGGATGATCCAAGGATCACCCGGGTGGGCAGAGTGATCCGCAAGCTCCGCATCGACGAACTGCCTCAGCTCTTGAACGTGATCAAGGGCGATATGAGTTTTGTGGGGCCCCGACCGGAGAGGCCTTTTTTTGTGGAGGAGCTCAAGAAAAAGGTTCCTTATTACAATGAGAGGTTCACCATCAAACCGGGCGTCACGGGATGGGCCCAGGTCATGTATGGTTACGGGGCCACGGAGACAGATGCGCTGGAAAAGCTGAAGTACGACCTTTATTACATAAAAAACATGTCCCTCATGTTAGACCTGATGGTCATGTTCCACACCGCGAAGATTGTGCTCCTGAGCCGCGGCGCAAGATAGTTTATAGGTCATAGCTGATAGGTGATAGCTCATAGGTGATAGGTCATAGCTGATAGGTCATAGGTGATAGCAGCGATAGGACGAGCAGAAATAAAATGCCTCACGCAGAGCCGCAAAGAACGCAGAGACTGAGGAAATTGGACGCAGATCCGCTCAAAAGCCCACGGCGAGGGTGAAGCAGGAAATCCGAGTGACCTCGCTTTTCCCGCTTCCTGCTCGTTGTTCGTGGTGCTTACGCACCCAGGCCCGCTGTGCGTCCCAATTTTCTTTTTGAAGCGGCGAAGCCTTTGGGTGAAGACGGCCGTGGTTACTGCGCATTCGAGTGCGCAGGGAACGGGCGTGAGAAGGATCCCTTATTGCAATCAGATGACTCATCACATCTTGCTCACTATCGACGTTGAAGACTGGTTCCAGGTCGAAAACTTCAAGCCCTGGATCCCCTTTGAATCATGGGACTCCCGCGAGCTTCGCGTGGAAAAAAACACCCACCGACTCCTTGATCTTCTTGATGACGCTAGGGTCCAGAAATCAACGCTCAGCCCTCCGACCTCGGGGTCTGAGCTACCGGGGTCTAACACAAAATCCAGTGAATCCTGTAAATCCTGTCCAAGAAAGCCGAAGGCCACGTTTTTCGTCTTGGGCTGGCTCGCCGAGCGTCTTCCCAGGCTCGTTCGGGAAATCCAGGCCCGGGGCCACGAAGTGGCTTCCCACGGCTATAGCCACGAGCTCTCCAATCAGTGCTCGACAGATTGTTTGAAACAAGACCTCCTGAAGAGCAAGAAACTTTTGGAGGACATTACCGGGGACCGGGTATACGGCTACAGGGCTCCGAGCTTCTCCATCAGCGACGATGTGCTGAGAGTGATCGCGGAAGCCGGGTACCTGTATGATTCGAGCTACAATTCCTTCAGTTTGCACGGCCGGTACGGGAAGGTTTCAATCAATGGGAACAAGAAAAGGGGCGTCGCCCATCTCCTATCCAACAATTTCTACGAGCTCCCGATCAGCAACCTGAGGCTGGGAAAGAAAATCTTTCCTTTTGGCGGAGGGGCGTATTTCCGATTAATGCCGCCCGCTTTTTTCCGCTTTGGAGTGCGGAGAATTCTTAATCAGCAAGGCGCCTATCTCTTCTACGTTCATCCATGGGAACTGGATTACGAACAGCCCCGGGTAAGAGAGGCGTCGGCTAATTTCAAGTTCAGGCACTATTCGAACCTTGGCAAAACGCATCAGAGACTTGAGCGGCTCATCAACCGCTTCTCGGATTGCCGTTTTGTGACCTGCACGGAATATCTGGAACTCGAAGGAGGAAGATCAGCTAGACAGGATTGACAGAATTCTTGTAGACAGGACTCACCGGATAACCAGGACATCATCTCACACAGAGCCGCAAAGGGCACAGAGAAAAAAAGCCGCTTAAGTGCAGTGGGGTACAACAAATGCCGGCCCGAACAAATTTGCACCGGCGTTCTCTGACCCCCACCTTGGCCAATTCGCCGCATCGGCTGCCCACTTTGTGGGCCAATTAAGCGGGCCACGAACGAAGAGCTTCCTCGTGACCGTTCGTGGTGCGTGCGCACCCAGCCCGGCTGTGGTCCTGAGCGCAGGCCTCAATGAGTGTCGATCGGTGTGGATCCGTGTGTCAGTTTTCTCTGTGATCTCTGCGCCTCTAGCGACCATCGGGAGCGGGCGTGAGACTATCTTTTGAACTTCACAGATGACTGAAGCAATGAGCGAAAGCGGCAAAGGCGCTCCTTCTTTGCCTGGTTTTAGAACCAACCCGAAGACAGGCCTTAAGTTCGCCCTGTGCTTTGCATGCGTCGGGCTTCTCTATTTCTCGACTTTCAAGTCCATGGTCCAAGACTGGATTCTTCTGCCTGAATATTCCCATGCCCTCTTCGTTCCCTTCATAAGCCTTTATGCTGTCTGGAAGCACTGGGGCAGGCTGGAACATCTGCCTGTCTCTCCGGCCGGCGCCGGAGTTTTGGTCCTCCTTTTCGGTCTCTGCCTTTTTCTTTTGGGCAATGCAGCTGCCGAGAACTTCACCGTGCGGGTCTCGTTTCTCTTTGTCCTGTCGGGAATCATTCTTTTTCTCCTCGGTCGGCCGCACTTCAGAGCGCTCCTTTTCCCCATCGCCTTCTTGATTTTCACGATTCCCCTCCCAACCATCCTTCTGCAAAAAGTCACCTTTCCCATGCAGCTTATTGCCTCCAATGTGGCTGAGTTTTCTCTCCAGGCCCTGGGAGTTCCGGTTTTTCGGGAAGGGAATATTATTCATCTTGCAGGCACGACCCTCGAAGTGGCCCAGGCCTGCAGCGGCATAAGGTCTTTGCTTTCCTTGTTGGCCCTGGGCACAGCATTTGCTTATTTCAGCAGGAGAGTTTTCTGGAAGAGGGCTCTGCTCGTCCTTTCTTGTTTTCCCATAGCGATCTTTGTGAATGCGTTGCGCGTAAGCGCAACAGGCGTGCTGGCGAACTATTACGGAGTTTCGGTGGCGGAAAGGTTCTTCCACGACTTTTCGGGGGTCGCCTTATTTGTGGCCGCCTTCCTGCTTCTCATGGCGGTGGGATTCTTGCTCTCCAAGCTTTCGCCTTAATCTATCTCACGCCCGCTCCCTCAGGGTCGCTCGATCCGCCGGAAGCAGGAAGCTGAGCGGCTCATCTGATTTCCGGCGCCTTAAAGTCGCTGATTAGCGTCTTTAAAACAGATAGATGAAAAATAGAGTCTCGGTCATGGACGCATTGGGTAGTATGACTTGTGTGGCCATAATTTCTCACGTTGATCCTGGTAGCCCTGTCTTAATGATATGAAACGATTCCTGATCGTTATAGCATTGTTGCTTGCCACGGCAGGGGTCAATCTTGGCCTTTCACAGCCCCAGGGCAGAATCTCCTGCCGGCCCCTCGAAGAGTTCCCGGAGGCCATCGGGGAATGGCGAATGGTTGGTGAGCACAGGATGGACGATGGTTCCATGGCTGTTCTTCGGGTGGACGACTACATCATGCGGAACTACGTGAACGGCCAGGGGGAGGTTCTCGGGCTTTATATAGGGTATTTCAAAACCCAGCGCGAAGGCAAGCAGGTGCATTCCCCCCGCCAGTGCTTGCCCGGGGCCGGATGGTCCATTGTGGAATCAAGGGAATACGTGTTGCCGCTCAAAGGGGAGAGAAACGGGGGCGCCCCGGTAAATCTCTATGTGATGGGAAAGGGCGCGGAACGCCACCTTTACCTTTGGTGGTACCAGGGAAGAGGCAGGATATACGCCAGTGAATACTGGAACAAGATGTACCTGATTCTCGATGGGATCACAAAGAACCGCACGGACGGCGCCCTGGTGAGGGTCAATATGCTGGTGAATCCGGACGTTGAGACCACCCTGAAAAAGGAGGTTGACTTCGTGCATCTCCTGCTGCCTGAGATTTCCAAGTTCATTCCCAACTGAGCGACCCGCTGCCTGGAAAACGAAGAAGCCTTTAGACAGGATTCACCGGATAACCAGGACGTCATCTCAGACAGAGCCGCAGAGGGCACAGAGAGGACCTGAAAGCAAGCCCTGAGCAAAAGCATTTTGTGAATCGAATGGGCTTGATTGCAGGGCATTTCCCTGCTCGGGGGTTTTGAGCAGTGCGAGGAATCTGCGATAATCATATGAATCTGCGTCCTAATTTTCTCAGCGGTCTCTGCGGCTCTGCGAGAGATGTACTCCCGGATTAACATCTTCTCAGTTTCGTCCGGAAACTGAGAAGAATCTTGTAAATCTTGTTAATCCTGTCTAAGTGTCTTAAAGTAGAACTGTTTCGCAAATGAGGTCGTTGGAGTTTCCATGAAAGAAGTCGACCAAATCCGCAAATACCTCAGCGCCGCATTGGACAGAAGGTACTGGATTATCATCCCCTTGCTGCTGTGCGTCCTTGGCGGACTTTATTATGCCTTAAGCGCTCAGCCGATGTTCAGGGGGGAAACCCTCATTCTCGTCATCCCCCAAAAGGTCCCGGAGGGTTACGTCAAAACCATTGTCAATTTGAGCATGGAGGAAAGGCTCCAAACCATCAAGCAGCAGGTGACGAGCCGGACGAACCTGGAAAATATCATGGCTGAGGACCAGCTCTTCAATGAGCCCGAAAGAGCCGGCCTTCTTGCTGAAGAAAAAGTCGCGCTTTTCAGGAAAAGGATAGGGATCAATGTGGTGCGGGGAACCGCCTTCAGCATCAGCTTTCATTATGAAGACCCTAAGAAGGCGATGGATGTCACCAACAAGCTCGCCTCCAATTTCATCTCGGAAAATCTCAGGATAAGAGAAGAGCAGGCCCTGGGCACGTCCCAGTTCCTGGATGACCAATTGGAAGTCATGCGGACGCGCCTCGAGGAAAAAGAAGAAAGAATCAAGGAGTACAATCAGCGCTATTTGGGAGCCATGCCCAAGGACCTTACCAGCAATCTGAGTACCCTGCAAAGACTCCAGAGCCGATTGGATCAACTCAACACCAATCTTTCGGCGGCAGAGGAGAGGCGGCTCATGGTTCAGCAGCAAATGGCCTCGCAGAAAATGATGGAGGAGCAAATGGCAGGCCTCTCCTTGATCGAACCCGCTTCCGAAACAGGCGCTGCCCCTGGATATGGTGAATCTCAGGATCTCTCTTCGCTTCGAGACGAGCTGGCCAAGCTGGAACTCAAGTACACGGAGAACCACCCCGATGTCAGGCGATTGAAGAGCATGATCGCGAAAGCAGAGGCTCGGCAGGCTGAAGCCGCTGCTGAAAATACGGAAGAGAAGACCGAAAGCGAGCCGCCGCCTCCAACTGCTGGATTTTCACTGACCGACATGCTGAAGCCTCAACTGGAGCAGATCACCGCTGAAATTGCCGGTCTCAGAAGTGAAATCCAGAAGGTAAAGGCCCAGGTGGAAATGTACGAGCGAAGGGTTGAAGAGACTCCCAAGAGAGAACAGGAAATGATCCTGCTCACTCGCGATTATGACACCATTAAGGATCAATATGACAATCTGGTGAAACGAAAGCTCGATGCAGACATCGCAGTGAACATGGAGAAGAAGCAAAAAGGGGAGCAGTTTAGGTTGCTGGATCCCGCAAAGCTACCGCAAAAACCCGTGAGTCCGAATGTTTCGCGCATACTTCTGTTTTCACTCGTGCTGGGCCTTTGCCTGGGCGGGGGAACGGCCTTTGTGGCAGAGGTGCTGGATACCTCCTACAAGACTCCGGAGGAGGTGGAAAAGGAACTGCATCTTCCCGTGATTGGGAGCCTCGGTTATAAATACACGAAGAGAGAACGGCAACTGCAGAAACTCAAGGCCATTTTGAAAGCCACCTCCGTTGCCGTCGGTTTTGTGGTGTCGGCCTTGGCTATCATGGTGGCCACAAAAGGCACGGAAAAGACCTTCGATTTCATCGGGAGCCTTTTCAGCTAGCAGAAAGCGGATTCACCAGGACACAGAGAAGGGCAAGTCTCATTAGACAGGATTGACAGGATGACCAGGATAATTTTTTGCCTTTCCCGCCTCCGGCCCGACTCCGTCCCGTAGGGGACTACTGCCCGGAGGGATGAAAAGCAGAAGGACGTTTTCAGGTTCAAATGGGCATCACCATATCTTTCCTACGAAGCATGAGAGTACATTCGAGAGGTTGAAACAATTCTCCACAACATGAACCCTTTCTCAGTTTCGTCCGGAAACTGAGAAAAGACATATAAATCCTGCTAATCCTGTCCAATTAACGAATTTGTTTCGCCCGCCCGCCTCGCCTGAGCGCTCGCGATGGCGGGCAGGGATTTCGGATTTGGTTTAAATATGGGTAAACTCTTTGACGCCATCCAGAAGTTCAAACAAGGCGATGTCCTGAACCCCTACGAAACATCCTCCAACGGGTTTGACCCTAAGCTGTTCGCTTACACGGAACCGAATTCCATAGATGCCGAAATATTCAACAGCATAAAAGGCCACATCCTGTTCCCCAAAAATGGTCGAACACGCCGGACGATCATGATTACGAGTGCTTTTCCTGGCGAAGGAAAAACGATTGTCGCCGCGAACCTCGCCGTCAACCTCGCGATGGGCGTCCATGAGAGCGTTCTTTTGGTGGATTGCGATTTTCGCCGTCCAAGCATTCACAAAATGTTGGGTTGCAGGAACCATGAAGGGCTCCACGAATACCTGACAGGAAAGCGAAAACTCGAAGATCTCCTGATCAAAACGAAAATAGACAAATTGACGTTGCTGCCGGTCGGGAAGCCTGCCGCCCGCCCGGCTGACCTGCTTGCATCTTCCATGATGAAGGATTTCCTGGCTAACGTGGAGCATGAGCCGGAGGCTCTCTTTGTTCTGCTTGACGGGGCTCCATGCCATTTCATGGCGGAGGCGAGCGCATTGGCCAATTATGTGGACGGGATCGTTTTCGTCATCATGGCCAGGCGTTTACCCAAGGAGCTGATCAACAAGAGCGCCGAGAAGTTAGGCAAAGACAAGATTTTAGGCATTGTTTTTAATGGCTATACCAAGGCGTACAAGAGCTATGATCGGTATTACAAAAAGTACTATAAAGAAAAAGAAGCTGATAGCTCATAGGGGATAAGCTCATAGCTGATAGGACGTAGCTCATGGAATAATGGTGGAACAGACTCGTTTGTTTCTAAGGTTTACTGATGGCACATCGGCCTTAGCGAGCCTTGCAAATCCTGTCTAATTTCGCGCTTTCCTCATTTCGCCTGCCCTATGGAATGCCCTTGTTTGTAGTATTCCACCGCGGGGTGCTTTCGTGTTCGTGAATTTAGGTTTTAAACTATAGGCACTCCCCGATTTGATATGAATGTGCGACTCTTCCGTGAATCCGACCGAGCTGCGTGGGACGACTATGTCCTGAATCACCCTGCCGGGACCTTCTTCCATCTCACAGGCTGGAAAGAGGTGGTTGAAAAATCTTTCGGCCACAAGCCCTTCTACCTGCTCGCCCAAGACGGTGGAAAAATATCGGGAATCTTCCCTCTCTTCTCCGTGAAAAGCTTTCTCTTCAGCCGGTCCATGGTTTCCGTTCCCTTCGCCACTTACGGCGGAATGCTTGCCGACAACGAGGAGGTCGCTAAGGCTTTGTTTGACGAGGCGGTCAATCTGACCAGGAGGGAAGGGCTAGATTATCTTGAAATGCGGAGTGAGACGGCCAGGTTCGGCCAACTTCCCACAAAAGACCTTTACTATGTTTTCAGGAAAGAGATCTCCGGCGACAATGATGAGAACCTGAAAGCCATCCCCCGAAAAACACGGCGCATGGTCCGGGTGGGGATGAAGAACGAGCTTGAAGCGAGTTTTGGCTCCGCGGACATGCTGGAGAGGTTTTACGAGATGTTTGCCTTCAACTACCGCCGTCTGGGCACCCCGGTGTTCTCCGGCAAATATCTCGCAAGACTTCTGGGCCAATTCGGGGAGAAGTGTTCAATCCTCATTATCTCAAAGGAGGGGAAGCCTCTGTCCGGGGTTCTCAGCTTCTATTACAAGGACCAGGTCATCCCCTACTACTCGGGGGCCTATCCCGAGGCAAACGATCACGCCGCAAACGACTACCTCTACTGGGCCCTGATGAGCGATGCCGCGGACAAGGGTTGCCGGGTTTTTGACTTCGGGAGGAGCAAGAAGGACACCGGGCCTTACAACTTCAAACGGCACTGGGGGTTCGAGCCGAAACCCCTGGAGTACCAGTACTACCTGAACCGGGTGAGCGAGCTGCCCAACCTCAGCCCGACCAACCCCAAGTACCAGCGCCGCATCGAGATGTGGAAAAAGCTGCCTCTGTGGGCCACCAAGATCATCGGCCCCCGCATTGTCAAATACATTCCGTGAACACAGACTGCCGGAGTATCGGAGTGTCGATGTCTGGAGGAATGCTGAAACAGCCCAGAAAAAAAACGTAAAGCAGAAATGAAAACCGGTTCACGCAGGGTCAGCGATATGGTGGCATCGCGTTGGCAAGGGTTTTTCCTCATCTGTGCGCCGCACGGCGCACTTTCACTACTCCATTACTCCAATATTCCATCACTCCATTCCCCTTGAAATGCAAGCATGCAAGGCGAGCAAGCTCAAAATCCTTTTGACGATGGCCTACATTTTGCTGCTCATGGGCTCCTCCCTCATCCCCATGCACGAGGATGTTCGAACGTTCCGCGTCCTATTAGCCTTGAAACCCGCGATACAGAACCTGCTCCACATCCCGGCCTTAGCGATCCTCTCGATACTCTGCCTGCAGGTCCTGAGCTACGCCACCATGGAGAGAACAAGAAAGATCATTTTGGTGCTCGGGTTCACCTTCGCCTTCGGTATCTTGAATGAACTGGTCCAGGCGGCAATACCAGGCCGCTACCCAGGCATACTGGACATCACGCTGAACTTCTTGGGATGCCTTTTGGGGATCGCCCTTTACATGGCTGCCGAGCGCAGGCGCTCCGGGCTCATCAGGCGCGTCGTCTGCGGCTGACCCCTCCCGGAGGATAGCAGGAAAAAGAAGTATCAAACAGGATGGACAGGATTTAACAGCCTGGCTCAAGATCACGAAGAGAGCCAGGATTCGAAAAAGCAAATGAACTTGGTTTCTCATATCCACGACTCACTTCTTCGCCTGCTCCTGCATCGCAGCCTTGCCCGCCTCCGGAGCGCTGCCCCTTCCGTGCGCATCATGAGCCGGTACCAGGATTGGATCAGAACTTTCACTCAGAGAGGATTGGCGAGACAAACAAGAATTGTCCGTCCGGAGGAACCCCTCCACAGTTTCATCGGGAAACTGAGAAAAATCCTGATAATCGTGCCTGCCCCATTGAATGCGTAGCCCATTCAATCGGGGTAAATCCTGTCTAAGCGACTTTTTTCTTCTTGTTTTGAAGGACAACCACGACAATCCTCTAGATGCTGTCTAGATTTGAAGATTCTTTACTTGGCCCATAGGATCCCGTATCCCCCCAACAAGGGAGACAAGATACGCTCGTTCAACGAGATCAAGTACCTCTCCCAGAAAAACGAAGTGCACCTGGCCTGTCTGGCCGACAACCCGGCGGATCTGAGGTACACGGCCGACCTGAAAGCGTACTGCGCCGAAGTTCACGCGGAGAGGCTAATGCCTTCCCTGGCCAGGGCGAAGGGCGCGTTGTCCATGCTCCGCGGGAGGCCTTTCTCCGTGGTGTATTTCCACTCGAAAGCGCTGCAGCAGGTCGTCAACCGCTGGATGGACGCGAATCAGTACGACGCCGTCATCTGCTTTTCTTCCCCCATGGCGGAGTACCTTTTCCGCTCCCCGCTCATGAAGGAACGTTTTTCCAAAAGCCTTGCACCTTGCACCTTGCACCTTGCACCTTCTTTGGTTATGGACTTCTGCGATGTGGATTCCGACAAGTGGCGGCAGTATGCGGGCGAAGCGGCGATGCCGACGAAGCTTATCTATTGGTTGGAGAGCAAGCTTCTCCTCGAATACGAAAGGAACGTAAACAGGAGATTTGACTTTTCGGTATTTGTGTCTAAACCGGAGGCGGATCTCTTTCTAAAATTGGACCCTGGGGCCATGAACCTAAATGTCATTTCAAATGGCGTGGACCACCTCTATTTTTCTCCCCGAGCTGAGCGGGACGCAAGCGTAGCGGGCCTCAAGCCTCCAGCCTTGGGCAGCAAAACGCCGGTTTTGCTTTTTACCGGCGCCATGGATTACCATGCCAACATTAATGGGGTTGTGTGGTTCTGCAACGAGGCACTTCCCTTGATCCGGAGAGAGAACCCGTCGGTCGAATTCTGCATCGTGGGCAGCAACCCCGCTCCTGAGGTGAAAAAGCTGGCAGAAAACCCGGGGGTGAAGGTGACAGGGTTTGTGGAAGACATTCGGCCTTATTATGACTCTGCAGACGTTTCCGTGATCCCACTCCGTCTTGCTCGCGGAATCCAGAACAAAATCCTGGAAGCCATGGCAATGGCTAAGCCCGTTGTCACGACAGCCAAGGCCCTGGAAGGGATCGAGGCTACTCCAGGGGAGCATTTGCTGGTCGCCGATGATCCGGATGGGATAGTGAAGGCTGCAACGAGCTTGCTGAATGATCAGGAGAAGAGGAAGCGCCTGGGCGAAAACGCGAGGCAGTTTGTGGTGAGCCGCTTCGACTGGTCAGCGCACATGAAACTGCTGGAAGATCTATTGCAGGCATCATGAACAGTATAGAGAAGAACGCAGATAAAAAGAATTTTTGGACGCGGATCTTCGCAGATCAACGGAGATCCGATCAAAACCATACGACGAAGGTGAAGTGGTAAACCCGAGTGAACTCGCTTTTCCCGCTTCCTCCTCGACGTTCGTGGTGCTTACGCACCCAGCCCCGCTGTGCGTGGCTGTTTTGAGCAAAGAGAGATTCAATCTGAAGGAACACAAGAGATTAGAAGATTCACGAACTCGTAACAACTCGGCAACCCGGTCAATCCCGGATGACGTTTGGGGCAGGCAACGGGGTCCAGGAATTATCAAAAATCCGCTCGCTCAGGGGTCCCCGACAGGGGTCTCATCGCGTTAGCAATAAAGAGATGAGGCATAGAAAAAAGGATGAGGGAAGCTTGCCATTCGACTCTGCTCATGACCCTCTCGAAGCCCCTGAGGTTCTCGAAGGGAGTAAAATCGAAGGGCTTGCAGCAGCCTTTATCGATGCCCTCATCGGCGTGAGCGAGACCTTGAAATCCTGTCAAAGCTGTTAATCCTGTCTACTTATCTTCTATAGGCTGATAGTTCAGTGGTAGAGCATCCCTCATACACAGGGAAGGTCGGGTGGTTCAATTCCCCCTCCGCCTACCATGCAACCCCACAAACTTGTTCCCGTGGGGTGGATCGCCCTGAATCGAAGAAAGCTTACATCAGGAGAGAGCCTGAGGCTGACGAGCCTGCCGATGATGCCGGCCAGAAAAAACGGATTGAAGGGTTGGAAAAAAGGGGTAAAATAGAACGTCCAGTAGAGGTTCCGGCTCGGTCCCTGTAAAAGAGGGGTCCGTCTTAAACACGGAAGGAGATGAAGATAATTTTGGAATACTTCGAAAAGGCCCTTGAAAAAGCAGAATACAAGAAGCTCGAGGATGGCACCTGGTTTGCGGAAACACACGGCTTTCAGGGGGTCTGGGCAAACAGCAGCACGGTTGAGGAATGCAGGAAGGAGTTGATCACGGTCCTGGAAGAATGGCTCATTTTGAAGTTGAGAGATCAAGACCCTATTCCGGAGATAGACGGTATGCGGTTGGAGATCAGAGAACTCGCAGTTGGTTAGTCTGCAATGCCCTTATCCAGAACAAAGCTGGTCAGGAAGTTCAGAAACCTTGGGTTCAAAGGACCTTATTAACCCTACAACGTCACTTAGCAGTGGCGCGGCATTTGGCACTCCGTCATGCCGGACTTGATCCGGCATCCAGGAATCCGAGCATGGGAAGAGGACCCAACTGGTCAGATTCCTCACAGCTGTAACTGGATTCCGCCCCGGTTTTCGCCGGGGTGACGCGCCGGAATGACGGGATACTAAGTATCCTTGTAGGGTTAAGGAGTAAGACATCAGTTCATGGCAAGAGGTGACTTGAAGGTTAGAGTGCCCAATCCTCAAGGCTCGGGGAAATTAGTGATTCCCTGTTAAAGGAGATCCTGTGCCAGGCAGGAATCAGCAAAAAGGAATGGGAAAGAGTTTAGATGACGTTTTCTGCTCCGTCTGGCACTCATTTTATTATGCTGGGAGCCCTGTTCGAGCATGAATCTGCTGAAGAAATCTCGCTGGGCTTTTCTTTTTCGGACCACTCCACGATTCCATCATTGCAACATTTCGCTTTTCACTATCCTCTTGATCCTGCTTTGCCCTGTGGAATGTTTACCCAGCTTGTCCTATTGAATCCCTTCAGCAGAAGGGACCATTCAATCAGGGTTATCCTGTCAAATATTCTTTTCACTCGAGCATGAAAAGTATCCTTCATAAGGCACTTTGGCAAATGCTGGGTTTAGCGCTTTTGGCAAGCATAGTGGGCGTTGCGGTGAACCAGGTTCGGCCTGACGGGATTTCATTGAGGGCAAGTGAGGAAGAGGTGTCAGGCATTGGACTCATCCAAGGCGGGACGATTGGCCTTGAGGAAGCTCGTGACGTGTCTCTGATCCTGGGGATTTGGGTGCCGGGGGCCGCTCTTGCCTGCAACATTCTTCTCGGGATCTTTTCGCTTGGCCTTGCGTTCAACCTTTTGCGGGGCCTGGACATCGACTGCGGGTGCTTCCGGCTCTCTCTCGAGGGTGCGCCACGCGATTCGATGTTAGTGTATCTTCTCAGGGATGCCTGCTTCCTTGGCCTCGGGGTCTATCTTCTTTCTCAACAGTCCCTCGAGAAGCGGCGCCTCTTCAGCAGAGTTTTCCCTAAATCAGACTGCGCCTCCTGATTCGGAGAAAAAGTGATTTCGACGGATCGTTTGAAAGACAAGTTTTATAAATCTGATGAGCACCCATATAGGATGTATGAGAGGCTGATAGCGGAGGTTTTGCGGGCCGGGGACACGCTTCTAGATGCGGGCTGCGGAAGAAGTGCTCCTGTTTTACGCAAATTCCTTGGCAGGGCTGCTTTTTTGTTAGGGATCGATTTAGAGGATGGCCGGCATGATTTGGGTCGAATCAGATATGTGAAGGGGAACATCCTCAATATCCCAATACAAGAAAATGCGGTAGATGTGGTAATTTCCCGTTCCGTTCTGGAGCATCTCGAACGTCCTCGACAAGCATTTGAAGAAATCGCGCGCGTTTTGAAACCAGGAGGTCATTTCATTTTCCTCGTGCCGAATCTTACAGACTACGGGTCAATCCTGTCCCTGCTAATTCCCAACAAGTTTCATCCGTGGATTGTCTCGAGGACTGAAGGAAGGGCGGGACAAGATGTTTTCCTTACATACTACCGGGCTAACACCCCTTCAGCGATAAGGAGATTGGGAAAAGAAACGGGGTTTACGGTGAACCAATTATCCTGGTTAGGGCAATATCCGTCGTACTTCATGTTTAGCCGTCCGCTGTTTCTTGTCGCCACAGCGTACGAGAAGCTTACCGGCAGATGCCGTTGGTTAAGATTTTTGCGGGGCTGGCTATTGGTTGATTTGTTGAAGATGTGATTCTTTAGAAGCTTGTAAGTGTCAACTGCTTTTTTGAAGAGATTTCTCCGGTATTGGTCCCAAGATCAAGAAATTGGCTGCGCTGGGGCAACATTTGAGGAAAAACCTTGGGCAAAACCAGCATATTAATGTTATTGACTAATGCTTTTGATCCGGACCCTCGCGTTCACGACGAAGCGAAGGCACTGGTCAGAGCAGGGTACGGTGTGACCATCCTCTGCTGGGATCGGGACTTGAAGGCGGCCCCCTCGGAGACCATCGACGGCATCGAGATCGAGAGGGTTTATGTACGTTCCACTCACGGGAGAGGGTCGGGCCAGATGTTCTTCCTGCTCTTGTTCTGGCTGAAAGCCCTCACGAGAGGGCTGTCTAGATCATTCGAAGTCGTGCACTGTCATGATTTCGACACGCTCCCCCTGGGCTACTTTCTGGCGAAAGTCAGGGGGGCCAAGCTCGTCTACGACTCCCATGAAAGCTACGTGGACATGCTGGTGAATCTGCCGGCAGCTTTGAAGACACTGATATTCTGGACCGAAAACCTACTGTTGAAAAGAACGTCTCTGGTAATTACTGTTGGGGAGATTCTCAAGCAGAGCTTGGAGAAGCGAGGGGCCAAAAGAGCCTGTGTGGTCGGCAACTGGAAAAACCCCGAAGAATTCCAGTTTCCACCAGATGTGATTGCAGCTGAGAAGAAAGCCCTTGGGATCGACAACGGGCAACTGGTCGTGTCCTTCATCGCGAACCTGGGCCCGGAAAGGCAGGTGCCTCATCTGATCGAAGCGATGGCGCGAATGCCGGGGGTGTTCCTGATTCTGGGCGGCGGCGGTTCTGCAGGGCGTCTGGCGGAGAACGCAGCGAAGCGTTGTCGGAACGTCCATTACCTTGGTTATGTTCACCCTTCCAAGATCCCTCTCTACACAGCCATGTCTGATGTCATTTTCTATGGCTTTGATCCTAACAATCCAAATGCAAGATTCAGCGCCCCCAACAAACTTTTTGAAGCCTTGTCGGCCGGGAAAGCCATTTTGACTTGTGACTTTGGCGAAGTTGGCAAGATCACCAAAGAAGAGAAAACCGGGATTGTCCTTAAAGATTATTCCCCTCAAGAGATCGCCAGAGCGGTGAAGGAGTTGAGCCCTTCGGCTTCAGCGGCAATGGGAAAACGGGGTAAAGAAGCGGCTTTAGAGAAGTATTCATGGAACAAGGCTGAAGAGGTGCTCCTGAAGGCTTACAGGAGCTTGAATTAAGAGGGCGAGGACATTGGACGAAAAAAAATATCCCCAATTCATGCTGCAAAGAACAAGCCTCTATTTTGCAAAAGAGGCTCTTGAAATTCCGAAAAGTTGGGTATGACAAACCTCAGGTATCTACTCAAAAAGATCCTCTTCAGAGCAGGGCTTTATAGGATAAACAAATTAAGAAACGAGGCTTATATCCTGCCCTATCACATGATTGTGGATAAATCGTGCGGCTTCTATCCGGAAACGCCTTTAAATGTTTTTGAGGCACAGATTGCCCATGTCGCAAAAAATTACAGTGTCCTGCCCCTAGATGAAATCGCTGATAGGTTAAAGTTCCATAAATCCGTTCGCGGATTGATGGCGATCACTTTTGACGACGGGTTCGCGGACAACTACACTAAGGCCTATCCACTACTAGTAAAATACGGATTGCCTTCAACGATTTTTCTGACAACCGGCGCCATTGACACCGGAGACGCACCCTGGTTTCTCAAGATAAGGTATGCCTTTATGAGAACGAGAAAACGCATTATCAAATTGCCGCTAAATAAAGATGGGACTGAGCTTCGCTTAGGAAGCCCACATGAGAGGTATAAAGCTTCTGAACTGGTAATGAGATATTTAAGAACGTGTCATAATGCAGAACGGATACGCTTCCTAATGGAGCTCTGGGCTGCTCTCGATATCGCTGATTTCGAAGGGATGGGCAGGCTCATGCTGAAGTGGGAAGAGATTAGAGAAATGAGCGCAAACGGGGTCTCCTTCGGCGCTCACACCGTAACCCACCCCATCATGACCAGGATTTCAAAGGAAGCTGCCGAAGAAGAGATGAGAACATCAAAACAAAGAATTGAAGATCTTATTGGGAAACCGGTAACATGTTTCGCCTATCCCTTCGGAAAAAAGGGAGACTGCTCTTCAGAGGTTTTCGGGATGGCCAAGGAATTAGGATTTAGTTGCGCTGTGACATCTGAGGCGCACGTAAACAGGAGAGATACAAATCTTTTTGATTTGGGGCGGTCTTATCCCTGGGAATTTGGGGTGCTTTAATCCGTTAGCTCTAATCATCGAAGGCAAGAATAGGCATTGATGTGGAATTAGTTGTTAGAGAAGCCGACTTAGGGGCAGATAAACAGGCACTACAAAATGTGCTTTCGGAGAATCGAGATTATAAGATTACACCCGAGCGGTATGAATGGCTGTACCTGCAGAATCCCTTTGGGCCGGCAAGGGCTTGGCTTGCAATAGACGGCAAAAGCGGTAGGGCGATAGGGGCTTCTGCGGCTCTCCCGAGAACTTTCTGGGTCAAAGGCAACAGGGTTCAAGCGCATGTTCTTTCGGATTTTTCTATAGCGGAAGAGTACCGTTCTCTTGGCCCGGCTGCAAAACTTAATCGAGCCTCAATAGAGCCGGCTCTCGGAGGTACCATAGCTTTTGCTTACGATTTTCCGAGCGAAGCCATGGCGGCCGTGCATAGGTGGCTGAAAGCGAAACCCCTGGGCAGGATGTTGAGGTACGTCAAGATACTGCGTTTGGATTCCAAGATGGATGGCCTGTTTGGAAGGGGTATCGTGAGCCGCAGTCTCAGTTGGTTTGGAAACAAGTTGCTCGAACTCCAACTTCATGAGAGCGCCGTTGGCGAAGGATACTCATTCGAGCATCGGAAATTATTTTCAGACTCATTCGACACGTCATTCGATCGGCTCGATAAAGAGCTAGCCTCGGGTCTTGCGGTGTGCGGGGTGAGAAATAGCGCTTATCTGAATTGGCGGTATGGAGCCAATCCCCTTAGGGAATTCTGGGTCTTAAGTTTGCTGAAGGACAAAGCCTTGTGCGGATATTGCGTTTACACGGCGCATGAAAAGAGACTTGCCGTCTATGATCTATTTTGTGAAAATATTTTCGAATTGGAGCAGCGCATTTTGAAGGCGCTTTTGTTGGTGGCCAGGTTTCAAGGAGCCCAGGCAATTGAGGTCTCTCTCCTGGAAACAAACCCCTGGATACCGATTGTCAGCACCGAGGGCTTTCGAGAGAGGCCACCGGTTTCCGAGGTTTTCGTCTTCACGATAAAAGGGGGCGAATTTACTGGGCTCGTCGATAAAAAGGAAAACTGGTACATGACAATGGGCGATCGAGATACTTAAGAAAGCTTGGAGGGGGAAGCAGAATAGGATGGTGGACGATTACAAGAGAAGAATATGGGAATTCATTCTTTTGAAATTCCCACAGGCAAGAAAGCACAAGATTGGCGTGGATGACTCTCTTCTTGATTCCAAGATTGTGGACTCTCTAGGTGTACTTGAAATCATAACATTTTTAACCGAGAACCTGGGGATAGAGATAGAGGAGGATGACCTAATACCTGCGCATTTTCAAACCATTACAGCCATTTACGGGTTGGTGTTGAAAAAAACTCAAGTGGCGGCAGGAAAGGAGAGTTAGAGGGATGCAGTACCTCGTACAGCACCTGCTGCGCGATTCTGCGAAGCGTTATCCCGAAAAGCCCGCTCTGATTCAAGGGGCGCTGAGATTCAATTTCAGCCAAGTAGACGGCATTAGCAGTGCGATCTCGTGTGCGCTGACGGACGGAGGGATTTGCCGGCATGACAGAGTCGGTGTGTTCCTCGATCATTCCCTGAACCAGGTGCTGTCCTTTTTTGGTATCCTGAAATGCGGGGGGATATATGTCCCGATCAATTCCCAACTCCTCGAGGAGCAAGTGGGCCACATCGCGAATGATTGTACCCTCAGTGCGTTGATCATCGACTCAAAACGCTTGGAGAGGGTTAAGGGCGTTTTGAATAGCTGGGGCTCCGTAAGGGTGCTCATAGTGGTGGGGAAATCCCCTGACTGGCTGAAAAGCGGAGATTTTAAGGTTTATTCTTTTGAAGAGACCGTTGAACTCGCTGAAAAGTACCCTGCCCCGCGCGACATTGGAATTGGATCGGACCTTGCCGCCCTCCTGTACACTTCGGGATCAACGGGAAAACCGAAGGGCGTGATGGTCACGCATGATAATTTGATCAGTGGAGCTCGAATTGTAACGAGTTATTTGGGAAACAGCCATGATGATCGACTTCTCGGGGTCTTGCCTTTGAGCTTCGATTACGGCTTGAACCAGGTCATATGTTCGGCTTTGCTCGGGATCACCTATGTGATGAAATCCTTTGTTTTCCCTGGAGAGCTGGTAAAGGTTTTATTAGAGGAAAGGATCACCGGCTTTGCAGGGATACCGACAATATGGCTGCTTCTTTTGCAGAAAGGCTCGCCGGTTTACAAAAACCGTTTCGATGACCTGAGATATATAACGAATTCCGGGGGCTTCTTGCCCGTGAATGCCATTGAGGGGCTAAAAAAAGTTTTTCCGAAAACAGAGATTGTCCTTATGTATGGTCTAACCGAAGCATTTCGTTCCACATATCTGCCGCCTGGTGAGCTTGATGTGCGTCCCACATCCATGGGCAAGGCAATTCCCGGCTGTGAGATACTTGTGATCAACAAAGAAGGAAAACCCTGTGCTCCGGGAGAGGTGGGGGAGTTGGTGCACAGGGGCCCTACCGTGAGCCAGGGTTACTGGGGCAATGAAGAAAAAACAAAACAGGTTTTTAGACCGAACCCTCTGTTGCCAAACGAACTAGCAGGACCAGAAAGAGTGGTCTACTCCGGAGACCTGGTGAAGAAGGATAAAGATGGATATCTCTATTTCGTAGGCCGAGGGGACTACATGATAAAAAGCTACGGCCACAGAATCAGCCCATCGGAAATTGAGGACGTACTGTATTCAACCGGGAGAGTCAAGCTGGCTGCAGCCGTTGGGATTCCTGATGCGATTCGAGGCCAGAGCATCAAGGTGTTCGCGGTGCCCCAGATAAATGACGGACTTACAGAATCCGATGTGCTGTCAATTTGCAGTGAAAAACTTCCTCAATTTATGGTTCCCCAGGCTGTTGAGATCGTGAAGGATCTTCCCAGGACGCCTACAGGCAAAATTGACATAGCCTCACTGAGGAAAGTGGAGGTGGGGTAAATCGATTCACAATAGCGACTCGCCGACCTCCGGCATGGAGAGACGTCCTTTCAGGATGATGGAGATATTTGGGTATGACGGAGTCAAGCGCCACTGAGTCCGCGTTAAGATTCTTCAGCATAAGAAACAACCACCTTGTTGTCGGGGGACGCCCGGTCGAAGACTGGATTAAGATCTATGGTTCCCCGTGCTACCTGTATGATAGATCCGTTATTAGAAGGAAGGTAGCACTGTTCCGAGAAGTGATGCCGGCCGAAATCAAGTTGTATTATGCGGTAAAGGCAAATCCGCACCATGGTGTGCTCAAGGAGATGGCCGGACTCGTTGATGGTTTTGACGTGGCTTCAGGCGGTGAATTGGAAAGCGTGCTCAAGGCGGGCGGCGATGCGGAAACCATCAGCTTTGCTGGCCCGGGGAAGAGAAGATCGGAATTGGAGCTGGCAATAAAGACGGGTATTGGGTCCATTAATGTCGAGTCTGAGCAGGAATTGGAAATTGTTGGGGAAGAAGGCAAAAAACTCGGTGTCAAACCAAAGGTTTCGATTCGAATCAACCCGGATTTCGAGCTTCACGGGGCCGGGATGAAAATGGGCGGCACCAGCAAGCAGTTCGGGATTGATTCAGAAAGGGTGCCCGAGGTGCTCGATCGCGCCATGAAGATGCCGGTTGACCTGCAGGGTTTTCACATTTATGCAGGCTCGCAGTGTCTAATGGCCGAGGTGTTGTATGAGGTTTTCGAGAAATCCCTCGATCTTTTTTGGCATTTCGGCCGGCCTTTCGCCGAGCGAATTCAATTACTGAATCTGGGAGGTGGCTTTGGAATCCCCTATTACCGTGGCGAAGTGGAACTGGGCATTGGCACGGTAGGGGAGCACCTGAAGGGTTTGCTCTCCCTTTACGGGCCGAGGTTTCCTAAAGCAAAATTCGTTATCGAATTGGGACGGTATCTTACCGGGGAGTGTGGAGTTTATGTCACCCGTGTCCTTTATCGGAAAGTGTCCCGAGGAAAGGTATACCTCATTACCGATGGAGGAATGAATCATCATCTGGCCGCATCAGGCAACTTCGGGCAGATCTTGAGGAAAAATTATCCAATTGTTAACGGAAATAAGGTGCATTCAGAGGAGGGCGAGGAAGTGAGAATTGTCGGGCCTTTGTGCACGCCTCTAGATTTAATCGCCTCAAACATCTCGCTTCCGCTTGCTAAGGTAGGGGACCTCTTACTAATTCTTAGCTCCGGTGCATATGGTGCATCCGCCAGCCCTCAATTCTTCTTGGGTCATCCTCTGCCCCCAGAAATAATCGTGTAATGAAAGGCCTTCCACTTTGATTGCCATAGGAGATTGATTTAATGTTTGATAAGTTTTCGAAAAAGCTATTGATGATGATTTTAGCAGTGGCTTTGGTTGGGGGAATACTGTGCCTTAGTGTACTTATATCGGTTAACATATCAAGTGCTGGTGAGCCAAGCAAAAAGGAGCTAGCCTCAGTCCGCAGGATTGAGGCCCGTATGGCTTTACATCTTTTTGAGACGGGAAAGCTGATATTATTAGACACCCACAACGACAACAATCCTCGCAATACTATCATTGTGGGGGCGATAGACATCCCTTTGCAAATAATAGATAAGGTTAGCCTGAACCTCCCCAAAAATGCACTGATTGCCTGCTTTTGACGCTGAGGGCCGCAGCTCAATGAGCCGGCAAGCGCTCGGGCAGCGCTGATACTTAAGAAAAGAGGTTATAGCAACGTGTATGCGATAAAGGGAAGCCAAGCCCTAATGGTGCAGTGTGGCTTCAAATGGAGAGACGGTGCAAAGATAAAGTATAGAGACGCTTTTGGGAATGTAAAAGTGCTTGGAGAGTAAAGGAAAGTGCTTGGAGTTAAATGGGAAGGTCGGGCGCTTCCTAAGTGGAAACTTTGTGCCCTTGATGGTAGCCTGAAGCCCTTCGAGGCGGAATGGCAATCCCTAAAAAAAAATATTAGCAGCGATCATCCACTGTTGGAGTTCGACTTCGTAGAGCCACTGGTGAAACAGCTGGAAGCGGAGAAACTTTTTCTCGCGAAGCTGTGGGAATCGGAGTACAAAGGGGTTGCCATTCTCAAAAAGAGGCGGTTTGGAACATGGGAAACTTTTGCACCCGGTCCTGCTCCCATTGGCTTTCTTATGGTCAATGCTCCGACTAGGGCCACGGTGAATTCCTGTATTGCTGGACTCATGAAATCGCTCCCGGGCTGCGCGATAATGCTCGGGGTTTGCAGGCTGGATCCAGATGTTCCGACGCTGAATGCGCTCTATGACGACCCGCATTTTGAAGTAATTGAGTACATACACACAATTAGAATTGATACCGATATGCCCTTTGACAGCTACTGGGCTAAAAGAAGCCAAAACCTTAGAAGTGATATACGAAAGAGACTTCGCCTCATCGAAAAGGAACCACTTCGAGTTAAACTGAATGAACTTAAATCGCCTGAATCCATATATGAAGGGGTAAAGATCCATGGTGAATTGGAGAGTAAAGGCTGGAAGGGTGGAATCAATACTCATATCGATATTAATAACTGGCGTGGTCGATTTTACGCGGATATGCTCGAGAGATTCGCACGCAGAGGGCATGCTACAATCTACCAGCTAACTTTCGATGACACCGTCGTCGCGTCCATGTTGACTGTCAGTGGAAACGGCATGATTGTCCTCCTGAAGACGGCTTTTGATGAGAAATTCGCCCGGTTTTCGCCGGGGTGGATCTTGATGTATGAGTTATATAGAATCCTGTTTTCACTAGGTGGAAAACTAACAATTGAGCATTACGGCAGGGCGTATCAAAAGCTGAGGCAATGGGGAGGGAACGTAAGGATCATGTACCACGCTAACTATTACAGGTTTACCTTCCTCAAATCATGGAAGGAGAACCTCAGAAAATTATCTCAGCCCTCGGGGGATTCTCCTGCCGGGGAGGAGTAGTTGCGCGTTCGAATGATTCCACAACACCCTCGATTAGATATGGGGACGCTCGCTTTGGCACGAGCTAGGGGCAAACATAGCTTTCCTTCGATCATCGATAATAAAGTTTGCTTCGCTACCATGAACGCTCGCAGCGCACTACAAATCGGTTTGGGTTGTCTAGGCTTGCAGAAGGATGATGAAGTTCTGGTACCTGCCTATCATTGCCCTGTTATGGTTTACCCTATATTGAAATCGGGATGTAGGGCGGTGTTCTATAAAATCAAGGAGGATTTGTTTCCGGATTTCACGGACCTTAGGCAAAAGCTGGGACCCCGGTCCAAAATTCTTATTGCCGTTCACTATTTCGGTTTTCCGACGGGAATGATGGAACTGAGGGCGTTGTGCAATGAAAACAAGCTTTACCTCATAGAGGACTGTGCTCATGCTTTTTTTGGCTACACAGATGGGGGGGCGATCGGTAGCTTTGGTGATTTCTCGATTGGAAGTCTCTGGAAGTTTTTCCCTTTATACGAGGGTGGCGTATTAGCATTTGGCAATCCAGGGCTGGCAGAAAAGGCAAAAGTTGTGAAAGGTTCGGTGAAACTCGTAGTCAAATTGCTCGTGAACACTTTGGAGGTAAGGGGCAATCCAGCTATAGGTCGGTTGTTGTCCCGCGCAGTTCTACGTTTAAAGAGGCTAAAGGAGCATTCAGGTCGTGAGGATACTGGTGATAGAGTAAATTCACCGGGATCAGCTGAGACACCCAGAAATCCTTACAGAGCCGAAATAATCGGTAGCACGTACAGTCGCGCTTCTATTCCGCTTTTGGTAAAGCTTGTGCCTAGGTTTGTGGACAGGAGAGAAATCGTCAGGAGGAGGCGTCGGAATTACTACGTTCTCCATGAAGAAGTGAGAAAGATCAGGGGTGTAGAAGGAATTTTTAGGGAATTACCGGAGGGATGCGTTCCGTACGTTTTTCCGATCGTCAGCAGGTTTGCCAACGAATTAGCTAGAACCCTTAGAAAGAATGGAATTGAGATATTGAGGTTCGGCGAATATCTCTGGGATGGAGTGGACGAAAAAGTGTGCAAATTGAGCAGTGAGCTTTCAAAGTACTGTATACAACTTCCGATTCATCAGTCAATGCGTGAGAGAGATGTAAAAATGGTGTCTGAAATAATTCGCCGATTTTCTAGAAATGAATAGTAGGTTGGCTAGTGAAGCCATATCTGCCTCTCTTGTTTTACTTGACGCGGTAGAAGACATGGCCTGTTTTGCCTGAATTCAAATTTAGTAGTTGTTCGATTATCACGGTGGTGTACTAGGGGCCGATTGAGTGCAAGGCATTTGCTGAAGGGTTAAAATTTTCTAATGCTATCAACGAAGTTGATGGTGAGAGCTTTGCCAAAATTATTATTGATAACTCACAGCTATATCCCTAACTTTAGCAGTGGAGTTTTGAGGGTCAGAGGCTTTGTTTCCTCCCTGCGGGAGAGGGGATGGGATTGTCATGTCCTCACAAGGCAAGCGGATGGGGAATTTGGGCCGGAAATTGGAAAAGTCCACCAAACGACCGAAAACGAATTTACATCGAGGGCTTTTGGATTTGATAGTAAAAGAGTTCTTGGTATAAAAGGGAGAACTCTGGAGTTATTTTGTTATCCCGACCAATACATCAGTTGGTTCTTCGATGCTGTTCGCAAAGCCATCTTGATTGTCAATAGAAGCAAAACTGATGTTATCTGCTCCACATTCCCGGTTCCTACTTCGCACCTAATTGGCTGGACGGTAAGCAAATTTTGCAGAAAACCATGGGTTGCGGATTTTCGCGACCCCATGGTTCAGGAAGGCTATCCTGCGGATGGGAAAAAAAGGGCAGTTTGGCGGTGGATAGAAAACGGCGTGGCTCGCAACGCAAACCACTTGCTTTTCACGACGGAGGCAGCACTCCGGTACTACAAAAGAAGATACCCTTTTCTTGACGAAGAAAGGCTTCATTTTGTCCCAAACGGGTTCGATGAAACTGACTTCTGTGACAAAGAGCCTGATAGAAAGGAAGCGAATTCAAGGGTCCGCTTTATTCATGCAGGGACCGTGTATGACTCGGAAAGAGATCCAACGCACTTGTTCGAGGGCCTCAGACAAATGCTGGACAAGGGTGGAGTGAACCATCAGGATCTTTCATTAGATTTTTATGGATTCACTTCTCCTCGTTCGGTAGGGCGGTTCAGTGAAATGATTAGAGGATATGGACTGGAGAAAGTCGTCCGTTTTCTGCCCGGGCTCCAACATGCTGACATGATAGAGGAACTTTACAAAGCCGACGTCCTCCTCGTGATGCAGGCAGAAAATTGTGATTTCCAGATACCTGCAAAAATTTACGAATATTTCCGAATCGGCAAACCAATCCTTGCGCTTACCACGACAGCAGGCGAAACAGGAAGGGTTATCCTCGATAACAACGCTGGAATGGTTGTTCCGTTAAATGACGCACAGGAAATCGCGCGAGGCTTCGAAAAAATTGCAGAAAGACTTAAGGCAGGAAGGGCCCTTCCCCAAATCCCTAAAGACACGGTTCAGAAGTTTTCTAGAAGGAGGGCTGGTGAACAATTCGCTGAGATTCTGGAGGAATGCATATATCGGCCCCGTGGGGACAAAAAAGGGAAAGGGGTTTGCTGTCATTAGGAAACTTGATTCATTACTGCACAGATGTATCGCTTCTTGGAAAAACCTAGAGCGTAGTCGCTTAACCCCCCCCCCAAAATGAACATCAACGTTGCCTCTTTCAAAAATACTCAATCCCGCCATACGATTGCCACGAGTGAATGAGCGTTGATTAAAGCAAAACCGAGCTTCTTTTCACTGATTGATCTGAAAGTTAAGACCTAGATACGGAAAACTGGAAGACGATCGGTTCATCCCTTTAAAGCCGTGATCTGTATACGTTGTTTGAAACGAATTAGCCCTCTTAGCTCGTGCGCATAAATAAAGTGGTATTTTCAATTCACAAAGATAACATTACAAGGGCATTGGAGATTGTTAGATTGCCCGAAAATAAATGCTTGAATCCGGATAAGCTCCATGTTATAATTATGAA
>Ga0209164_1001464_pt1 | contig 30249 bp, 35 predicted proteins | sample MTBNYHSulfiMetaG_FD_187458 | JGI IMG/M metagenome (GOLD analysis project Ga0209164, IMG submission 187458) | Enrichment culture microbial communities from rom New York Harbor, USA that are MTBE-degrading - MTBE-NYH (New York Harbor Sulfidogenic)... | ecosystem: Environmental > Aquatic > Marine >... | reverse complement strand
CGAGTACGGCGGCGACTGGACGCCGTGGTATGAGAAGTGGTGGGACGAACAGGGCCTCGGCGAGCACCCGTGGTACGCCAACTGGAAGGCCCAGCACGGCGAATAGCTGGATAAGACACGCAGACCGCATGAGACACGAGATGGCGGCGCGGCCACAACTGCGGTGGCCGCGCCGCGCGTTTCACAGGGTCAATGCCGGAGGCCGGTGCTTGCTGTGTCAGGCTCACGCTCACAGGCAGGGGGTCCGCGGTTCCACCCCGGCCCTGTGCTCCAGCCTGCGTTCGGCAGCGAGTGGCCTTGCCCCTGGAGGATACTCCATCCCGTTCCGGCCTTGACGCTGACCCCGCAGACAGGTATAGTCGCACCGATGGACTTCGTGGACAAGCTCCTCGCCGCCTCTCGCGCCAACGGGAGTCTTCTCTGCATTGGTCTCGACCCCGACCCGCAGCTCATGCCCAGTATGAGCGTGCTGGAGTTCAACAAGCGGATCATCGACGCCACCGCCGACCTGGTGTGCGCCTACAAGCCCAATCTCGCCTTCTACGAAGCCCTGGGAATCGAAGGTCTGCAGGCGCTGGAGAAGACGGTCGCCCACATTCCCGACACTATCCCGGTCATCGGCGATGCCAAGCGTGGCGACATCGGCAGCACCGCCCGGGCCTACGCGCGAGCCCTTTTTGACACCTTCGGCTTCGATGCGGCTACGGTGAACCCGTACCTGGGCTATGACTCCCTCGAGCCATTCATTGAGTACCGGGACAGGGGCGTGTTCGTCCTTTGCCGCACCTCCAATGCGGGCTCGGCCGAATTCCAGGCCCTGCAACTGTCCCAGCCACCGATCCCGCTGTTCGAGATGGTCGCCCTGCGGGCAAGGGAATGGAACGCCCACGGCAACATCGGTCTGGTCGTCGGCGCCACCTACGCCGATGAACTGCGACGCGTGCGCCAGCTCTGCCCCGACATGCCCCTGTTGATTCCCGGCATCGGGGCGCAGGCGGGCGACCTCGCCAGCACCGTTCGCTACGGCGTCGATGAGAAGGGCGAGAGGGCCATTATCAGCTCCTCCAGGCAAGTCATCTACGCCTCAAAGGGAGATGATTTTGCCACAGCGGCAAGGGAGGAGGCTGCGAAGCTGCGTGAGCGGATAAACCTGTTCCTGAGGTCTGACTAGGCGATGGAGATAGGGATTGGCGACGTGGTGCAACTCAAGAAGACCCACCCCTGCGGCAGCAACCGCTGGGAGGTGTTCACCGTGGGGGCTGATGTCGGCATCAAGTGCCAGCAGTGTCATCGTCGCGTCCTCCTGCCAAGAGCAGTCTTCGAGCGAAAGGTGAAGGCCATCCTCAGCAGGGGTGGGATGAGCGTTGTTGACACCGAAGCCAATCTGAGTTAGAATTGGCCTTGGTGGGCAGAGCGGGAGTGAGCCATGATTGAGATGGCGATCGACAGCATCCGGATGAGTATGATGAACTACCAGCGTGTGGTCATACTCAAGGAGAAAGAAGCGGAGCGTTACCTCCCCATATGGATCGGGCCTGCTGAGGCGGACTCGATAGCTGTAAAACTGCAGGAGGTGGCGGTCCCCCGCCCGTTGACCCACGATTTGCTCAGTTCCGTCATCTCCGCCCTGGGTGCGTCGGTGGACTCCATCATCGTTTGTGACCTGAAGAATGATACCTTCTACGCCAAGATCATCCTCAGCGTCGATGGCGAGTCAATGGAGATTGACTCCCGCCCCAGCGACGCCATTGCCCTCGCGGTGCGGGCCGGGGTGCCCATCTACGCCGACGAGTCGGTGCTGGAGAGGGCGGGGATATTCCTCGACAAGGAGAGTGGCAAGCCGCTCTCCGCGAGCGGCGACACGGAGAAGCTGAGCCAGGACGAGTTGGAGAAGCTTCGCCCCTTCTCAGACTTCATTGAAACCTTGAACCTTGATGACCTGGAGAAAGGGAGTTCGTAGCCGAGGTATAGGTGGAACAGCGCATTGGACGAGAATCTCATCAGGAGACTGGTCTCGACGATCAAGTGTAGTGTCTGTGGCGAGGGCTACGACGGGGCCAATGTGAGAGTCCTTGGCCACGATGACGATGTGTGGTTTGTCAGCGCCTACTGTCCCACCTGCGGCAGTCACAGCCTCGTGGCCGCAGTGATAAACGAAGGCCCGTTCTCCGAGTTGATTACCGACCTCACCGAAGACGAATTTGACAGGTTCAGCGAAGCTGACGAGATAACCACTGACGACGTACTGGACATCCATGATCTTCTCAAGGAGTTCGACGGCGACTGCATCGCGCTTCTCTCCGGGGACTAGGGCAACGGCACATAGAGTGAGAACCACGTGAGCACTTTGAGAACCCCCGACAGGCAGAGGGGGTCTTATTATGCAGGGGCGAGCTTGCCTGTGCCCGTGGCAAGTGGTATACTAGGGCGTGGTGACCGTAGTGAATCGTTGGGTGGCGGCGCTACGACTGACGGGTATTGGGTTCTACATAGGCGGATGTATCTTCATGGGGGTGTTCTTGGGACTGTGGGTTGACCGCAGGTTCGACTTCACCCCCTTGTTTACTTTTATGGGGCTTGGTCTGGGGCTTGTGACCGCTTTCTATGGCACCTACCGTATGATTCTTCCCGTTCTGGGGCGCGGGAAGGACAAGGATGCAGGTGATGAGTAGAAACGGTTGCCTGCTGAGGGTGGGCATTCTGGTCCTCGTCGTGCTCGTCCTGGTCATAGTCGGCAGCCTCTTCTTCCCCACCCACCGGCCCCACGTTGCCCTCCCCGCTGAGGCCGTTTTTCATATCGGCAGCTTCCCCATCTATAACACCCTCCTTGCTTCATGGCTGTCAATGCTCGTGCTGCTCGTGCTGTTCGGACTTGGCACGCGCAAGATGAGGCTGATACCCACGGGATGGCAAAACGGGGTGGAAGCGGTGTACGAAGCCCTGTTCAATTTCGTCAAACAAACAGCGGGAGAGGAAAACGCCCGTCTCTTCTTCCCGGTGATCGCCACAATCTTCTTCTACGTCATCGCGGCTGCCTTGACCTCACTGCTCCCCGGATTCGATACCATAGGCGCGGGACACGCCGGCGAGGAGGCCGGGGCCTTCTTCAGTACATATCAGGGCTGGATCGTAGAGGAGCCGCTGCTGCGCAAGGCAAATACCGACGTCAACTTCCCCCTGGCCCTGGCCATCATCTCCTTCGCGTTCGTCACGTATAGTGGCATTCGGTCCCTGGGGTTCCGCCACTATGCAAGCAAATTCGCCAGGCTTGGCCAGTCATACCGCGGCATTCGCCAGCTAATGAGGGGCAAGATTGGCAGCGGGCTGAGCGGGCTGTTCCTCGGGCTCATAGATGTGTTTGTCGGTTCCCTGGAGGCGATTAGTGAGTTCGTCCGCATAATCAGCTTCACTTTTCGTCTTTTTGGCAACATGACCGCCGGCATGGTGCTCCTCCTGATGATATCGTTCCTCGTCCCCTGGATTGTTGCCGTTCCATTCTATGGCCTGGAGCTGCTACTTGGCTTCGTCCAGGCACTGATCTTCGCCGGGCTGACTCTGGTATTTGCCAGTGTAGCGGTCATGCCTCATCATACAGACGACGAATAGAAAATGTCTATGAAAGGAGTTGTCGGATGGAAACAGAGGCAATGAGGTTGTTTGCCGCAGCCTTAGCCATTGGCCTGGGTGCTTTAGGGCCTGCCCTTGCCATTGGGATTATGGGGTACGGAGCGATGCAAGCTCTGGGAAGAAACCCGGAGGCCCGAGGCGCCATCATGACCAACATGATCCTGGCCATCGCCTTCGCCGAAGCAGTGGCTATCTATGCGCTGATCATTGCGATCATCCTGGCCATGGGGATAGGGGCCTAGGACTGGAAGAGGAGCACAATTATGCAACAAGAAGGTCTTCCATGGTTTATCACGTTTATCGTTTCAGCGGTGATCCTGGGTGTTTTTCTTGTCTTGGCAGCTATGATCGCCGTATTGCTCGCCTCCTGAAAAGAACCGGCCTGGCTAGTCCGGAGAGAGGAGTCCGAATTGGGTCTTGGCATTAGTTGGCAGGGCTTGGTGGCGCAGCTGGTTAACTTCGGCATTCTCTTGGCTCTCCTCTACTTCATTGCGTACAAGCCGATACGCAGGATGCTCGACGAGCGCTCCGAGAAGGTCAAGGCAAGCATGGAACAGGCCGACCAAATGAAAGAGATGATGGCCAAGACCGAGGGGCAGGTCAAGCAAGAACTGGACGTCGCCCGGGCGGAAAGACAGAACATACTGGTTCAAGCGGAGCAGGTAGGGCAGCAACTGAAGGAAGAGGCCAGGCAACAAGCAAGGCAGGATGCCGAGGTTATGGTTGCCAAGGCCCGTAGCGAGATCGAGAGAGAGCGCGACGAAGCGATCGCCGAACTTAAGCGTGAGTTCGCCGATCTGGCCATAATGGCGGCGGAGAAGGTGATAAACGAGACATTGGACAAAGAGAAGCATCGCAAGCTCATCGAGGAAGTGCTCGAGCAGGCTTCCGAGAGGAGAAGCTAGCCAATGGCGAGCGCTTCAGCACGAAGGCATGCCCAGGCAGCGTTTCAGATTGCGCTGGAGCGAGACGAGTTGGATGCGTGGCGTCGCGACCTCGACGCAATAGCTGAAGCGATGACGGACACCCTTCTTGCCGCCTTCCTGGAAAGCCCGAAGATCCGCTTCGAGGCAAAAACAAAGGTCCTGGCCCAGCGCCTCGAAGGCCTGGGCCCGCTGGCAATGAACCTGGCGCTTCTGCTGGTGGCAAAGAAAAGAATGGACATCGTTGAGGAACTGGTCTCCGAGTACGGGCGGCTGGTGGACGAACACCGCGGCATTGTCCATGCCAAGGTGGCAACGGCGGTTTCGCTGGACCGCGACGACAGGGAAAACGTGTCCCACAAGCTAGGCGATGCCCTGCGAAAGGAAGTTCTGCTTGTCACACAGGTTGACCCCTCCGTCATCGGGGGGCTGACCATAAGGGTCGGCGACAAGCTTATCGATGGCAGCACCAAGAGCAGATTGGAGGCGTTGAAGAGAAGCCTCGTTGAGGCCACATACCAGAAATGACAGGCCAGTCATTGTGTACGGCTCAGTCTGGCGACTGACCGTTAAGCACCGCCGCCGGACTGACCGGCAGTAGTAGCGGTGCGGGGATTTCGGCGTTCAGGGCGGGAACCCACACAGGCGGTGAGTGTTTCCCAGGGACTCCGGTCGCCGGGAAGCTCGCACACTGGAGGTAGGCTAGCATGGCTCGAGCTCAAGACATAACGTCCATCATCAAACAGCAGATTGAGCAATTCGGTACCACATTGACCATGGTGGATGTGGGTACCGTGGTTGAAGCGGGAGACAGTATTGCCCGCATCCACGGACTTGCTGGCGCCAGGTACAATGAGTTGCTCGAGTTTCCTGAAGGCATCATCGGCATCGCCCTCAACCTGGAGGAGGATAGTGTTGGGGCGGTAATCCTCGGTGACTTCAGCCAGATCAAAGAGGGAGACGAGGTGAGATGCACCGGACGGATCGCCGAAGTCCCCGTGGGCGACGGCCTCATCGGGCGAGTGATCGATCCGCTGGGCGAGCCTCTCGATGGCAAGGGGCCGCTCAGGCATGACAAGACGCGTCCTGTTGAGCGAGTCGCTCCCAACGTGGTGGCTCGCAAGTCGGTGGATGCGCCAGTTCACACCGGCATCAAGGCTATCGACAGCATAATACCCATAGGGCGAGGCCAGCGAGAGCTCATCATCGGAGACCGCTCCACGGGCAAGACAGCCATTGCCATCGACACTATCATCAGCCAGAAAGGCGGCGACCTCATTTGCATTTACGTGGCCATAGGGCAGAAGTCCTCGAAAGTGGCCCAAGCCGTGGCGACGCTGGAGACCTATGGGGCGATGGAGCATACCATCGTAGTCTCCGCCAGCGCCTCCGAGTCTGCTGCATTGCAGTATCTCGCCCCCTATGCCGGCTGCGCCATCGGTGAAGAGATCATGGAGCAGGGCCGCGATGCCCTGGTAATCTATGACGACCTGTCCAAGCATGCTTGGGCATATCGCGAGATCTCATTGCTGCTGCGCCGCCCTCCGGGTCGGGAGGCCTACCCGGGAGACGTCTTCTACCTTCACAGTCGTCTCCTGGAACGTGCTGCCAAGCTCTCTGACGAACACGGCGGTGGGTCACTCACCGCGTTGCCCATAATAGAGACTCAGGCAGCCGACATATCGGCCTACATCCCTACGAACGTCATCTCCATCACCGATGGGCAGATCTACCTGGAGACGGACCTCTTCAACGCTGGCATTCGCCCGGCGCTCAACGTGGGCCTCTCAGTATCCCGAGTGGGTGGCAAGGCTCAGACGCAGGCCATGAAGCAGGTGGCAGGCAAGATGAGGCTTGACCTTGCTCAGTATCGTGAGCTCGCCGCATTCGCTCAGTTCGGCGCCGCTGAGCTGGACCGGTCAACAAGAGCGCAGCTCGACCTCGGTGAACGGATCACGGAGATAATGAAGCAGCTTCAGTACGTTCCCATGTCTCTGGAGAATGAAGTCATCATCCTCTACGCCGTGACAAACGGCTACCTCGACGACGTACCGGTGAACCAGGTGAGAGCTGTGGAGGAGCAGCTCCATCGCTTCATGGCGACGACCCATCCCCAGATCGGGCAGGCGATAGCCAAGGAGAAAGCGATAAGCGACAAGACTGAGGAAGCGTTGCAGAAGGCAATCCCCGAGTTCCTGGAGACCGTGACCAAGTGAGGAGCAGACCTTGCCAACGATAAGAGAGGTCAGGCGCCGCATCAAGAGCATCCAGAACACGGCGAAGATAACCAAGGCGATGGAGATGGTGGCCGCCTCGAAGATGAGGCGGGCCCAGGACCGGGCTATCGCCGCCCGTCCCTACGCCGACAAGATGGTGGAGGTGCTTGCCAGCCTCGCCGCCGAGCGTCACGAAGGCGAGGAAACGCAGCCACTGCTGGTCCAGAGGCCAGTGAACCGGATTGAACTGGTGCACATCACCCCTGACCGGGGCCTTTGCGGCGGCCTGAATGCCAGCGTCAACCGCACCGCCGCGGGATTCATTCTGGAACAGAGTGTCCCTGTCAGCGTCATCTCTTTGGGCCGCAAGGGAAGGGATTTCATGATGCGCACCGGCCAGGACGTTCGTGCCGCCTTCGTCCGGATGAGCGACCAGCCGACGGTTGCCGATGTTCGTCCCACCGTCCGCATCGTCATAGAAGACTACGCCAGCGGGTTCGCCGACGAGGTATACCTCTGCTATACGCGGTTCGTCACCACCATGACGCAGGAGCCAGTGGTGTGGCGGCTGCTGCCAATTGAGCCGACGACCGAGCCCGGACGGAATATTGAGTTTATCTACGAGCCTTCCCCTCAGGAAGTGCTCGGCCAGTTGCTGCCTCGATTCGTGGAAATGGAGCTGTACCATGCTCTCCTTGAGGCAAGGGCCAGTGAGCACTCAGCGAGGATGGTGGCGATGCGTAACGCTACGGTGAATGCCAAGGACCTCATAGAAGAGCTGACCCTGACGCACAACAAGCTGCGACAGCAGATGATTACCGAGGAACTCATGGACATCACGGGGGGAGCAGCCGCGCTGCGGCAGTAGTCCTAACGTCTCTGGAGGAACTTATGGCAAGAGGAAAAGTGGCCCAGGTGATCGGAACGGTAGTGGACATCGAGTTTCCACCAGATGAGCTTCCCGCCATCTACAACGCTATCGAGATTCCCTATGACGGTGGCAAGATGGTCCTGGAGGCCCAGCATCACGTAGGAAACAACTGGGTGCGCTGTCTTTCCCTGACACCTACTGACGGACTTCAGCGGGGCCTGGAGGCAGTCGATACGGGAGCGCCACTGTCCGTTCCGGTAGGTGAAGCTACCCTGGGAAGACTGTTTAACGTCATGGGCGAACCCCTCGACGAACTGGGAGAAGTGAAGGCTGAAGAGCGCTGGCCGATCCACCGCCCCGCTCCTTCGTTCCAGGAGCAGGAGACAACCACTCAGATGCTGGAAACGGGTCTCAAGGTGATTGACCTCATCACCCCGTTTACCAAGGGGGGAAAGGTAGGAGCCTTCGGCGGCGCCGGGGTGGGCAAAACGGTCATCATCATGGAGCTTATTCGCAACATCGCCACGGAACACGGCGGGTACTCCGTCTTCGCCGGTGTGGGAGAGCGCTCTCGAGAGGGCAATGACCTGTGGTACGAGATGAAGGATTCGGGTGTTATTGACAAGACGGTTCTCGTCTTCGGGCAGATGAATGAACCCCCTGGCGTGCGTCAGCGCGTTGGGTTCACCGGCCTTACCATGGCCGAGTACTTCCGCGACATTCTTGGACAGGACGTGCTCCTCTTCATTGACAATATCTACCGCTACATACTGGCCGGCATGGAGGTGTCATCTCTTCTCGGTCGCATGCCGTCAGCCGTGGGCTACCAGCCTACCATGGCTACCGAGATGGGTGAACTGGAGGAGAGAATAACCTCCACCCACCGAGGCTCCATCACCTCGTTTCAGGCCATCTACGTTCCCGCCGATGATTACACCGATCCCGGCGTGACTACTGTCTTCGGCCACCTCGACGCGGTGATCGCTCTGGAACGTCACATCGCTGAGCAGGGGCTCTATCCGGCAGTCGACCCTCTGGCCTCCACATCCCGTATCCTCGACCCTCAGATCGTAGGTGAGGAACACTACGAGGTGGCACGGGGGGTGCAGCGCGTCCTGCAGAGGTACAGGGACCTCCAGGACATCATCGCTATTCTGGGTATTGAGGAACTGGCCGAGGAGGACAAGCTGACTGTAGCCCGCGCGCGCAAGGTGCAGCGCTTCCTCTCCCAGCCTATGTTCGTCGCCGAAGCCTATACTGGCAGGCCAGGGCGATACGTCCCGGTCAATGAGACGGTTCGGGGCTTCAAGGAAATCCTCGAGGGCAAACACGACGACATTCCCGAGGCCGCCTTCTTCATGACAGGTTCCATAGATGAGGCGGTGCAGAGGGCCAAGGAACTTGCAGCTTGAGATGTGACATGATCCGGATGCGTAGGCAGAGCCCGGGGTGTGTCGTGAGTGTCGCCTAGTTCATTACCCCTCTCGTCCCCACAGGGAAAGAGGGCAAGTGGAGAGTCCGCATGGCAAAGCTGGAGTTTGACATCGTGACGGCGGAACGGATAGTGTACTCGGCCTATGTGGATGTGGTTGTTGCACCGGGCGTCGAGGGACAGATCGCCATACTGCCCAATCACGCTCCTCTCATGACGACGCTCCAGCCTGGTGAGCTCCTGGTGAGGGATGAGGGGGAAGAGACAGCGATGTTCGTCAGAAGCGGCTTCCTCGAAGTATGCGAGAACCGTGTGACCGTCCTCGCCGACGTCGCCGAACAAGCGGAAGAGATCGACATTGAACGCGCTGAGGAAGCCAAGCGCCGCGCCGAAGAACTGCTTCAGCAGCGCGGTCCTGAAGTGGACCTGGCCAGAGCCGAAGCAGCGCTGCAACGCGCTCTCGTCCGCATCAGCGTCGCTCAGAAGAGAAAGAGGAGAAGGGCCCGCCCGCCGCGGATGGACGTAACCTAGCTACAAGGGCAGGCATCGTACTCCGTCTGGGCTCCCCGATGCAGTTGAACGCTGACGCCTGCCGCCCCGGCGAACCCGTACAAGTCACCAGCCAACGAACCCACCAACACACGCACAAGGCCGTTCGTGGTATGAGTAACTCACCACAAACGGCCCGTTGAAAAGCCCAAGACCAAGGGATGGAGACCTATTCGGGCAGCAGCCCCTTGATCACCTCGATAACGATTCGCCCTTCCTCCACATCCACCGATCTGACTATGTCATCTATCGCGGGCACAAGTACTTCTGTGCCTTCGCCCGACACCAGGTAGACGTCGTTGCTGCCAGTGGGGATAATACGGGAGACGCGCCCGACGAACTGCCCTTCGGTGGTCCACACCTCCAACCCTACAATCTGAAACTGGTAGTACTCGCCTTCCGGGAGGGAGCGAAGTCGCTCCCTTGGCACCTCCATGTACTGTCCGCGAACCTCCTGGGCCGCCCCTATGCTGTCGATGGTGCCAAGCTTAACGATTGCCAGGCCCTTGTGCCACCGGCATTTCTCAATAGTCAAAGGGCTCCCACTGATGTAGACCTCTTCTTCAGGACAGAATCGGTCGGGGAAATCTGTCATCACCTCCACTTTCACTTCACCCCCAACCCCCCAAGGGCCAACTACCCTTCCAACCACAACCCTATCGGAATCCATGGCAGTCGCTAGACTATGTCAAGGTCTACTCGAATGCCTTCCTTCGCCGCCAGCACTCTGAGCAAAGTGCGCATCGCCTGAGCCACCCTTCCCTGCTTGCCGATCACTCTGCCCATATCTTCCTCATCGACTTGAAGCTTGAGGTATACTCGCTGGTCGCTTCGCTCCTCGGTAACCAGCACCTTCTCCGGTTTGTTGACTATGGCCCTTGCGATGAATTCGACAAGCTCTTTCATGTCTTCTCCTCGGGTGTAGATTTTGACTACTTCTCTTGAAGAATGCTAGGTAGGAGACTCTGTCTTGAGCCTTTCCAGGACCCCAAGCTTATCCAGCATACGTGCCACGGCTTCCGTAGGTTGTGCCCCTTGGCGAAGCCATTTGAGTGCCTTCTCTTCGTCAATGGTAACCGCCGGTGGGTCAACCAGCGGGTCGTAGTGCCCGATGATCTCTATGAACGCCCCGTCACGAGGGGCTCGAGAATCGGCTACCACCACCCGATAGCTGGGCTTCTTTTTCCTGCCAACACGAGACAGTCGGATCTTTACCATCTGCACTCCCTATTCGATGCTGCTCAACGGTGTTATTATCCGCGATAGGGTTCGACGTGTCAATGGCTCAGCTTGCGAAGCGGGTGCGCGAGCGGATATAATCTGCCAATGTGAGAGTACGAGACCTTCATAGCTGGAAGGTATCCATCGCTGAAGCTAGGGAGATTCAGCGTTCCCTCGCCCCTCAAGTTATGACAAGTAGTCAAGTCGATGTCCCTCGTCTCGTCGCCGGTATGGACATCTCTTCTGTGGACGAAAGAGGGATGGCAAAAGGAGCGGTGGTGGTTCTCCGTTTTCCCGAGCTGACCGTTGTGGAGAGCACCGTGGCGGAAGAGAGGGTGGAGTTCCCCTATGTGCCGGGGTTCCTGTCCTTCCGAGAGGCCCCTCTTCTCCTGGCAGCCTGGGAAAGGCTCAGCCTGACCCCCGACCTCGTTGTGGTCGATGCCCAGGGTATAGCTCATCCGAGGAGACTGGGGCTTGCCTCGCACCTCGGGCTCTTCCTCGACGTGCCCACCATAGGCTGTGCCAAGTCCGTACTGTGTGGGCGACATGGTGCTCTGAGAGAAGACCCGGGCGCCAGCGCCTTTCTGTTGGACAATGATGAGGTTATCGGGGCAGCGCTGAGAACGAAGCGAGACACGAAGCCGGTTTATGTTTCCATCGGGCACAAGGTGGATCTCAAAGCAGCGCTGCACTGGGTGATGGCGTGCTGCCACGGCTATCGCCTCCCTGAGCCCACCCGCCTCGCCCACCTGGCCGCCGCTGGCAGGCTGGCGGCACCCGTTGGCGAGGAGCGGGGAACGCTGCCGCCGTAGAACTCTGGGAGAGGGAGAATGCAGGAAGAGAAGACACGGCTGGAAGAACTGAGAGAGCGCATCTCCAATGTAATGGTGCGTCTTTGACATCCCGGCCAAAGAACGCCGCATCAGCGAGATAGAGAAGGAGTCATCCCAGCCCGACTTCTGGAGCGGCCAGGAGAGGGCACAGCAGGCTATGCGGCAAATGGCGGAGTTCAAGGGGGAGGTGGAGCGGTGGCGCAGCCTGGAGAAGAGAGTTGCCGAGCTGCTCGAGTTCGCCGAACTAGCCTTGGAAGAAGAGGAACCCTCTCTTGAAGCGGAAATCGACTCTGAGATACACAAGGCCTACTCCGAGCTTGAGGAGCTGGAGTTCAGCCTCGTGCTCAACGGCGAGTACGATGGGAGAAGCGCATTCCTCGCCGTCCACGCCGGCGCGGGAGGCACGGAAGCCCAGGACTGGGCTGAGATGCTCCTCAGAATGTATCTCAGGTGGGCCGAGCGTCACGACTATCGCGCCGAGGTGGTCGAGGTCTCCCCAGGCGAAGAAGCCGGAGTGAAGAGCGTCCTCATCGAGGTCGACGGTCCCTACGCATACGGTTACTTGAAGTCCGAGCGAGGGGTGCACCGCCTGGTACGGCTGTCCCCATTCGACGCCTCGCACTTGCGCCACACTTCCTTCGCCCTGGTTGAGGTCTTGCCCGAGGCGACGCGGGACGTCGATGTCACCATAGCCCCGGATGACCTCAAGATCGACTTCTTCAGAGCCAGCGGCGCCGGCGGGCAGAACGTCCAGAAAACGAGCACGGCGGTCCGGATTACCCACATCCCCACCGGGCTGGTAGTGACCTGCCAGAACGAGCGCTCTCAGTACCAGAACAAAGAAACGGCGCTGAAGGTCCTTCAATCCCGCCTTCTGGAGCTTGAGCTTGCCAAGAGAGCGGAAGAGCAGGCCAGGCTGAAGGGTGAACACGTCGCTGCAGGGTGGGGCAGTCAAATCAGGAGCTATGTTCTCCATCCGTACAAAATGGTGAAGGACCATCGCACCGACTATGAGACAAGCGACCCTAACGCCGTGCTCGATGGAGACCTGGACGACTTCATCAAGGCGTACTTGAAATCCACTATCGGTGAAACGGGATGATGCGCTTCTGTCTTCTGGTCATCCTCGCAGTTGTCCTCATTGCTGCGTTCCCCCTCACTGGCTCAGCCGATGTCGACATCACCGTCATATCCAGTGAAGCCCAGTCGCAGTTTCCTGGATCCATTGTCTTCCGCCTGGAGGCAGAGGCCCCCGCCAACATAGTCGACATCGACCTTCACTACAGGGTGGTCAAATCGACTCTGGTTCCGGCAACCTGCAGGGTTGACGCCGATTTCACTTCGGGCCAGACAGTAAGCGCGAGTTGGACCTGGAACATGCTGGAGACCGGCGGCCTTCCGCCGGGGACTGCAGTGGAATACTGGTGGGTGATGGAGGACGCCAATGGCCAGCAGACTCAGACCTCACCAGCCAGCGTGGTGTTCGACGACCTGCGGTTCGCGTGGAGCACTCTGAGCGATGGCAACGTCAACATCCTGTGGTATGAAGGGAGCGTCTCCTTTGCCCAGGAGCTCATGGACACCGCTCATGAGGCGCTCGGACGCCTGGCCGACGACATCGGAGTTTCCCTTGAGCAGCCGGTGAAGCTCTACATCTACGCCAGTGCGTCGGACCTGCGCGGTGCCCTGGTGTATCCTCAGGAATGGACAGGAGGGGTTGCCTTCACTGGCTATAGCGTCATCGCCATCGGCATCTCGCCGGGTGACATGGGATGGGGCAAAAGGGCCACAGCGCACGAACTGGGCCACATCGTTATTCACCAGGCCGTCTTCGGGCCATTTGGCGATCTCCCAACGTGGCTGGACGAGGGGTTGGCCATGGATGCCGAGGGAGACTTGCGGTCAGACCTCGCAGACAGTCTTGACCGGGCAATCGCCAACGATGCACTCTTTTCAGTGCGCAGCATCTGCAGCAGCTTTCCCACCGACGCAGAAGAGGCAGCGCTGTGCTACGCCGAAAGCTACGGCCTGGTACAGTACTTGCTCGACCAGTACGGCAGGGATAAGCTGCTGGAATTGCTTGGAGTATTCAAGACTGGCAGCACCTATGACAATGCTCTGCTCGAGGTCTATGGGTTTGACCTGGATGGGTTGAATGCCCTCTGGCGGGAAAGCCTTGGCTTGGGGCCCCAGCCACCACCAGCCCCCAATAACGGCAATGCGGCTTTGACTGCGCCCTACATCGCTCTCATCAGTGTACTGGCGATTCTGGGCATGCTGCTTCTCTTTCTTGCATTCCTTCGCCTGGTGCGACGCTCCATGTAGCCCCGGCCCTTCATCAGGGCCCGTCCTGAGGCTCCGAGTCGCTATTCCTGTCCGCTCGCCATACGTAGAACAGTCGATACAGCGCCGTCAGGTTGGTTGATACCGCCAGTATCCACAGAATGACGAGGAGGGCTGGCTCAATCGGGCTCAGCAGCAGTCCCAGGGATAGAGTGAGAACCCTCAGCGTCCTCCTCATGATGCCCACCTCAGCATCCAGCCCCAACCCCTCTGCCCTGGCCCTCACGTAGCTGACCAAGAGCGAGCCCACGATAGTGGCGAAGATGAGGGTCATCTGCGTCGTAGCCCCTTGCTGCGCGTAGAACCACAGGAGCCCGAAAAGCAGCACCGCCTCCGAATAGCGGTCGAGGCTGGAGTCCAGCAGGGCGCCAAACTTCGTCTCCTTCCCCATAGCCCTGGCCACAGCCCCATCGATGAAATCGGCGGAGCTGACAACGAGCACCAGAATGCCGCCCAGAACGAAGTGCCCTTCGGACAAGACCCCGGCTACACCAATAATCAGCAAGAACCCTGCTATGGTAATGACATTGGGCGGGATCCGCGTCTTCGCCACCACCCGGCCAATAGGGTCAGCAAGTCGGTGTGCCTTCTCACTGATTACAGAAGGGTGTACGAAATCTCTCCACTTAATAGTCAGCCTCCTTTGTATCCCGACTCCCTTCACCGCCTTCCGTCTTCTGGGCAATGTGACTTGCCAACACAGTCCCGTAGTAGTCCATTACCCGTCGGGCAACCTTCTGCCAACTGTATTCCTCCGCAGTCTGTAGCCCTCTAGCGCCCATTTCGCTACGCAGGGACTCGTCATCGAGGACGGTAATGAGGGCATCAGCGAGAGCCCGCTCATCCTGCGGGGGCACCAGCAGGCCCTCGACGCCATAATTCATCACGCTCGCATAGCCTATGTTGGCCGAGGCAACGATTGGCTTCGAGGCAGACATAGCCTCCAGTAGGACAATGCCGAAGCTCTCTTCGCCTGTCGCGGGAGCACAAAAGACGTCCGCCGTCCTGTAGTACCGGGGTAGCTCTTCATAGGATACATAACCAACGAAGACCACGTCCTCCAGCTCCAGTTTGTCCACGAGCCTTTCGTATTCCCCCCGTTCCCCAGGGCCCACGACAACGAGCCGCGCGTTCGGCACCGCCTGCTTCACCTCCCGATAGGCACCGAGCAGATACTTGAGCCCCTTCCGCTTCTCCAGCCGGCCCACAAACAAGAGGTTCAGCCTTCCGTCGCAGAACCTCTCTATGAGTGGCACCTCCGCCGAGAAATGCTCCACATCAATGCCATTGGGGATTATCTCGTACTCGCCGGGGAAGTGTCTGCCGATGAACTCCATGGCAGGCTTTGAAACGGCGATTTTGCCATCCAGCTTCTTGAACCACTTCGTGGCAATCGGCTTCGCCACCTGGTATCCCCGTGGTACACGGTGACAGGCATGAAACGTGCCCACGTTGACGCAGTGCGACACGATGAGTGCCGTGAAGGGCAAGGTGGAACCCAGGGGTTCATGAAGGTGGAGTATATCAAACTCCTCCCTGTCCAGTATGGCCCTCACCGGGGAGAACAGAGCCGGCGAAAGCGTGACCCTCGCTATGGAGCCGGCGGAAGGAACAGGGAATGGCCGGCCCAACGGAATCAGGTCCTGGTGCGTCAAGGAGGCGTCGGGGGCAGAGCAGGGCCCGATGATCTTGACATAGTGTCCCATCTTGACGAATTGGCCATGAAGATGCGAGATATGGTTGACCACCCCGCCCGGCGAAGCGAAATCATATGGGGAAACGAGGGCGATCCTCATAGAAGTTCTCCCTGAGGTTTGCCAGCATGCCGTGTAAGGAAAGGCCCCTGCTCTTGCGCTGCTGCCTCACTATCTGCCTGAATCCTATGTCACTGTACCTGACACGAAGGCCGTTCCGTGCCTGGGTGCTCCGCTCCAGGAGGCTCCTTCTCAGTTCCTCGGCACTCCTGCCGGGGAAGACAGTGACAGCGCTACCGACCGCTTCCAAGAAGTGGGCATCACTGCCCCCGGTCTCTGCCAGCCCATGGCGGTCCTTGAACTTGCGCGCTCTTCCATTGGAGATGCGCCCGGCAATAGTGGCGTTTATCGTCTCAATCCCGTCTAGATAGATATCGGGCCCGGCGCTGGCCATGATCCTTTCCAGGCTCTTCTTGCTGGCGCTCTGGGTCAGCCAGCTCATCGGATGAGGTACAATGCAAAGGCCACCCTGCTTATGTATCGCTTCGATAGTGTCCTCCAAAGATTGAAGGCGTGGGACGGTGCTCTCCACGTAGAGGCCAAGGAGATGCCCATCGAGGGTGGTCACCTCGGTACCAATCACCACCTCGAAACGGCAACCACGCTGCGCCGCCAGCTCTCTCGCCCGGTAGCTTCCCCTGATCTCGTCGTGATCGGTGATGGCAATCACATCGAGATTGGCCTTCTCCTCCACGAAGCTGACAATCTGGGAGATATCAGCCATTCCATCGCCCACACTACTGTGGATATGGACATCCGCCAAACCGTATCCCGTCTTCGGCGATGGATGACTTTGGTCAGTCGTTTCCGACAATGAACTCCTCCACCATCCTGCGGGCGTCATCGTCCTTGTATTGGATAGGAGGAGATTTCATGAAGTAGGCCGATGGCCCGACAAGCGCACCGCTGATGCCGCGATCCATGGCCAGCTTGCAGCACCTGATGGCGTCCACCACCACCCCGGCAGAATTGGGGCTGTCCCACACTTCCAGCTTGGCTTCAATATTGAGAGGAACATCACCAAATGTCCGCCCCTCCATGCGCACGTAGCACCACTTTCGGTCGCCAAGCCACGGGACGTAGTCGCTGGGGCCAACGTGGATGTTCTCCGGCTCAATCTTGTAGTCGAGCTGAGAGGTTACCGCCTGGGTTTTTGATATCTTCTTCGACTCCAGCCGTTCACGCTCAAGCATATTGAGGAAATCGGTATTGCCTCCGAAGTTGAGCTGGTAGGTCCTTTCCAACTTCACGCCGCGTTCTCGAAACAGCGTCGTCAGCACACGGTGCACGATAGTAGCCCCAACTTGGCTCTTTATGTCGTCGCCTATAATAGGCAGTCCCTTCTCCTTGAACCTGCTTTGCCAGTACTTCTCCCGCGCAATGAAAACGGGGATGCAGTTGACGAAGGCGCAACCTGCGGTGAGCACCTGCTCAATATACCACTTCGTCGCTTCCTCACTCCCCACCGGCAGGTAATTCACCACCAGGTCAGTCTTTGTCTCTCTAAGGATGCTGACAATATCCTCGGTCGGCCCCGGGGCTTTGGTGATCACCTCAGACAGGTACTTGCCCAGCCCATCATGAGTCATGCCTCGTGACACTCTCACCCCAGTAGGGGGAACCTGGCAGAAGTTGAAGGTGTTGTTTGGTGGTGAATAGATCGCCTCAGCAAGGTCCTTGCCCACCTTCCTGCGGTCAATGTCAAACGCAGCTACGAAGGTGATGTCTCCGATATGGTAGCCGCCCAAGTTGATATGCATCAACCCCGGGACAGACTCATTGTCCCCCACTTCACGATAGTAGTGGACACCCTGGACCAGCGATGATGCGCAGTTGCCTACGCCAAGAATAGCTACATTTATGTTGCCCAAATCCGTCTCCTGTTCTACAATGGACTCACTCTGCTAGTGAGGTGAATCTTGGTCTATGACTTTCACACACATTCCAGCCTGAGCGATGGTTCTCTTTCACCAATAGAATTAATAAGACGAGCACACACGAGAGGCTACAAGGCCATCGCAATCACCGACCACGCTGGAATGGGCTATCTGGACCGAATCATCAAGGAGGTCGCCCAAGATTGCGCCCTGGCGCGGCAGCACTGGGACATCCTCGCCATCCCGGGGGTGGAACTGACCCACATCCCTCCAGCCGCAATCTGCGAAACGGCCAAGCGTGCCAAAGAGCTTGGAGCATGGGTAGTTGTCGTTCATGGTGAGTCCATAGTTGAGCCCGTAGAAGAAGGCACCAATGCCGCAGCCCTTCAATGCCCCCATGTTGATATCCTGGCGCACCCTGGCCTGCTCACTCTTGAGGAAGCCCAACTGGCCGCCGCCAACGGCGTCTTCCTCGAAATCAGCGCCAGGAAGGGACATTCCCTGACGAACGGCCACGTCTGCCAACTTGCCATACGTGCTGGTGCCAAGCTACTGCTGAATTCGGATGCCCACGACCCTTCTGACCTCCTCAACCCCAAGATAGCCCATCAAATCACACAAGGAGCCGGTCTCACTGAGGAGCAAAGCGCTGAGGTTCTCACTACCAACGCTCGTGCCCTGCTGGGAACACTCCCGGTGCCTCAGAGCTAGAACTCAGGGTGCAGCCATGTCTCGCTCAAAGGCTGGAACCGCTAGCTCTTGCCGATCCGGAACACCTTGGTTCCACACGTTGGGCACACCCCTCTGGTTGCCGGCCTGCCGTTCTTCAGGGTCACCTTCTCAGGATTCTTGATCTGCTTTTTCGCCCTGCACTTGAAGCAGTAAGCTTCTGGCATCCGTATCACCTCCTCTCAGGCGACATGAATATAATCGCTGTGAGCCTTAAATGTCAAGTCCCGACGAGGCTAGCCACGAGCGGTACTCCCCCATGGGGCGCTCCGCAGCCCGCTTGACCGCTCCCCTTACCGAACCACGGCAGCTCCGCGGTCGCTAGCGATGACCGCCTTCCAGATCAGGAGGACAGCCACAGCACATCGCCGCACAGCCCCGGGCTTCGCGGACGGCTGGAGAAAGCGGCGAATTTTCGCTTCTCCTCGCCGAGTACGGCGTCATCCCCATGGCCGGGGTAGACCAGCGTGTCATCGGGAAGGACAAAAAGCTTCTCGGTTATTGAGGCGACAATCTGCTCAAAGGCGGCAGGATCGCGCGTCTTGCCCGGACCGCCGGGGAATAGCGTGTCGCCAGAGAATAAGTGTCTCCCCGTGAGCAGGCACAGGCTGCCCGGCGTATGGCCCGGCGTGTGAAGCACTTTCAGCGTCACCGACCCGAACGATACCTCGTCGCCATCCTCCAGGGTGCGGTCGGGCGGTGAGGGAAGGGCACCCGCTTCCGACGAGTGGACGACCACCGCAGCCTTCAGACTGTCTCTCACCTGTTGAAAAGCACCCAGGTGATCGAGATGGGTATGGGTGATGACTATGTGCCTCACACTGACGTCGCCGGTCTCGGCCAGGATTCTGGGAGCCTCGCCGGGGGTGTCAATAACAACACCCTCACCGCTCCGGGGACAGACTACGATATAGCAGTTGGTGCCAAAGGGTTGGGTCTCCAGCTTCTTGATGCGGATCTCTCCATCGTAATGCCAGGTCATCTCGCCTCCTCGGTTGCCACAAGGTTCTTGTTTCTGATTGGCCGTTCGACCGGAGGCATCACTGGGGTGTTTCACCCCCAGGCCCTCACGGTGCGCTGGCCTGAGCTGCCCTTGCCACGCCCTTCTGTCCGACTATACGGGATAACGGGCATAGTGTCAAAGACACGATTGGCACACCTTCAAAAGGGGTGCTATACTTGGCAGAGATGGACTATTCGATTGAGGCTGGAGACTTCTCTGGCCTGGAGCCGGGTTGGGAAGAGCTCCTGGCGGCGTCCACCAGTTTCCACGTCTTCTTCACGCCTCAGTGGCAGGGCGCCTGGTGGCAGGTCTTCGGCGATGACAGCGAGTTGATGCTGCTTGCGGGCAGCGAGGACGGCAAGATTACAGGCATCATTCCCCTCAGGCGTCGAGGGGAGACCATATCCTTCATCGGCAGCAGCGACGTCTGTGACTACATGGATTTCGTGATTCACCCGGGCCGAGAGCCGGCCATCCTTTCAAAGGTTCTGGACTACCTTGATCCCCTGGACTGGAAGTATATCGATCTGCAGTCCCTGCTTCCCGATTCCATCGCCCTGAGGCACTTCGCCCCCCTGGCCAGGCAACGCGGCCACATGGTGGAGACAACACAAGAAGACGTTAGCCCCCGGTTTTCCCTTCCCTCGAGCTGGGAGGAATACCTTTCCCGGCTGTCGCGGAAGGAACGTCACGAGCTTCGGCGCAAGATGCGGCGGCTCGCCCAGGTGGAGTCGAAGTACTGCGCAGTCACGGATGAGCAACACCTTACGCGGGACCTGAATGATTTCCTCCAGTTGTTCGGCCAGGCCCGGGACGACAAGCGGGAGTTCATGACAGAGGAGATGAACGACTTCTTCAACGCCATGGCACACTCGGTTGCAGCGAAAGGCTACCTGAGACTAACCTTCCTCGAGGTGGAGGGAAAGCGAGTTGCCTCGGCCATGTGTTTCGACTGCTGGGACCACTACCATCTCTACAACAGCGGATATGACCCGGGCTACTCACACCTCAGCGTGGGTCTCTTGTGCAAGGCTTTCTGCATAAGGGACGGCATCCTCGAGGGAAAGAGCCATTTCGATTTCCTCCGCGGTGCCGAGCCGTACAAGTACCACCTCGGCGGCGAGGACGTGCCGGTATATCGCTGCGTGATTTCGAGAGGATGAGAAGATGCGCGTTGCCCAGATCAGCGTTCATGGCTGTCCCATAAGATCGCTCGGGGGCAAAGACAGCGGCGGCATGAACGTCTATGTGCGGGAACTCAGCCGCGGGCTGGGGAAGCTCGGGGTGAGCGTCGACGTGTTCACACGGTGGCACGACCCCAACGACCCCGAGGTGATGCCCATAGGAGAGAAGGTGCGCCTCATCCACGTAGCCGCCGGTGAGCCCGAGGATACCCCGAAGACCGACATATACAGCTGTCTTCCCGAGTTTCTACACAACCTTCGCGCCTTCCTCCAAAGGGATGGCGCAGGATACGACCTCGTGCACAGTCACTACTGGCTCTCGGCCGCGGCTGCCGACCAACTCAAGGCAAGGGCAAAGGTACCACACGTTGCTACCTTCCACACGCTCGGTGAGGTGAAGAATCGAGCCCGACCCGCCGAGATGGAGCCGGCGCTGCGCCTGGAAGTCGAGAGACGTGTCGTCCCGGCAGCCGACGCCATAGTGGCGTTCACCGCCGAGGAGAAGAACAACCTCATCACAATCTATGGGGCACATCCAGACAAGGTCAGCATCGTCCCCTGCGGCGCTGACCTCGGCCTGTTTCATCCCATCGACAGGGGAAGGGCACGCACTGAACTGGGGATCGATGGCCACACCAAGGTCCTGCTTTTCGTTGGCAGGCTCGAGCCATTCAAGGGAACCGATATCCTTCTTCGTGCCACGGCGTGCCTGGCAGACACCGGAGACGTGCGCCTGCTGGTCCTTGGTGGAGACGCTGACAGCGCCGATGAGGTGACACGCTTACGTCGCCTGTCCGCTCAACTGGGAATTGAGGAGACGGTCGCCTTCTGCGGCATAGTCGAACACAGCCGAATGCCCGTGTTCTATAGCGCTGCCGATATCTGCGTCGTTCCTTCTTTTCACGAGAGTTTTGGCCTAGTCGCGGTTGAGGCCTTGGCCTGCGGCACGCCGGTCGTGGCTTCACGCGTCGGTGGGCTGGCCACCATTGTCAGCGACGGAGAAACGGGATACCTGGTGAACCAGCACACCCCCGAGGCCTTTGCGCAGCGCCTGGACCTCCTCTTGAGCAACGACGGGCTGTTGCGGCAGATGGGGAAAGCGGCACCGTCCTCCGTGGGGCAATACTCCTGGTCCAGGGTGGCTCGTCAGATCCTCGACGTTTACAGAGGGCTAGTCAGGAACTAGCCGCCTTTCATACCACAGGATCACGCCTTCTCTCTTGAAGCCCAAGGACTCGTAGAGCAGCTGGGCCGTGGTGTTGCCGCTATCCACCAGCAGTTCCACGCGTTCGATCCCCCGCCTCGTGAGATAGTCCAACGCCGCCACCAGCACTGCTCTGCCCAGTCCCCGACCGCGGTATGCCGGGTCCACACCTATCATGCGAACGTGGGCCTCCCCATCTTGTACAGGATCAGCCGCTGTCCAGCAATAGGCCACCTTTCTCTCACCACCGCACAGGAAGACAATGCCCTCCGCATGGCACACGCTGGTATTCACCAGGTAGCGAATCTCCTCTGCGGTATTGGGACAGAAGCCCCAACTGCCAGCGAAAGCGGCGTTTTGAAGACCACAGAGAGCTTCCTCATCACCGGGGACGAAGTGGCGAAGCTCAAAGCCGCCGAGAGTGGGAACCGCCGCTCCCGCGTAATTGGTGAGGCTCATTTGCCAGTGACGGCGCACGAGAATGAATGCTCGTTTCTCTGCGAACCTCCGCGACACGGTCATCTTCTCGGGAATGGGCGTCTGTATCACCTCTGCGCCCACCTCTTGACCGCGTTCGACGGCGGCCTCGAGAAGGGCGCTCCCCAGACCCTGACAGCGACATGCCGGGTGAACCGCACCGTCAAGTATTGCCCGGCCGATCCCCAGCTCGGCGCGCACCTCCGCGTAGCCCACCAGAAGGCCCTGTTCCTCGGCAAGGAAGATGTCCTCTTTTGGATATCGACCCGGCTCCCCCAGGCGCTCCCTCGTGTGCTCAACCGAGGAAGCCTTGCCCAGGTCCTCCAGCGCATCGATCTCGTTGATGAGCCGAACGTATGCAGCCAGATCACCGGGGTCGAAATTGCGGATTATAGCCAACTCGCATCCTTCACAGGCTGGGCACGGTTCCGAATCATTGTAGCCCAAGGATACCTGTGATACAATCACAGGAAACGTCTGACATAAGCATGTCCTCAGCGGAGAAGTCCAAGATATACGCAATGGTAGTTACCCCTCACCCCGACGACGCCGAGTTCGGCGCTGCAGGGACGGTGGCATCTTGGGTCAAGCAGGGTCGAGAGGTGGTGTATGTCGTGTGCACCAATGGCGACAAGGGAAGCTCCGACCCGGATATGACCTCTGAGAGACTGGCTGAGATCCGCCAGCGGGAGCAGCAGGAGGCCGCCAGGGTCCTGGGGGTCGGGGAGGTAGTGTTCCTCGGCTATCCCGACGGAGGGTTGGAGGACACACCGGACTTTCGCGGGACGTTGGTGAGGTTGATAAGGGAGTATCGCCCCGAGGTGGTGATAACCGCCGACCCTTACCGCAAGTACCTGTGGCATCGCGACCACCGTATCACCGGCAGGGTTACCCTCGATGCCGTCTTCCCTTACGCCAGGGACCACCTTTCCTATCCGGAGCACAAAACGGAGGGCCTCGAGCCGCACTCAGTGAAGGAAGTCCTGTTCTGGGGGGCAGAGGAGCCAGATACCTTCTTGGACGTCAGCGACACGTTTGATGTCAAGATGGCCGCCCTTGGCTGTCATGCCAGCCAGGTAGGCCAGTACTGGGACATCGTAGAAGCGCGAATGAAGGACCGGGCGGGGAAGATGGGTGAAACCCAGGGCCTGCCTCTGGCCGAAGCTTTCCGTCGCGTCGAGATGCCCCAGTGGCAAACGAGGTGAGCCTTGCAGGTCGTTTTCCTGTGCGGCGGCGCTGGGAAGAGGATGTTCCCCCTCACCGAAGACAAGTTCCTGGTCAAGTTCGTGGGGAGACCACTGCTCGAGCACCAGATTGAGCAAGCCCTGGCGGTTGGGCTGGGCAACATCATCCTTGTGGGCAATCGCCACAACATCCAGAGAGTTCAGGATGTCGCTCGAAGGTTCCCTCAAGCCCCCATGGCGGTGGTCAACCAGGGACACCCGTCGGGGATGGCCGATGCTCTGAGGAGTGCCGAGGAATCGATAGACGATGAGTTCATTGTGGTCGGCCCCAGTGACGTCTTCGCGGAGTCGGGCTACCGCAACGTCCTCGCCGAGAGCAGTGGGGGCTCGGCCTCCGCTTACCTGCTTGGAGCCAGGGTCGATAGGTACTTCCCCGGCGGCTACCTCGTTGTAGATGAGATCAATAAGGTCCGCCGCATCGTGGAGAAGCCGGGAGAGGGGGCGGAACCGAGCAACGTGGTGAACATCGTTGTCCACCTTCATAGTGACGCCAGGGCGCTTTTTCAGCACATGGCGAAGGTGGCTGATACCGGCTCCGATGCCTACGAGCAGGCCCTGCAGAGCATGATCGACGACGGCCATGACATCAAGCTGGTGGAATACGGCGACAACTGGCACCCCATCAAGTATCCGTGGCATCTTCTCGACGCCATGGAGTACTTCCTGGACCGCACGCCACAGAGGATCGCCCCATCCGCCACTATCTCAGACAAGGCTACAATCGAGGGCAAGGCAATCCTGGACGACAACGTCAGGGTACTGGAGAATGCCGTGGTCAGGGGCCCCTGCTACGTGGGCAGGAACACCGTCGTGGGAAACAACGCGCTGATCCGCGACGGGTCTCACATCGGGGCTGACTGTGTGATAGGATACTCTACTGAAATCAAGCATTCCTATGTTGGAGACGGTTGTTGGCTTCATCACAACTACATCGGAGACTCTGTCATAGGTGACGGTTGCTCCTTCGGCGCGGGAACCGTGACAGCCAACCTCCGTTTCGACGAGGGTGACATATCGGTGCACGACAATGGCGGCACCGTGGACACGGGACTGGCCAAGCTGGGGGCGATAGTCGGTGCGGGATCGAAGACCGGCGTCAATGTCAGCATCATGCCCGGAGTCAGGATTGGCCCATATTCCGTCGTGGGGCCACACGTGCTGCTGAGCCGCGACCTGGAGCCGAACACGATGCTGCTGCTTGATGGCGACAACAGACTGGCGAAGAAGAGACTGAACCACGGCGAAGGCGTAAGGAGAGACGCGTAGTAGCGATGTGTGGGATAGTGGGATTCGTCGGCAACGAACCAGCGGCCCCCATCACCCTCAAGGCGATCTCGAGGCTGGAGTACCGGGGCTACGACTCCGCGGGCATGGTCAGTGTCGCCAACGGGAAGATCCACTACCAGAAGGACGTGGGCCGCATAGTGGATGTGCAACGCAAACACCGTCTGGACCGCTTGCCCGGAGCTGTGGCCCTGGCGCACGTTCGCTGGGCAACCCACGGCAGACCTACACGGGAGAACGCCCACCCGCATTTCGACTGCAACAAGCAGGTCGCCGTTGTGCACAACGGAATCATCGAAAACTATCAGGAACTCCACGCCGAACTGATGGGCAAACACCGATTCGTCTCTGAGGCTGACACCGAGGTCGTGTGTCATCTGATCGAGGACTACGTCGAGCGGGGCGAGACACTTGAGGGAGCGCTTGCCGCCGCCACCCGCCACCTCCAGGGGGCCTATGCCATTGCCGCCGTCTCTTGCCTGGAGCCAGACAAAATCGTAGCGACGGCCAGGGATGTCCCCCTGGTAGTTGGACTGAACGGAGACTGCTACTTCGTAGCCAGCGACGTTCTTTCCATTTCGGACGTGGCCACCGAGGTGGTCTTCCTGGAGGAAAGCGAAGTGGCTTCCCTCACCAAGGCGGGAGTGGCGTTCTTCGACCGCCACGGAGAGAAGATCGCCAAGGAAGCACAACCAGTGGACCGGAGGTGGGAGGACCGAGAAGCAGAAGGCCACGACTGCTTCATGAGCAAGGAGATCCAGGAGGAGCCCAAAGCGGTGGTCAGGGCGACCATGCAGGATATAGACCACGTCATGGAGCTGGCCGCTGAGCTGTCAAAGGCGAAACGTGTTTTGCTCACCGCCTGCGGCAGCTCATATCACGCCGCGCTCCTCGGCAAGTACCTCCTCTCCAGAATCGGGGGCAAGTTGTGCGATGTCGTCACCGCATCCGAGCTCCAGTACTCCACCGAGTGTATCCCCGCAGATGCCCTGGTCATCGCCGTCTCCCAGAGCGGTGAGACAGCGGACGTCATTGACGCAGTGAAGAGGGCTAAGGCCAAGGGAGCCCGCGTCCTCTCCCTAGTGAACGTCGTTGGGTCCGTGCTCACCCGCATCAGCGACGAAGTCATTTACCTGAACTGCGGGCCGGAGGTGTGCGTGGCGGCGACGAAATCCTTTGTTGCCCAGGTGACGCTGTTCTACCTCCTGGCCTATGCCCTGGCCGGTAGGCTCGAGGAAGGACTCCGCGCACTGCACCAAGTGGCCAGACAGATTCAAGAGAACCTTGAGAAAAACGACGCCAGGCTCAGAGAGTTGGCGCAACGCACAATGGGCAATGGCAACTTCTTCTACATAGCGCGGGGACCCAGCCTTGCCGTGGCTGCTGAGGGCGCCCTGAAGCTGAAAGAGATCTCCTATGTCCACGCCGAATGCGTGCCCGCGGGAGAACTGAAGCACGGCACCCTGGCCCTTATCGAAGAGGGCACACCGGTCGTCGCCGTATGCCCCAGGGATGACACCTTCTCTCACACGATGAGCAATGTCTTGGAGACAAAGGCCAGAGGCGGCTTCGTGATTGGCGTCTCCGACGAGGACAACGAAGCCTTCGACGTGTGGATCGAGATCCCACGAGTGAGTAGTGACTTCTACCCGCTGGCAGCCGTTCTGCCGCTCCACCTGCTGGCCCACCACGTGGCGGTGGCACGCGGCAAGAACCCCGATAGACCGCGCAATCTCGCCAAGTCGGTCACCGTCAGGTAAGCCACAGACACGTTCCGCGTCTCGGCCAGCTACCCACTTCCCGTGTCGCGTTCCCCCTCTGACAGCGCGAGCCCTCAACATCGAAGGCGGTGAAATCATTGGGAATAATTGCTGATGCAACCTATTGCAATACACTGCGGCAACGTGATACAATTGGCCTGTGACAACGAGAAGTCAGAGAAGCCTTTCCGAGATCCTCCACGAAAAGGGCTACCGGCTTACGCCGCAGCGGATGATCGTCCTTGAAGCCATCGAAGCCGCTGACCACCACATCAGCGCCGAAGAGGTGCACTCCAAGGCACACGCCAAGTATCCATACATCAACGTCTCAACGGTGTACCGCACTCTGGACCTGCTCAAAGAGCTGGGACTGGTGGCCGAGACGGACCTGGGCGGCGGCCGACTGGTGTACCACCCGGCGGGCAAGTCGCATCACCACCACCTGGTATGCCGCAGGTGCGGCAAGGTAGAGGACATCGACGAGACGGTGTTTGAGCGACTGTGCCAGGACCTGAAGGAGAAGTACGGCTTCAACGCCGTGTTTGAGCACATGGGGATATTCGGGACCTGCCGGGCATGCAGCGGATAATGGCTTCTCTCTTTTTGGGTTGCGATGCAACCAGTTGCAATTGCAGCCAGGTGCGACTAACATTGAGCTTCACGGATTGTAGATGTGATTGTGCTTGAAGGGAAGCCAGTGCAGGGCAAGGCAAAGCTTGCGGTCGGGCTGGCGAGAAACGGCCGATCCGGAAACCCCGCAGGCCGCTGGCCCGTTTGCTTCCATCGAAAGCGAGGAGGATAGGTGATCATGGAGAATCAAGCGCCAGGCAATCCCAGACATGAAATCGAACAGGCCATAGGTGCGGGAAACCTGCCAAGACTGCTGGAGATGAGCGGGCTATTGCACGGCCATTTCTGCCCCTTTCTGGCTATCGGCGTCAAGGCATCTGTACGAGCGGTGAAGGAACTGGGCGTCAGTTCCACCGGCATGGAGGAAGTAGTCGCTATCATGGAAACCAACAACTGCTTCAGCGACGGCGTGCAGTTCATTACTGGCTGTACCTTTGGCAACAATGCTCTCATTTATAGAGATTATGGCAAGACGGCTTTCACACTGGCCAGGAGGAATGGACAGGCGCTGAGGGTGTCGGTCAAAATCGATAGCGGCTTCCTGCAAAGGCATGAGCCCAAGGCTGCTCAGATGTTCCAGAAAGTGGTGGTGGAGCGCGCAGGCACCGAGGCTGACCAGAGAAGCCTGGGCGAGCTGTGGAGGGACGCTGGTTTCAGAATGCTGGATGTCCCCGATGATGAGCTGTTCGATGTTACTCCCGTGACTGTGGACGTCCCCGCCTACTCTCGAATCTTCGCCAGCGTGAAGTGCGCAGTGTGCGGCGAGTCGGTCATGGAACCCCGCGCCAGGATAGTGAACGGCAAGTCCGTGTGTATCCCGTGTTCGGGGCAGGAATACTACCAGCTTGCCGGTAATGGAATGTCCGTGATCACAGACCCGGGCGCGACTGCGGAGAAACGCGCTGACTAGAAGCCGCCCGTTATAGACGCAGAGACCACGTGAAGGAGACGCCGATGGTGAAGAGTAGGAGCAAACGCATTCTGACGCTCTCAGTGCTTGTGCTGGCGTTGGCAGTCCCGCTGCTGCTGTTTCCTGCCTGCAGTGGTGGCTCCTCAGGGGAGATTGCCTACACCATCGCCGACCCCACCGGTGACTGGGGCTATCCCTCGCCCTACGCCCACTACTCCAGGGGACCGGGCTATGTGCGAATGAGCCTTCTATTCGACACGCTCGTATGGAAGGACGAGAGCGGATTCATCCCGGCGCTTGCCGAAAGCTGGGAGTACATCGAGGCCGACACAGCGTACCTCTTCCACTTGCGGCAGGGAGTCACCTGGCACGATGGCGAGGATTTCACCGCGGCGGATGTGGCCTTCACCGTCGACTACGTGAAGGAGCATGCCCTGCCCTTCGTCACACTCATCGGGCCGACCGGCGTGAGTGAAGTGGAGGTAGTCGACGACTACACAGTGAAGCTCTACCTGGAGCGACCCTTCGCTCCCTTCGTGAACGACGTAGCGGGGACCATGTCGATTCTCCCACAACACGTGTGGGAATCCGTGGACGACCCCCTCACCTTCAGCGGGCCGCAGGCGGTAATCGGCACCGGGCCGTTCACGCTGGCCGACTACAGCAAGGAGCACGGGACATATCTGTACCAGGCGTATGACGGCTACTACCTCGGCAGACCAGTAGTCGACTCCATCGTGTTCGACAAGGTGAGTGAACAGATGGCGCCCTCGGCATTGCAGCAGGGAAGCGCAAGCGCAGCCGATATCCCGCCTGAGATGGTTGACACATTGCAGGCTGACGGCTTCACCATCGTGCGCTCACCCTACTCGTGGAACGCCAAGCTGCTCGTCAACCACACCAAGGAGCCCTTCTCGTCCAGGGAGTTCCGGCAGGCTCTTGCGTACGCCATCGACCGGGACGAACTGGTGGAAATCACCCAGCGTGGCCATGCCATAGCGGGTAGCCCGGGGCTGCTACCACCCGACAGCAGCTGGTACAACCCCGATATCGAGATGTATGAGTACGACCTGACAGCAGCGCAGCAACTGCTTACCGACCTGGGATACGAGCTTGAGAACGGGTCCTTCACCAAGGACGGGACGCCGCTGCAGGTGGAACTGATCAGCGAGTCCGGGGCCGACTTCAAGGAGGTCGGCCAGTTCATTCAACAGGAGCTGGAAGACCTGGGCCTTGCGGTAGACCTTGTCACGCTGGAAGGGGCGACGCTTGATGCCAGAGTCGAGGCGTGGGACTTCGACCTGGCGATATACGGACACGGCGGGCTCTACGAGCCATCCATACTGCCCAGAGTGATCACCGCCGCAGGATTCAACAGCGCCCGCTACACCGCCAACGAGACACTGAACCAGCTTCTGGACGAGCAGCTCCACCAGATGGACCCCGAAGAGAGGTTGGAGACAGTGCAGCAGATCCAGGCAATCTACGCCGAGGAGCTTCCGGCGATAACCCTGTACTACCCCGACTGGTACTGGGCCCATGACGGTACTGTGGAGCTCTTCTACACCGAGGGCGGCATCGCATCGGGCATACCCATCCCATTGAACAAGCTGGCCTTCCTGGCATACGAGGGCCACTAGTGCGGAGGCATAATGGCGCCAGCGAGTGAATCCGAGAAGAGCATCAACGCACCTGACATGAGACTCAGGCGTGTCGGGGTCGTGCGGAGCGAGCTGAAGGAGCCGAGCCTAGTCCCCCGGCGGGGCGACCTGGACCCAGCGGCCGGGATGAAGAGGGCCCGCAGGGAACGAAGTGTCATAGCTGAGCTGGTGATAGACGAGGACCCGACAGGTATTCTCGACGGCATAGACGGCTTCTCGCACCTCATGGTGCTCTACTGGGCCCACCTGATCCCGGCCGAGGCACGATCGATAACAAAGGTACATCCCATGGGGAGAAGGGAGTTCCCTCTCACGGGCGTCTTCGCCACGTGCAGCCCGGCCAGGCCCAACCCCATTTCCGCGACCGCAGTTCGCCTTCTCGAGCGCAGAGGCAACGTGCTGGTGGTGAAGGGACTTGAGGCCGTTGATGGCAGCCCTGTGATAGACATCAAGCCCTACACTCCCTACTACTACAGCGCACGCAACGTGAGGGTCCCCGACTGGATAGCCCAGGTCG
>Ga0209164_1001462_pt1 | contig 30274 bp, 30 predicted proteins | sample MTBNYHSulfiMetaG_FD_187458 | JGI IMG/M metagenome (GOLD analysis project Ga0209164, IMG submission 187458) | Enrichment culture microbial communities from rom New York Harbor, USA that are MTBE-degrading - MTBE-NYH (New York Harbor Sulfidogenic)... | ecosystem: Environmental > Aquatic > Marine >... | reverse complement strand
GAAACAAGAGCAACAGGTAATTGGCATCTACACTTGCTGGAATATTGTGAGTCAGGTGGATGAAGGCTCGCCGGCTTATGAAGCTGGCATCAGACCCGGCGATACCATCCTGAGCATCAATGGACAGGTTGCATACAATGATGAGAGTATATCTGGTGCCTTGCATTCAGTTGAGGAAGGTGAAGAAATAAAGCTGGTTTTGCTCCCACATGACGAGACAGAGGAGACAGAGGAAGTCTCTCTGATTTATGACGGCTCCGAAACCCTGCCCGGTGTGGAGTTGCGCTGGGTGGAAGGAGCGCATTTCGAACAAGAGCGACTTCCTGTATGGAGGGCAGTCTATTTAGGAGCCAGGGATATCATTTATATGCCTGTGCTCATAATCGAGGCTATCCCTCAAATAATAAAATCTCCCGATATGGCATTTGTGGGACCAATAGGTGCTGGACAGTTAACGGTGGAGATGGTGCGCTCCTCTGGCTTAAGCAGCCTGCTATTTATGGCCGGCTTGATCAGCCTGGGCATCGGTATATTCAATCTCCTCCCCATCCCACCATTGGATGGAGGAGGAATGCTGGTGGCGTTCATTGAAGGGTGTAGGCGGGGGAGGCGTCTTTCTCCTCGAACAGTGCGCCTAGCATATACCATCGGCACTGCCTTTTTAATTGCACTTGTGATTATAGTAACCTTTACGGATATCTGGCGTCTACCGAGGGGCTTTGGATTATGACACGTCGAATCTCCAAACCCTTGAGAATCGGCAAAGTAACCGTTGGCGGCGATGCCCCCATCGTGGTGCAGTCCATGACCAAGACCGATACTCGTGACATTCCTGCTACCATAAACCAGATTAAAGAGCTGGAGGATAGCGGCTGTGAGATAGTGCGAGTGGCAGTCCCAGACAAGGAAGCGGCGGAAAGCATTGCAGCTATAAAAAGGAGCGTTTCATCACCTATTATTGCTGATATACATTTTGACTATCGCTTGGCTTTGGCTGCGCTGCAATCAGGTATTGACGGGCTCCGCCTCAATCCCGGCAACATGGGAGACAAGGAGCAGATTGCCAGGATAGTAGTTGCTGCTAAAGAAAGAGAGGTGCCCATCCGTATCGGGGTAAATGCCGGTAGTTTACCTGCCAATTTTCAGCCCAATGCACCACCGGTCGAGCGCATGGTCAACACGGCATTGGAGCAGATAAGGCTTATGGAAAGTCTGGATTTCGATTTAATCAAAGTCTCCCTCAAAGCCTTTGATGTTCCCACTACCATTCAGGCCTATCAAATGATTGCCGATCAAATGCCCTATTCACTACATCTGGGCGTCACTGAGGCCGGGCTTCCCCGGACGGGAGCCATACGCAGCGCTATCGGCATTGGCATACTTCTCTATCAGGGGATCGGCGATACTATACGCGTTTCCCTAAGCGCTCATCCCTGTGAGGAGGTATTCGTGGCTTACGAAATTCTTAAAAGCCTGGGGCTTCGTCAGCGAGGTCCCACCTTAGTGAGCTGCCCTTCCTGCGGCCGGGCTGAAGTTGATATCATTGCCCTGGCTGAAGCGGTGAGTAAGCGCTTGGAAAAAATAAGCAAGCCTATTAAAGTGGCGGTTATGGGCTGTGTGGTCAATGGCCCCGGCGAGGCTAAGGATGCCGACGTGGGCATTGCCTGCGGCAAGGGGAAAGGTGCTATATTTAGGAAGGGGGAGGTGATGGGCACGGCAAGTGAGGATAATCTATTAGAAGCCTTGATGGCAGAAATAGAGAAATTTTGAGACAAGGAGGTCGAAATGTTTTGTAGTAATTGTGGCAAAGAACTAATAGGGGCGCCAGAATTATGCCTCAATTGTGGAGCCAAGCCTCTTGCCGGGAATAACTTTTGTCATGCCTGTGGTTCTCAGACAAATCCCCAGATGGCAATATGCCCTAAATGTGGGGCAAAATTAGCAAAGGCAATAGTAGAAGATATATCGCCGAAATCAAGGCTTGCCACTACTTTGCTTGCTTGGTTTCTTGGGATATTCGGCGCCCATCGGTTCTATCTCGGAAAAACTGGAACAGCGATTGCAATGCTCTTTACCTTAGGTGGATTAGGAATTTGGGCTCTAATCGATTTCATATTTGCTGTTTCAGGATCTATGAAAGATACGGAAGGAAAAGTCATTAAGAACTGGTAGATGCGTTTTTCTAAGCTTTTTGGCAAGACATTACGGCAGGCACCAGCTGAAGCTGAGAGCGTAAGCCATCAGCTACTGCTTCGAGCAGGCATGATTGCCCAGGAGGCTGCCGGAATTTACTCTTACTTGCCTCTAGGGTGGAGAGTGCTCAAAAAGATAGAGAACATAATCAGGGAGGAAATGGATAAGGCTGGCGGGCAGGAATTGATGTTGCCCGTGTTGCAGCCTTTTGAACTGTGGCAGCAGTCGCGTAGGTATGTATCCTTCGGCAAGTCCTTGTTCACTTTGACCGACCGCAAAGAGCATACGCTGGCGCTGGGACCTACCCATGAAGAAGTTATTACCGACCTTGTCCACCGCTATGTGCAAAGCTACCGTGAGCTTCCTCTACTCCTCTATCAAATACAGACCAAGCTACGCGATGAGCCCCGCCCTCGCGGTGGTTTATTGAGAGTCCGCGAGTTTATCATGAAAGACCTTTACAGCTTTGATGCCGATGAAGCTGGCCTGGATAAGAGTTACCAAAGTATGTGTCAGGCTTACAGTAATATCTACGGCCGCCTCGGCTTGCCAGCATTGATGGTGGAGGCTGACAGTGGTGCCATAGGAGGCAAGGATTCCCACGAGTTTATGGTCCTCACCGAAGGCGGTGAAGACGAAATTATTCGTTGCTCCAGTTGCGGCTACGCTGCTAATGTCGAAAAAGCTCAATTTACCAAAACCGACAAAACCGCCATCCCAGTGAGCCGAAGCCCTGAGAGTAGCGAAGGGGAAGCGAAGAATTTACTGCCCCTAGAGGAGATAGCCACGCCGGGGACGAAAGCCATAGAAGAGGTAGCTGATTTTGTTGGTGTGCCGACACGCCAAACGCTTAAATCGGTGTTTTATTATGCCGACGGAGAATTTATCTTCGTTATCATCCGGGGCGATCTGGAAGTCAACGAAACGAAGCTAAGAAATGCTCTAAAGTGCTCTGAGCTTCGCCTGGCTACGGAAGGCGAGGTAAATGAAGCTGGAATTGTAGCTGGTTTTGCCTCACCCATAGGCATAAAAGGAGTAAAGGTCGTAGCCGATGATTCCATAACCTCAGGCTCCAACTTCATCGTTGGCGCTAATAAGCCGGGGTACCATCTCAGGAATGCCAATTACCCCAGGGATTTTCGGGTTGACCTCATAGCTGATATTGTCCTGGCCCGGTCTGGAGATAGCTGCCCTAAGTGTGGTAGTGAATTATCCTCGGCTCGGGGCATCGAGGTGGGGCATGTATTTAAGTTGGGCACCTTCATCAGTGAGAGATTCGGAGCATCATTCTTAGATAATGATGGCGCTTCCCGGCCCATTGTCATGGGCTGCTATGGCATCGGACTGGGGCGATTGCTGGCAGCCATAAGGGAACAAAGCCATGACGATAAAGGCATTATCTGGCCGCTCTCCGTAGCCCCTCATCAAGTCTACCTTTGCCCTCTAAATTTGGACAAGTCGGCAGTCCTCCCCGCAGCAGAAAAGATTTATCAAGAATTACAAAAGGAAGGCATCGACGTGCTTTTCGATGACCGTGATGACTCTCCCGGCGTTAAATTCAACGATGCCGACCTCCTGGGAATACCCCTGCGATTGACCTTGTCCCCACGCACCTTACAAAGCCAGAGCGTAGAGGCAAAATGGCGCACGGAGAAAAAAACCCAGCTTCTGCCTTTGGAGAATTCGGTGGTTCAGGTGAAGAAGCTTTTAGACGAGGCTCTTAGGTCGCAGTCCTGATTGGCTTAACTAATTGTTGCCTTTCCCTGGCTAACTCAGTCACGTAAAGTAGCGCCCAGTTCCTGATGTAGTCTGGCGAGCATCTGTTCTTGAGTTTGGTCGACTTCCTCGTCAGTCAAGGTATGTTTGGGCGATTGATAGATAATCCTAATGGCAAAAGACTTCTTGCCCTCGGGTATTTGCTCGCCTCGATAAAGGTCAAAGAGAGTTACCTCCGTCACTAGTGGAAAGCTTTGGATTATATTCTCCACTGTTCGGTAGCTCACTTGCTCATCTATTACTAAAGCGATGTCTCTGGTTACGCTGGGAAACCGTGGGATAGGTTGGTATTCCTTTATCCCGGTCATCCTAGTCAGCAGTTTCTCCACGTCAACTTCTATAAGGCAAGTAGCTCCAGAAAGCTCAAAGGCTTGTGCTACCCTAGGATGCACTTCTCCTACAATACCTACTTTGTCATCTTCAACTATTATGTCAGCCCCTCTTCCCGGGAATAGAATTTCATCATCGCCAATATCAAAACCCGCTTTCAGCCCCGACTGGCTCAAGATTTTTTCCACTACCCCCTTAGCGTCAAAGAAATCGAGCGGCTCGGTGTTAGCTTGCCAGGATAATTCTGCCCTTGGGCCACTGAGCACGGCGCACAGCATCTCCCTTTCCTGGGGTAGCTCCCTTTCTTCTTGAGATTGCTTCGCTCCGCTCGCAATGACAGGAGGGTGCTGGGGCAAGAATACCTTACCAATTTCAAAGAGCCTTATACCAGCTTGCTCAAATTTTTGGTTATGTGACAACGTGGATAGAAGACCAGCCCGTAAACTGGTACGCAAGAATTCTTGTTCCCTCGTCATAGGGTTAGCTATCTTTAACGGCGGAATTTTCAACTCAAGCTTTGGAGATAGCTTCTGCAACTTCTCCAGGCTGACTAAAGAATAGGTTAATATCTCTTGAAAACCAAAGCCGGTCAGAATATTACGTAACTTTTCCTCGAGATTGCTTTGCTGGGCTGACGGTGACAATTTTGATTCTTGTTTAGGCAGAGGAGAGCCAAGCCTGGTGATTGGGATTTTTTCATAACCAATGATGCGAACTACCTCCTCCACGAGGTCAGCCGAGCATCTAACGTCGCTGCGCCAATAAGGTGCAGACACTGAAATTTGCGAGCCTGAATCGCCTTCTTGGCATTCATAGCCCAGGGGTTTTAATACCTTAAGAATTTCATCAATATTGACCTTCAAGCCTGAAAGGCGTTTCACTTCTTGGGCGGAAAGCAATATAGGCTTTGGTTTTGATTTCCCGGGATAAACATCAATTATGCCCTTGGCTGCTCTGCCACCGGCTAGCTCCACTAGCAATTGAGTTGCCCGTTTCAAAGGTAATAATGGAAGCTCGCTATTAAGCCCTTTGTCAAAGCGAATCGAGGCCTCGCTTTGAACCTGGAGATGGCTACAGCCTCGACGAATGGCAGCTTGGTTAAAATTCGCCGACTCCAGGAGGATAGTGTCAGTTTTGTCCGTGACTTCGGAATCCAGACCACCCATGATTCCAGCAACAGCGACAGCTTCTTCTTTATCGGCAATAACCAATATATCTGGAGTAAGAGCGCGTTTTGTGCCATCAATGGTAGTCATGGTTTCACCTTTTCCGGCCCTGCGAACGATAATTTGTCTGCCCTTAAGCTTATGATAATCAAAGGCATGCAGGGGCTGACCATATTCCAGCATCACATAATTAGTAACATCAACCACATTGTTAATGGGACGCATGCCGCAGCTATTCAGACGCTGCTGTAGCCAGCTTGGGGAAGGGGCTATCTTAATTCCGGTAATCAGACTAGCACAGTACCTGGGGCATAGGTCTGAGTCGGCTATTTCAACAGAGGCGAATGAGTCTATCGAGTCTTCTAATTCTTCGTAATGAATCGGGAATAAACGGAGTGGTTCATCAGTTAAGGCGGCAATCTCTCGGGCAATGCCAATTACTGATAAGCAATCCGGACGGTTAGGTGTCACATCTAAGTCAAAAATCACATCGCCTAGATAAGCAATGAGAGGTGTACCTATGGGGGCTTCAGGTGACAATACCAAAATGCCTTCATGACTATCAGAAATCCCTAGCTCCTTCTCTGAGCAAACCATGCCTTCGGAAGCGACGCCGCGAATTTCAGCCGGCTTTAGCACTATAGCTTCTCCAGTGTGAGGGTCTATAAGCCGGGCTCCTATACGGGCAAAAGTCACCCTCTGACCAAGTCCGATATTGGGGGCGCCACAAACCGTGGTGACTTGCTCAGTGCCGAGGTCAACTGTAGCTAGCTTAAGGCGGTCAGCATTAGGATGAGGATTTAATGCTATCACTTCCCCTATCACTACATTATCCCAGGTGCCACCTATAGTCTGTATGCCTTTGACTTCCAGGCCAGCCATGGTTAGCCGTTCGGCTAGTTCTTCGGGAGCTAGTTTTATGTCAACATAATCCCTGAGCCATTTGAGGGAAACTTTCATGTTATCACCCTAAAATTTAGAACTGTCTCAAAAACCTGAGGTCATTGCTATAAAAGAGGCGGATGTCGTCAATACCATAGCGCAACATAGGTATACGCTCAACTCCCAGCCCGAAGGCAAAACCACTGTAAAGTTTCGGGTCGATATCCACTCGTGCCAGGACGTCGGGATGGACCATCCCTGCCCCTAGTATTTCAATCCAGCCGCTGTAGCTGCACAGCCGGCAGCCGACTCCATCGCAGGCTGAACATCCAATGGCTACCTCCACTCCGGGCTCTACAAAAGGAAAATAATCGCAGCGGAAGCGCACTTTCCTTTCCTCACCGAAAAGGCAGCGGCAAAAGTCAAACAAAGTGCCTTTTAAATCAGCCAGGGTGATGCCCTTATCCACAGCCAACCCTTCAACTTGATAAAACATAGATTCGTGGGTAGCGTCAGTTGCTTCATATCTGTAAGCTCGCCCCGGTACTATGGCTCTTATTGGCGGACGCTCCCTCTCCATCAACCTAATTTGCATTGGGGAAGTGTGCGTGCGTAAAAGTCTAGCCTTCTCACCCATATCTGCATCTATCCATAGGGTAGCAAACATATCTCGCGCCGGATGATGTTGAGGAATGTTTAAGGCTTCAAAGTTGTAGTAATCCCACTCCACGTCGGGTCCTTCAATTACCTGGAAGCCCATATTTTTGAAAACATCGCAAATTTCCTTAAGTATTTGAGTGGTGGGGTGAAGTCGCCCTGTCGGGAGAGGCCGACCAGGCAAGGTAACATCTAATCTTTGGGATTCCAAAGGAGAGGTAAAAAGGGCTTCCTGTAGTAATTTTTCCTTCTCTTCCAGGCTTAACTCTAAAGCCTTCTTGATTTCGTTAGCTTGAGCACCCCCCTTTCGCCGTTCTTCCAGGGGCAAGGCGGCCAAGGAACGTAGAATTTTAGTTAAACTGCTTTTCTTACCCAGGTGGCGGACGCGCCACAACTCCAGCTCCCGAAGATTATTAACTTTGTTTAGCTCATCGAGAGCTTGTGCACGAAGGTTTTTGAGTTGTTCCAGCATTGATTATCAAATGGTGTTATCCTGCTCAAAATTATTGGAATTTTCAGGCATAATGTCATTACAAGCGGGGTGAGTTATTCTTAGTTACCGAAGCTACTAATGTGGCAAAACCCTCAGGATCTTTGACTGCCATCTCAGCTAACATCTTGCGATCGATTTCTACATTTGATTTTTTTAACTCGGCTATAAACTGACTGTAAGTAAGTCCTCTAGCCCGTGCCGCAGCATTAATGCGAGTTATCCAGAGCCTTCTGAAGTCTCCCTTCCGCTCACGACGATGACAATAGGAATAATCTAAGGCATGAAGCATGGACTCATGAGCCGTCCTATAAAGCTTATGTCTGGCCGCCCGGTGTCCCTTGGTCAGCTCAAGTACCTTTTTATGTCGTCTGTGGGTAACTTTTCCACTCCTGGCTCGTGGCAAGTTCTTCCTCCTTTAACCTTTTGGGCGTTATCCTTTTCTCCTTAGTAACAAAAATATACTACTTTCCCCGCTTACACTATTTGTAGGGTAAAAGCCTCCCTACTCTCTGCTTATCCGCTGAAGAGGTCATGACCATTTCATCGTAGAGGCGCTTAGTTCTGGGAGCCTTTTTCCGCCTCAAATGGCTCTTGCCGCATTTAGTGCGCATCAGCTTGCCGCTCCCCGTTATATGAAAACGACTCTTTGCCCCTTTATGGGTTTTCAGTTTTGGCATCTGTTTCTGTCTCCTTAGATTTCTTCTGGGAAATCGGGGATAAGACCAAGACTATACTTCTCTCGGCATTACCGGAGCTACTTACCACGGCTAATTCCTTGGAGGCTTCAGCTACTTTACGCAGCACATTCCAACCTAGTTCAGGATAAATAATTTCGCGTCCTCTAAACCTTAGCAATAACCGTACTTTATTGCCCTCCTCCAATAATTTCTTCGTGGTCTTAATTTTTGCCTGTAAATCATGCTCTTCTATCTTGGGTCTTAAACGGACCTCCCTGAGTAAGCCAACTCTTTGGCCCCTCTTCGCCTTGCGTTCCTTTTTAGTTTGCTCATACTTATATTTACCATAATCAAGAAGCCGGCATACTGGCGGAGTCATCGTTGATGCTACCTGCACCAAATCGAGGCCACGCTCATAAGCCATTTGCAATGCTTTCTGTAGAGGCACCACGCCCATCTGTTCCCCATCTTCCCCTATGAGACGAACTTCTCTGGCTCTAATTCTTCTATTGGTCAATAATTCTTTAACTATGCTCGTTCTACCCCCTGGAACAGTATTTAAGACTTGGCCTCTATAGCTGTTTTTATTCTACTCTTAACTTCTACCAGAGTTTCTAAGCCCAGATCCTCGCCACTCCTTAAGCGAAGTGATGCACTGGATGAAGCCATTTCTTTATCACCAACTATAAGCATATATGGGACTTTCTCCAGTTGGGCCTCTCTTATTTTCAAATTCATCCTCTCAGAGCGGTCGTCAATCCGAACTCGGATACCCTCATTTTTAAGATCGCTCTCTATCTTATGTGCATAGTCAACATGGCGATCTGCTATGGGAATTATTATTGTTTGAACTGGGGATAGCCATACCGGGAAGGCACCTCCATAATGCTCTGTGAGGCAAGCTAAAAAACGCTCCATGCTACCTAAAACTGTGCGATGTATCATCACCACATTATGCTCCAAGCCATCTTCACCAATATAACAGACATTAAAGCGTTGTGGCAAATTGAAATCAACTTGGATGGTAGGACCTTGCCAAACATGCCCCAAAGCGTCCTTGAGTTTAATATCGATTTTAGGCCCATAGAAAACCCCCTCGCCAGGATCCACTTCATAATGCAAATCAAGTTTCTCCAAGACGTGTTTCAAGGATCCCGTTGCCTCCTCCCACATTGAAACTGTGCCAGCATATTTCTCAGGGCGCGTTGATAATAACAACTCATATTCGCCAAAGCCAAAGCTAGACATCATGAATTGTGCCAAGTTCAGAACTCCCAGTACCTCTTCTTCAACCTGATCAGGTCGGCAAAAAATGTGAGCGTCATCTTGAGTAAATCCTCTGACCCTGGCAAGACCATACAATACACCCGTTCGCTCATACCTATATACTGTGCCTAATTCGGCATACCTCAAAGGCAAATTGCGATAACTACGCAATTGGCTTTTATAAATCAAGATATGGCCCAAGCAATTCATGGGCCTTAGCATATATTGCTGTCCCTCAATTTCCATCGGTGAGAACAGATAATCTCGATAGAATTCCCAATGCCCGCTAGTTTTCCACAAATCTAGCTTGGCAATGTGGGGAGTATAAATGATGTCATAGCCACGCTCGATATGCTTTGCCCTCCAGAAGTCCTCGATGATTTGTCGAATCAAAGCACCTCTGGGATGCCAGCAAATTAAGCCAGGACCAATTTCCTCGTGAGTACTGAAGAGGTCAAGTTCTCTGCCCAGCTTCCTATGGTCGCGTTTAGTGACCTCAGCTTGCCACGATAAATAATCGTCGAGCTCCTCTTGGCTTTCAAAAGCCACACCGTAAATTCTTTGTAGCATGGGTCGCTTTTCATCACCACGCCAGTACGCTCCAGCTAGATGAGTAAGTTTAAATGCTTTTACCTCACCCGTTGAGGCTAGATGAGGACCACGACATAAATCGGTGAAAGAACCTTGTTTATAGATAGTTACAGTAGTGTCGGAGATCTCGTTGATAAGCTCCAATTTATAGGGCTGGGTAGCAAAGAGCTTGTGCGCTTCATTCTTACTCATTTCCTCCGTAACAAACGGCACATTCTGACTAATAATCTCCCTCATCTTGTTCTCAATTACAGGCAGGTCTTCCGGTGTTAATGGGCGTGACAGCTCAAAGTCATAATAGAAACCATTCTCAATGGTCGGTCCGATGCCAAATTTAGCCCCGGGAAAAAGATATTGTACCGCCTCGGCCATGATATGAGATGCAGAATGGCGCATCCGGTCCAGTTGCTTATCTCTTGTTTCTGACTTCATCCCGAACTTTTCATTATAAATCTAGAAATCAAACATTATTCCATCAAAAAATGGGCGGTACTGGACTTGAACCAGTGACCTCTGCGATGTCAACGCAGCGCTCTAACCACTGAGCTAACCGCCCATCTGATAATTGTAGCAAACATAGCTAAACAGGACAAACCTTTAATAATCTGGCAGAGATGGAAGATTAGTTATCATTAAGGGGCTTAGAAATTAAACATTAATAAAAAATACAATGCCTGTCGTGGCTATTCTTTGCCTCGCAGCCTTACCCCGCTGGTGATATGAACCTGTACAGTTTGACCACAATTAGGGCAGGTTACTTCCAGAACAAGAGGTCTTCCCATCACTCTTTCTATAAGTGATGTCACTATAGAATCCATATTATCCAGCCTCTCATCCAACATATCGAGGCGCTTAATCAACTGCCCTATATCTCGGTCTTGCTTGACCTGTTTACCTGAATCAGCTCTATCTTGTGAAGCCAATTTATAGACTCTTCTCTACAACGCCTAATGATTCTAGCTCAGCTTTATCCTCTTTCATCAACTTGTCTATTTGTTCAGCGACGGTGCGCTCTAAATACTTACGGAAAGCTTCCCGTGCTGCTGGTGATGACCTCACCGCCTCCTTTACCCTCCGCCATTCATCCTCGATCACCTTATTCATCTGCTCAACACTTATGGGCTCTTTCCCCTGCCACAAGTCTTCTATCCTATCCAAAACCCTGCTTGTCATAGCCCTCTTAATGCGGTCGAAAGAAAGTAGCTCTTCCGCACTATATGGTTGCCCTGCTTTTCTTTCACTCATGGTACACTACCTCCGATTAGATTTATTTGACTTATTATCATAAGTATAGCAGCGCAACTTGTCAAGGTATACTGGTCCGCCATATTGATTTCTAATTGGCAAAGGTGTATGATATCTATTTAAAAGGAGGTATTTGGAGATGGGCGAAGTGGAAATTGGTAAGGTAACTGATTTTTTTGCTCAGCCTGTAGTAGCTGGTATAGAGCTAAGCGGCACATTGAAAATAGGCGATAAAATCCATATAAAGGGCAGCACCACAGATATGGAACTGTCTATAGAATCTATGCAGATCGAGCGCGTTAACATCACCGAGGGCAAACCCGGCGACCTTGTGGGTATAAAAGTTCCTGAGAGAGTAAGGCGCGGTGACCAAGTTTATAAAGTCACTGAATAGCCTTAAGCAGATTTGCCATTTCAATAGCGCCTACAGCAGCAACAGAGCCTTTGTTGCCTTCTTTAGCCCCCGCTCTCTGGATAGCCTGCTCCAAAGTATCAGCTGTGATTATGCCTTGTATTACTGGTAGGCCGGCATCCAGGCTCACTCTGCCAATTCCCCTGTTTACCTCGGAAGCAACATACTCAGAATGGGGGGTACCACCACGAATCACCGCGCCAAGACATATTATGGCATCGTACTTATTGCTCTGTGCTAATTTTTTGCTTATAAGCGGGATCTCTAGACATCCTGGGGTCCAGACAATATCCATATCATCCTCAGCGACGCCATGGCGCAATAAAGCGTCCCTCGCTCCCTCAAGCAGCTTCTTGGTTATTAACTCATTAAAACGAGAAACAACCACGGCAAATTTAAGACCTTTTCCTATCAGGATACCTTCATAATTCTTAGCCATTACTTACCCTCCTGTATACCTAGAATATGTCCTAACTTCTTTTGCTTGGTTTCTAAATAGTGGATGTTATACGGGGTAGATGGGGCTATTAGGGGAACAGTCTCGACTATCTTAATTCCATAGCTTTCCAGCCCAATTACCTTCTTAGGGTTATTAGTAAGCAATCTAATATTATGTAAACCTAAGTCAGCCAAAATCTGAGCACCCACCCCATAATCTCTCAAATCAGGAGCAAAACCTAAAGCTATGTTAGCCTCCACAGTATCCATCCCTTGATCTTGAAGAGCATAGGCGCAAAGCTTGTTGTGAAACCCGATTCCCCTCCCCTCCTGTCTCATATAAAGAAAAACGCCGCGTTCTTCTTTGGCTATACTTTGCAAAGCCATTTCAATCTGGGCCCCACAATCGCATCTCAAACTACCAAAGACGTCCCCTGTCAGGCATTCACTGTGAACACGCACCAGTACTGGCTCATCATTTGATATGTCACCTTTAACTAAAGCAACATGTTCAGCGGCATCAACAACACTTTTATAAGCCACGGCTGTAAATTCGCCATACTTAGTGGGCAGCTTAGCCTCAGTTAATCTTTGTACCAGTTTTTCATGACGAAGACGGTAGGCAATCAAATCAGCGATAGTTACAATCTTTAAATCAAACTTAGAAGCCATAGACTCAAGCTGAGGCAGACGGGCCATTGTGCCATCCTCATCCATAATCTCACATATAACGCCGGCAGGATAAAATCCAGCTAGTCTAGCCAGATCAACGATAGCTTCGGTGTGTCCTGCTCGTACCAACACCCCGCCTTCTCTGGCTCGAATAGGGAATATATGCCCCGGCCGAGCCAGGTCCTCCGCCTTGGTATCAGGATCAAGCACCGTTTTTATGGTCTGGGCCCGATCAAAGGCAGAGATGCCAGTGGTAACTTGACCTTTCGCCTCAATGGAAACTGTGAATGCAGTGGAGTAGTGTGAGGTGTTATTGGTAACCATCAATGGTATTCCTAATTCGTCAAGTCTTTGACCGATAATAGGAAGACAAATCAATCCCCGACCATGCTTAGCCATGAAGTTTACCGCCTCAGGAGTAACCTTCTCGGCAGCTATGGCCAGATCCCCTTCATTTTCGCGTGACTCGTCATCAACGATAATGATGAACTTGCCTGCCTTTATATCTTCAATTGCCTCAGAAATGCTAGCCCGCATCTGTTCCCCCTGCAAATCCATATTCTCTAAGGAACTCGAAGTTTAAACTTTGTCTTTTTTGCTCTTTAAGACTTTCCACATATTTAGCTAGGATGTCTGCTTCTAAATTTACTACGTCTCCAGGTCTTTTCTTTCCTAACGTAGTATGTTCCATAGTGTAAGCCACTAGAGACACAGCAAAAGAAAAATCATAAATGTCCGCAATGGTGAGACTAACACCATCAACGCCGATAAAGCCTTTATTTACAATATAAGGTGTTAGTTTAGCTGGTGCTGAAATCTTCATAATATGCGCGACTCCCTCGCTAGTTACATCCATTAATTCTCCTGTATCATCGATGTGACCCAACACTAAATGGCCACCCAGGCGTCCTCCCAGTACCAGTGCCCTTTCTAAATTTACCGGGTCGCTATAATGAAGACTACCAAGATTAGTGCAACGTAACGTCTCAGGCATAACATTAACGCTGAAGCCGCTATTTTCCAGGGAGACAACAGTTAAGCAAACACCATTGACAGCTATGCTGTCGCCCACTTTCGTTCCTTCAAGCACCTTATGGGCTTGGAAGGTCAAGCGGTCTCGACTTGTTTCCTTAACTATGCCAACCTCTTCAACTATGCCTGTGAACATACTATACACCTAGAAACCTACGCTTCTTGCGGTAATCGCTTCCCCACGTATCCACTAACTAATATATCATCGCCAAAACTCTTGATATCAACTTGACTAAGGCGCAGAGCCCTAGCTATATTGTCAACACCATTCCCTCCCACACTTACAGCCTTACAGCCACCAATAATGATTGGTGAAATAAAAACCAATACCTTATCCACCAAGTGGTGGTCAAAAAGTGAACCAAGAAGCTTGCCACCTCCCTCCACTAAGACAGTGACAACCTCTCGCCTCCCCAACAATTTCAATAACTCCACAATATCTACTGAGCCTTTCCTGGCTGGTAATTCCAATACTTCGGCACCCGCCTCTACAAATTTTTTTTTCTTTACCGAGTCAAAAGGCGCTGCTACAGCGAGCAGAACTTCGCCCGGTGGCTCAAAAATATGAGCGTCCAATGGTACTTTTCCTTTACTATCAACAACCAGGCGTAGAGGCTGCCTTTTTCCTATGCCACCTCTGCCACCACAACCTTTAGCAGTAAGGCGAGGATTATCAGCAACAACGGTGTTAACCCCTACCATTATGGCATCAACTGTATATCGCAGGGCATGTGCATACTTTCTTGTCTCTTCCTTGGTTATCCATTTAGAATCACCAGTTTTAGTAGCTATCTTACCGTCTAGGCTCATGGCGAATTTGGCTACAACGAATGGCAAACCTGTAGTAATGTGCTTAATATAAGCCTCGTTTATTTCGTAAGCTTCTTGTTGACATATGCCTATATGAGTTTTGATGCCTCTTTCGTTTAGGCTGCCTACCCCACGCCCTGAAACCAGTGGATTGGGGTCAAGCAAGGCTATATGGACCTCTGAAATGCCGGCATCCATTATAGCTTGAGTGCAAGGCGGAGTACGCCCATAATGAGAGCAAGGCTCTAAGGTAACATAAATGGTAGCACCCCGAGCCTTATCGCCAGCCTGACGAAGTGCTATGACCTCAGCATGCTCCGAGCCGGCAGGCTGAGTATATCCCATGCCGACAGCAAGTCCGTCTTTAACAACTACTGCCCCCACTGCTGGGTTAGGACTCGTATATCCCATAGCTAACCGAGCTAGAGATAGAGCACATTCCATATAATGCTGAGGGGGCATTACCATCTACCTTTTCTGGATAAATTTCTTATAACGGGATAATAAACTGCTAGCTGTAGATTCGCTTTGCCTTTAGTATTTGCTCCTTGAATCGCTAGAACCATATAACCTTCCATGTGAAAAGTCAAGTTTGGCAAATATGTTTGCCCATCGCCATCTTAATAATAATACAAGGTAATCGCTAATTTGCCAAATTGGGCAACTATGGGTAAGATGCCCTCTTTCTCATCCTCAGTATTGATTGTAACAACAGCCCGATTCAAGTGCAAAAAGAGCACGCGTAAATGGAGATGTTGTTGCTATTTTTGTATAATGGATTCAGAGGAATGAAAAGGGCTTTTGAAATAATTGACCATACTGCTGATGTGGGCATCATCGCCTATGGGGCAGATATCGAGGAGCTTTTTTCCAATGCTGCTCTAGCTATGTTCAGTTTGATTACTGAGCCTGAAAGCGTTGAAGAGAAATTGCACCTTGATTTGGAAGTAAGCAGCGAGGACAGAGATAGTTTGCTCATTGAATGGCTTAATGAACTCATTTATCTCTTTGATGTCAAACATATTTTGTTCAACCACTTCGATATCAAAAGTTTGACTCACAACGAACTTAAGGCTACCTGTTATGGAGAAGACTTTAACCCAATGAAACATAAGATAACGGCAGGGGTAAAAGCAGCCACGTATCATATGTTAAAGCTAGATAAAAGTGATGATGGTTTCAAGGCACAGGTAATTCTAGATATTTAGGAGCTAATGAAATGGCGCGGTGGCAAGGACAGCTTATTAAAATAGACGATTATCGCTGGAAGATTCCCGAGAATTATAAAACTGGTATGAGGGTTCCCGGTCTAATCTATGCCAGCAAGGAAATGCTGGAATCTATATGTGAGGAACAAACGCCAGAGCAAGTTGCCAATGTTGCCTTTCTCCCGGGCATAGTAGGTCACTCCTTTGCCATGCCAGATATCCACTGGGGCTATGGCTTCCCCATAGGCGGAGTGGCGGCAATGGATGTTAAGGACGGCGTAATTTCCCCGGGGGGAGTGGGTTATGATATCAATTGCGGTGTAAGGCTACTGCGTACCAGTCTCAGCGAAGCTGAAGTGCGACCCAGAATTAATGAGCTCATTAATGAATTATTCCACAATGTGCCATCAGGCCTTGGCTCTGAAGGGAAAATAAAGGTAAGCCCAAAAGGGATGAACCAATTGATGGTGGAGGGAGCTCGTTGGGCCGTGAAGCGTGGCCTGGGTTCCGAGGAAGATTTGGTTGTTACCGAGGAGGGTGGGTGTATCGGTGGTGCCGATCCCAGTAAGATAAGCGATAAGGCAGTAAAGCGAGGCATGCCTCAGTCAGGCACATTAGGCTCAGGAAATCATTTTCTCGAGGTTCAAGTTGTAAAGGAGATATTCGACTCTCACATAGCTAGCATTATGGGCATCGATGAGATAGGTCAGATATTAGTTTTGATTCACACTGGCTCTCGTGGCTTTGGTCACCAAGTATGTACGGACCATCTGCGGGTCATGGAGGGGGCAGTATCGAAGTACGGAATAAGGCTCCCTGATCGGCAGCTCGCCTGCGCTCCCATAAAATCGTCGGAAGGCCAAGATTATTTAGCTGCTATGGCATGTGCTGCTAACTATGCTTGGGTTAATCGGCAGTGTATTGCCCACTGGACTAGAGAAAGCTTTTCCAAAGTTTTCGGTAAAAGTCCTGAGGCACTTGGAATGAAGCAGATTTATGATGTTGCTCATAACATAGCCAAAATAGAAGAACATACGATAGATGGTCGCAAGCTCAAGGTTTGTGTTCACCGCAAAGGAGCTACTAGAGCTTTTCCAGCAGGCCATAAGGATACTCCCACATGCTACAAGGAGGTAGGGCAACCTGTACTCGTGCCTGGGGATATGGGACGTTGTTCTTTTATTGCTGCGGGCACTGAAAAGGCTATGGCTGAGACCTTTGGCTCCACTTGTCATGGTGCCGGAAGGATGTTAAGTCGTGGCGCTGCCAGGCGAAGTGTGAAGGGTCGAGATGTACTTCAAGAGTTAGAGAGCAGAGGCATTACTATCAAGGCGGGAAGCCTTCCTTCGCTAGCTGAGGAGGCATCTCAAGCTTACAAAGATGTTACTGAAGTTATAGATGTGGTTCACCACGCTGGCATTTCTAGAAAAGTGGCTATGGCTATACCTATGGGTGTTATCAAGGGTTAAATGTTATTAGTCGCTCTGAAGGTAGCGAAGAATCTGGTATGAAGCAAACCATCATTAAGCTTCCAGCCCCCCGGTTGAAAGGCAATGTTTCATTAGAGGAAACGATACTAAGGCGCAGAGCGGTTCGTAGATACCGTAGGGAGCCACTAGACTTATCTCAATTGAGTCAAATACTCTGGTCGGCCCAGGGCATAACTGGAACTAGAGGGTTCAGGGCAGCGCCCAGTGCCGGAGCTACCTATCCCCTGGAGATTTTTGTGGTCGTTGGCAAACAAGGTGTCATTGCCAGCGGGGCAAAGCAAGCTCTCGAAGAATTACAGGCTGGCATTTACCACTATGAACCAAATTCCCATTCCTTGAGCTTACACACGTCAGGCGATTTAAGAGCAGATTTAGCCAAGGCAGCTCTGGACGAGGAGTTTATTGTTAAAGCACCGGTGGATATTGTCATCTGTGCCAGTTATCACAGGACTTCTTATAGATATGGTAGACGCGGAGAAAGATATGTTCACATAGAGGTGGGACATGTGGGTGAAAACATCCATCTTCAAGCTGTGGCTCTGGGGTTAGCCACAGTGGAAGTCGGCGCCTTTCATGATGAAGAGGTAAGTAAGGTCCTCGGGGTAGACGAACAGCTCAAGCCTCTATACATAATGCCTGTGGGCAAACCAGTGTAAAGAAAGACACAAAGCAGCAAACGTTTTTGTTAGTGTCCGTCCATAGACGTTTTTAGCCCACAATTGAATTGGGCTTGGGCCCTTCTTGCCATCTCAGTAAACTTATTTGACCGGTAATTTAGAAAGCTATAAAATAACCTCACCCCGTAGTGGATGACTCCTAAAATTATGAGACTAGTGGAACGGATACTTAAGGGAGAAAACGTCTCTCTATCACGCGTCATCAGCCTGGTGGAAAACGAAAGCAGCCAAGTGCCCGAAATAATGAAACTCATAGCTCCACACCTAGGGAGGGCGCACTGTATAGGGGTAACCGGCCCCCCGGGAGTAGGAAAGAGCACCTTAGTGGACAAGCTGACAGTGTTGATTCGGAAACAAGGATTAAAAGTCGGAATAATTGCCGTAGATCCCTCAAGCCCATTCACAGGAGGAGCAGTATTAGGTGACCGGATAAGAATGCAGCAACATTATCTTGACGATGGGGTTTTCATTCGCAGTATGGCGACTCGTGGCAGTATGGGCGGGCTACCACAAGCCACCAGCTCTGTGATCAAGTTGCTTGATGCTGCTGGTAAAGACATCATCCTGATAGAGACGGTAGGAGTAGGGCAAAGCGAGGTAGATATTATGGAGAAGACCGATACTGTGCTTGTCATATTATGCCCTGAATCTGGGGATGCTATCCAGACAATGAAAGCAGGACTATTTGAGATTGCTGACATATTTGTAGTTAATAAATCTGACCATCCTGGTACCGATAACTTTGTCCGTGATATACAAGCTATGCTGCAGCTTCGCGAGACAAGTTGGTGGAATATACCTGTGGTAGCCACAGAAGCAGTTAACGACATTGGCATTGAGGAACTTTACAAACAAATTCAATTACACCACCAAGCTCTCTGTGAAGAGGGTCGACTTTCACAACGTCGCCAACTACAACGTAAACAGGACTTCATAAAAACTCTAGAACGAAAACTCACTAATAAGTTGCTCATGTTAATTGAGCAGGATGGGCAACTGAGTAGCTATATTGAGAGGGTGGAAAAGGGAGAGATTGACCCCTACTCTGCGGCCGATGAAATCCTTAAATCTGGCAACCTCTTAACCGATTGGCTACGTCAACAACCCTAGAGTGAATCTAAATGGCCAAAATTTATGATGTCGCCATAGTTGGTGCTGGCCCTGCGGGTATATTCGCTAGCTTGGAATTATGTAACGCTGGCCTCGACGTTTTGCTCCTGGACAAAGGAGGAGAAATTGATACTCGTATTTGCCCTGTTCAAAACAGAAGTGGGTGCTGTGACCTCTGCTCCCCCTGCAATTTAGTAAGTGGCTTCGGAGGTGCTGGTGCTTTCAGCGACGGCAAACTAACTTTGTCCACCCAAGTAGGCGGCCGGCTCAAAGAACTGATCGGCCTAGACCAAGCCCAAGCGCTTATAGATTATGTTGATTCTATATATCTCAAATTTGGCGCCCCGCCCAAAGTCTATGGAATGGGAGGAAATACAGGTGAACTGGAGCGAGAGGCTGCCTCAGCCGGGCTCACATTAATCCCTGTTAAATTGCGTCACTTGGGAACAGAGCTTTGTCATGAAACATTGAAGGCTATACAAAATTATTTGTCATCTAAACTAGACATAAGGCTAGGAACAACAATTAAGAATATTATAGTTGAAGATGGTGCGATCAAAGCTATTGAAACTGACAATGGTGAAAACTTAAGCTGTCGCTACTTAATCTTGGCCCCGGGGAGAGAGGGAGCAGAATGGCTATGCAATGAAGCTGAGAGGCTCAAACTAAGCCTTGATTCCAACCCTGTAGATGTGGGTTGTCGAATCGAAGTATCAATGACAACTATGGAGAAGCTGACTTCGACATTGTATGAAGCAAAACTCGAATTTTATTCTAAAAGTTTCAATGACCGGGTTAGAACATTCTGCATGTGCCCTGGAGGTGACGTAATTATGGAGTCCACAGGTGGCTCCGACCCTGTTATTACGGTCAATGGCATTGGTTATATCCAACCCAGGACAAAAAATACTAACTTTGCCATTTTAGTAAGCACCACCTTCACCGAGCCTTTCCATGAACCTATTGCCTATGGTAAATACCTGGCAAGGCTAGCTAATGTCCTTAGCGGCGGTGTGTTAGTGCAGAGATTGGGGGACTTAATGGATGGTCGCCGCTCCACACAAGCTCGCCTCCAGAATAGTCCCATCGAACCAAGCTTAAAAGCAGCAACCCCGGGAGATTTGAGCTTCGCCCTCCCCTATCGCTATCTCAAGAGTATAGTGGAAATGCTTCAAGCTATGGACAAACTAGTTCCGGGCGTCGCTTCCCCCCAGACTTTACTTTACGGGATAGAGGTTAAATTTTACTCTAGTCAGTTAAAGTTGACCCCTTGTTTAGAGACCGAGATCGGTAATATATTTGCTGCTGGCGATGGCGCCGGTGTCAGCCGAGGCTTGGTCCAAGCCTCAGCCTCCGGCATAGTGGCAGCCAGAGAGATATTAAAACGGTTAGGCAAAAAATCGTCCCCAGCAACATGAACTGTCCCACTTTCTTTGGCATCGATCTAACTTCAACAGAAGCCAAACCTAGCGCTTGTTTAGGATTGGATAGTAAATCACAGCTTGTTTACCTTGGCTTCTTAACAGAGAATAGAGATATCGTCGCTCTGTTAAATTTCTATTCACCTCAAGTAATAGCAATTGACGCCCCCTTGAGCTTGCCATTGGGGTTATGTTGTCTTGAGGAAAGTTGTCCTTGCAAGCCAAATTTCCCAAGGAAGAACAGGCAATGTGACCAGGAATTGAGGCAACAAGGAATTCCTTGTTACCCCACTAGCAAGAAGACTTTTATCAAGGACTTGATCTACCGTGGCATTGAACTCAAAACTAGCATTGGCCACGAGGTGAAGCAAGCTGGTCAAGTCATTGAGGTCTATCCCTTCGCTAGCAAAGTCCGCCTCTTTGGTAAAACCATGCCCCGGAAAACTACCAAACAAGGGATGAGCTTCCTCAGGGATAAGCTAGGAGAAATTCTACCTGGTCTTAAGCCCTATTTAGACATGTTCGACCACGACCTTTACGACGCTGCGGTGGCAGCTTACACTGCTTTGCTCTATCACCAAAATAGAGTGGATGCTTTAGGTAATAGTGCAGAGGGACTAATTTTTATCCCAGATTGACGTTCACCCCTTTTCATTGCTAAACTAAAGCAAGGGGGTGAAATGGAACTAACTTTAAGCGTTATCAAAGCAGACATCGGTGGCTATGTCGGTCATTCTTCCAGCCACCCCGATGTAATACAAAAGGCTAAGGAAAAACTGGAACATGCCCAAGGCAAGGGGCTGCTCATAGACCATCACGTTACAGTTTGTGGCGATGACCTCCAGTTGATAATGACTCACCAGCACGGTGAAGATAGTGAACAAATCCACAAGTTAGCCTGGGATACGTTTGTGGAATGCACCGATGTAGCTAAGTGCTTGAAGCTACATGGTGCCGGGCAGGATCTCCTAGCTGATGCTTTCTCCGGTAATGTCAAAGGGATGGGACCCGGTACAGCCGAGATGAAATTTTCCGAGCGCCAGGCTGAAACTATAGTCATATTTATGGCGGATAAGACGGCATCTGGTGCCTGGAACCTGCCGCTATATAAAATATTCGCTGACCCTTTCAACACCATTGGGCTAGTTATTGCCTCCAATATGCACTCTGGCTTCACCTTTGAAGTCCACGACGTCAAAGAGCACAAAAAAGTCAGTTTTAACGCTCCTGAGGAAATCTACGACATGCTGGTTTTTCTCGGCGCACCAGGCCGCTATGCCGTTAAAGCGGTGTACCACAAGGAGAGTGGTGAAATCGCTGCTGTCTCCTCTACTCAGAGATTATCTCTCATGGCCGGCAGATACATAGGCAAGGATGACCCTGTCTGTATCGTTCGCTCCCAGGGAAAATTTCCCGCTGTGGGCGAAATACTGGAACCCTTTGCTTCTGTTAACATAGTAGAAGGCTGGATGAGAGGCTCGCACCACGGCCCGTTAATGCCGGTAGCTGTCCGGGAAAGCAATCCCTGCCGTTTTGACGGTCCACCAAGAGTAATAGCCGCTGGTTTTCAACTTGCTGATGGCAAGCTCGTCGGGCCTCGTGACCTCTTCGATGACCCTGCTTTCGATGAGGTTCGTCATCAAGCAAACATTGTGGCGGATTTCCTGCGCCGAATGGGTCCGTTTGAACCACATCGCCTGCCGCTTGAGGAGATGGAATATACCACCATGCCCGAAGTGGTAAAGAAGCTGGCTCCAAGATTTCAAGACATCTAACGCCAAAATGCCTAAGCTTCTCTTAGCTACCTCCAATCCAGGGAAAATCAGGGAATACCGCTTTCTCCTGGATGGCCTTGGTTACCAGCTGACTACGCTGGCCGAAGAAGGAATAGCAAAAATCGTCACTGAGTCGGGGAACAACTACGAACAAAATGCTCGGTCAAAAGCCACTAGTTATGCCAAATTAAGCCAACTCACCGCTCTTGCCGATGACTCAGGACTGGAGGTGGATGCCCTTAATGGGGAGCCTGGTGTTAAGTCAGCTCGCTTTGCTGGTGAAGCTGCTACTGACGAAGAAAAAGTGAGCTTTCTCTTAGCTAAACTTAACAGTGTTCCCTGGGAGAGACGAACAGCCTGTTTTAAGTGCGTCATTGCTATAGCTAGTCCAGAAGGCCGTGTAGATGTATGCTATGGTGAGTGTCAGGGCATTATTGCCTTTGAGGCTAAAGGGGAAAATGGTTTTGGCTATGATCCTATCTTTTCCATTCCTGAGATAGGTAAGACCATGGCCGAAATTCCATTTGAGATAAAAAATCAAATCAGCCACCGTGCCCGAGCAAGTCAGAAGGCACGTCAGGTGCTACAGCAACTCCACATCTAACTTGTGTCAAACCATTTAATGGACTTCCTCTCCGAGTTGGAATTTTGAATAATACGCCTAAGCAACGAAACTTTTTACAATATTTATGGAATATTTAAGGAAAAACTATTGACATTCGAGTAACGATGGCTTATCCTTTACAAAAAGGGAGGTGAACAGATGCAAGCATACTGTATGAAATGCCGCGCCAAAAGGGAAATGAAGAATACCAGAAGCATAATCATGAAGAATCGCAGGCCGGCTACTCAAGGCGTATGTCCCGTATGCGGAACCAAGATGTTCAGAATAGGGAAGGCTTAAAGCTAATATCGTAGGTGGCAGAACCACTGAAAGGCTGGGTATCTATACAAAAGATTCCCAGCCTTTCATTACCGACCATGTCTAGGGTTGTGGTTGTGCCCGCCCACAGCAAAAAATCGTTTCTGAATTGCTTATTGGAATTTAATTTAGTTACCCCTGAAAAACTTCATTTTCATGGGGTGCTGGTTACCCTTAAAGTTATTAAGAGCACTACGACACCAGCCACAATTACTCCTAACCCAACGGCAGGAAACGCTTTCTTCCAATCCATGCCCAGTAGCCAGGCCAGAATAGTCCCCGTATATGCCCCGGTGATAGGCAAAGGTATAGCCACAAACAAGGTCAATCCCCAGAAGCCATATTTTGCTACCGTTGGCTCACCTCGTTTTCTTAAATGATTAAGATACTTGTTGAACAAAGGAATTCGGAACAGCAGCTTATCGTAAAAGAAGCGCAAAGCAAAGAAGACGGGGAAAAATATCAGGATGTTAGCAATGACCGCTATACAGAATGTGAACAAGGGATCCAGCCCAAATTCCAATATCCCCAGCGGTATGCCACCCCTTAATTCACTAATAGGCGAAACAGTAGCTAGCAGAGTTAGAGCTATTTCCCTTGTCATTATATACTTCCAAAACAGCGCTACTTATGACCGGGAAGCCTAGTTTAACATATGTTATTATATCGTGTGGTTGTTGCCAAGCACTTAATTCCGTGCTATCTTCTATTTAACCTAGCTTAAGACAGGCAATGCACACAAGGAGACTATTTGGGACCAGTGGTATCCGGGGCGTAGTCAACCAGGATTTATCACCTGATTTCTGCCGCCAGGTTGCCTCAGCCATAGGCACTACTCTGCCTCCAGCTTCCACAGTTTGTATCGCTACCGACACCAGAGTAAGCAGAGATGTGATTAAGGAAGCGATTACTGCGGGCTTGCTTTCTTGTAGCATAAACGTAGTTGACTTAGGCATTTTGCCTACCCCAGCGCTGGCATTGCTCACTCGGGAATCGGGCTTTGCCGCTGGAATTATGGTCACAGCTTCCCACAACCCACCCGAGTTCAATGGAATCAAGCTCTTTACTGAGAATTCGCTGGGATATAGCCAGGCTCAAGAAGCGGAGATAGAAAAATTTTTTTTTGAAAAACAATTCCGCCAGGGGAAGAGAGGAACTTTGGAGCAAGCAGAGGATATGAAACAAAGATACCTTTCCTTTATCGAAGGCAAGCTTTCCCTGACAGGATTTAATCACCAGTTAAAAGTAGTCGTTGATCCTGGCAATGGCGCTGCTTCCAAGTTTGCCAGCTACATCTTTATTCAGATGGGCTTTGATGTAATACCTGTAAATGATGAGCCAGATGGTCTTTTCCCAGGGAGAAGTCCCGAGCCGAAAGCAGATACCCTCCAGAGCACAGTTAGTTTCCTGAGGCATCATAATGCTGACTTAGCTATTTGCTTTGATGGCGATGCCGACCGCGTTGTTTTCTGCGATAAAGAAGGTTTCCTCGGTTTCAACGAGCCTATCGCCTTCATCTCGAGACTGGCTATCAAGCGAACGGGAAAGAAAAAGATTGCTACCACCGTAGAAACTGGAACTCTTCTTGACCTGGCGGTGAAGGACCTTGGGGCAGAAGTGGTCAGAGGCAGAGTCGGTGATGTCCCCGTAGCTCATCTAGCCCAAGAACTCGATGCCGCCTTGGGAGTGGAGCAGGTAGGCGTCTACATTTTCCCCGAGCTGGGCTATTATCCTGATAGCATTTTCGCCTCACTCTTCCTGTTAAGTCAGCTAAGCGATGCCCGCGAAATCAGGCAATTCTTCAAAGGTATTCCCAGACTATCCTTCGAAAAAGCAAGGATTTTTTGCCCCAATGAACTTAAAGAGTTGGTCATGACTCAACTAAAGGAAAAGTCTCACCTTTTTGGTCCCGATGAGATAAATACTCTTGACGGCCTGAGGCTAGAATTTCCTGACTCCTGGATGCTTATCAGGGCTAGTGGCACTGAACCTGTCATCCGAGTAGTATCCGAGTCAACATCGCAGGCACAGACCGATGGGCTTATAAACAAAGGCAAAGAACTCGTTCAAAGTCTGGTGGAGGCCAACAGGTGAGAGCGGTATTTCTCTGCGGCGGCCGTGGCAAGAGGATGTTTCCTATTACTGAAGACAAATTCCTGCTTGATTTTCTTGAGAAGTCCTTGCTCGAACATCAAATAAAAACAGCCTGCGAGGCAGGTCTGAGTCATTTTGTAATCATTGGGAATCCCGACAATATACAGAGGATAGAGCAAATAACCAAAAAAATTCCTGGGATAGAAGTCGACCTTGCTCTACAAAAGAAGTCGTTAGGCATCGCTGATGCTCTGAAAAGCGCTGAGCCATTCCTGCACGGCCAGCTTCTGGTAATAAATCCCAACGATGTCTTCTCAAGCTCAGCATACACAAAAATCCTCAGCGAAGCTGAAAAAACAACTGCCTCCTCCTATATTCTGGGTTATCAAGTCCAGAAATACTTCCCGGGAGGCTACCTCCAGGTAAATTCTCAAAATGAGTTACTACACATCGTGGAAAAGCCCAATCCTGGTGAGGAACCCAGCAATCTAGTAAACATCGTGATTCACTGCCATACTAACTCGGAAGAGCTCATACGCTATATTGAAACCGTACAGACTACCAGGGATGATGTCTATGAATGCGCCCTGGACAACATGGTAAAGGGAGGGCACAAGATCAAGGTGGTTCCCTACGATGATTTCTGGGCACCAATAAAATATCCCTGGCATATCTTCAAAGTAATGGAATATTTTCTAGACAATGCTCAATCTTATATAGCCTCCTCAGCCCGCATCTCCGAGACAGCTACCATCGAGGGAAAAGTTATTCTGAGCGATAATGTCAAGGTGCTGGAAAATGCTGTGATCCGAGGCCCTGTGTATATCGGGGCAAACTCAATCATTGGCAATAATGCCCTGGTGCGAGACCATAGCCATATCGGTTCTAACTCCGTTATTGGCTATTCCACTGAGGTAAAGCACTCTTACGTCGGCGATAATTGCTGGTTCCACTCCAACTATATTGGTGACTCCATAGTGGACGACAATTGCTCTTTGGGCGCCGGCACTGTGCTGGCCAACTTCCGACTCGACGAAGGGAATATTCAGATAAAAGTCGGTGATAGTCTGATAGATACTGGCTATGATAAACTAGGGGTAATTGTGGGTCGAGGTTGCCGCATCGGTGTAAATGCCAGCCTCATGCCCGGGATCCGAGTAGGTCCTGATTCCTTCGTGGGACCCCAGGTATGTTTGCGCCAGGACCTCGAGGCGAGTAAGATAGTTCTGCTGGAGTCCCGATACCAAGTAGAAGACAACGAAACAAGGCTCGACGCAGGCAAGAGGCAAGAATTGTTACGGAGGTTAAAAGAGTAAAATGTGCGGTATCATTGGCTATTGTGGTCAGAAGCCGGCAGTTCCTATCGTCCTCGAGGCTTTAAAGCGCCTGGAATATCGGGGCTATGATTCAGCGGGCATAGCTTCTTTATGCGATGGCCAGCTACTGATAAAGAAAGACGCTGGCCAGGTTGACGAAGTCATCCAGAGACATAACCTGGCAAGCGTTCCCGGCCTCGTTGCCATCGGGCATACTCGCTGGGCAACCCATGGTGCTGTCACTCAATTCAATGCTCATCCTCATTCCGATTGTGGTGGCAGAGTGGCTGTAGTTCACAATGGCATCATTGAGAACAATCAGCAGCTCCGCCAGGAACTCACCAAAAAAGGACACAAGTTTACTTCAGAAACCGATTCCGAAATCATCCCTCACCTCCTCGAAGATGAGCTCAAAAACGGATGCTCCCTGGAACAAGCTGTGTTAAATATAGTTCCAAGGCTAGAGGGCTCTTATGCCTTTCTGGTCATATCCCTTGATGACCCTGGCAAAATCATAGGCACAAGGAAGAGTATTCCCCTGATTGTGGGTACTGACGCCCCTGATTACTATGTTAGTAGCGACGCCCTGGCTTTCTCGCAATATACCAACCAGGTGATGAGTTTGGAGGATAACGAGGTGGTGATGCTGACGCAAGACGGAATCGAATTCTTCGACGCCCGAGGGGAAAAGCTGGTTAAGCAAGCCAGGAAACTCGACCACAGTTGGGCTGAGAGCCATAAAGGAGGCTACCAGCATTTCATGCTCAAGGAGATAATGGAGCAGGCTCAGGTGCTTGGCCAGATAGTCCATCAGGACGAGAAGAGATTCACCAACGTTGCCCTCGATATTCTGAGGGCAAGGCAGGTGATTATCACTGCCTGTGGCACCTCCCGCTACGCTGCTCTGGTTGGCAGATATCTTTTCTCCAAAGTGGGTAAGAAGTTCTGTGATGTAGTCATGGCTTCTGAATTCGGTTATTTCGCCGACTCCGTGGACAAGAACACCGTTGTCATCGCTGTTTCCCAGAGTGGCGAGACCGCTGATGTAGTCGAGGGAGTAAAGGCTGCCAGGGACGCCGGGGCCCAAGTTATCTCCATAGTCAACCGGCCCAACTCCATACTGGCTGACCTGAGCGACCAGGTCATTTATCTGAATTGCGGCGCTGAGATAGCCGTAGCCGCTACTAAATCATTTCTGTCTCAACTAGCCATATTCTACCTGTTGTCCTTCGCCATGGTTAACTCCTTTGACGAAGCGGTAGCTAAGCTCGCCGACCTGAGCAGTGAGATAACCAGAGTTCTAGACTGGAATAAAAGCGAGCTTATCAAGCTCAGCCAGAAGCTGAAAGATAAGAATGATTTCTACTACATAGCCAGAGGAATTAACTTTGCCATCGCCTCTGAAGGCGCCTTGAAGCTTAAGGAGATTTCCTATATACACGCTGAAGGTATGCCCGCCGGGGAACTCAAGCACGGCACCTTAGCCCTCATAGAGCCTGGTACACCAGTAGTGGTTCTTTGTCCCGCCGACTATACCTTTTTCGAAACCCTGAGCAATGCCATGGAAACTAAATCACGCGGCGCCTACATTATCGGTGTCTCTGACAAAGAAAGCGATATTTACGATTCCTGGGTCAAGATTCCCGAAGTTGACGAATTACTCTATCCCATGGTCGCCGTAGTTCCCCTTCAGCTCCTGGCTTACTATCTCGCTATCAATCGAGGATGCGACCCTGACAAGCCCCGCAATCTGGCAAAATCGGTGACCGTGAAGTAGAGGTGGAATGAAAGACTCTGTACTTAAAACTCCCGACACAGAACACAAGACTGGCATCCTGGCTGGCATATCTGCCTATAATGAGGCAAGATATGTCGGAAGCATAGTTCTCCAGGCAAGGCAATACGTAGACGAGGTCATTGTTGTTGACGACGGAAGCACTGATAACACCGCCATGGTTGCCGAGCTTGCCGGCGCCATCGTGATCCGCCACGCAGAAAATAGAGGCAAAGGAGCAGCCATCCAGAGCATACTGGCCGAGGCAAAGAAGAGAAATCCGGACATCCTCGTTCTCTTAGATGCTGATGCCCAGCACGACGCTAACGAGATTCCCGCTCTCATCAAACCCGTTTCGGAGGGTTTTGACCTGGTCATCGGCTCCAGGGAAGCCCAGAAGGATAAGACTCCCAGATACCGCCGCATCGGGCAAAAGGTCATTTTCCGCTCAAGTCGTCTCGCTTCAAAAACCAATGTCGCCGATTCCGAATCCGGCTTTCGAGCCCTTTCACCGAAAGCAATAAAAAAACTTGATTTGAAAGCGAAGGGATTCGGCATAGAATCGGAGATGATAACCCGCGCCGCCGATAAAAACCTCAAGATAACCGAGGTGCCGATCTCAAACATATATACCAAAGACGGCTCGACCATCAACCCCATAAGACATGGCATAGACGTTCTCAGTCGGATAATAGTCATGATTTCGCAGAGGAGGCCGCTGTTTTTCTTCGGGCTGGCAGGTGGTATCTTGCTGGTGATTGGTCTCGTTTTCGGCTTCAGGGTGATTAACATAGCTGCCGCAACAGGCGACCTGGCCATAGGCAGTGCTGTATTGACTGCTCTGTTCATTATCGCCGGCATATTAAGCATCTTCACCGGCATAATCCTGAATGCCTTAACCAGGCGTAAATAAAGCTGGCGCTGCGGTTTTCTTTGCCGCCGAGGCCAGTCTTCCCTTTCTGCCATTGCCAGACGTACCCCCTCCGGCATTGCTTCGTCCCGATTTATCGGGACAAAATAATTTAGCCGTCCTAACAAACTCAGCGTCTTGACTAATCTAACTCCTGACTCTAGACTATTGACTGACGACTGCTATAGACGAGTGCTCACAAAGTTAAGGGCAAGTAAGCTGCATGGTTTTTACATTAAATTTACAGCAGCGAATTGAAATATATGGCTAAGTGGTGCAGGGCTGGAACCATATCCTGTGATATCTAGCAGAAATTATGCAGTTGCTTCAGTAGGCATACAGTGAAGATTTGGATCGACCTTATAAACACACCTCATCCTATTTTTTTCAAATCCTTAATGAGGGAATTTCATCAAGGTTATCAGACATATATAACGGCGAGAGATCGGTCGGAGACAGTGGCCTTAGCCCGTGAGCTAGGCATGGGGCCAAAGGTCATAGGCACAGACTTTAGCAACCGCATAGTAAAGACGGTTAATCATGCCCTCAGGACACTTGAATTGTTTATAAGAGTTCCAAAATTTGATGTAGCCCTTGCTTTCGGTGGCTCAACGAGTATTGCAGTGGCCAAGGTACGCATTAAACCGTCGGTCGTTTTCAATGATAATGACCTGATATTCACACAAGCAACGTTAGCTGGAAGGCTGGAAACAAAAATTATGGCGAGGGCAAATCACATAATTATACCTTCAGCCTTCCCTGCACAAGTCTTGACCGGACGTGGTGCTAAAACAGAGAACATTCACCGGTTCGATGGCTACAAAGAAGATGTTTACATCGCCGATTATGAACCGGACCCCGATTTCCCGGCCAGGCTGCCATTCAGTAACTTCGTAGTCCTCAGACCTGAGGCTCTTTTTGCTGCTTATGTGACGCA
>Ga0209164_1001461_pt1 | contig 30322 bp, 27 predicted proteins | sample MTBNYHSulfiMetaG_FD_187458 | JGI IMG/M metagenome (GOLD analysis project Ga0209164, IMG submission 187458) | Enrichment culture microbial communities from rom New York Harbor, USA that are MTBE-degrading - MTBE-NYH (New York Harbor Sulfidogenic)... | ecosystem: Environmental > Aquatic > Marine >... | reverse complement strand
CTGCCCTTTGGAGACAGGGTGACCCTCTTCCTTTCCGATTTTCGAGACCTCCCTCCCCTCCGGGACATGGTGGTTCTGTGCAATCCTCCTCACGGCATCAGGTTGAGTGGAGAGTTAAATATCGCGTCTTTTTACAAATCATTAGGCGATTTTTTCAAACAAAACTGCAAAGGATCTTCCATTTTTGTTTACCTTGGCAGAAAAGATCTCATTCCGCTCATCGGGCTCAAACCGTCGTGGAAAAAGCCCCTGCCGAGCGGAGGGTTGGATGGCAGGCTGGTTAAATTTGAGATATATTAGTAAAGTTGGAGAGGTGGAGCGGTGGAGTGATGGAATCTCGTGGGAGTTGATGCAAGAACAGGAAATGAACGGGATTCCTGATTCTGCGCTTGTGTTCCCCACGGGAAGAAAATAGCCTGGCGAAGTGGAAAAAGAGTATACATGCTGCACAGCAGGCATCGTCATTTCGTGATTCGGTTTAGATATGGATAAAAAGAATATACGTAATTTCAGCATAATCGCTCACATTGATCATGGTAAATCCACCCTCGCCGATCGTTTCATACAGTACACCGGGTTGGTGAGTGTACGGGAGTTCAGGGACCAGATTCTCGACAGCATGGATCTGGAAAGGGAGAGAGGGATTACGATCAAGAGCCACACGATCACCCTTCCCTATCGTTCCGAGGACGGAACCGAATATTCCCTCAATCTGATAGACACGCCGGGCCACGTGGACTTCTCCTACGAAGTATCCCGCGCTCTGGCCTCGTGCGAAGGAGTTCTCCTTCTGGTGGATGCCTCCCAGGGTGTCCAGGCCCAGACTCTTTCGAATCTTTACATGGCCATGGAGCATGACCTCACGATCATCCCCGTGATCAACAAGATCGACCTTCCTTCAGCCGACGTGGAAATGGTAAGAGAGCAAATGGATCGGGAACTCGGCCTGGCCCCCGAGTCGGCCGTTCTCAGCTCCGCCAAGGAAGGGATCGGCATCGAAGAAATCCTGAGGGCTATCGTGGAGCGGATACCGGCGCCTCGCGGCGATGCCGAAAACCCTCTTTCGGCGCTGATTTTCGACGCCAGATACGATCCATTCAGGGGCGTCATCGTGAGCTGTCGTGTTTTGGACGGAACGATCAGGCAAGGTGATTTGATCCGCTTCATGTCGACCCAGAGAACCTACAAGGTCGAAGAGGTCGGAGTCTTTCGTCTCAACAGGGAGGCAAGAAAGCACCTCTCCTCCGGAGAAGTGGGGTACATGATCGCGGGGATCAAGACAGTGAGCGACACTCGCATAGGAGACACGATCACCCTTGATTCCCGCCCTGTCCCCGTCCCTCTTCCGGGATTCAAGGAGGTGAAACCCGTCGTCTTCTCCTCTCTCTACCCCATTTCATCCGAAGATTATGAAACGCTGTCGGTCGCTCTGGAAAAGTACAAACTCAACGATGCGGCCCTGGTCTACCAGAAAGACTCATCCGCGGCTCTCGGACAGGGCTTTCGCTGCGGTTTTCTGGGGCTGCTGCATCTCGAGATCGTGCAGGAGCGCCTGGAACGGGAGTACGACCTGGCATTCATCATGACTGTCCCGAGTGTCCAGTACCGGTTTACGCTCGGCGACGGCAAGGTGCTCACCGTAGACAATCCCCAGTACTACCCGGACCCCGGCGCCATTGAAAAAGCGGAGGAACCTTTCATCAGGGCAACGATCTTTACTCCCGAACGGTACTTGGGCGCCGTCATGAAGCTCTGCATGGAACGACGGGGAACAGACGCCCGGTTCAACTCCCCGGCGCCGGGCCGACTGGAAATCATATATGACATGCCCCTTGCCGAGGTAATCGTGGATTTCCACGACAAGTTGAAAAGCATCACTCAGGGATACGGATCTCTCGACTATGAACTCCTCGGTTACAGGGAAAGCAATCTGGTCAAACTTGATTTCCTCGTCAATGGAGAGAAGGTGGATGCCCTTTCCCTGATCGTCCACCAGGACCGTGCAAGAGAATGGGCCGTTCAGGTCTGCGAACGGTTGAAAGAGGAAATCCCGAGGCATCAGTTCAAGATTGCCATTCAGGGAGCGATTGGAGGCAAGATCATTTCGCGCTCCACAGTCTCTCCTTTCAGAAAAGACGTTACGGCAAAATGCTACGGAGGAGATATCACCCGAAAACGGAAACTCCTGGAAAAGCAGAAGAAGGGAAAGAAGCGAATGAAGATGGTCGGGGCTGTAAGTATTCCGCAGAGCGCGTTTGTTGCCGTGCTTAAGGCTGATCATGAGTGATCCGGGTCTGTATGTCCATGTCCCTTTTTGCCGTTCCAAGTGTGCATACTGCGGCTTCGTCTCGCAAACAGGTCTCGCCGCAGTCCCGTCCTGGCTCAAGGCCCTGGAAAAGGAGGCGAGCCTTTACAAGGATGTGTTCGGTGCCTTCGATACCCTCTTCATAGGTGGAGGGACCCCCACGGTCCTATTGCCGTCACAACTCGATTCGCTTGCAGAATGCCTGTTCCGCGAGCTTCCTTTCAAACAGCCGGTGGAATTCACGGTGGAAGCCAACCCGGACGATCTCGACACAGGCACGCTGGCGGTTTTGAAAGACATCGGGGTCAACCGGCTGAGCCTCGGGATTCAGTCTCTGGAGGAAAAGGAACTGGCCTTCCTTGGAAGACGCCACTCGGTTCGCCAAGCGGAAAGGGCCCTTGAACTGGCAGCGAGATCGGGGTTCGGGAGCCTTAGCGCTGATCTCATATACGGTCTTCCAGGGCAGACTCTTTCGGATTGGCTTGAAACTCTTAAACGGGTCCTCGCCTTTGAACCGGACCATCTGTCGTGCTACCAGTTGACCGTGGAGAGACATACCCCTCTCGGCAGAATGGTGGCGGATAAAAAAGTCAAAAAAGCCCGGGCCAAACAGGAAAGGGAATTATTTTTGGCTACCTCACAGTTCCTTGAACGAGAGAGCTACCTACATTACGAGATTTCCAACTTTGCCCGGCCGGGCCACCTTTGCCGGCACAATCTGAAGTACTGGAATCGCTCACCCTATCTCGGGCTGGGACCTTCAGCCCATTCCTTTGAAGGAGATGCCCGCTGGTGGAACACCCCTTCCGTCCGGAGTTACTGCTTGCGTCTCTCCCATGGTCTCGCACCTGTGAGGGGAAAGGAAATCCTGTCTCAGGAGAAGAGGATCATGGAATCCTTGCTCCTTGGTTTCCGGACAATGCAGGGAATCGAAATCGATATGGTGAGGGAGGTGTCCGGATTGGACTCAAGGATGTGTCATTTGCTGGATAACGGTTTGATCGTGGTCCGGGAAGGCAGGATCATACCGACCCGGGAGGGTTTTCTTTACGCAGACGGTTTGCCGCTGTTGTTCACTTAAGAATGGAGTATTGGAGTGTTGAAGTGTCGGAGTGTTGGAAGACGGAGGGAAGAAGAATGGAGTACTTGATTTCGAGAAATGGATTGTCGCCTAGAGAGCAGGCGAGCATTCTTCCAGTCCAGTACTCCAATACTCCTTCACTCCAGTATTCCACCTCTTTGTTGGAGGCCTCTTCGTGAGCGGCAAAATTCCCGTTCCCGACGAATCGCAACTCAGAGCCTACGCCCTGGATATCGCAGGAGATGAGTACACCATGACTTTGTCCACGGCTCTCCGGGACACTCCCTGGGCGGCTCCGGTATATTACGCGAACCTCGACTTTCGTTTCTATTTCTTTTCCGATCCCGGCTCCAGACACATCCATGAATCTCAAACCGCCAACCGGGCTGCGGCTGCCATTTTTCATCAGTCGAATTCCTGGAGAGACATCCGCGGTCTTCAAATGTCGGGGCCCATCACGCCTCTCCGGCCGGGTCTCGAATCCCTCAAAGCCCTTCGGGCTTACCTCAGGAAATTCCCTTTCACCGAAGAGTTTTTTGACTCCGGAGACAAGCTGGATCTGGAAGGTTTCGCAAAACGCTTTCGGGTTCGTTTGTACTGTTTTCGCCCGGACCTGGTGTATTATCTCGATAACAGGATCCGTTTCAGTTTTCGAGAAAGGGTAGAAGTGCCATGAAGATCGCCATCGGTTCCGATCATGCGGGTTTTCACTGCAAGGGTAAGATTATCCGGCATCTCACCTGCATAGGCCACGGCATCACGGACTTCGGTACCGACTCGGACACGCCTGTCGACTACCCTTTGTTTATCCGCCCTGTAGCGGAGGCTGTGGCCAAAGGAACCTGCGATCGCGGAATAGTGCTCGGCGGTTCCGGCAACGGTGAAGCCATTGTGGCAAACAAGATCCCCGGAATCCGGTGCGCCCTTTGCTGGACCGGGGAAACGGCTGTGCTTTCGAGGATGCATAACGACGCAAACGTGCTTTCCCTGGGCGCGAGGTTGGTCTCCGAAGAGGATGCCCTCCACATTGTCACCGTATGGATCGAGACCCCTTTCCAGGGGGGCAGGCATCTTAGACGGCTCAAGATGATTTCGGAAATCGACGCCTTTTTCCGCTCTCCTCTTCCTCTCGATCACACTCCTTTGTAGGCCCTTTTTCGTAAAACATGCCGAAAATTGTCTCGTCCCCTCTCCCCCCGCCCATGACCTGCTTGTTCTGCAGTGCCCAAGTCGGTGGCTGAAAAGCCCCTTGGACAAGAGAGGTTTCCGGTCGCAGGAAATTTGCTTTTTTTCCGAACCCTTAGGAGTTTGATTTTGGCATGATTCTCGCAGACTTGTACACATGCTCGGTTCAAACCTCTTGAAGTTGCCGTGGACTTCGGCACAGGGAAATACTTTTTTGACTCGGAGGCTCTCGCCTTGGCCGGTAAACAAATCCAACTCCCTTTGAAAACGAACATAAGTAGAAATCGTGACGGGCTGATGCATATCCCCTGGGCAGCCTGTGGAGAAGAAAGGGAGAAATTCAGGCTTCTTTTGGAAGGATTTCCACTCGCTGCAGCCGTTGTCAGCCCATCCGGAAGGTACGAGTACCTCAACCCCAAGTTCATGGACACCTTCGGATACAGCTTGACGGACATTCCCAGCGGCCGAGCGTGGTTCAGGAGAGCTTACCCGGACAAGGATTATCGTGCGCAGGTGATCTCGGCCTGGCTGGAGGACTCGAACAAATTCGGATCAGAAGAGCCGCGCTCCCGGAGCTTCAAGGTGAGGTGCAAGAACGGAGAAGAAAAAGATGTCCTCTTCAGGTTCATGATCTTTGCCGACGGGCGGCAGCTTGTGCTCTGTGAGGACGTCACAGAGAAAAGCCAGGCTGAAAGTGACTTGAGGACGAGCGAGGAGAAATACAGGAGCATACTGGAGAGCATGGATGAAGGCTGTTTCGAGGTCGACCTGGCAGGCAACCTCACCTTCTTCAACGCTGCGGTGTCCAGAATCCTGGGTTACCCTGCAGATGAGCTTCTGGGGATGAACAACCGACATTACATGAACGAGGAGAACGCCAGGAAGGTGTTCGATGTGTTCAACGAAGTGCACAAGACCGGCGAGCCAAGACGCGCCTTCGATTGGGAAATCGTGACGAGGGAAGGCACCAAGCGTTTTGTTGAAGCATCGGTCTTCCTGATCAGAGATGGAAAAAATCGGCCTCGCGGATTCCGGGGAATCGTAAGGGATGTAACCGAGCGCAGAAAAGCTGAAGATGCCCTTCGCGAAGGAGAAGAAAGATACCGGCAACTTGTCAACCACGCGCCTGCCGGTATCTATGAGGTCGATTTTATCCAGAGGAAATTTCTTACCGTCAACGATGTGATGTGCGAGTACACCGGGTACACAAAAGAAGAATTCCTGTCCATGAGTCCCTTCGACCTCCTAACGGAGGATGGGAAAATCCTCTTTATGGAGAGAATGAGCAAGATTCTTTCAGGAGAAAAAATACCCGAAATGGCTGAGTTTCAGATCAACGGAAAAGGAGGAAGAAAGTTCTGGGTGATCCTGAACGCCAAGGTGGTCTATGAGAACGGCTTTCCCAAAGGGGCTACCGTCGTAGTCCATGACGTCACAGAAAGAAAGAACGCCGACGAGGCTCTGAGGAGGTCGGAAGAGAAGCACCGTTTACTCGTCAACAACGCAAACGACGGCATATTCATAGCCAAAGACGGCCGGATCATATTCCCCAATCCGAAGACGCTGGAAATGCTGGGGTATTCTTCGGATCAGATCGGCGAAGTCTTTTACCCGGACCTGGTTCACCCCGATGACAAACGCATCCTGGAAGAAGCGGGCAAAAGGATGGCTAGGGGTGAAACGACTTCAGAGACCTTTTCTCTGCGAGTAATGAACAGTGAGAGAAAGGAACTCTGGGTCGCCGTAAGCTCCGTACCTATCATTTGGGAGTCCGGTCCTGCTACCCTTAATTTCGTCAGAGACATCAGTCTTCAAAAGAGGGCCGAAAATGAGTTGAACGAGACCATCAATAAACTCAGAAAAATCACGGGCGCAACCATCCAGGCGATGGCCCAGACGATAGAAGTCCGGGATCCCTACACGGCGGGCCATCAGCGGCGGGTCGCTGACCTGGCCCGTGCCATAGCCGCTGCGATGGGTTTGAACAACGATCAGGTCGACGGCATACGGATGGCAGGAGCCATTCACGATATAGGGAAGATATCCGTTCCGGCGGAGATTCTGAGCAAGCCCGGGATTCTGAGTCCCATCGAATTCAGCCTCATCAAGACCCATTCTCAGGTGGGCTACGAAATCCTCAAAGACATAGACTTCCCATGGGACATTGCCGGGATGGTTCTACAGCATCACGAACGTATGGATGGTTCCGGGTATCCAAACGGGCTTGCGGGAGATCGGATCATGCTCGAGGCAAGGATCATCGCTGTTGCCGACGTCGTTGAAGCCATGGCTTCACACCGGCCCTATCGCCCGGCGGTGGGCATGGACAAGGCTCTGGAAGAGATATCCACAAAGCGAGGGCTGATCTACGATTCTAAAGTTGTTGATACATGCCTCAAAGTCCTCAAAGAGAGAATCTTTTCGTTCAAATGAAATCCGTTGCCGAAGATTTCATATCACACCCCTCCGGCTCTCTCCCCTCACCGCGAAAATAAGAATGCCCCCCGCCTCTCCAAGAACATGGGGAGAATCCTATTTTTCCGCCGGAGGATATGAATAAATAACCGATCCCGCATCACGCTGATCTCTGTCTTGCCAAGAAAGCGTTTGTCCCGTAAGATGCTCGGCGGAGGTGTAAAGCCATGTCTAATTCTCTCAGCGCAAGCGCCAGGAAGGTGCAGGAAGCCCTCAAGTCGTTGGGCATGGACTGCAGGGTTGTGGAACTCCCGGGTTCCACCCGCACCGCTGCGGACGCCGCCGCCGCCGTCGGCTGTCGCGTGGAACAAATCGCGAAATCGATTGTTTTTCAAGGCAAGACTTCGGGAAAAGCGATCATGGTAATTGCCAGCGGATCGAATCGAGTCAATGAAAAGAAGCTGCGCGATATGATTTCCGAGCCGGTGAAAAAGGCGGACGCCGATTTTGTGCGCGTGCACACGGGCTTTGCCATAGGCGGCGTTGCTCCGGTGGGGCACGCAAACCCCGTCGAAATCTACGTAGACGAAGATCTCATGGACTGTCCGGAAATCTGGGCCGCGGCAGGCACCCCTCATGCGGTGTTCAGGATGACTCCCCGGGAACTTGTCGCGATGACCGGGGGGAGAACGGTCAGTATTCATTAAAAGGGACAAAGGGACAGAGTCACAAAGGGGTAAAGAATTCGTTCCTTAAATGTCGCTCATAGCCTTCCGCAATGTTGCCGATGATTCAGCACACCGCTGAAACCGGAATGTTAGCCGGTTGTTCTCGTGTCGGAAACAGCACCCTCATTCCTTTGTTCCTCTGTCCCTTTGCCCCTTTGTCCCTTCTGAAGACTAATGACTAATCAATGAGGGCGGGTTCCCTCAGTACGAGTGAGACGGCTTTCTCTGCCGTTGCGGCAATGGAGGGATGACTCTCTGCCAGATTCGACATCTGCCTTAAGTGGTCGGCGGTTCTGACGATGAGCGAAGTCATGTCTCCTTCATCCACAGGAAGGGCTGATGTGACCTCTTCCCATGAGCAGCCCTTTGCCCACATGAAGAGCGCCGCCGCAGGCCAGAAAAAGATCCGGGGATTCTCAAATCCCCTCCTCTCCTTCAGCACCCTGATCCATTCGATTCTTTTCTGAAGTTTTTCAAAAGCCTCCCATATCTCAGAAAGGTTCAGAGGAGGTCTCCTCGACAGTTCCACATCGGTCGGGCGATCCCATACGAAAGGAGCCACACAGCCTGCCATCACAGGGGGAGCTACTCCTTCGAAGCCGCCCCTCCTGATGGCTTCGGCTATGAGGAGAGGGTGATCCAGCCTGAGCTTCGAGGCCCATTTCCCATCATCGGTCAGATGGTCCTGCCGGTCCACGAAGCCTGTTTCCTTGAGAAACCTCAAGTGACGTTTGAAACTCAGCCACAGGCCTTCGCTCATCCCCTCGACAGGGACGCCTAGATCGCGAATCTCTTTTAGCAGCCCTTCAACCTCCCGGTTTTCGTCTCCGTGACACAGGCTTTCCTTGTCGCAGCCGCCGCAGGGAATCTCTTGGGCGGGAAGTTCCCCTTCTGTTCCCTCCATGGTGAAGATCATGGGCTTCAGATCCTGCTCCCGAAGGGAAGCCATGAGTCGCCTCAGTCGATCAGGACTTTCGTCCCCCTTCAGGTCTATCCGTTGGTCGAAAATCGTCTTGACCTGGGTGCCGGTCACTCGCCTGAGTTGGAGGGTTCCTTTACGGATTCGCAGGGGTTTACTCAAATTGTGGCAGGCGCAAACCCATTTTCTATTGACCTGGGAAGCTGCAACAACCACATATACTCCGCCCTTCTTGTGGAGGAAGACCCTGCCCGGAGTCAGGTATTGCTTCTGAATCATGAGCCGTCTCCGGTTCCTCGATTCCCTTGACAGCCGCCTTGATCTCTTCTGCAACTCTGTTTTCCTGCGGATGTTTTCCATTACCTCATAGGGGTCTCCCGTGTCGCACTTTCCACCCGCAAGCCGTGCTTTGAACTCTTCCAGGAGGCTCCGCAACTTCCTGTGGGCGGCCGGCTCCCTTTCCCTCTGCTGGAATGCGGCAAAGGAGCGCTCCAAGAGTTCTTTTACCTCCGGGGGAGAATGGGAGAGAAGCAGGTTCAAGGTCATGGAGAAATTGATGTGGATTTGACTCATAAGGGGCTCAGGGGGAGAATCTTTCAAATCCCAGATCAGACTTGGGTCCTGGTGCAGTCCTGGAACAACCAGGGCGAATCCGATGTTGTCCTTTCCCCTTCTGCCGGCCCTGCCCGTCATCTGGTGGAGTTCCGTGGCTGTGAGATCGGAAAACCCGCGACCGTTGAACCGGTCGCTCTGGACCAGGACAACGGTCCTTGCAGGAAAGTTCACACCCGCAGCCACAGTGGATGTGGAGAAAATCGCGTCCAGACACCCCCGAGTCATCATCTTCTCCACGAGCGCCTTCCAGTACGGAAGCTGTCCAGCGTGGTGGGATGCCACTGCGCAGTCCAGGAGTGATCGCAGTTGACGGTGACTTTGAAGATGCGGGAACTTTCTGACGAACTCCCTCGCATACCTTCTGCACCGATCCCTGTCATTCGTCGGTTTATCGGCTTTCCCGCATGCAAGAAGGGCGCGGTCGCAGTCGGCCCTGCTTCTCAGGAAAAAGATGGCGGGCAACAGATCGAAGGACCTGAGACATCTTATGATGTCGCCATAATCGTGCCTCAGCCTCACTCGCCCGCCCTGATCCAGGAATTTCTTTATTTTCGGAAGAAGGCCTCTTTTTCCCCCAAGCCGGGCAACCAACCCGTCCGGAAACAGAAAAAGCATTTCCAGGGGCACGGGTCTCTCTTGAGACGACACTATGCGGACTCGCCTTTGCCGGTTTTCTTCAAGCCACGCAGAGATCTGTTCGGCGTTGGAGATGGTGGCTGAAAGGAGGAGGAGACGGACTCTTGAAGGGAGGTAGATAAGCACTTCTTCCCACACCACACCCCGATCGGGATCGCTCAGGTAATGGGCTTCATCCAGGATCACGAGATCCGTGCCTATGTCCGCCCCCTGATGCATGGCATCGTAGAGCTGATTGCGCAGTATCTCCGTAGTTCCCACGATGACCGGCGCCGCCGGGTTCTCCTTCCTGTCCCCTGTGAGAATGCCGCAAAGGTGGCTTCCGAACTGTTGTGAGAATTGTTCGTAAATGGCGTTGGACAGGGCTTTGAGGGGAGAAGCGTACCATGTTCTCAACCCCCGGGCAAGACCGCGAGAGATGGCCTGCTCGGCTATCCATGTCTTGCCCGAACCGGTCGGTGCACTCACCAGTACATCGCAAGAGGCGACGCTTTCGAGAGCCTCTATCTGGAAAGGATCAGGTTTGATCGGAGCCGGTCTCGGCGTTCCGATTTTCTCGAAGAGCCTAACGAGGGGTGGATCCACCCTTGGTTTATCGCAGAAGCCCGTTCGTAAAAAATGCGGTCTCTTTTTTCCTCTAGGCGGTCGGCGGCGTATTCCGGGATGTATCATTCGAATAACTGAGCGACTCAGTGCCCAAAAGTTGTCGGGGATGGATCACCACGGACTGCAGTCCCATCTTCCCTATTTTGTCAACTCGGTCGCGATCCTGTCCATATCGTCGAGAACCGAGGTCATAAACCCGGCGGGATCCAGGTTCTTCAGAGCAGGAAGAACCTCGTCGATCTTCTCCTCGTAACCTTGAGCGATCTTTAGACCGTTAACATAAACCTTGGTCGCCGTTTCCCTGACGAAGATCCTGGCTGCGGCCCGCATGTACTCGGCGGAGAGTCCGTCTCCAGGGTGTGTGGCCGCCTTGTGACACAGGGCTTCGGCCACTTCGCACCATGTCATCATGTCGGCCATGAGAAACATGACGTACTGGGAGCGAGTGAGCTTGTGTTTTCTCGCGGCGAGAATGATTTCGTTCAAAGCTCGCATGGCCCTGGCGAGAAGTCCGCCTCCGCACGGTTCGGGCAGATTTTCCAGGCTGTCGGCCATATCGAGATAGAGCCGCCCTTTCGATCTCACTGTTTCCCTTAGGCGAAAAGTGGAGATGATGCTCCTCTGGATCTCGCTCGTTCCCTCGAAGATGGTCGTGATCTTGATGTCCCTCTTGATCTTTTCCACCTCGAACTCGCGGATGTAACCGTAGCCGCCCAGGGCCTGTATGGCACGATTGGCCGCCGCATCCCCTGCTTCAGTGGCGAAGTACTTCGCAATCGACCCCTCGACCTGCAGCTCCTCTTCGCCTGTGTCCAGCCTCCGCGCGGTCTTCTCTATGTGCGCCCGGGCCGCCTCGAGCTGCACCGTGCCTGGAACCAGAAGCTGATGAGTGTATCCCTGTTTTTCCACCAGGGGACTCCCGAATTGAATCCTCTCTTTTGCGTAGGCAATGGACTTTTCGAGTGCGGCCATGCCGCCGCCGAGTCCGAAGGTAGCCACCATCAGCCTGGTGTAGCCGAAAACCTGGTTGGCCTGTTTCAGACCCTGCCCCTCCACGCCTCCTATAAGGTTTTCCGCCGGGACGTAGAGATCGTCCAGGCTCAAGGGGCAGGTGTTGGATGCCCTGATTCCATGCTTGTCCTCGTGTTTCCCGGGATAAAGGCCTTCCGTGCCGGCCTCGACTACGAAGAAGGATGGCCCGCCGGGAGTGTCGGCAAGTATCGTGTAAAGACTCGCCACCCCGCCGTTGGTGATGAACTGCTTCTGGCCGTTCAAACGATATCCTTTCACCCGGCCTGTCGCATCCAGAACCCTCTCGGCCTTTGTCTTGAGGGCCTGGACATTCGATCCGGCTTCCGGCTCCGTGACGCCGTAAGCCACGATAAGGGCTTCGTCGGCCACTTTCCTGATCCACTTTTCCTTCTGTTCCGGCGTGGCGCCGACCCTTATCGGATCCATGCCCAGACAAATGGCCAGGAAGGAGGTTGCTACCGCAAGATCCATCTTTGCCATCTTCTCCGATATGACGGCTATCTCGGTGGCGCCGGCACCGAGTCCTCCGAATTCTTCAGGAATGAAAATGAGGTGAAGCGCGACTTCGGGTCCAAGCATGAATCTGATCAGATCCGATGGAAATTCTCCTGTTCGATCCATCTCCAGTTTGGCTTCAAGCGTGAGTTTTTCCTTTTCGAGCTTGCTCAGAGTGTCCAGAACCATGGACAGAAGCTCCGGGTCCATTCTTGATTGCACAGTCAATTCGATTCCTCCTACTCTTTTATCTTCTTGAGCCGGTTTTGATAGTAGGCGTCCTTCAGAGCAACGTAAGGATCCAGCGCCGCCCTCTTGAGAGACTCATAGTCTCCGATGCGAAAGGACGTATGGTTCACTACCTTCACTGATTCGACGGCCAGGATTGTCCCCGTGCTGTCAAGATAGGGAACAGGATTGAGATACCCGTCTCCCAAGGATCCGAAACTTCCCCGCAACGTGGAAGGGCCCAAAAAAGGCCAGTTGATGTAAAATCCCGGCCCGAATCCGAAGGTCGCCAGGGACTGATCCAGGTCCTCGTCATACCTCCTGATGCCGGCATCCCCCGCGATGTCGAAAAGGCCCCCCATTCCTGCAACGGAATTCAGTATGAAACTGCCGAACTCCTCCGAGGCCGCCCCGACTTTGCCCTGGAGCAGACAATTGACGAAACGAACGGGAAAAGCGAGATTCGTGAAGAAGTTGCCGATGCCGAGTCTTGCCTTTTCAGGCACCACGGCCTTGTATCCCCTGGTGACGGGCTTCAGCACCCAGAAGTAGAGCTTGTCGTTAAAGATGAAAAAAGCCCGGTTGATCGATTCGAGAGGGTCCGGAACACCTTCTTCGACAAAAGACAACTCGTCCTCGAAATCTTCGTCGTCGGGAGCGGACTGAGCCAGGATAATGCGGTCAAGGCCCTGCGCCGCCCTTTCCCCGTGGGAAAATTCCGTTTTCAGAAACAGCACAGTCAGGCAAACCAGAAAAATGGTCCATTTCCTCTTTTCCATGAACGGCGATCCCTCTGTGTCCCGGCGTGAATCCTTATTTTTCCTTTGTTCTCTCCCTCAAGGTCCGGACAAGTTCATCGTATGATGATCTCGCAAGGATGCTCTGGAACTGGCTCCGGTAGTTGGCGACAAGGCTCACGCCCTCTATGGAAATGTCATAGACCATCCACTCGCTCCCCTTCTTCTTCATCCTGTACAAAACAGGGACTTCGGTCTTCTGGGCCGTCAAGACTCTTGCCTCCACGGTCGAATACTCTCCGTCCACAGTTTCCCCCACATAGGAAACCTTTTCTCCCGAGTATCCCTCCACCTTGTCGAGATAGGTCCTTTCCAGAAGTTTGCCGAAAAGGTCGACGAAGGTTTTCTTCTCTTCTTCGGTCCGTCCCGCCCAGTGCCGCCCCAGGGCTCTGCGGCTCAGCTCTTCCCAGTCAAACCGCTCGTCCACGGCCTTGCGGATAAGGGCCTTTCTTTCCTGAGCCTTGGACTCGTCTTTCAGAGCCGGGTCCGTCACGATAGCGAGTATTTTGTCCGTGGTGTCTTTGAGCTGTTCCGTGGGAGTCCCGGCATAAACCGACGCAGGAAGAAGAGCCAAGACAAGGACGACGAGCCATGATAACTGAGATCGCTTTCCCATGAAGTTCCTCGCAATAAGCGGACCAGCACAGACCCGCTTATTTCCCCGGCTTTGTCATTGAGAGCCTGCAGAGACCTGTGGCGGCCTCGGATTGAGTTCCGATTCTTGTTACTCTACCCTTCCGAAAACATACTTCGAAATAAGCTGTTCGAAATCGATGGGTGACTGGGTTTCCCGGATGCGTCCTCCCGGAGAAACTATTTCTTCCGCGCCGCCGGGCAGGATTTCCACGAACTTTTCCCCTATGAGGCCCCTTGTCTTTATCGAAGCAATGGCGTCTTCCTGGATCTCGATGCTCGCCGCGATGTTCATTACCACCTTCGCCTGGTAGTCCTCCAGAAATATATTCCTCACTCGACCCACCTCCACTCCTGCGATCATCACCGACGAGCCTTTCTTCAGACCTCCGCTGTTCGAAAACAGGGCATGAACCTCGTATCCCTCACCCCCCATGACCTCCATCCCGCCCAGTTTAATGGACAGATAGCCCAGGCAGATGATCCCTGCAATCAAAAACAGCCCCACCGTGAATTCAATGTCGAGTTTTCTCATCCCCGCTCACCTCTCCGCCTTCAGCCTCCCCCCTGACAAAGGATCTAATTCGCGAGTCATCGGAAGCAAGTATCTCTTCCGGAGTCCCTTGAAAAAGAATCCGGCCTTCATCTATCATGGCCACCCTGTCCACCACCTCGAAAACTTTCGGCACCTCGTGGGTGACAATTATCCCCGTGAATTTGAGTCGTTCATGACAGGAGTCGATCAGGTTCAGGATTGTCTGTCCTGTGAGCGGATCGAGCCCGGTGGTAGGTTCGTCAATAAGCATGATCTGAGGCTCCCCGACCAGTGCCCGCGCCAGAGAGGCCCGTTTGACCATGCCCCCGCTTATCTGGGAAGGGAATTTTTCGTCGGCCCCGACGAGGCCGACTTGATCGAGCGCGTTCATCACCCTGTCCCTGATCTCTTCCTTGTTGAGTTTCGTCTTCTCCCTCAAGGGAAACGCCACATTGTCGAAAATGGACATGGAGTCGAAAAGGGCTCCGCTCTGAAACAGGAAACCCAGCCGATTGCGAATCTTGATTAGGTCCCTGCCCTTCAGGGAACACATGTCGTTCCCGTCTACCAGGACCCGGCCCCTGTCGGGTCTCATGAGACCCGCTACGTGCTTGAGAAGAACGCTCTTTCCGCAGCCGCTCCTTCCGATCAGAGCGAGTACCCGCCCTTTCTCCACTTCGAGGTTAAGGCCCTGGAACACCCTTACCCCGTCGAATGATTTGTGAAGGTCTTTTACTCTGATCATGGTTGCCTAGAAAAAAATGCCGGTAGAGGTGAGAAAATAATCCCACACCAGAATCAAGACTGATGAAAGAACCACGGCCTGGGTGGTGGCCGCGCTCACCCCCTGCGCACCGAACCCTGTATAGTACCCTGCATAGTATCCCTTGAAGCAGCAGACCCACGCTATGATCACACCGAAGTTCAGGGACTTGAAAAGGCCCTCCATGATGTCGTTCATCTCAACGTAGCTTATCATCTCTCCGAAGTAAACGCCCGAGCTCACGCCCAGCAACTTGACGCCTATAAGATACCCGCCGAAGATCCCCACCACGTCGAAAATGGCTGTCAGAAGGGGAACGGAGACTACTGCCGCGACAAGATTGGGAACTATTAGATACCTGTAGGGATTAAGCCCCATGAGTTCCAGGGCGTCTATCTGTTCGCTGATTCGCATTATCCCTATTTCCGCCGTCACTGAGGAACCGGCCCTGCCCGTGACCATTAGCGCCGATATGACAGGACCCATTTCTTTGATGAGTGACAGGCCCACCATGGGACCGAGAAAAGCCTCGGACCCGAAGCGGCTCAGGGTATTGAACCCCTGGTAGGCGAGGACCATTCCTGTGAAGGCTCCTGTGAGAAAGATCACAGAGATGGACTGGAACCCTATGAACTGGACCTGCTTGACGATAAGGAAGAATTTAACGGGTGGAGTTACGCTGAAAGCGAAAGCCTTGGCCAGGAGGACTCCCATCTTCCCCATTCTTACGACGGTGCTGATCGCCAGATCTCCGAGTTTTCTGACAAAGTCCACTTCTCAGTGCCCGCCTTCTCAAATGTCATGCTCAAGAAAGGTCTGTTAACCTCAATTGAATATCATTCCGGCCCCTTTTTGGCAACGCGAAAATGCCTATGCCTTGACGCACGGTTCCCTCAAGGTCAGGGTCGCCTTGCCGGCGTCCAGGACCGCTCTGACTCCTATGGGCAGTGCGGTATTCGCTTCGCCATGTCCTATCGGCAGCCCAATAATGACCGGGACAGACAGGCCGGCAAGCCTTTCTTCGATCACAGAGCGAACTGCCGAGGGTTCGCCGCAGTCCTCGAACGCGCCGGTCATGACTCCGGCGCATCTGTCCAGGATGCCGCTGAGGCGGAGATGGGTCAGCATGCGGTCGATCCGGTAGGGAGCCTCTCCCTTTTCCTCCAGGAACAAGAGCGAACCTTTAACGGAAGGCATGAAGGGGGTCCCAATCATGTGAGTGATTAAACTCAGGTTTCCTCCCAGCACCCTGCCCTCCGCCGATCCCCGGCGCAGAACCTCCACGCCGCCCAATTCAATAGTGGGAGATCCCGTGGAAGTCATCAACTTGGCAAGGAAGCAGAGATTCGAGCCATGATTCTTCGTTATGTCCTTCAGGAGCGGGCCGTGAAAAGTGACAAGCCGGGCGTACTTGTAAACTGCAAGAAGAAGAGCCGTGACGTCGCTGTACCCCACCAGGATTTTGGGATGCTGCCTGATTAGCCCGAAGTCGATCCTCTCAAAGAGGCGAAGGGAGCCATACCCTCCCCTTGCGCAGATTATCGCTTTCACCTCCTCATCCCGGAAAAGGGCGTGAAGATCCTGGAGGCGCAGCTCGTCCGCTCCGGCCAGGTACCCTTCTCTCAGGAGAGCATGGGGGGAGAGACGTACGCGGAATCCCAAAGATTCAAGGGCGCGGATACCGGGTAGGAGTTCCTCTTCCTCCACCGGTCCGGCGGGGGCGAAAACACCGACCAGATCTCCGGACTTCAGTCTGCGCGCTTTGATCGGCACTGATTCCTCTCAAAAATGATCATAAGCCCCTCGAGGGTCAAAAACTCCTCCACATGGTCGATCGTTTCGGAAAGCTCGCAAATCAGAGGAGCGAGGCCTCCAGTGGCGATAACGGTCAGAGAAGTCCCCGCCTCTTTCTTCATTCGATTTACAATCCCGTCCACCAGACCGGCATACCCGTACACGATACCCACGTTCATGCTGCTGATAGTGTCCTTGGCGATTACTTTTTTGGGTTTGGCGAAAATCTCCACCCGTGGCAGCTTGGACGCCTTTTGAAAAAGAGCCTCACAGGAAATCACCACCCCCGGCGCGATCGCTCCTCCCTGGTAAGCTCCGTCCGCCGACACGTAATCAAAAGTCGTGGCAGTGCCGAAATCGACGGCCACGAGGGCGGTGCGGTACTTCTCATAGGCCGCAACCGCATTGACTATGCGGTCCGCTCCCACCTCTTTCGGGTTGTCATAGAGGACGGGCATTCCTGTATCGGTAGTGGGCCCCACCATGAGCGGATCCACGCCGAAATAACGGCGCGAGAATTCCTCCATCGTATTCAACAGCGGAGGAACCACACAGGAGACAATGACGTTCCTGACGTCTTCCATCGGTATCCTGGACTTTGAAGAGGTGAAGAGGTTCCTCACCAAAACGCCCAACTCGTCCGCTGTAAAGTCTCTCTCCGTGCGGATTCTCCAGTGATCGATGATGCGATTTCCCTCCGCCACCCCTAGAACGATGTTCGTGTTGCCGATGTCGACACAGAAAAGCATTTCTCCCGATCCCCCGAATAAGTAGGCGGTAGGCACTGTGCAGTAAGCAGTGACCGCCTTCTGCTTGCTGTTTAATGTTACTCGACCCTGCCCCGCCTTATAGCGTCGATTATCCTCACCGTCTCCACCGCCTTCCCGACATCGTGTGCCCTCACGATGTGGGCGCCGTTCATCACTGCCGCGGCCAGAGTGGCCATGGTTCCCGTCTCTCTTCCCTCCAGGCCTTTCTTTAGGATGCGGCCTATGAAAGCCTTTCTTGAAGTCCCCACGAGAACCGGCCTCCCGAGGAGATGCAACTGTTTCAACCCTCTGAGAATCTCCAGGTTGTGGTCAAAAGTCTTTCCAAAGCCTATGCCCGGATCGACTATGGTCAAATCCCGCCTGATCCCTCCCTCTTGGGCGCGTTCGACAGCATCCTGGAGAAAATCCATGATCTCCGGGAGCAGTCGGTCATAGACAGGCTTGACCTGCATGTCCTCAGGCATCCCCTTCATGTGCATCAACACGACGGGCACTCCTGCGTCGGCCACGACCCTGATCATGTCGGGGTCGAACCGCAAAGCACTGACGTCATTCACCATGGAAGCTCCCGATTCGAGTGCCTCGCGGGCCACTTGAGATTTCACCGTATCGATACTGATTGGCACCTCGATTTCTTTCCTGAGCCCTTCGATAACCGGAATCACCCGCCCCAGCTCTTCCTCGGAGGGAACCCTTTTCGAGTAGGGACGGGTGGATTCACCGCCGACGTCGAGGATGTCCGCCCCCTGCATGACCATGGCGATCCCTTGCTCCACAGCCCGGTCCCGCTCAAAAAAACGGCCCCCGTCCGAAAAGGAATCGGGGGTCACGTTCAAAACGCCCATAACGTGGGTCCTGCGGTCCAGATCCAGGACATAGCGGGACCACCGGATCGCCGCAGAGTTGTCCCGAGAGGCGCTCAACGTCGTGCGCCCTCGTTCATGCCGCCTCTTGACCGATGCCCAGCACTTCGTCAACTGCTTTGCTGTCGAGAGTCTCCTTCTCGAGGAGGGCATTGGCCAAACGGTGAAGGCGGTCTATATTTTCTTTGATCATCCCGCTCGTCTTGGCGTACGCGTCGGTGACAATTTTTCTCACTTCTTCGTCGATTTTCTGAGCCGTCAACTCGCTGTAGTCCCTGTGCTGAAAAATCTCCCTTCCGAGGAAGATCTGGTCCTCTTTCTTGCCGAAAGTAAGCGGCCCGAGGTTCTCGCTCATGCCGAAATCGCAGACCATTTTTCTTGCCAGGGTAGAAGCCCTCTCGATATCGTTGCCGGCACCCGTAGTTTGAACTCCCAGGACGAGTTCTTCAGCCGCCCTTCCGCCCATGAGGATGCAAATGGTGTTGAGCAAATAATCCTTGGGATAGGTGTGCTTTTCATCCAGGGGAAGCTGCTGGGTGAGCCCGAGTGCTCTTCCGCGGGGTATGATGGTCACTTTGTGAATCGGATCGGTTTTCGGCAGCAGCCTGGCCATGATGGCATGTCCGGATTCATGATAAGCGGTGGTTTTCTTCTCCTCGTCGCTAATGATCATGCTCTTCCGTTCCGCGCCCATGAGAACCTTGTCCTTCGCGTCCTCGAAATCCGCCATTTCCACCTTGTCCTTCCCCCGCCTTGCTGCCATGAGGGCCGCCTCGTTCACCATGTTTTCCAGGTCCGCTCCGGTGAATCCGGGTGTACCCCTCGCAAGAGTCGGGATGTCCACGTCGCCGCCCAGGATCGTTTTCTTGATGTGAACCTTCAGTATCCCTTCCCGTCCCTTTACGTCGGGAACAGGGACCACAACCTGTCTGTCAAACCGTCCCGGCCTGAGAAGAGCGGGGTCAAGGACATCCGGCCTGTTCGTGGCGGAAATCAGGATCACCCCCTCGTTGGACTCAAAGCCGTCCATTTCCACGAGAAGCTGGTTGAGCGTTTGTTCTCTCTCGTCGTGCCCTCCTCCCAGTCCGGCGCCCCGGTGGCGGCCGACCGCATCGATCTCGTCGATAAAGATTATGCATGGGGCGTTCTTCTTTCCCTGCACGAAGAGATCTCTCACCCTGGAGGCGCCTACACCGACGAACATCTCCACAAAGTCCGAACCGCTGATGCTGAAAAATGGCACCCCCGCCTCTCCGGCGATGGCCCTCGCAAGAAGGGTCTTTCCTGTGCCCGGCGCTCCCACGAGCAGGACACCCTTGGGAATCCTTCCCCCGAGGCGGGTGAACTTCCTTGGATCTCTCAGGAACTCTATGATTTCATGGAGTTCCTCCTTGGCCTCGTCGATTCCCGCAACATCGTCGAAGGTGACTTTTTCATGGCTCTCCGTCATGAGCCTTGCCCTGCTCTTGCCGAAGGACAAAGCCTTTCCACCTCCGATCTGCATCTGGCGCATGAAGAATATCCATACCCCGATCAGAAGAAGCATGGGAACCCAAGAGAGAAAAACCTGAAACCACGAGGAATCTTCCTCAGGTTTGGCGGTAATTTTAACATCTTTGCTTCGCAGGAGACTGATCAGTTCCGGGTCCTTGGGCGTATAGGACTTGAGCTGCCGCCCCTGCCGGTCTGTTATGGTGATACTGTCTCCCTGGATGGTGACATGGTCCACGTTTCCTCTCTCCACCAAGGCGAGAAATTCGCTGTAGCTCACCATGGCGCTTACCCTGCTGTCCTGTTTGAAAATCTGAAAAAGCATGACCAGCATCAGGGTTATCACCAGCCACAGGGCCAGGTTTTTATAAAAGGGACTCAATCCTTGAACCTCCTCGGAAAATTTTCAGCCTATACACCTAATACTATAATAACCCTAGTACAAAATTCTATTTTTCTCCATTTTTTTGGAGAAGGGCTCGAAACACTCTGTATCCTATCAGAAATTAGTGAGATTTCCATCTGAAAACACTTTTTAAACCTTGATCTCTTTCTCCTCTTGGGATAATTCTCTTCTTCGATCCAAGGGAAAGGCCCCTTGTTAAATTTATCAGTCTATCCAACGTCTTCCCGTGGGGGGATTATCTTCCCATAGTCGGATCGGAACGGATTTCAGACATCTGCTGCCTTCGGACCGAACAGCCCCGAAGTTTAGGCAATGCATGAAATCTGCTTCGACGGATTTCATAAAGGAGGAATCCATGCCCGGATATGAAGTGATAGGAGAAGAAGAAAAACAGGAGGTTCTGGAGGTCCTCTCGCGCAAGGTCCTCTTTCGTTACGGATTCGATGAACAGAGACAGGGTGTTTTCAAGGTCGGCACCTTCGAAAAGGAATTTGCCGACTACTGCGGAGTAAGGCATGCGCTCGCGGTCTCATCTGGGACCGCGGCTCTCAGGGTGGCGCTCGCCGCTCTGGGGATATCTCCCGGCGACGAGGTGATCACGTCGGGATTCACTTTCGTGGCCACCTGGGAAACCATTCTCGACGCCGGGGCTGTCCCGGTCTTTGCAGAAATCGACGACACCCTGTGCCTCGATCCGAACGACCTTGCCGGCCGAATCACGCCGCGAACCAGAGCGGTCATCCCTATCCACATGTGCGGGGCCATGGCCCGCATCGAGGAGATCGTGACGGCTGCCGGAAAAAGGAACATTCCCGTCATCGAAGATACCGCCCAGTCCTGCGGCGGGAAGTTGAAAAACAAGGCACTGGGTTCCTTCGGAAAAATGGGAACCTTCTCCTTCGATTCGGTCAAGACTATAACAACCGGCGAGGGAGGGATGGTCGTGACAAATGACGCTGACCTTTGCAGAAAGGCATCAGAATATCATGATCACGGCCACGATCACGCCCCCGGCGTGCCGAGGGGATTGGAAAAACGGAATTTTTTCGGCGTAAACTACCGCATGATGGAACTTCAGGGGGCACTGGGGCTGGCCCAGTTGAGAAAACTGGACAAAGTGATTTTGCCCAGGCAGAGGGAGAACAAAGCCAGAATCGGAGAAGCCCTCTCCCGTATCGATCAGATCCGTTTCAGAGAGACCCCGGATCCTGCCGGAGACACTGCAACGTTCCTTACCTTTTTTCTCCCGACCGCGGAGTCGGCTCGCGCTTTCAACAAGGCGCTGACCGCTGAAGGCGAGGGAGCGATTTATTGGTATGAGAATACCTGGCACTACTATGAACAGTGGGAGCACCTCCTCGAGGGCAAAAGCCTCACACGGACCTGTTACCCCTTCACGGGAGAGGGAGGCCAGCCAAGATGTCTGTACGGAAGGGAGGATCTTCCGAAGACGGCGGATATCCTGTCGCGCACGCTTTCCTTCGCGATCAACGTTTACATGGACGACCGGATTCCAGGGATCGTCAAGGCGATCGACAAAGCGGCCCGGGCCATTTAACCTTGGTCTATGATCAATGAAAGTCGCGCTGTGTCAGATCAATCCCATAATCGGTGATTTTGAGCACAATACTTCGCTGATCCTCGAAGCGGCCGGCAAGGCCGCTGAAAAAGGTTGCGGTCTCGCGGTCTTCCCGGAACTCTCTCTCACGGGATATCCGCCCAAGGACCTCCTGGAAAGGCCCGCGTTCATAAGTGAAAACCTCGCTCAACTGGAAACCCTGGGCAGGAAAATCGGGGACATTCACCTTGTTTGCGGTTACGTTGACAGGAATCCGCGAAAGCAGGGAAAGCCGCTGATAAACGGGGTAGCCCTTCTCGGCGAAGGCCGGGTTCTCACAAAGGGCGGGAAGAGATGCCTCCCAACCTATGACGTCTTCGACGAAACGCGATATTTCGAACCTGCGGGGAAGAGCCTCCTTTTCGAACTCCAGGGAAAGCGAATCGGCGTAACCGTCTGCGAAGACATCTGGACGGTGGGCGACTTCGAGGGTATGCCGCGATACCCCTTCGATCCCGTGAGCGAAATCCACGCAAGAGGAATAGACATACTTGTCAACGTCTCCGCCTCTCCCTACACGATCGGCAAGAAAGGAGTCCGCCGTCATATCCTGGAACAACTCTCCCGCCAGTACGACCTTCCCTTCCTTTACTGCAACCAGGTAGGTGGCAACGACGACGTCCTCTTTGACGGCGCCAGCATGGTTTGCGACCGGACCGGGAACCTTGTCCTGCTTGGAAAGGAGTTCGAGCCGGACTTCATGATATGGGACAGTGAAAGAATCTATCCCGCCGTAGCGGAGTCAGGGCCGCCGGAGGAGGAGTCTGTCCTGAAGGCTCTTGCCATGGGCACGCGGGATTACCTCAACAAATGCGGCTTCGACAAAGCCCTGATCGGTTTGAGCGGCGGTGTCGATTCGTCGCTGGTGGCCGTGATTGCTGTCAAGGCTCTCGGTGCGGAGAACGTGACAGGCGTCAGCCTCCCTTCGCCCTACACATCGACCATGAGCCGCGAAGACGCGAGCGCCCTGGCTCGAACTCTTGGTATTTCATTCCACGAAATCCCCATCACGGATATCTTCCAGAGTTTCGAAAAAAGCCTGGCTCCTGCTTTCAAAGGCCTCGAGCCGGACGAAACGGAAGAAAACATCCAGGCGAGAATTCGCGGGACTCTTTTGATGGCTTTTTCCAACAAGTTCGGCTCCATTCTCCTGGGCACCGGGAACAAATCCGAAACAGCGGTGGGGTACTGCACGATTTACGGCGACATGAACGGGGGGCTGGCCGTCATATCGGATGTTCCGAAGACAATGGTTTATCGCCTTGCAGGATACATCAACAGGGAAAAGGAGATCATTCCTTCCAGGGTCCTCTCGCGCCCCCCTTCCGCTGAACTGAAACCGAATCAGACCGATCAGGATAGTCTTCCGCCTTACGAAATTCTGGACCAGATTCTGGATCTGGCCGTAGTCAGGAACCTTGGTTTCGAAGATATCGTAGCCATGGGTTTTGACCCTCACACGGTCGGCGATGTTCTCAGGCGCATTGTGACAAACGAGCACAAACGCCGGCAGGCGCCGCCCGGCCTCAAGGTGACAACCAAAGCCTTCGGGTATGGCCGGCGCTATCCCATCGCCAGGGGCAAGAAGCCATATTAGGATGGTACGCGGCCCAAGGCGCGGGGGTCGTCACTGAATTCCGTGATTCTTTTGTTCGGCCGGGTCGGCCGAGCGAAAGGTCTGCGTGGTCTGCGGCAAAAAAAGCTTTATAGCGAGTCCACGATGAAGAGCAGCGCGGGAAGCACCACCACGAGGGCCGCGGTCGTGAAAAACCAGCACGAATTTGCAAGGTCCAGATCCAGATCGTAAATGGAAGGCGGTATCAGGGCGTTGAAGGCAACCGGCATGGCGCTCAGGATCATCACCACCTTCAGGGGCAGGCCTCCTTCTTCCTCTCCGAACCCGATGAGATAGGCGGCGCATACCATGGTCACAGGCACCAGCAGGAACTTGATCCCCGAGACCGCCGCACACTCCCGGAGGTAGCTCTTTATCCGCTTGAACTTCATGGCCAATCCGATCGAGATGAGCAGCAATATGGTTCCCGTGGGGATGAAGATGGAATTCAAGGTGTGAAAAAAGGCCGGCCTCTCCACCCCTGCCTTATTGAGGATCCCGCCCAGGAAGATTGCCGACAGAGCCACAATGATGAAAGGGTCTCTCAATAATCCCCTCAGTCTCCGCAAGGATCCTTCTCCCGCGCTGTGAGAGGCGCTGTAATATCTGGCAACCGGAAAACCTATGCCGTAGTAGGTCACTTCCTCGAAAAGTTTGTAGATGGGGACGAGAGCAAACCCCCTTTCTCCCAGAAACATGAAGCAGACGAGTGCGCCGATGGAGCCGATGTTGGTAAAGGAGCCGCAGGCAAAGAATGCGCCCGTCTGCTTCGGTTCCAGGCCCATCAGTTTTGAGGCGCCGAGGGCAAACGCACCGCCCAGCAGAATGGCCCCCCCTCCCAGGGCGGGGAGTGCCGCAAGAGAAACAGCATCGGCATCGACGATCCAGACGGCTCCCACCACGGTGACCGGGTTCACGAAGAGGAGAGCCGCCTTTTGGAGAACCTTCCTGAGATGGTCGACCCCCATGGGAATCGTGAAAAGCCCCCTTGAAACTGCAACTTGAATCAGGTACCCGGAGGAGAGCCCGAATGCAATCACAGCGAATGAAAAAATAAACTTCGACGCCAATGCCAACCTACGTTCTCGGCCCCCACTGAAGGAAATCTGTAGAACAGATTCCATATATCGGCCTCTTTATCGCCCCTGTCAACCTGTTCCTAGCGGCCCAAAGGCTTTTCATCCGAAAGGAAGATATTGTTGACAAGGAAGCCCGGAAGGGTTTAAGCAGCAGGCGGGGAGGACCGCCATGATCACACGAAAAGAGTACGAATCGGCCCGGAGGCGAGCAGCGGACCTGATGAGAAAGGCCGGATTGAGGATATCGGATGAGGAAGAAAAGACCATCGAAGTCGTCGACTTCGGACTCGGCAGGCTCGATCAGGAGGGTGTTCAGGTCCTGACCCTCGTTCAAACAGAGAGAATCAGCGTGAAGGTGCTCGCCCTCTTTCCTTTTCAAACCGAGCCGGAACACTGGCACCCGCCTGTGGAGAACGACCCCGGGAAGGAAGAGACCATCAGGGTCATCGACGGCACAGTCTACTTCTTCGTGCCCGGCCCCGACACTCTGCGCAAAGGATTCATTCCCAGGGGCAAGGAATCCTGCTACACCGTGAAAAACGAGATCATCATGAATCCTTCGAGTCAGATTACCCTGGAACCCGGGAAGAAGCACTGGTTCCAGGCGCCTGAGGGAGGGGCGGTCATGTTCAGTTTTTCAACCGTTGCCAGAGACGCTTTGGACAAATTCACGGATCCGAACATCGTCAGGATCACACGGATCATAGAGTCGTGAGGAGGAGAGAAGGATGAAAACGGTCGAAGGGAAAAAAATCATAGTGGGGATAGCCCCCGTAGGCGTAAACATAGAACCGCCTTCAACCAATCCTCTTTCTGCGGAGGATGTAGCCCGCGAGGTCGTGGATTGCGCCCGGGCCGGGGCAAGCATGGTGCATTTGCATGTCCGGGACGGGTCGGGGAACCAGACCGAGGATCTCACCGTTTTTTCAAAGACCCTGGCGCTCATCCGAAAGGATTCGGACATCATAATTCAAGGCTCGACCGGAGGCCTTTCAAGTCTCTCTCTGGAAGAAAGGTGCGTCTCTTTGAACGATCCCAGGGTGGAGGTAGCTTCATTGAACATGGGCTCGGCCAACTTCGGCGAGCAGGTCTACATCAACACCCTCCCCGACATCCGGTACTGGGCTAGGAGAATGGCTGAAAAAAGAATTGTTCCGGAACTCGAAATCTTCGAAGGCGGCATGATGGAGAATGTTCCGCACCTTATCAAGGACGATCTCCTGCCTGGACCGTTCTACTACAATTTCGCCCTGGGCTTCCCCGGTGCCCTTCCGGCACGGCCTGCCGCTCTTTTCATGCTTTGCTCCGCACTCCCTCCGGAAAAACCGTGGGGGCTCATCCATCATCATATGAACGACTTTTCCTTTCTCGCCCTGGCTGTCGGTATGGGTGCTTCCATGATCCGGGTAGGATTCGAAGACAGCGTGTACTTCGCCCCGGGAGAAGCGGCGGAGGCGAATGTCGTCCTCGTTGAAAAAGTCGTTGACCTTGTCCGCTCCATGGGGTGCGACATCGCCGCCCCTGCCGATGCAAGGAAACTTCTGGGCATCCCCGAACGCCTCTGACAGAAGTCCCATAATTACCTCGACACAGACTTCGGGCCGCGATGCGTTTTTTTGTTGACAAGACCCTGAGAATTTTGCATACAAAATTCAAATTTGGCTTGCTTCGCTCTTTTGCCGTTCACATTCCACTCCCATTCGGGGGCGAGTTCTCTAACAAGGCTTTCTTTGACGGAGCCGATCATGCCGAAACTTGGGACCAGCCACAAGAACCTCGACGCCAAGGTATACAGCCGGCTGAAGGCCATGATACTCGAAAGAAAACTGCTCCCCGGAGAAAAGATCCCCCAGGAAAAGCTTGCCCGGGACCTGGGAATCAGCCGCACGCCGCTTGTCGGAGCCCTCAAGTATCTTGAGAAGGAAAAGCTCGTCCAGTCCCTGCCCCGCAGGGGCTTCTTTGTCCGCCTCTTCACCAAGCAGGAGATGATTTCCATCTTCGAACTCAGGGAAGTCCTTGAGGGGCTCGCAGCCAGGCGTGCGGCCCAGAACATCTCCGACAGGGAGATCGAACAGCTCACAGGATTCTTCCGGTCCTTTCGACGGCTCACCGATATCAGGGACATTCGGGCATACGCGAAGGAGGACCGGCGTTTTCACAATTTCCTGCTCGATATAGGGGCCAAGGAGTTCCTGAAGAGCATCATGGAGACCTACAACATAATAATTTACAGTTATCAGGTCATTTCATCCGAAGGTCTGGTCCAGTCCCCGAATGAAAGCATCCGGGACCACCTGGCCATCATCGAGGCTGTGAGCCGCAGGGACCCGGACTCGGCTGAAAATCTGATGAGGAACCACCTGAAAAAGTCAATCGCGATTCTCAGAAACGCCGTCGCCGAGAACCGCTGACGCGGAAAGCGAGGAGGTTATGATGAAATATCGGCGTTTGGGCAGATCAGGCCTGCTCATATCCGAGATCGTCCTGGGCACGATGAATTTCGGAAACCCCACGGCCGAAGAAGAATCTTTCAGGATCATTGACGCAGCCCTGTCTGCGGGAGTGAACGTCTTTGACTGTGCCGACGTGTATGCCGAAGGGGAGAGCGAGAAAATACTGGGCGAAGCCATTTCCCGAAGGGGCAAACGACAGGAGGTACTCATCACATCCAAGGTCTTCATGCGCACCGGAGATAGGCCGAACGACGCAGGCAATTCCAGGCACCACATCATGACGGCCTGCGAGAACAGCCTGAGGCGCCTCAAGACAGATTACATCGATATCTATTTTCTCCACCGCACCGACTTCAACGTTCCCCAGGAAGAAACCCTTTCCGCCCTCGATCTCCTGGTGAGACAGGGCAAAGTGAGGTATACGGGGTGCTCCACCCATCCGCCCTGGAGAGTGGTGGAAGCCCTCTGGATAGCGGACAGGCACCATTATTCCAAGTTCACCTCCGAGCAGCCGCCTTACAATCTGCTGGACCGCCGGGCGGAGACCGAGATCATCCCCATGTGCCGGGCCTACGATCTCGGGGTAACCTGCTGGTCTCCCTTGGCACAGGGAGTTCTGGCAGGAAGATACACGGATGCAAGCCGAATCCCGCCCGGCAGCCGGGGAGCCTCCAAGAAAGTCTACGGTGACAGAATCACCCGGCAGGGTATCGACACAGCTCAAAGACTGGCGGAGAGAGCCGTGGCCCTGGGGTGCACCCTCCCCCAGTTCGCCGTGGCCTGGGTGCTCAATCAGCCTGGGATCACAGGGACCATCATAGGGCCGAGAACACTCGACCACTTCAACGACCTCATCGGCGCGGTGGATGTTTCGCCGGACGCGGCGGACCTGGAGTTCTGCGACGCTTTGGTTCCTCCTGGAACGTACGTGTCCGATCATTTCAACTCCGCCGGATGGAGAAAATGAAATCTGCCCGTGCAGATTTCATCATCAAAGGGGAAAGGAGGGATGAGGTAAAAGATCGATAGGCTATTATGACGCTTAGATAAGATCTATCGGAAACGAGTCGTCTTAGCGTGTTTCAACCCAACCACATCCAAGAAGGAGGGAATTCCCATGAAGAAAGTTTTGTTGATTTGCCTTGCAGTGCTGCTGGCTGCGGCGACCGCTGCGGATGCCGCTAAAAAGGATTTTCCAAAGAGAGACATGACCAACATCGTCGTGTGGGCCGCAGGCGGCGGCACCGATGTATGCAACCGCATTATCAGCGCCGAGATGAGCAAGATCCTTGGTGTGAACATCAACGTGATCAACAAGCCCGGCGGCGTGGGGGGATCCATCGGAATGGCGGATGCCTATTCCAAGCCCCATGACGGATACACGCTGGCCGGCATTTCCGAGTCCTGCGTCACGGCCGGCGTGCAGGGCGGCTGGGACAAGAGAATGAACGTGTGGGATTTCTTCATCGTCGGAGGGTCACCCGACCTGGTTTCAGTAACTCCCACCACCCCCTACAAGACGCTCAAGGATCTCATCGAGGCCGCCAAGAAGAACCCCGCTGCCATCAAGTCGGGGGCGAGCGCTTCCGGCTCCATCCATCACCTGAACCTGCTTGCCCTGGAAAAAGGCTCCGGAGCCAAGCTCAACTTCATCCCTTACCCGGGTTCGGCCCCTGCCCAGAACGCTGCCATGACAGGTGAGGTCCAGGTGGTGATCACCTCCCTGGCGGAACAGCAGCAACTCATCCGCGGCGGCAAGCTGAGACCCTTGGCCATGTTGATCCCCACAGCCTTTGAAGTGGCGGACGTCGGCAAGATCCCCTCCGCTTTCGACGCCTACCCGGCTTTGAAGGAGCACCTGCCCATTTCCCAGGCCATCGGGTTCGCGGTCCCCGCGGACACGCCGCAAGACGTGAAGGCTGTGATCGAGGATGCATTCAAGAAGGCCATGAGCACCGAAACAGTCAAGAAGTGGGGCGCAGAGAACTATTATCTCCTTTCAGGCAAGACCGGCGCAGCAGCCAAAAAGGAGTTCGACAACCTGGAATCCCTTTTCGCATGGACCCTGTGGGATCTTGGCGCAGCCAAGGTCGACCCGGCGACACTGGGAATTCCGAAACCCGGCAAATAGGAACCTGTTGAAGCGGGCGGGTACGTTCACCCGCCCGTCCTTTCGAGAACACGGGTGTTTTCGCCATGATTGAAAAAGAAAAGCTTAGAAAGGCCGATGTTTTTTCGGGCGCCGTCGTTTCCCTGTTCGGACTTTGGATCGTAAGCCAGGCCCTCAAGATGCCCATGAAGGACAGTTGGGGCGGCGTCATGAATGTCTGGTACGTTTCCCCGGCCCTGCTGCCTCTTTCCATCGGAATCATCATAACCCTTCTTGGGCTTCTGCTCTGCAGGATCGCGCTCAAGACGGTCGGGCCGGGGGAATTCAAGAACACGGTTCGCTGGCTCTTGAGCAGGCGCCTCGTGTGGTTTCTGAGCCTGGACACGACCATGCGCTTTTATGCCATGGCCGTCCTCTTCCTGACCCTCGTTTTTCTGAATCTTTCAAGGATCGATTTTTTTCTGAACGCCGTCCTGTTTCTGTTCGCCTTCATCACCATGTTCTACTTCTTCGATGATGCCCTGATGAAAAAGTTTCTCCTCTTCTACCTGGCAGGGGAGATTCTCTTCATCATCTACTTTGCCCTGGGGCTCGAAGGCATTTTCAACGGCGTTCATGCTTATGCCACCGATCTGCTCGCCCTTTGTTTTCTGGCAGGTTACGTCATTTATTCATGGAGATCCGTCCGCGAAAATCCGGACCTCAGAAAGCGGTATCGACTCGGCCTCATCGTAAGCCTCCTCGCACCCTTTATCATCGGACCCATTTTCAAGTACTTCCTCCTGGTTCCAATGCCTAAGGAGGGCCTGGTCGTGGCCGTGCTGGACTATTTCTGGTACCTGGAGTTCATGTAGTTTTCCGCCCGCGGAAGAGAGGTATTCATGCTTGTTTTAGACCAGATCAGCACCTACTTTCAGCTTCTCGTGCAGACCGTATCTGTGCCGGCAAACATCGCAATCCTTTTCGGCTCGGTCCTGCTGGGCATCATGTTCGGCGCCCTGCCGGGGCTGACCTCCACCCTGGGCGTAGCCCTGTTGACCGCGGTCACCTATGGAATGAGCGCGGAAAGCGCCATGGTCTGCCTCCTTGCCATTTACGTGGGCGGTACCTACGGCGGCTCCTACTCGTCTATACTCATCAACATTCCGGG
>Ga0209164_1001459_pt1 | contig 30355 bp, 26 predicted proteins | sample MTBNYHSulfiMetaG_FD_187458 | JGI IMG/M metagenome (GOLD analysis project Ga0209164, IMG submission 187458) | Enrichment culture microbial communities from rom New York Harbor, USA that are MTBE-degrading - MTBE-NYH (New York Harbor Sulfidogenic)... | ecosystem: Environmental > Aquatic > Marine >... | reverse complement strand
CGCCAGAATCTCTCTCTTGACGGACGTGGTAACATCGGAGTGTATCCTAAGAATTTTTCTATTCACATCAAATGACATGCCTCGACCTCTGACAAAAAACATAGGACCGCTGATCACGACAGGTTCGTCGGTCCGCAAATCGCCTTTCTTCTGGTTGTAAACCGCCGACTCCGTTTCGAAGGTATAGCCGTTATCCGTTTTCCCCTTCAAGTCGCCCTGCAGGACAACTTCTCCGGTCTCTCTGTCATATTCAGCGTTCTCGCCTGTCAACTCCACATGGGACTTGTCCTGAGGCCGGACTTGGAGGCGGAAATTGCGAAAAGACATAAACCGCCTGTCCTTTGAAGTGGTTACCTCGAGAGCATCCAACAACCACGTTACTTTGGCGTCCGGGTCCGAGTGTTCATAGTGAATATCCTTGAAGCGGAACCCTTCCCTTCCGCCCTTCTCGGAGGAATCGGATCCCGAGATGAACCCTCTTTGAGCCAAAAATACGTTGACGGCCACGAAGAGAATGAGTGCCCCTATTCCAAGCAGGGGCCATTGTTTCTTGAAGATTTTTTTCATTTTGCAATAAATATACCAAACATAAGCCGGAGTGTAAAGCTCAAATTTTCACCTCTTCGGAGGGCCTCTTTCCCCTGGCTTCAAGAATCGCCTCACAGACTTCTCTCACGGCGCCGTGTCCACCCCTTTCCCTGGTTGTGTAAGTGGCTATTCTCTTTATGAGAGGCAAGGCGTCGGAGACCGCAAAGGAGATGCCCGAACGCTCGAAGAGGGGAAAATCAGGAAGGTCGTCCCCGACACAGCACACCTGGTCTTTGGTGAAGTTTCTCTGCCGAATGATTTTGTCGCACACCGGTCCTTTGTCTCTGACGCCCTGATGAACTTCGCGGATGCCCAAATCCCTTGCCCGGAAGTCGACCGCCTTGGAGCTGCGGCCGGAGATCAAAACGATCTCGATTCCTTCCGCCATGAGCATCCTGAGGCCGTGGCCGTCCTTTGTGTTGAAGCTCTTGAGTTCTTCACCTCTTTCAGTGAGAAGGAACTGTCCATCAGTCAACACTCCGTCCACGTCAAGGATCAGGAGCCTGATGGCCTCGGCTTTGGCTCGCGGTATGCCTGTTTCATCTATATAAGCCATGATTTAACCACCAGCGTGCACCAGTCGATGGATATCCATGAGAAGGGCCAGAAGGGGACCAACTTGCTCCAGGGGTAGGGAGTTCGGACCGTCGCAGAGGGCGGATGCCGGGTCAGGATGTATCTCCAGGAAGAGGCCGTTGGCGCCTGCGGCTACAGCCGCCTTGGACAAGTGCTCCACGAACTCTCTCTGTCCGCCAGAACGCGTGCCCTCCGCCCCGGGCAGTTGCACGCTGTGCGTTGCGTCGAATACTACGGGGAAGCCGATCGTTTTCATCAGCGGAATGGAGCGGATGTCGACCACCAGGTTGTTATACCCGAAAGATGACCCTCTCTCGGTAAAGAGGATGCGGCGGTTGCCCGTGGACAGTATTTTTTGCGCCACGCTCTTCATATCCAGGGGTGAGAGGAACTGTCCTTTCTTGACGTTGACGGGGAGACCCGTGCGCGCGGCCGCGAGCAGGAGATCCGTCTGCCTGCACAGGAATGCCGGAATCTGCAGAACATCCAGGACCTGTGAAGCCTTCGACACTTCTTCCGGGCCGTGGACATCGGACAAAACGGGCAGACCGGTTTCTTCTTTAACTATTCTTATGATTTCAAGTCCATCATCTATCCCGGGACCGCGGTACGTGGATAGTGAAGTACGATTGGCCTTATCATAAGAGGTCTTGAAGACAACGGGGATGCGAAGGGATTCGGCCGTGTGTTTCAGGAAATCGGCGACCTTGAGGGTGATTTCTTTGTTTTCGATCACGCACGGACCCGCAATCAGGAAAAAGGGGCCTTCTTCCCGCACGGTGAAATCGCCGATGGTCACAGACTCTATCATGCTGCGAATACTCCTTAGAAGTTCGCTTCCCAACTGCGGTAACGCGAACCGATAGTCTCAGGCATGTCATTACAGAAAGTGCCAGTGGAAGTCAAGGAAAGGAGAAAAAAGTTTTTCTTGTAACAAACACAGGAAGTCCCTAATATCATTAATTTCATCGTCGAGATCGGGAGGTACCTGCAACATGGCGGCAAAGACTATTCAGGAAATCAACGAGAAGATCAAACGGGGAAAGGTCGTGGTAGTTACCGCAGAAGAAATGGTCGACATAGTCAGACGCAAAGGGCCTGGGAAGGCGGCCAGGGATGTGGATGTTGTGACCACGGGCACCTTTTCCCCCATGTGTTCTTCCGGGGCTTTCATCAACTTCGGCCACACCAAGCCGGCCATCAAGGCGGCAAAGGTCTGGCTCAACGATGTCCCTGCTTATGCAGGAATTGCTGCCGTGGATATCTACATCGGAGCCACCGAGCCTGCTGACGACGATCCGTTGAACCGTGTTCATCCCGGTCAATTCAGGTACGGGGGAGGCCATGTGATTCATGACCTCCTGTCAGGTAAGTCCGTGAGGCTGACGGCTACGGCCTATGGGACGGATTGCTACCCGAACCGCAAGGCAAGCAAGAGGGTTCGGCTCACGGATCTTCCCCACGCAGTGCTCCTCAACCCGAGAAATGCGTACCAGAATTACAACTGTGCGATCAACCTCTCCAACAAGACCATCTATACGTACATGGGCGTATTGAAGCCGAAGGCAGGCAACGCAAATTACTCCACTTCGGGACAATTAAGCCCCCTGCTGAACGATCCCTACTACTTGACCATGGGTTTGGGGACGAGGATCTTCCTTGGAGGAGCCAAAGGGTACATCATCGGTCCCGGGACCCAGCACAAGCCTGGAGCGGAGAGGGGGAAAAACGGCGTACCCCTGACACCTGCGGGAACGCTCATGGTCATGGGCAATCTCAAAGATATGGATCCCAGATGGATACTGGGCGTGAGCATTCTCGGCTACGGCTGCTCGATGGCTGTTGGGGTCGGTGTTCCCATTCCTGTTCTGAACGAGGAAATCGCCCGGGACACGGGGGTATCGGACGAGGAACTGTTCACTCAGATCATTGACTACGGGAACGACTATCCGAAGGGTGAGGCCGTGAGTCTCGGCCAGGTGAGCTACGCTGAACTCAAGAGCGGCACGATAGCCTTCAGGGGTAAAAGCGTACCCACCGTCCCTCTTTCTTCGCACACGAGAGCCGTGGAAATCGCGGGCATTCTCAAGGGGTGGATACAGAAAGGCGAGTTTCTGCTCACGGAACCCCAAGTGATGCTGCCGACGGTGCCCCGCTAAAAATTATTCCAGAAATTGTACAACCGGTTGAGATGATAATGAAATTACGGAAGAGTGGCAACGAGGTATATCCGTTGTCAGTGACATATGTGCGATTCAGCGGATCACTCCTGCGGACGAAATTGACAGGGAAGCGAACCAAGCTCTCGGGTAGCAGTTGACACCGGAGCACAGGCAATTATAATATTCGAATAAAATGCGGAAGCTGGGGAACCGCGATCACCTCTGATCCCAGTGGAGCCTTTCTATGCCCGACGTAGAAAGGCTCCACCGTTCCTTGGTGCCGCAGCAGAACAGAGGAGCCCGGGGGAGACAGAAAAGTATGGAGAGGATCCCGATCACGAGAGAAGGCCTGGAAAAGCTGAGGGAGGAACTGACGCGGCTGGAAAGAGTGGAGAGACCCGCCAACATCCGCGCCATCGAGGAAGCGAGGGGGCACGGAGACCTCAGCGAGAACGCGGAGTATCACGCCGCCAAGGAGAGACAGTCGTTCATCGACGGCCGAATCAATGAGTTGCGCTCCATCATCGGCCAGTCCGAGGTGATCGAGTTTGGCGGGGACCCCTCAGACACGGTGGTATTCGGAAAGACCGTTCGCCTCTATGACATCACCAGTGACGAAGAAGCCTCGTACCAGCTTCTCGGGCCCTATGAATCAGCGCCGGAGGTAGGGCGGATCTCTGTCACGTCACCCTTGGGGCAGGCCCTGATCGGCATGAAGGTGGGAGACGAGGTGAGGGTCAGGACGCCGAAAGGAATCCAGGAATTCGAGATTCTGGAGATAATGTAGGAGATCTCTCCATGGGGTCGGTTCAAACAGACAGGATGGTCACCATAAGGTACACCATGCACACCCGTCTAAGGGACGGCACGGTGAAAGATCACACCGAGCAGGAAATGAGTTTTATTTTCGGTGTGGATCGGCAAGTGCCGTCCATGGAAAAGGCTCTGGAAGGCCTCTCCGAAGGGGACAGGGTGAGTCTTACCATCCCGGCGGCCGAGTTGTACGGTGAATATGATCCCACACTTAGAAGAGAAATTCCCAGAAAAGGACTTATCAAGCAGAGACTGAGGCAGGGCCAATACTACCGGCAGATGAAACAGGGGTGCCTCGTCTCATTCAAGGTGCTGGAGCTCCACCCCGAGACGGTCCTGGCCGACTTCAACGAGCCTCTTGCAGGTATCACGGTTTCCATGGAGCTGAAGATTCTCGCCGTCCGGGATGCCTCCAAGGAGGAAATTGAACAAGCCCGCGAAGAACAGATGAAGAAAAGGATCGGCTGTGGTTGACGTGTCCTGCCGAGTGTTCATACACGGCCTCGAAAGCAGCAACCAGGGAAGAAAGGCCGTTTTTTTCCGGGAAAAGTACCCGGACATGATCATCCCCCATTTCACCGGCACTCTACCTGAAAGAATGGAGAAGCTCATCTCCATCCTGTCCGGCCGAAGGAAAATCACCCTGATCGGATCGAGTTTCGGCGGCCTGATGGCATCTATTTTTGCAGTGGGGAACGAAGGGCGGGTCGAAAAGATGATTCTGCTGGCTCCCGCCATACACCTGATGGATTTAACCGAAGGCCGCGAAGGCAAGGTAAGCATCCCCGTGTGGATTTATCACGGAAGGCAGGACGAGGTGATTCCCATCGAAGCTGTTAAAAAAGCGGGTGCCAATCTCTTCGCCGATCTTCGTTTCCTCGCCGTAGACGACGATCATTACCTGCACGAAACCTTTGGCAAGATTCCCTGGGATGAACTGCTGTCATGAGATTCATCTGGGCCGGATTCCGTGGAGCTATTCGGCTATGTCGGAGATGTTGAGCTCCAGCATCCTGATCCCGGCCAGTATTCGCCGGGTGTTGCGATAAAGAGCCGGGAAATCTTCGCCCAAATCCGCCAGGTCTTCCGCAGTTTTTTTCAGGGACGCGATCTTGTCGGCCATCTCCTTTAAGTCGTACTTGTCACTCATATTTCATCCCTCAACATCGCGCAATGAATCTATTTTCTGTTGCCGGCTTGCCGTAAGCCTTGCACCGTGTGCCCTGCGGCCTGTGCCTCGAGCCTTCTCTAGTGCTTCCTCAGGTCTTTGAACCGTTTGGCCTTAACGTCATAACGCGGAAGTTTTCCGAAGTCGTGGAACTCCAGGATATAGCCCAGATTGGTCTTGAGACGGAGCTGGTCCTTGAGTTTTGCCTCGATTTGCTTTCGCTCGCCCTCCCGGCCCTTGAGGATTTCCACCTTCAGGGTAATGCGGTCGATATCCCCATCCTTGTCTACAATGACTTCGAATTCGTCCCCGAGGCCGTCTATGCCCCTTACCACCTCCTCGATTGCAGAAGGGGATAGCAGCACTCCCTTGACCTTGGTGATATCGTCCGCTCTTCCGACGACACCGCCCGTGATGGAACGGAAGGTGCGGCCGCAGGGGCACGGTTCGTTCGACCACTCGATTATGTCCTTGGAATCGAAACGGATGCAGGGCTGTGCCTGGCGATCGAGAGCGGTGATGATCATCTTCCCCCTCCTGCCGGGTTCTTCGATATACTCCCCTGTTTCCACGTCCTGAATTTCTACCAGAAAAAAGGCTTCGTTGACGTGGAGGCCGCCGGACTGGGCGCTGCATTCGAAACACCATGCGCCGATCTCGGTGGCCCCGGCGTGATCATACACGCGGGCGCCCCATGCGTCCTGCATCCTCTTCTTTGTGGTGGGAATGCTCGCGCCCGGTTCCCCTGCGCAGGTGATCTTGCGGATGCCCAGGGAGGCCGGGTCTATCCCCATCCTGCGGGCTGTGTCAGCCATTCCCAGCACATAGGTGGGAGTCGCCATCATGGCCGTGCACCTTAGTTCCTGAATCTTCAGGATCCTGGCCTGGGTATCGAGAACCCCTCCGGGCACGATCTCGGCGCCGATTCTCTCGACCGCGTAGTGACCTGCCCAGAAGGCTACGAAAACGTTGTATCCAAAGGGGAGAAAAACGCGGTCGGTTGGCCGGTATTCCTGTGCCCAGAGAATATAGGACCAGCACTCGGACCACCACTCCCAGTCCTGCCATGTGTCAGCCTGGTACACGGGTTGCCCCGTGGTGCCGCTGGTCTGTCGGAACTCGGCGACCTCGTCCAGGGGCACGCAGAGAGCGTCCCCGTAAGGAAAAGGATCTTTCCGCTGGATGTCCCGCATCATGGATTTTTCCACGGTGGGAATGCGCCGTATGTCTTCGAAGGAGCGGATTTCATGAGGCCTGATCCCCGCCTTGTCGTAAAGGGCACGATGGAACTTCGACCGCTCGTAGCTCCATTCAAATATCTTCCTGAATTTTCGGAGTTGGAGATCGCGGATTTTATCGTGGGAGAGGGTTTCCATGACAGGGTTCCAGTATTTCTGCTTTTTCCACATAAGCACAGGTCCTCCCGAATAAGGGTCAGCAGCTTCTTTGTCACCTCGTGAGGTCCGGCAAGAACAGGCGATCCGGGGAAAAATGATCAGCAGCCCCACCGCGGTCGGGATGGCAAAGAGAAGCCGCCTGATAACTATATTTTAGCTACAATATGACTACAAAACTATCGTTCCCGTGTCAACAAAAAACCATTTTTCGTTGATTACACCAAGACCGGAGTGTTTCTTGACAAGGGGGCCGCCTCTCCGTATGGTTGGCTCTGACATGAAATTCTGTGACATGACATGCAAACACGCGCGTTGGCCCAAAGACGAGGGTCTGAACGGTTCAGGCAGTTGCCGAACTTTCCAGGCCCTCTTCTGCGAGAAGAAGCAGCGCACAGTGCACAAAAACGCACCGTGCGAAGAGAAGGTGAGGCGCGAGGAGCAAGATTCGCGGAAAGGGAGGCGTGGCCTCGATCCCGCGGCTTAAATATCCACGCTGGAAAGATACCGGGTGATGGCACCGTCGTAGTGATGGGTGAGTTGGAAGACTTTCTTTGCCAGCCGGAATCTTGTCTTCATAGATGTGGCACCGCCGGTTTCTTCCATCTCCTTCAGGACCGGCCCGTAATCCGAAGGGTCTACGAGGACCGTCACATCCCTGTAGTTCTTGGCAGCGGAACGAAGCATGGTGGGGCCCCCTATGTCGATGTTCTCGATCGCTTCCTCCAGTGTGACCCCTTCCCTGGCAACCGTCTTCTCGAACTGGTAGAGGTTGACCACGACCATGTCGATGTTGAGAATGCCGTGCTGCTTCATCATATTCACATGCTCGGGGTTGTCCCGCATGCCCAGAAGGCCTCCGTGAACTTTGGGGTGAAGGGTTTTCACACGGCCGTCGAGCATCTCAGGAAAGCCCGTGTACTGCGACATGTCCGTGACAGCCACGCCCCGCTCCCTGAGGGTTCGAGCGGTTCCTCCGGTGGAAAGAATCTCAACGCCGAACTTTGTGAGAGATATTGCAAAGTCGACCACGCCTGTTTTATCGGTAACGCTTACTATCGCTCTTTCGATTTTCCTCATTTCCCTTCCTCCCGAGGATTTTTGATTGGATTCCATAAGAGGGGAATCTATAATTAAAAGCCTATGACGATCAAGAGAAGAGTTGCTAACCCGTGAACCCCTGGTATGCCGCTTACACCATCTTGGGCTCCGCCGCCTTCCTGTCGTCTCTTCCCATGATCTGGGTTTACTCTCGCTTGAGCGGGCGTTTTAAGAGAGGATGGAAGGAGCGGCTCGGGTTTCTCCCGCGGGAGCGGTCCATCCGCGATTCCAGGATATGGATCCACGCCTCTTCCCTGGGGGAAGTCAGAGTGGCGGGAGCGATAGTGGCCCATTTGGAGGATTTTGTCCCGGACGCTCGGATGATGCTTTCCGTCACAACCGACCACGGTTTTGAATCGGCTAAGATCGCGGCGCAATACATACCGGTGGTGCATGCGCCTCTTGATTTTCTTTTTTCCGTGAGGAAAGCGCTTTCCTTCGCGAGGCCAGAGGTGATGGTGTTCCTGGAGACGGAGATCTGGCCAGCCTGGATCGTAGAGGCCCGCAGGAGGGGAATCAGGTGCGCCCTCATCAACGGCCGCATCTCTCCGAGATCCATCCGATGGTACCGCAGATTCGCGCCTTTTTTCCGAAATGTGCTTGAGGGCATGGATGTCTGCAGCATGATCACGGAGGAGGACAGGCGGCGCATTCTGTCCATGGGGGCTGACCCGGCCAAGGTGAAAGTGAACGGCAACGCGAAGTACGATCTCCTGTCGAGGCAGGCAGATACTTCGACCATTCCGAAAATGCGAGAGATACTGAACCTTACCCCTTCGGACCTCGTCTTTGTCGCAGGGAGCACAAGAGAAGGAGAAGAGGAAATGGTGCTCGATGTCTACGAGCGATTGCGGACCACTTTCCCCGGGATTGTGCTCATTCTCGCACCAAGGCACATTGCACGGACGCCGAGGATCGAGTCCCTGCTGAGACAGAGAAGCCTGGAGTACCAGATTCGGACTCAGCTCTCGCGCAGGGGAGTAAAGAGGACGGCGCCTATTCTCATCCTTGACAGTTTCGGCGAGTTGTTCAACGCCTACGGTGTGGGCAGCATCAATTTCTGCGGCGCCAGTCTTGTGCCCCTCGGAGGACAGAATCCCATGGAGGCGGCGGTGTGGGGGAAGGCGGTGTTTTACGGCCCATCAATGGATGATTTTCTGGATGCCAAGATACTCCTGGAAAAGGAGGGTGCGGGAATCGAAGTGAAGGACGTGGCGGATTTTTCGGAAAAGGCGATCTCTCTCCTCAGGCAGACAGATCGGATGGCATACCTCGGGGAACGGGCAAGGCGCGCCGTCGTAGCTAACCATGGCGCCGCAAAAAGGCACGCCGGGGTAATTGCAGGGCTGCTCAAAGGGGCCCCTTGAAATACCCTTTGGGCACTACCACTATGCCTCTGGGCGTAACCGTGAAGCGCTTGCGGTCCTCGGCCGGGTTGAAGCCGATTTCAGTGCCCGGAGGGATGTTGTTGTTCTTGTCGATGATCGCTTTCTTGATCTTGCTGTGCCTGCCGATCACTACGTCGTCGCACACGACAGCCTCGTCCACGGTCGCCCAACTTCTCACCACGACGTTGTAAGCTAGAACCGAATTGCGCACAATGCCGCTCACGATGCAGCCCGGGGCAACCAGGGAATCGAGCGCCTTTCCCACCCGGAGCCCTTCAGGCCGCTCGGTGTTGAAGATGAATTTAGCCGGCGGCGCCAGAACCTGGCGTGTATGGACAGGCCACTTGGTTCCGTAAAGGTTGAAATATGGATCCACGCCGGTAAGGTCCATGTTTGCGTTCCAGTAAGCGTCCAGGGTACCCACGTCCCGCCAGTATGACGAATCCCTCACCCTGGGCTCCAGCCTGGCTTCCCTCTCCCCGTTTTCACTGGTGAAATAGACGTAGTCCTCAATCCTGTTGAACCTCACGTAGGGGTACGCGAAAACGTTATGGGAGGCAAGCATGTTCGGTATTATGTCATGGCCGAAGTCATCCTCCTGCCCTGCTTCGAGCAGGGCCAGGAGAGTGTCGGTCTTGAACACGTAGATTCCCATGGAAGCGAGGACGTGGCGAGGGTCGCCGGGTATGGTTCTGACGTCTTCTTTGGGTTTTTCCCTGAAGGCGACGATTCGCAAATCCTCATCGACTTCCGCGACCCCGAACTGGCCGGCGAGGTCTTTATCCACTTCGAGGAGAGACACGGTCAGGTCGGCCCCCTTTTCCTGGTGGTGCTCCACGAAGAGGCTGTAGTCCATCTTGTAAATGTGATCCCCTGACAGGATGAGCACATTGTCCGGCTTGTGGCGCTCTATAAGATAGAGGTTCTGCCGGATGGAGTCGGCGGTGCCCCGGTACCAGTCAAGGCCGATGCGCTGTTGGGGAGGAACCACCTTGAGAAAATGGCCTAACTTCGGGCTGAAGATGTTCCATCCCTCCTCCATGTGATCGTTGAGCGACTGAGCCTTGTACTGGGGGAGCACGATGATTTTGAAGATTTGAGAGTTGACGCAGTTGCTCAGGGTGAAGTCTATGAGGCGGTAGATGCCCCCGAAAGGGACTGCAGGCTTGGCCCGGTCCTTTGTGAGAGGCATGAGCCTTTCGCCCCGGCCGCCCGCCATGACAAAGGCCAGTGTGTTTTTCATGGTTTCCCCGCAACAAAATTATGTGGAACCATCATAAGAACGAAGAGGGGAAAGGTCAAGAAATGTGGAGGGACAACGGCATTCATTGAAGGCACTTCAGTAATCCCACTTCCAATGTATGCCCGCGCCAGCCTCGGCGTTGACGCCCACCTCCGTTTGTACGGTGATGTTGGGAGTAATTTCCCATCGGATGGAAGCCCTGCCCGTCTCCGGTCCCAAGCCTTGTTGAACCTCCATGTATACATTTTCCGCCAGATATTTGCCCGCCCGGATTGCGGCTGCGTCCAGTTCGGTTCCAAGGTCTTTGATTTCCAGGAAATCAAGCCCTATCATTCTCCGGGTGTGACCGATCAAGTCAAGACCTCTGCGCCCGGCGAGCACATCCAGGGCGTTGGCCAGCTGGAGGGCCTGAAAGGGCGTGATCTGTGTGATGCTTCGGCCGAAAAGCAGGCGTGAAAGTATTTCATCGCTGGGTAGAGCCGGTTGAGAGGTGAGCGCAAGTTTCGGCGAGTCCGCCTTCCCCGAGAGCTCGAGGACCGCGGTCATCTCTTTTGTCGCGGCTTCTCCCGTGATCTCGAGGACCGGAGAAGGAGGGGCATCTCCCATGAAGGAGACCAGACCCCGGGTAATATTGAAACGCTTCCCGAAAAAGTCGAAATGGCCTCGAACCACGGAAAGGTCCCCGGTGACGGAAAGGGCACTAAGGTGTCCCCGAATCTCCAGCTTCCCCCGCCATTCGGAGACGAGCCCCCTCCCTGAAAGGTGTGCCCTGCCTGGCATGATAACTGTGATCCGGACCTTCACGAAGGGCTCAAGGGAGGCTTTTCGGGTTTCAGGAACGGAGGTTTCTTTGTCCTCCCTTCCGATTTCGATTATTTCAAGGTCGGCGATTTCAGGAGGAAGGCGTTTGGGGATCAGGACTTCAAGGGAGTGTACGGTCACCTCGCCGGAGAGGAGAGCGCCTTTGATGTTCCCGGCAAAAACTAAATCTCCCGTTGCTTTCGCGGTGGTTGTATCATTCCTGATGAGTGTGGCCTCCCGCAAGGCTATGGCCACATGGAACCGGAAATCTCTGTCAGGAGAAAGGTCAAGCCAGCCGTCGAGGGCGACATATCCATTTTCTCCGTCACCTGCCCGGGCCTCCCGAATCACCAGTCGCCCGTTTTCAACAGCCAGGAGGAGGGTCGCTTCTTTCAGAATGGTGCCGGTCCTGAAATTTTCGTAAGCGCCTTCGACCACGGCGAGTCTCCCCGTCACTCTGGGGCTTCCCACGGAGCCTTCAGCTCTCAGGGCCGCTTCAACCCGGCCTTCCAGCTTTTGATCGTGCATTCGGGCAATTGAGGCGACATAATTCAAGGGGACTCCTCCTTTCAGGGTAACCTTCATGAGACTTCCAGAGTCCAGGGAAACAGAAAAGGGGACAAGCGAAAAGACAAGGGGGAGCTCTACGGAGGCTCTGAATGGATCGGGGGTCAGTTCCAGGAAAGCCATTTCGGCCTTCAAGGTCTGATGGGAAAATGAACCCTTCAAATCAAGAGATGAGGACGGCAAGCCCAAGGAAATTTCCTGGAGCCCCACGCCGACTGCCTGGAGTTCAAAAGAAGCCTTCGGCATTTCAGGGTGACCTTCGAGAACAAAGGTTCCTGATGCTTTGCCCGTCAGTCCCCGGGGGACGGCCGCCTTCAGAAGACCAAGGGGCAGGTCTTTGAAATCCAGATTGAAATTGGCATTGTTCGCTGAGAATTCCCCTGACCACTTGAGATTTCCGGCGCCCAGGGCAAAGGCGGCCTCTTCCATGCGCATGGTTCCGTTCTCGCGGGTGACGGCAGTCGGTCGGGTCAACGTAAGGGGAGGGGAGGCGGATGACGGTCCGTAACGGATTTGAAGATGTTCGATCACGAGTCTTTGAAGTTCTTGCGAAAAACTGAATTCCCCTGAAGTCCCCGCATCGAAAAGGTCGCCGTAACGACCCTTTGCCTCCAGTTGAAAGGCTGACCGGTGCATGTCGCCATGAGCTTTGAAGCTGAGGGAATTCAATGCCAATTCCAGGAACCGGGAATTTCTGATCTCAAGGTCCAGAACCCCTTTCATGCGATCCATGTTCCCGGTCAAACGGCTCTTCAGCAGCAGAACCTGGGCGGTGCCGAAAGGGCTCGCAAGAGACCTTGCCTCAAGGGAAAATATCAGGTGCTGGTCTATACCCCCAAGGCTGAATTCCGCGTCCCCTTTTGCATTTCCCCTGAACTCCTCTCCCGCCAAAGCCGCAAGGGGGGAAATATCCGATACCTTCCAGCGGGCTTTTCCTTCTGCACCACGGCCTTCGAGGTCGAGGATCGCCTCGCCTTCGACGTTGCTTTCGAGTCCCTTCAGCCTGAAATTTGACAGATGGAGGTACCGCCCCTTCAGTACGAAATCGCCCCAGGCCTCAACGGGTTGCCCATCCTTACGAAGCTCGAGAAAGAACTCGCCTCTTTCAGGAGAGGGCGTCCCGAGCGCCCTGAGACGGGCCCCGGTCTTTTGCAGGACAACTCCGGCCACCTCCACATCCTGGGCCTCAGCTTCCGTGGTAAAGCTGAGCGAGGAAAGGGGGCCTTCCACGGAGCCGGTCCACCGCAGGAGGCCTTTGGGAGAAAGATCCGGAACGGATATGAAGCGGGACAGGTCAGGGAAAAGGGCTTTCCAGGAAAAACGGACAAATTCGCGCTCAAGGTCAAAGGACCCTTCTCCTTCCAAAGAGGCCGCGGCGGGCTTCAACCACAAGCGGGGTGCCTTGAGGATTCCGGTCTGATCAAGCAAAAGGCTTGCCCCGTAAGAGATTTCTTTTTCCGGAATCAGGATGTATTCCGGCAGGTGTTCCGCTAAGATAACGCTCTTTCCCTCGAGTTGCATTTTCAAGAAGGGAGCACGGGCGTCTCCATCAAGAGCCCCGTTGACCACTGTGCGGCCGAGCCAGGGCAAACCCTGCGCAACCGGCTCTACAACGGTTCCAACGGCATTAGATTCGAAGACGACTTCCAATTTGCCTTTCGGTCCAGAAGGATCGATAGTGCCATGGAGCCGCAGTGAGTTTTCTCCGCTCCTGAGCAAGAAATTGGAGAGGTTGACGCCCTCTTCTTCAAGCGCCAGGAGTGAAAACTCCCAGGCGATGTCTTTTCCCGAAAGCCAATCAGAGTCCTCAAGAAACAAGCCTTCTACCACGCCGCTTCCGTCGATCCGTATGGGCGGCAATGAGGCGCCCATATCTCCCAGAAGCTCCAAATGGAAAAGGGCATCCGCTCTTGAGGCCCTTGCGGGCCCGAGCGAAGCATCGCTCGCCTCGACGCGTATACTGCTTCGGGGACGCAGGAGAGGTCCTGAAAAGCGTCCTTCGACCTTCATGCGGCCGTGAAGATCGGCTTTTTCAGAATGTATAAAGGATGACAGGTCCTTAAAAACGACCAAGGAGCGGCCTTCCACAGTCTGCTCTTCGGAAAGAAACGAGGCCTCAAAGTCAAGGCTGAGATCGCGGGTTTCAATTCCCGCTCGAGTAACAATCAGGTTCCTTTTTTCCGGAATCCTGATCGAAAGGGTGAAGGGCAGACCAACCGCAAGGTCGGGGTAGGGATCAAAGGCAATTGCCGGGTCAAGGCGGAACATGCCTTTGGTGTGTACATGGATCTCCTCGTCTGCTTTCAAATGGACCTGAGATTCGAGCAGGCCTACGCCGACGGCTTGAGCCTTCAATTCCGCCTCCAGGTTCCGGGCTGAACCACGGCCGAGGAAAGACAAGTTCAGGGGTCCTTCCAATCCCAGAGACCGCGCGATTAACCCTCCCTGGATTTCCTCGAATCCAGCCTCCGCCAGGATCGCTCCTTCAGGACTTCCGTAAAGCGCCCGGACAGCGAGACTTGCACCCGGCCGGTCAGTTTGTTCGAGGCGGAGCAACGTTTCTCTTTTGCCTCCATCGGAAGAATCGCCGATCTTCCCCTCCAGGGTGAAAACTGCCTGCTCGCCGACCAGGGCGTCTCCAACAAGGATTCTTTCGATACCGAGGCGCTCCACCTCGACACGGTGCAGCGCTCCCGTCCATTTAGGAAACAGCGGTGCCTTTGCAGGCGTTTTTTTACCGCCTTGCGGCATGCGCAGGATTTTCAGGCTTTGGGCCGCCAACTCCAAAAAGTAAAAGCGGCCGCCGAGAATTGCCCGGGGAGACCACCTCACTGTGATCCCCTGAGCATTCAACCAAAGCCCCTGTTCATCACTCACGGATACATTTTGCAGTTGAAAGTCGAAGGGAATCCATCCCGAGAGACGCCCGAGTTCTACTTCTCTCGTCTTGCTTTCGCTCAGGGCAACGGCTGCAATTCTTGCCACCGCGGATTTTCCCGCGTCCGTCTGGACGAAGGCGAAGGCCAGAGCAAAGGCGACCAGCACAGCCAGGGCGAAGAGACCGGCGGTTAGAGCGATTCTCCGGAGAGTTTTTTTCCCGTCCATAAACATAACATTACTTCCCTTACGGCCCGTGGGCAAGGCGGGGGGCGAGGAATCTCCGACGTTTCCTCGATGTGGGGCGGTCATGGCGGCTAAAAAGCCTGCCCCAGGCTCGCATAAATCTGAAAGCTGTCGTCTATGCCGGGCCTGCGATTCAGGGGAAAAGCCACATCAAGGCGCAGGGGCCCCACAGGCGTGAAGTACCTGAATCCCAGACCGGTACCCCAGCGCAGGGTTTCGCCAAAATCAGGAAATCTTCCCGTGTAGGCGTTGCCCCCGTCCAAGAAGGCGACAAGGCCCAGGCGCTGAGTAAGATTCATCCTGACTTCAAAGGCTGTCTCAAGAAGGGATCTGCCCCCTATCGGTTCACCCTGGCTGAAAGGCCCCACCGACTGGTAAGCATAGCCCCGGATGGAGCCCCCTCCTCCGGCGTAGAACCTCTCGTCAGCGGGAATTTGGTCTCTTGCGGCGCCTGATATGGTTCCCAACGAAAGGCCTGCCGCGAACACAAGAGGGTAGGCGGCAAAAGGTTTCAGGTAACGGCGGTACCGGAGCCGACTTTTCAGGAACTCCGGATTATTCCCTGTAGGATCGTAAAAGGGAACGAGATGGAGGCCGAACCTGTCGCCCTTGGTGGGATCAAGCAAATCGTCGCTGCTGTCCCATTCCAGATCGAGAGGCAGGAACAGGTAGCTGAAGCTTTCCCTGATGCCCAACTGCTCTACTCTTGAGACTTTGTATCCCACGCCGGCACCGACCTTCAACCGGTCGCTCAATTGACGGGAAACAGAGGCTGTTGCTCCGACATTGCGGCTAGTATACGTATCAGGTTGATCCTGGGCGACCCTCAGAACGAGGCGCAGGGACTGATCGCGACGCAGAAAAAAAGGTTCATAAAAGGTTGATTCCGCTGATGCGGTGAAATCAGAGACCGTCCCCGACACAGTGAGTCTTTCTCCTTCACGGAGGAGATTCCGATGCTCCCATAAGGCCGTGGCACCCGGACCTTCGTCTGTTTTGTAGCTTATCCCTGCACCGATGGAGCGATGTTTACGCTCCGTGAGGGAGACTTCCACGGGCAGTCGGCCCTTTTCGTCCATGTTCCGACCTTTGAGCACGCGAACCGAGGAAAAAAGGCCCAGGCGGATAAGGCGAGCCTGAAGAAGTTCAAGTTGCTCCACGTCAAAAATATCCCCCTCTTTCCAGGGGACCAGATGGCGGATCGCAGGTTCCTTTACACTGTCGATGCCCTTGATTTTCACGTCACCGAAGGAGGCCGCCTGCCCCGGATCAATCAAGAACTGCAGGGTCACGGACAAGCTCCCGTGATCCACCATTATCTTCCTTTCCTCCAGGTTGGGAAAGGGAAACCCCTGCTTCTCGAAGGCTCGCAAAAGGGCCTTTTGCGCGTCCATCAGGGTGGAGGCGCTGAAAGGCTTGCCGAGAGTGAGACCGACTTTCTCGGGTGAAGGGATCAGGTGGGGCTGGACTACTGTTTTTCCTGTGACTCGAATATCCGCGGATACGACAGGGTAGGCAGGTCCCGTGTCTACCTGAAATGCGATCTCCAAGGGCGTCGCCTCTTCCCTCAACGACACCTCCACGCGAGCTCCGAAGTACCCATGGCCTTGGAGAAGCCTGACGAACCGGTCCCGATCCCTCTCGGCTCTTGCGCGCAGCAGGCCGATGCTTGCAGGTGGCCTGTCTTTCAGGGAGACGCTGTCGGAGGCATCGTTCACGTCCTGAAGCAGCGCCCGGTCTTCAATCCCAGTAATCGTCACCGTATAGGGCAGGGCAGGATCCGCCCACGCATCAGGGACCGTGAACAGGCAGAAACCCAGGGCCGAGGAGCACAGGATCAGCGCAAGGCTCCTCGAAAAAACACCTGACTTCGTGCCTCCGCTTTTCGATCGAGTGGTTGGTTCAGTCAACCTTGAAAAATCTCCCGACAAAACCATGCCCGCCTTCTCCCGCTCCTCCTAGGCGATCATTCTGAAGATGAAGAAAAGGCGCTCTTTCTGATCCTCCGTCCTCAGACGCTGCTGCGTGTTGGGAACGGCTTCGTGGACTAGTGAATGGGGATCGTGACGGTGTCGTTTTTCCCTCCATGTACCCGCCTCTTTCCTGTGTAGCCGGCCATAAGGGTCACCCCCGCTCTCTTAGGAGATTGGGAAGGATAGTCTAATCCCTTGCACCGATTCTTTCAAAGAATTTACGACACCATGCGGGGACGAAGGTTGATCGTGAAGAAGGTTTGTGTTAAAAACCAGGAGCAAGGAGGAAGAAATGCATTACAACACCGCATTGAGAGCGTACACTTCAAAACGAATCGAGGAGATCGAATCCGCTGACATTCTGGTCGGGATTCCCTGTTTCAACAATGAGAGAACGATCGAGCATGTGATCCAAATGGTAACCCACGGCTTAGCCAACCACTATAAGGACAAGCGGTGCGTGATCATAGTTGCAGACGGTGGTTCCACCGACGACACCCGCGAAACGGCAAAGGAGTTTCAGATCAAGCCGTGGCAAGAGAAGATCGTGTCCATTTATCGCGGACAGGGGGGCAAGGGGACCGCGCTGCGCTCAGTTTTCGAGGCGGCGAGCAGGCTCAGCGTCAAGGCTTTGGCTGTGGTGGACTCCGACCTGCGAAGCATAACTCCCGACTGGGTGAAGCACCTTCTGGATCCGGTGCTGACCAAAGGCTACCAGTTTGTGGCGCCCGTGTATCTCCGCCACAAGTATGACGGCACGATCACCAACAACATCGTGTACAACCTCACCAGGGCGCTGTACGGAAAGAGGATCAGGCAGCCGATCGGCGGGGACTTCGCCCTGTCAAGAGACCTGGCCAAGTTCTATGCGGAGCAGGACGTGTGGGAGACCGATGTGGCCCGTTTCGGCATCGACATCTGGATGACCACCAACGCCATCACCCAGAACTTTCGCATCTGCCAGTCAAATCTCGGGGTGAAGATCCACGACGCGAAGGACCCGGGCCAGCACCTGGGCCCCATGTTTCGCCAGGTTCTGTGGACGATATTCTCCCTGATGGAGCGGCACGAGAGCTACTGGAAGGGAGTTCGGGGGAGCGAGGCGGTGGAACTCTTCGGGTACCAGGGCTATGTAGAGCCGGAGCCGGTGAAAGTGGATGCGGATGCCATGATCGAGCATTTCAAGATCGGGCATCAGCAGTTTTCTTCTCTTTGGAGGGAGATATTCTGCCGGGACTGTTTCGAAGAGATAGTCCGCTGCGCGGAAGCGGACACGAAGTCCTTTCGTTTGTCTACGGATACGTGGGTCCGGATCCTGTACGAGCTGGCAGCCACCTTTCATCAGTGGAAAGTGAACCGCAACAAGCTCATCGATCTCGTCACACCGCTTTACTACGCCAGGGTAGCCTCCTTTGTCAGGCAGAGCTGGGAGATGTCCTCAGCGGAAGCGGAGGAGCTGGTGGAGGAGCAGGCCCTCAAATTCGAGGATCACAAAGACTACCTGGTTAAGGTGTGGGATAAGAAGTCAGCCCGAGAGGCCAAGGCGCAATGAGTGATGGACCGTAGTTCAGCGTTCAGTGTTCAGCGGGTGCTCGCAAAGAATCTTTTCTCAACGAAAAAGTCTGAACAGCTTAAGCTCAACACTTTTTGAGAATCAATCGGCACGATGGCGGGCAACTCAAGAAAGGGGGCGCCACATGAGCGAGTTTCACCAGGAAGGGGACATCACCACCATACACGGTTTCTACGACATTTTCGACCGTGATGCCTACCTTAAACAGCTCGAAGACAAGCTGATGGAATACTCAAGGCACCTCGACATCGGACTTCTCTTGCCCTCGCTCTACGGGGAGATTCACGTCCCACGGGTGCTGGAAAACATCATTAACCAGATCAACGAGGTGGATTATCTTCGGTCCATTGTGGTCGCCCTTGGAGGAGCCAGGAAAAAGAAGGAGTTCAGGGAAGCCAGGGATTATTTCTACCGGCTCAGGAAGGGAAACCGGGACGTCAAGGTGATCTGGGTTGAAGGGCCCAGGATACAGAGAATTTTCAGGAAACTACAACAGCGGAAAATCAACGTGGGCGATCCGGGGAAAGGACAGTCCGTGTGGATCGCCATGGGTTATTTATTTGCCAAGGAAATCTGCGACGTGATCGCGCTTCACGACTGTGACATCGCCACCTACGACCGGATGCTCCTGGGACGCCTCATCGAGCCCACCGCCAACCCCAACAATGATTTCGAGTTCTGCAAAGGCTACTATGCCCGCATCTCACCTACCTCCATGGAAATGAAGGGGAGGGCCAGCCGGCTCTTCATCGCACCCTTTGTCGAGACCATGATCCAGAGCATGCACCGGATAGACCATCACGAACTGGAGGAGTTTTTCCGCTATCACCGCAGTTTTCGCTATCCTCTCGCGGGCGAGTTCAGTTTTCTGACTCGCCTTGGCCGGGCTCTCAACATCGCCTATGACTGGGGACTGGAGGTGAGCACCCTCTCCGAGGTCCACGAGCGCCTCATGGCAAAGAAAATCGCTCAAATCGATCTCTGCAAGAACTACGAGCACAAGCACCAGCAGTTGTCGGAAAAAGACCCGCATGCCGGACTCCATCGCATGATAGTGGACATCACGAAGTTTTATCTAAACTATATCCGGGGGCACGGCATGCCCGTGGACGACGCCTTCATCGACATGGTGCAGCGCACTTATTACACCACCGCCCTCAGCTTTGTGAAAAGCTACAGCGACGACTCGGAGGCCAACTCTCTAGCCTATGACCGTCACTTGGAGGAGTTGACAGTTTCCTACTTCAGGGATTTCATCGGCACCGCCTGGGAGCAGACCAGGCGGGAGAAGGGAGGAACCCAGATCTCGTCCTGGAACCGGGTTATCTATTCAGTGCCCGAGATTTACGAGGATCTCATAGGGGCGGTGGAAGAAGACAATGAATGACAATGCATCCACGAACAATGGCCTGCGCGTTCTTTTCGCGTCGCCTGAGGTTGCCCCGTTTGCCAAGACAGGCGGTCTTGCGGATGTGGCAGGTTCGCTTCCCGACGCCTTGAGGCGCCGGGGGTTGGATGTGAGCATCGCTCTTCCCTGTTACCGGATGGTAAGGGAAGGAGGCTTCTCCCTGCGCCCTTTGTTGGCAGGCCTCCGGGTTCCCTTGGGGAGCGACATCTTCAAATGCAGCGTTCTTCAGGCGCAGACAAAAGAAGGCGTTCCGGTCTATCTTTTCGAAAGGGAGGACTTGTTCGACCGGCCTAACCTTTATGCTACTCCCGAAGGGGATTACTACGACAACCTGGAGCGGTTCGCTTTCTTCAGCCGGGCGGTCCTGCTTTTTCTCAAGGAAACAGGATCTCCCGTGGACGTCATACACTGCCACGACTGGCAGACGGGGCTGGTGCCCGCTTTCCTGAAAACGGTTTATGGAGACGACCGCCTCCTCGGCACAGCATCGACGATTTTTACGATTCACAACATCGGATACCAGGGCCTTTTTCCACGGGAGAAACTGGCGGTGTGCGGGCTGCCCGCAGGGATGTTTCGGATGGATGGGCTGGAGTATTGGGGGCAGATGAGCCTGCTTAAAGCGGGCATCGTCTACGGCGACGCCCTGACGACGGTGAGCCCTTCTTATGCGCGGGAAATCCAGGAACCTGAATTCGGCCTGGGTATGGAGGGCGTCTTGAGGAAGAGGTCGAAGGATATGTACGGCATACTCAACGGTGCGGACTACACTGTGTGGAGTCCTGACGAGGATCCCGAAATTCCCTATCCCTACAACATGGATCGGGTCGGTGACAAGGCGAAGAACAAAGAAGCGCTCCTCGCTGAGACGGGCTTGAAGGACGGTCTCAGAAATCGTCCTGTTTTAGGCATGATCTCCAGACTTTCTTCTCAGAAGGGTTGTGACCTGCTGATTCAGGTCATGCAGGACATCGTAGACCTTGGTGCGGGTGTGGTGATTCTGGGCTCGGGAGAAGAAAAGTATCAAACCCTCCTGCAAGAGGCGAGTCGCCGGAACCCGGGTGCTGTGTCGCTCCGCATAGGGTTTGACGAGTCCCTGGCCCACCGCATTATGGCCGGTGCGGACATACTCCTCATGCCTTCCCTCTATGAACCCTGCGGCCTGACTCAGATGTACGCACTGAAGTACGGCACCGTCCCGCTGGTGAGGGCGACCGGAGGTCTGAACGACACAATCGCGGCTTTCGACCCCGAGACCGGACAGGGGAACGGGTTCAAGTTCGGTCCGTACAGAGCGGACGCGATGATGAGGGCCGTGAGAGATGCGGTCCGGATATACCAGGACTCAGCCTCATGGCGGACTCTCATGAGGAACGGCATGAGGCAGGATTTTTCGTGGGACCGGTCGGCCCAAAGGTATCTCGACCTGTATCGAGGAATTGTCTCATCCTTGGGCCGCGGTCGGGCGTCTGTCCGGTGAAGCATCTTCTTCGCCGATGCTGCTTCGAGAGTAAGACCCGGCTTCTTCCTGCCCGGCGCTCCGCTCCTGGAGCTTCCGAACCTCCGCGGCCAGGCTCCTGACCTTCCTTTTCAGCATGAGACGATCCATTAGTCCGATGAGCATGCCCGCCGCTATTCCAAGAAGTATGGAAATGAAGACAAGACCGTAGAGGGGCAGCTCGACGGCCTCGATGTCGAAGTAATAGTTGAGATACACCGTCTGACTGTTTTTAACTCCGAAGGTGATGAAGAAAAGCAGAATGATAATGATTATGATCCACTTCACATAAGTCCCCATCTCTTGCCTCCTTGGAATTCCGAGTTAGTCACGCAGCCGGTTTCGTTTTCTCTTTTCTCCTCTGTTTCCCGGTGAACCTGGCAACCAGGTATCCGGCGAGGAATCCTACGAGCAGGACGAGGGGTATGAGAATGATCTGGGACATGGCGATTTCCCAGAAATAAATCTTCAATGCCACAACCTGCCTGTTCTGCAAGATGAGGATAACAACAAGGGCGATCAGAACCATGACAGAAATGAGCTTGGGGTTCCTGAACGCCCCGGCCTTTCGACGCACGTCTCCGGTATTATCCATTTACGGCCCCTTTTCTTTCACCTTGTAGTCGATGATGACTCTCTCACGGCCCCCGGGTGCCAGCTTCAGTGACGCGGGATTGAGGACGATCTGGGACGTGAGTGCGCCTGACTTTTCCATATTATCCACATACACTTTTTCAGTGTAAAGGGTCGAAACCCTGTCCAGAATTCTTTTCGGCCCTGTCACCTGCATTCGCTCCGGCGTGGTTTTCGCCTCGGTCAGGATAAGTCCCGGCGGCATCTTGCCCGCCCAGTCCACCTGAACTGGCAGCTCTTTCCTGGTCAGGACGTCGAGGGTGACGTCGATCACGGGCGGCCTGACACTTCTAAGAGTCACTCCCGGGGGGAGAGACACGTCTCTGGAGGTGATGGTAAAGGAGCTCGTGCCTGCAGTGACTTTGCCGAGGTCCACCTGCACCTTTACCTGGTCGGGCTTGATGGTCTTGAGGAGAGCACCGGAACCGCTCAGCTCCAGGCGAACCGTATTGACCGAGGCGTCTATGATTTCCAAACCCGGGTCTCGCTTCATGTACTCCACCGGGATATCCAGGGTGATCAGCGTGTCCAAACCTCTCGTGAAACTCAACCAGACACCGGTGATGAAAAGAAAGGAGATCAAGGCCGCGGCGGCGAGCTCCAGCTTTTCCTTTTTCATGCCCTTTTGCTGGACAGTGGATATCCCGATGTGTTCTTCCAGGATTTTCGAGAGATCGCCCTCCTCCCTTACGGTGCGGATTTCCGATCCCTTGGCCACAGTGATATTTCCTCTTTCCTCCGAGACGACGAGGGCGAGAGCGTCTGTGGTTTCCGCGAGCCCCGCGGCGGCTCTGTGGCGGGTTCCATAGTAGGAAGGAAGGTCCTGGCGGTGAGACAAAGGAAGGATGACCCCGACTTCGGCGACTTCATTTCCCTGGATTACGATCGCTCCGTCGTGGACCGGATTATCCGGCCAGAAGATGCTCAAGATCATCTCTTTGGACACGAGACCCCGCCACCGGATACCGCTGTGAGTGGCTTCGGAGAGGTCCTCATTTCCCGGGAGCACGATTAGCGCGCCGGTGCGCATCCTGGCCAGTTCGAAAACACTGTCCACAACAATCTGCACCGGTGTCTGAACGCTCGGTCGCGGAAATCCCCAGAAAATGGAACGGAGGTTTTTGGCTTGAAGAACGGAACGGATCTCGTTACGGAAAACGACGATAATGATGATCGCGGCGACGGCGAGGATGCCCTGGACGAACCAGCTCGTCACCACAAGTCCAAGAGAGGAGGATATTCGCTGGAGGAACCACAGGAGGGCGATTCCCATGAGGACGCGGAAGGCGTTAGTCCCCCTGAAAAGGACATAGAGCCTGAAAAGAATGTATCCGTTCAGGGTGATGTCTAGCACATCCTGCCAGCGGATGCTTGATAAAAAGAGGATAGCTTTTTCCACCGTCCCTCAGTCCGTGATGCTGAATCGAAGAATATCGAGCACCTGCCCTTCATCGTCAGTTATTTCTATACGCCACGGTCCCTTGTCGACCTCCCGGAGTTGTATCGTGCTGTACGCCGCCCACCGAGGGGGCTGCAGCACCAGCCTGATTTTAGTGTTAAGTTCGTCTTTGCGATACCAGTTGTGATAAATCACCGCCCTTCGTGGCACCGGGTCGAAAGCGGCGTAACACACCACTTTTCCGATACTCACCGGGAACACTACCCCAGGGTTGAGAGGGACTCCGTCTCTCATATCTTCGCAAAGCACGGCGTCGACAAGGATCGGCTTTTCAATCTGACCCTGCAGAGGCCCGGGATCAAAAAGGGCTGACACGAGCATGACTGTCAGAAGGCAAAGCAGGCAGTGTTTTCTCATCGATAATTCCCACCGGAATGGTCCTGGACATGACACCTATGATAGCAAAGCCTCCATGCATAATCTATTGGAACTTTGCCAAAATCCATCAGAAAAATCTGCTTGAAAATCTGCTTGAATGATATTATGCGATCATAGAGAGACAGCTTCCCGAGCCGTCCTCCTTCCGTACGCTGGAGAGGTTGATGAGATCCATCCTTGTCGTGTCAAAAGACCAAGCCGTGTACCGGACCGTCCGGACCTGCCACCGGTCCGCCTACCGCGTTGACCTGACGGCCACGAGAGATTCCGCGATCGAGATCTTTCACCGAAAGCGGTACGATTATCTTTTCATCGACATCGAGATCCTCAAGGAGGGACACTCGGGCGACGGGATCAAGACCGCTCTCCAGGTCTTCTGGCAAGTCTTTCCGACTCTTCAGATAGTGGTCATGTCTCCCCAGATGATGATCCGGGAGGCGGTAATGGCTCTCAAGGCGGGGGCCAGCAATTATCTGACCTATCCTCTAAATACGGATGAGGTGAAATATGTCACGGAGAGCATCGATGAGTCAATGATCCTCCAGTCGGAACTAAATTACCTGAGAGACAAGTTCTGGCAGGCCGACTCACTGGAGATTGTCCAGACCAAAAGCAAGGCGATGAAAGCCGTTTTCGAGAAGATTCGCTCTGTGGCGCCTACGAAGAGCACCGTTCTGCTCGCCGGGGAAACGGGGACGGGAAAGGGTGTCCTAGCCAACCTTATCCACAAGCACAGCAATCGCAGGGAAGCACAGTTCATCAGCGTCCACTGCGGTGCAATTCCCGACACTCTCCTGGAAAGCGAACTCTTCGGCCATGAAAAGGGTGCTTTCACGGGAGCCGTGCGAAGAAAACTCGGCAAATTTGAGATAGCCAGGGGAGGTACCATCTTTCTCGACGAAATCGGGACCATAACTCCTTCTGCGCAAATCAAACTTCTACAGATTCTCCAGGACGGGACCTTTCAGAGAGTGGGCGGAGAAGAGACCATCGAGGCGAACGTGAGGGTGATAGCGGCAACGAACACCGATCTAAAGAAGATGTGCGATCAAGGGCTGTTCCGGAAAGACCTCTATTACCGCTTGAACGTGTTTCCAATAGAAATTTCTCCCCTGCGAGAGCGGGAGGAAGACATCCCCCACTTCGTCGAGGTCTTCTTAAAGAGGATGAACAAATTCAACTCAAAGGAGATCCACCACGTCCATCCCGCTGTCATGGATGCCTTCCGACAATATTCCTGGCCCGGAAACATCCGGGAACTGGAAAACCTGATAGAGCGGGCCTACATCCTGGAGACGACACCGGTACTGAGACCGGAGAGCTTCCCGAGTGAACTATTCGAAACCACTGCTTTCGCGCCTGACGTGACAGTGGATTTCTCAATGACTCTTGCAGAAGCGAGACGGCAAGGTTTGGAAGTCATCGAAAGGAATTACATCAGGGAACAGCTCTTCAGGAACAAGGGAAAGATCAAGGATACGGCAAAAGGCGCGGGAATCACTACCAGACAGCTTCACAAGCTCATGAAAAAACACGACATCAGGAAAGAGGATTTCAAGACCGCCGCCTGAGGCGGAACCGTAAGTTCCGATCTGGCGGATATCGGAACCCGCCTTACTGTTCTGATTTTCAATAGCAAATTCAATTTGTTAAACGGAAAAATTTCTTTCTCATACCATCCGAGTTCTCATCTTCACCGAGTCTCACCGGCACCTATCGCTCCCCTGGAAAACCGGAAGCCCCTGAATTTTATGGGAATTGTTGTCGGTACCCCTTTCTGGCACGGCGAATGCTTAACAATGGACCGAGACTATAAAGCGGGTGAAAGGCCCGAGAAAGGAGTACCGACATGGAACGGGGGTGAGGACGGACAGACGCAAGACGAGCACGATAAGGGGAGTGGTCATCCCCATGGATTGGGACGAGCAGGGGAATGTGGTGCGAATCGCCATATCTTCCACCGACGAAAAGGAATACCTTGTAGACAATAGGGGCAAAGGCAACGAGTTGCTGGCCTTTATACGAAAAGAAGTGGAAGTGAGCGGTGAGATCAAGGAAGAGGATCAGAGGAAGATCATAAAGGTCAAAAAGTACCACGTGAAGCAGGACCAGGAGTTGGAGTCGCAGCCCTGAAATAAAACTTTTTCCATCCCGTCGATTTTCACGCAGGGTGCAAAGGCGCAGAGTGTCAGGGGCTGAGCTGGGGTGAGCGAAGCGGGCCCCAACGGATTCTCTGCCGGGGTGGGACGGTACATCCTGCAAAAGGGATGAAGGACTGCTGGCGACCGAGAAAAAAGGAACAGGGAATTCCGATCCGGGAAATATCGGAACTCGCATTTCGCCATTCGGCCTTTTCGTCTATTTTCGAGGGCTTATGCCGAAGAAAACCGGGCGAAGGAGTTCTTTTATTCTTGCATCGGAACCCTTTGTTCACTATAATTTGCAGTCAAATATAAAGAATTACGTTTATCAAGGCTTTCCACATTTGGCATGAATGATGCTGTGTATAATGGTGAAGATTTTGTTTGGCAGGGGAGCGGATTCCTCTGTTTGATTTCACACCACCGGGGGTGAAAATGAAAAAAGATATGGTGAGCACGGAGGATTTTGAACCTCCGAGTCCGGCTTACGGATTCGGAGCTATGGACGAAGGATCGATCGCCGATTCGTCGCCGCAAAGAGAAAACCCCAAAATCATATCGATCGTAAAGGTTCCGCATATCCCGAGGTTCCGGAACAGCGCTCGGACCGCGGCCTTCCGGAAACGCTTTTTCCCCAACGCAACTCCATCCGAGTGGAACGACTGGCACTGGCAACTGCGCCATCGCATCAGGGACGTGAACGCCCTTTCCGCGATCATTAATCTCTCCGATGACGAGAGAAGGGCTATGACGTCTTTGGCGGGGCAGCTTCCTGTGGCGATCACCCCTTACTATGCCGGTCTCCTGGACCGGGAAAATTTTCTTCAGCCCCTGCGAAGGTGCGTCGTTCCTGTGAGCGGCGAATATCTTCATTCGCCCGGCGAATCGACGGATCCTCTCGGGGAAGACCATGACAGCCCGGTTCCCGGGCTTGTTCATCGATATCCTGACCGGGTTCTTTTCCTGGTCACGGATTTCTGTTCAACCTACTGCAGGTACTGCACGCGTTCGCGCATGGTCGGGCACGGAAACGGTTTTTCTGCCAACAGGGCGCGGTGGGAGCAGGCCCTCGCCTATATTGCGGCAACACCTGCAGTCCGGGACGTTCTTCTTTCCGGAGGGGACCCCTTGACCCTTCCCGAGGAGTCTCTCCAGTGGTTGCTCGCCCGGCTCCGCCAGATCAGGCACGTGGAGTTCCTGAGGATCGGCACCAAAGTACCGGTGGTGCTGCCCCAGCGCGTGACGCCATCCCTGACCCGGATGCTGAAAAAGTACCACCCCCTGTGGATGAGCATCCACTTCACTCATCCGGATGAGCTCACACCGGAGACGAGCCAGGCTTGCGAGAGGCTCGCCGATGCGGGGATTCCTCTGGGCAGCCAGACGGTGCTTCTCGCCGGAGTCAATGATCGGGTGGAGACGATGAAAGCTCTGGTGCACGGCCTTCTCAAGATAAGAGTTAAACCTTATTATCTCTACCAGTGCGATCCCATTCTGGGCTCCGCCCACTTTAGGACACCGGTGGAGAAGGGGCTTGAGATTATCCGGGGCCTGCGGGGGTACACAACGGGTTACGCCGTTCCCAACTACGTGATCGACGCTCCCGGGGGGGGAGGAAAAATCCCCCTGCTTCCCGATTACCTCCAGGGCCGGGACGGCGAAAACCTGGTGCTGAAGAACTACGAGGGACTGACGTATCTTTATCCAGACCATGGTGGAAAGGCTGGAGCGGAAAGGTCGGCCTGCGGGTCGGTTCGGCATGAGGCTGTGTGATGGAGGTCGGCATCACCTATGATCTCCAGATGGATTATCTGGCTCAGGGAATGAGCGAGGAGGAAGCTGCGGAGTTCGATCGCCTCGACACAATCGAGGCGATCGAAGGCACCCTCCGCGTGCTCGGATTCAAGACCGACCGCATAGGCCATGTCAAGGCCCTTGCAAATCGTCTGGTCGCCGGCGACCGATGGGACCTCGTCTTCAACATCGCTGAAGGGGTAAGGGGTTTCGGCCGCGAGGCCCAGGTCCCGGCACTGCTTGACGCTTACGGGATTCCCTACACCTTTTCAGATGTCCTGGTTCTTTCCCTCACCCTGCACAAAGGCATGACCAAGAGGATAATCCGGGATATGGGCATCCCGACGCCTGATTTCCGGATCGTCGAAACCGAGGAGGATGCCCGATCGGTGGATATTCCCTTTCCGCTTTTTGCAAAACCGGTGGCGGAAGGCACGGGGAAGGGAGTCGACGCTTCATCCAGGATCGAGAGCAGAAGAGAACTGTGGCCTGTCTGCCGGAGCCTCCTGGAGCGTTTTAAGCAGCCCGTGCTCCTGGAGCTTTTCATGCCGGGAAGGGAGTTCACCGTCGGGATCACGGGCACGGGCGAAGCGTCGGAGGCTATTGGGGCGATCGAAGTGGTCCTTAAGAAGGGCGCCGAGGAGGCTGCTTACTCCTATCACAATAAAAAGCAGTTCGAAGAGTTCGTGGAATACAAGCCGGCGAAAGACGACGTAGCGGAAAAGGCGGTTGAGGTCGCTCTGGCCGCCTGGCGAGGGCTCGGGTGCCGGGACGGAGGCCGCATAGATCTGAGGGCCGACAATCGAGGCGTACCCAGCTTTCTAGAAGTCAACCCTCTTGCGGGCCTCAATCCCGATATATCAGATCTGCCCATCCTCTGCAGGCTCAACGGGATTTCGTACCGCGAGCTGATTTCCCGGATCATGGATTCCGCCCTGAAGAGAATTAGAACCTAGCGGTTTAGCCACAAACACAGAATCCCGTACATGACACCGACTTGCTCGGGTTTCAAGAGTCCGGGAACCTGGGCTTTCCACTTTATCGTCGTGGATATGGAAACGATGAAAAAGGCGTTGATTATATATGACAGGCTGGCGCAGGAAGGAGGCGCTCCGGACCAGAGGGATGCCATGGTACAGGCCGGTGCCGTGGCCCGGGAACTCCGAGAAGCGGGTTGGGTCGCCGGGCAGCTTCCCTTTTCCCTGGATGCGGCCTCTTTCATGAAGAGCGTTCGGAGAGAAGCTCCTGAGTTCGTTTTCAATCTCGTTGAATCCGTCGAGGGCCGGGGAAGACTGATCCACTTTGCCCCGTCCCTTTTGGACGTGCTGGGGATCGCTTACACCGGCTCAAAGACCGATTCCCTCTATGTGACGTCCAATAAGAGAATGGCCAAAAAATATTTGGAACGGGAGGGCATTCCCACTCCCGCGAGTTTCAGCGAAGCGGATCTCAGAAAGTCTCAGTTCCCGCTTGACGGCCGCTATATAATGAAGTCTGTATGGGAGCACGCCTCCATAGGACTCGGGGAAGATTCCGTGGTCGCCCCTGGAGACTCCCGCATTCTGCTCGCGGAGCTGGAGCGGCGACTGGAAGGTCTCGGCGGCGAAGGCTTTGCGGAAGCGTACATCGAGGGGAGAGAGTTCAATCTTTCACTGCTCGCATCGGCGGAAGGTCCGGATGTGCTTCCTCCGGCGGAGATGCGGTTTGAAAATTACCCGGCGGGAAAATTGAGAATGGTGGGCTACCGTGCCAAATGGGACGAAGATAGTTTCGAGGGCCGGCATACCGAGAGGAGCTTCCGGTTTTCCGACTCCGAAGAGCCGTTGCTGAAGCTGCTCACGGACCTGGCGAAGAAGTGTTGGCATCTATTCGATCTCAGGGGATACGCAAGGGTGGACTTCAGGGTGGATGAAGAAGGCCGGCCGTGGATACTGGAAATCAATGCCAATCCCTGCCTGTCTCCGGATGCCGGTTTCGTGGCCGCAGCCAGGGAGGCAGGGTTGACGTACCGTCAGGTGGTGGATAGAATCCTTCGGGATTCGGGGATCGAGCTTTGAAAGAAGTGACAAGTGAGGATCATGTTCAGAATTCGTCGCATATATGACGACTTGCTGCCGATCGACAGGAACGCGATCGCCCAGGTTCAGGATATACTGAGGGAGCAGTTCCCCCTCCTTCCCAAGGAGAAGGTGAGCAATATCCCCGATCAACTGCGCAATCCCTTCAGGTACCGGTTCCGATCCATCCTCTTCGTGGCTGAAGGCATCAAGGCCCGGGTGAAAGGTTTCGCCCTGCTGCAGCACGTGCCGGACCTGCGCTTCTGCTACCTGGACTTCATATCGGCTGCAAGCTACAGGACGGGCGGAGGCATCGGCGGAGCCCTCTACCAGCGGGTGCGGGAAGAGGCCCTGTCCCTGGACGCCGTGGGAGTGTTCTTCGAATGCCTCCCAGACGATTCGAATCTGTGCAAGGACCCGCGGATCCTGAAGCAGAATGCCGAACGCCTCAGGTTTTATGAAAGGTTCGGAGCCCGGCCCATCGTCAACACATCCTACGAAACCCCTGTGAAGCCGG
>Ga0209164_1001457_pt1 | contig 30405 bp, 17 predicted proteins | sample MTBNYHSulfiMetaG_FD_187458 | JGI IMG/M metagenome (GOLD analysis project Ga0209164, IMG submission 187458) | Enrichment culture microbial communities from rom New York Harbor, USA that are MTBE-degrading - MTBE-NYH (New York Harbor Sulfidogenic)... | ecosystem: Environmental > Aquatic > Marine >... | reverse complement strand
AATGCCGTCGGCGCCCTCGCCATCGCCGGAGTAGCCGCCGGTGACTGTTAGTACAGCCGCATGTGACAGGCCGCTAAGGCCGGCCACCAGAGCAGCGGCGACAAGAAACTTTGCCAGCTTGTTCATAAGACTCTCTCCTTCTTAAGTGGTTTTGTGGAAGAGGTTAAGCGGTCGCAGCCGTAAACAAGAGGAGTATCCTTCGCGTAAGCGTACGCTCCTTCCGGGAGGGAAGCATAAGGCAGACAGGGCCCCACATGCCGAACGATACATTCGGTAGATAGCCCTGATGAAATGTCACTTTCATCATTGTCACCCTTTCCATCAGAGCACAAGCCTCCCCTCTCTTCCCCACAGAGCAGTGAATAGTATATCAAAATGCCGATACCCGGCACAACTGCGGATAATACGGTTTCTACGTAAACCTCGCAAATACACGGCGAAATGCCCCATTCCTTCGTTAATATCATATATATATTCGCTATCTTTCCATCAGAATACCGTGCTGACCACAGATATTTATCGCGCTCGGCTGGACGGAATGAGCAATTGCGACTCCACCTGGCAAGGTATGCCAATAGTGCTAGGCGGTGGGGTAAATGGTGGAGTGAGCAACTGGATGCGATGTCACTCACTGCCTGGATGTCACAGTATTCCGCCCGGGGCAGATGTGGGCAGGAATCAGAGCTCTGGGGAGCTATCGATTGGCGCGGCAGGCGAATCCTCCTCGATCCCTGTCACTTTGGCATTCATACCGAGTATGAGCGTTTTGATAGCCGGGTCGTTGAGGATCTCGTTCATTTCCTTCTGGCTGGTTCGGGCGCCCCTGGGCTTGTAGGGCGCAGCTGTGGCGGCAGGCGGGCCGTTCTGGATGACGACCTTCAGGGCGATCGGCGTGCCGAGGACCTCGGAGAAGGCCGTCTGAAGCCGGTCTTTTGTGTACGTCTGCTCGCAGACGCCGATGTACATCCGGGCGGCCGGGTCGGATGAGCTGAAAGCGATGGTCAGTGTTCCATTCTCGAATGCGGCCGGGACGGCCGGGCCGACCTTGGCAGCCAGGCCGCCACCGCGTGACTCGAGATGCTCCATTACTGCAGGCCAGCTCGTAGCGATGCGGTTGATGGTGAGCGGGACATCCGAAGGAATGAGCGGAGGGGCAGCGGGAATACCGGGCAGACGGGTCTCATCGGTCAGAGAGTTTTTTTTTATGCCTGCGGGCTGGGGTATTGTGCTGGAGACTTTGACGTCGGGTGAGCCACTGAGGCGTGTCAGTATGTCGGGGATACTGATGAAGTGCTCGCTGAGGGCGAGTCTGAGTATGGCTGCCTCCAGCAGAGCACGGGGGTTGTCAGAGTTCTTCACGGACCATGTGAGCTTTTCCAAGGCCGTAATGGAGTAGATAAGTGCCGGCAGGTCGAATGCCTGAGCAAGCTCGAGCGAGGCCTTTCGCTGCGCTTCGGTAAGAATGACGAGCTCTGTTTGGTCGCCGGCAGACTTGAGAACCATCAGGTCGCGGAGATACTCGATGCAGGCTGCGAGCACCTGGACGGCAGACTGGCCGCCTGAGATGAGAGCATCGAGAGCAGTCAGGGCCTGACCGGCATCGGAAGCCGAGACGGCTGCAAGAAGCGCGTGTATTTTCTCCCGGCTCGACTGGCCGAGGTACTCCTCGAGCATAGAGGCGGTAAGAGGCTGTGTCCCTGTCGAGAGCAGGCGGTCGAGAAGGCTCAGGCCGTCGCGCATTGAGCCATTGGCAAGGCGTGTCAGGCCGATGACAAGGTCGTCCTCGAACTCGACTTTCTCGCTATTGAGGATGTCTCGCAGATGCTGGGCAAGCTGGGCAGGCTGGATGTCGACGAAGTCGAATCGCTGGCAGCGCGACTGTATAGTCGGCAGGACTCTGTTGGGTTCGGTTGTGGCGAAGATGAATTTCACATGCGAGGGCGGCTCTTCAAGTATCTTGAGAAGCGCGTTGAAAGCAGAGATACTGAGCATGTGGACTTCGTCGATGATGTAAATCTTGAAGCGCGCCCGGGCAGGGCGATAGATGGCGTTCTCTCGCAGCTCGCGGACGTTATCAACGCTGTTATTGGATGCGCCGTCGATCTCGACGACATCGAGGTCTTCTCCGATGTTGACATTGATGCACACGTCGCACTTGCAGCATGGGGTTGGCGTAGGCTCTTTGGCGTCCAGACAGTTGAGGGCCTTGGCAAGGATGCGTGCCATGGAGGTTTTCCCGACGCCGCGGGTGCCGGTGAAGAGATAGGCGTGCGCGACGCGTCCGGTCTTGATAGCGTTCTTGAGGGTCTGCGCGATAGCTTCCTGGCCGATGACATCATCGAAGGTCTGCGAACGATAGCGTCTTGCCAGGACCGTATAAGACATGGGGACCAGAAAATCAAAAAAGGTGGTCGGGTTTGCCACGCACAGTCAAGGCATTGCGTATGGCTGCTCGGTTCCCCGCCTGACCAGGTTTGCACGCTCGGCTTGCATGGGACCCGACCGCAAAAAACAGACGAAACACACGCGACTCACGGCGCGCGTGCAGCTAAAGCCCGAGTATAGCAGAAAGGGTGCGAGATGCCACAAAAAAGTATTGACCCCCGCAGGGCGGCAGGGCTATTATCTCGGAAGAGCCGCCGACCTTTGGCGGCAAGGCCATGGGCAGGATATGCGACACGGAAGTCGGGCAGGAATCCAGACTTACGAAGGAGGCACTAATGAAGGTCATAGTTGAAGATAGCTGTACTCAATGCGGGCTCTGTGTTGATACTTGTCCGGAAGTTTTCGAGATGGGGGCTGACAAGGCGGAGATTACGGTCGACGAAGTGCCCGCGGAGTTTCAGGACCTTGTTCAGCAGGCAGCCGACGAATGCCCTGTAGAGGCGATAATCATCACCTAGATGTTCTCCGCGTGGTCAGGCGGAGAGCTCAATGCTCCTGTCGCGTGCTGCCTTGATGGCATTGATTATCACCTGTCCGCACCCTCCGTTTATAAGCACATTCATGGCGGCTTCTGTGGTGCCTTTGGGGGATGTCACTTTCTTTCGCAGCTCAGCGGCTGTTTCGCCGCTCTTGTCAGCTTCGCAGGCGAGAATGGCTGCACCTTTTGCGGTCTGAAGGACGAGGTCATGCGCCATCCTGGGCGGGATACCCACAGCGACGGCTGCTTTGATCATTTCCTCCATAAGCATGAAGAAGTATGCGGGCCCTGAGCCGGAGACAGCCGTCACCGCGTCCATCAATGACTCGTCATCCACTGATGTGGCAGAGCCAACTGCGGAGAACAGCCTCATCGCCTCTTCAAGGCGCGGTCGTGCCGCGGGGTTGGCATAGAGGACACTGGCCCCCTGGCCGACCAGAGCGGGGGTATTGGGCATCACCCGGATGATGGGTACATCGCCGATGTGTGAGGCTATTTTGGCAGTTCTTATGCCGGCGGCGATGGAGACTACCAGCTTATCGGGGCTGAGGGCAGCTTTCAGCGACGGCAGGACCTCCGGCATGGACTGGGGCTTAACGGCGAGGATAACGATATTCGATCGCGCGACCAGCTCCTGGTTGTCACGGGCGACGCCGACACCGTATCTTGAGGAAAGCTCGGCGAGACGCTCATGGCGGACATCGCTGACAAGTATGTCATTTGATGTGAGGATATTTGTGGCGAGAATGCCTTTCACGAGGGCTTCGGCCATGTTGCCGGAGCCGATGAAGCCGATGGTATGCATGGGTTTCTCCTTGTGCAAATCGGTTCTGGAAATACAATCTAAGCGAAAAGTCACATGTTGTAAATGGTTTTCCAGATATGAACGGAGCCGGACCGATATGCAGGTACAAACGGAATTCAATGAAGCGGTGAAGAGAAAATACCCTGAACAGGTCGCGTTTGTTATCGCCAAAGATGAACGCGGCAAGGCCAATCCCATAACGCTCGGCTGGTCGATGCACGTCTCGATGAAGCCGCCGATGTGGGCCGTGGCGATACGCCCGGAGAGATACTCGGCCGGCTGCATACGCCGTAGGAAATGCTTTACTTTTGTGCTACCGACCGTGGAGATGGCTGACGATGCACTGTTCTTCGGGACTCACAGCGGCAGCGATATGGATAAGTTTGCGCAGCGGGGTACGAAGCTGGTGGAGGCGAAGGAGATAGATTCGGTGTTGATTGAGGATGCGGTGGCGAATTTCGAGTGTGTTCTGGAGGGTGAAATGGAGGCGGGGGACCACATCATTTTCGTGGGCAGGGTGGTGGCCAGCCACGTGAACACCAAGGCCTGCAAGAGGCTATACGTGGTGGAGGCTGGGCGAGTGTTCGGGAGTTTCTCGGCTCAGAAGGCTTGATGCAAAGGAAATGGGGGCGTGTTGGGCGGATTGTGTTCGCGAGGGCGGAAAAAAAACAGTATGAGCGTTTTTTTTTCGGAAACGGTAGAAAAACGAACACGACTGCGAAATTCACTTTGTGTGCGGTCGGGCCCTAGAGTATCGCTTCAGCGAGTACTCCACGCTGACGGGGCGATGGCCCTGCCAGTATTTGCCAAGGGGTCGGTTTGCGCAACTACGACATTCTGCCATGCCAAAGCTGCACTGCTGGAGACATTACTTGATGGTTTTGCGGCCGAGGCGTCGCCGTGAGGCGCGGCAACGGCTGGTGGAATGGGCAACGGGAGAGCGGGAGCGCGGCATTGGCGGCGACAGGTTACGTTGACGCGAGAGGGTGATTTTTAGTAGCATAGGTGTAGATGGCAGGCGGCAAACGTGCGCAAAGTGCTATGAAATGGTCGATAAGTTTGGTGAAAAGGGGGCGAAACGGTGGCCAGATGTGGTGCCAGAATCCGATCGTGGGGGCGGAAGAGTTCGGATGTACAATCAAGTTCAAATATGTCTGTAATAATATGCAAGGAATTGGAGTAATGAACCAGAGAGTATTCCTGGCGAGTGCTATAGTGGTGTTCATGTTGGTTGGCGGGGCCATGGGAGGCAACTGGACGGGAGCTGTGTCTACAAGCTGGCACGACAGCGGGAACTGGTCGAACGGTTTGCCGCCGGCAGCGGGAGAGAACTGGGAGATAAACGCCAGCATAACCTACAAGCTGACAGTCACCGACGAATTCATCGGGGGAGCGCGGACGGGCAGGCTTATCGCCCGAAACGGCTTTACGATCCAAGCGGGCGGAAGCATGTATGTCGGGCAGCTTCAGCAGGTTACCGGGACGACGCTGATACAGGGTACCTTGGATAGCGCGCCAGGCGGCGACACGGCGACCTGGTGGCGTCCTTGCACGTTCACCATCGATGGCGGGATAATGCGAGTGAACAGGCGGATGGAGTGGGGCAATGACACCACATCAGGCACGATAACGTTCAATGTGATCAACGGAGGTGTGCTCGAGCAGATGGGCACCGAGTACATGATCACGGGGGATAATTCGGGGACGGTGACGAATATCAACATATCGGGGCCTGGCAGCAGGGTGATAAGCTACGACGGGGGTTCGACGACATACAGAACATGGATAAACCGCTACAACACGTCTGGTCGTGTGACAATCACGAACGGCGGCTCGTGGAACATGCATATCACGATGGCTGACGTCAGCTCCAGCCAGCGGGGCCTTACATATATGCTGAACAACGGATGGGTGCGGACAACGGTTCCGGGCGAGCAGCTTGTCCCTACTCCGAACGGCAACAGGATAGAGGTTGTGGCGATGGTGCCGACATGGGCGTCGCAACCTTCGCCGGAGGACGGTTCTTCAAGCTGGACGTACAGCCCGCTTCTTTCGTGGACGCCGGGGCCGGCTGCGCTGCGGAGCGAGGTCTATTTCGGCACGAATCAGACGACTGTTGCGACGGCACAGAGGCCGAAGGCGGACATAAACGCTGACGGTATCATTGACATATACGACGTGAACGAGGTTGTGTGGCAGTGGCTGAGCGCGCCTGTGTTCCCATGCCCGGACCTGAGCGACGACAATTCGGTGAACTTCATCGACTATGCGACGGTGGCGGGTGAGTATGGCAATGCAGTCAGCTTGCCCTTCATCGGATCGACGACAGGGAACACGTTCGACGCGGGGGTAATGCTGCCCAACACGACTTATTACTGGCGTGTTGACAGTATGAACTGCGACGAGATAGTGCCTGGGATAGTGTGGAGCTTCAGCACGACGTCGGCGAAGGCGGGCTCGCCGAACCCGGCGAACAATTCGACAACCGCCACATACAATGAGAGCACGAAGGTGCCGCTCTCGTGGGCAAAGGGGTTCGAAGGCAATACTTACGAGGTGTATTTCGGGACCTCGGCTGGTTCACTATCGCTTGTAGGCACGACGACATCGAATTCGATGCTCTCGCCGGCGGGGATACAGCAGAATACGCAGTACTGGTGGCGAGTGGACACCGTGACAGGGGATGGCACTGTGACGGGCGATCTGTGGACGTTCAAGACGCTTGTGTATGCGTTCCCGACGGCAGAAGGCTTCGGCAGGTGGTCAAGGGGCGGCCGCGGGGGCACGGTCTATCATGTGACCAACCTGAACGACAGCGGGTCGGGTTCGCTGCGCAATGCGGCGGGGATGTCGAATGTCACGATAGTGTTCGACGTTGGCGGCTATATCAACATATCAAGCAAGCTGGGCTTCACGGGCAGCAAGGTGACGGTTGCTGGTCAGACGGCACCCGGAGGGATAGGAGTCAGGGGCGCCGGGGTTTCAATCGGCGCGGATGACATAATAATAAGGCATATGCGATTCCGGCCCGGCAAGGCCACATCGGCCGCCGATGCGCTTAATGTGAACAAGGAAGCCAGCAATGTGATGGAGGACCATCTGAGCATCCAGTTCTCGACGGATGAGAACAACTCGATGGACCAGCCGCTGAACTCGACAGTTCAGTGGACGTTCAACGGGTGGGGGCTGGAGACGCACTCGTGCGGCGCGCTTTTATATGCCAGAGATACGACGGTCCATCACACTCTGTGGGCGCACAATCACACACGGAATCCCAAGGCGCGGTTCGGGCTGCTCGACTGGGTAAACAATATCGTGTTCGACTGGGACATCCCGTTCATATGCGCGGATGCGGATACCGATGTCCACTGGGCGAACGTGGTCAACGGGTATTTCATAAGCGGGGCGAGCGGTCAGAGCAAGGCTTTCACCTCGGCTCAGCTTGACAAGTACACAGGCCTGCCGACGTTCAAGATGCACCTGTCGAATACTCTGACGGACTTCGATACTGACGGGGTTCTGGACGGCAGCGACAAGGGCTATTACGTTGTTTCCGGGACGGTAGAGCAGAGGGCGACCCCGTATGTGGCGCCGCCGGTGGGGACCGATTCGCCGGTGCTGGCGTACAAGAAGGTGTTGTCTCAGGGCGGGGCGACCCCGTGGGAGCGTGACGAGGTAGACACCCTCCTAGTCAGCGATGTAAAGAATCAGACGCGACGGATAATCGCGCGTGAGAGCGATCTTCCTATCTCCGGCAGTGGATTTGGCACGCTTGGCGGAGGTATTCTGCCGACGGACACAGACAATGATGCCATGCCTGATTACTGGGAGATGGCGATGGGGCTATCGACCACGGTGACGGACAATAACGGCGATATAAACGGCAACGGATATACGAATCTCGAGGAATACCTGAACTGGCTGGCGGTGCCACATGCCCAAGTCACTGCGGGGGCCTATGTCGACGTAGACCTGAGGCTCTTCACGGCCGGTTTCGGCGCATCGGCCACATATTCGATAGCCGGGACGACGGGCGGGAGCGCGTCTATTCTGGGAGACGGCTATACCGCGAGATTCACGCCGACGGCTGCCTCGGGAATGACGAGCTTCAGTTATACGGTAAATGATGGCAGCTCATGGACGGACACGGTTCAGGTAGCTGTGGTGCCGGCAGCTGTCGTAACGCCTGACCCGATGACGTGGGCGGTTGAGCCGGCGGCAACGAGTGTCCAGAGTATAACGATGACGGCTACCACAGCTTCAGCTCCGCTTGGCGTGGACTACTACTTCACATGCATTGCGGGCGGCGGCCACGATTCCGGCTGGCAGACAAGCACGGTATATACGGACACCTATCTAATGCCAGCGACGAGCTACACCTACACGGTGAAAGCTCGCGACAAAGGCAACTACTCGAATGAGACCGATCCATCCGTGGCCAGGGGTGCAACCACCTGGTCACTGCCATCGCTGCCGACGCCTAACGCATACTGGATGCTGAATGAGACCAGTGGCGCGACTGCTGCGGATAGCGCGGGCAGCAATACCGGCACGGTACTGGGCGCGGCAGCCTGGACCGCCGGCAAGTACGACAACTGTCTGTCGTTCTCGGCGACCGGACAATCCCTGTACGTGCCCAGTAGCTCCTCTATCGATTTCTCGAGCGGCAGCTTCTCGGTGTCTATGTGGGCCAAGCAACCAGTTTCGTATAGCGGTCAGTATGAGCTTTTCATCAAGGGAACCATAGGCAGCGGCTCGTTCCCGGGCAGCGGGAAGCGATATGAGCTATATCGCAAGGATACGAACTTCCGTTTTGCCATTGACGATAATGTGACAAAGACGGAGATATCAGTTCCGACGGACGGCATATGCACCGGTGACTGGGTGCATATAGTCGCTATCAGGGACACGGCTGCCGACCAGATTAAGCTGTATGTGAACGGACAGCCTGTAACCTCACTTTCCGATAACACCGGTGACATCAGCCAATCCGAGCCGCTCTATATGGGATACGAGATGTTCCCCGGCGCTATCGATGATGTGCGGATATACGGCAGTGCACTAACGGCTGACCAGGTATATTCTGTATATCTGGGCAACTGATGCTGTGCGACAAGCGGCTCAAATTACGTAACGCGTTGGAAAGGATGATGGATGTGGAAGGCGTGTTGCGCCACACTGGCGTTTTTTTGCGCGTACGGGCCGGCCTATGGTGCTGACGCGACGTGGGTCGGAGACGAGAGCACGGAAATATGGGATGTGAACAACTGGACTTCAAGTGAGCCGAATGGCACCCTGACGATAGGTGCCGGCAATCCGTACGACCCCATATGGAGCGTTTTGTACCCGCTTGCCGCTGATAATCGTGTTGCGAAGCTGAACACGGCCGCCGACGCCAACCTCACCATTCTGGGCGGAACCAACTATGTCTGGTCATCCGATTATCTGAATGGCCAGGTGAGAATAGTGGGCGGATTGCTCAGCATTCGCGGCAATGCCTATGTAGGCAGGGATGGACCTGCCACTCTGACCGTCAATGGGGGGAGTTTCTCCTACAAGTACACGCTCTATCTGGGCTACGGTACAGGCGGCGATGCAACGCTTAATGCATTTTCCGGCGATGTCTATTTCACGGGCAGACCTGTCATAGGCAGCAATGGGGGCATCGGAAGGATATACATCAAGGAAGGCGGTTCGTGTTACTGTGGTGGCGATGAGACCGTGTGGTTCAGGGCCCTCGCCGATGCCGGGACCATCACTACCGACCCAGGTCTGTCTGTGGTTGTTGAATACCAATCGGGCTATGCGAGAACGCGGATAAGCGCACAACAGTTGGTCGGCGCGACTCTGCCAATGCCGTGGGACGAGATGGAAGACGTTGGGATAACAGGTCTTTCGTGGCAGGCAGGCACGCTGGCGACGAGCAGCGAGGTGTACTTCGGAACCGATGCAGCTGCGGTAGTCGCTGCGACGAAGGCAGACACAGACATCTACGTTGGCGCGACGAGCGGCGTGACCATGGCAATCCCCTATGCACTGACGCCCGGTCACACATACTACTGGCGCGTTGACACCGTAAGAGCTGACAGCTTCACGAAAGGCAATGTATGGTCTTTCAAGGCTATTGCAGTCATACCGCCCAGGAGAATGGAAAAGCTTGACCGCGGCGTCATTGCCGTCCGGAGCGGCAGCTCCAACTACATCGGGTGGCGTTTGATGGGGAACGACCCGCAGAGCATTGCCTTCAATGTGTATCGCGGCGTGACAAAAGTAAATCCATCGCCCATCACGGATTCCACGAACTACGTCGATGCGGGCGGAGCGACCAGCGATGTTTACAGTATCAGGACCGTGATAAACGGCCAGGAGACAGAGACGACAACCGCAGTAGCAGTTCTGACCAACAGCTATTACAGTATACCTGTTCAGCAGGTGCCCGGCGATACAGGCTGGACTTACTGGATAAATGACGGAGCGGTAGGGGACCTTGATGGCGATGGTGAGTACGAGGTAGTGGTAAAGCGTATCCCGCCGGTCATCGGCGCAGGCAGCATCGTAATGATAGAAGCCTACAAGCTCGACGGAACATTCATGTGGCGCGTCAATATGGGGCCCAATTTCACCGAATGGGAAGAACTCAATCATATAGTCTATGACTTTGACAGTGACGGGAAAGCCGAGATAGCTCTGAAGACAAGCGAGCTCACAACTTTTGGCGACGGGGTACAGATAGGCGACACAGACGGCGATGGCAAGACGGATTACTCTGATTCGGCCGTGTTCAACGGCGTTCGGCTCTTTATGACCCAAGGTCCCGAGTTCCTTTCAATACTTGAGGGAAGTACCGGCAGAGAACTGTCGCGGACGAATTACATTGGTCGGGACCCGATAGTACAATGGGGGCTTCCTTCACACAACATCGCGCAGCTTGCCCATCGCTCGTACAAGTTTCACATGACGCCGGCGTATCTGGACGGCCAGCGGCCAAGTCTTGTCATCTGTCGCGGCATATACCATCGCATCAAGATGGAGGCCTGGAATTTCCGCGATGGCTCGCTGCAAAGGCTCTGGGCGTGGGATAGCGCAGGCGAAGTTGACCCGAACTTTGACGGTCAGGGCAACCATAACTTCAGTGTCGGTGACGTGGACCAGGATGGAAAGGATGAGATCGCCTATGGCGGGTGTGTCATTGACGACAATGGCAAAGGTCTCTACTCCACCGGCCTCGGCCACGGCGATGCGATGCATCTTTCCGACATGGACCCATGCAGGCCCGGCCTTGAGATTTGGCGCTGTCTCGAAGGCGGTGATTACGGCACCGAGTTCCGTGACGCGGGGACCGGCGCGAACATCATCCGCTATACCGCCGGCAAGGATACGGGCCGCTGCAGTGCCGGGGATATCGACCCCAGGTACCGCGGCTACGAGCTCTGGGGCAGTACCGGCTGCCCGCTCTACAGTTGCGACGGCACGGTCATACTGAGTGCTTCTCCGTCGTCGATGAATTTCATGATATACTGGGACGGCGATCTGCTCAGAGAGTTGCTCGACCACAACTGGCTCGGCGACCCTCCGGGCGCTGGGACCGGCAAGATAGACAAATGGGACTATCAGAATGGTACGCTTGTCAATCTTCTTACGGCTGCCGGGACTTACTCGAACAATTACACGAAGGGCAACCCCGTTCTGCAGGCTGATATCTTCGGCGACTGGCGGGAGGAGGCCATCTGGCGCTCATCCGACAACAGATACATCCGTATCTACACAACAGCGATACCTACGGAGTACCGTATGTACACACTGATGCACGATCCCCAGTACCGGCTGGCAGTGGCATGGCAGGTCTGCGGCTACAATCAACCGCCGCACCCAGGCTTCTTCCTTGGCGATGGCATGGCGCCGGCACCGATACCCTTCATACAACTCATTGATCCCACATGCCCTGAAAGGCCGGCAACGGACCTGGCCCCCGATTGCCATGTGAATTTCCTTGATTATGCAATCTTTGCCGGGGCATTTGCGTCTGGAGATACGGCGGGTCCAGCCAACTTCAATGGAGATACCGCGCTTGACTTCAGGGATCTGGCGATGCTGGCTGGTGATTGGCTGGTCTGTATGCAGGTGCCCGCCGAGGATTGCTGGCAGTGATAAGGCGACACATTTCACCCACAAACGGCTGGCGGAGGATGAAAAAGGTTGTGGCAGGGGAATTCACTTGTGCCGGTCTGACTGTGGAAAACAACGAGAAATGCCTACGGAGACCTCGTCAAGTGGCAGTTTCAGGCCCTTTCTGGTAGAATATTGATGGTTGCATGGGTATCAGAACATGGAACGAGGGTTGTGTTCGCTATGAAGAAATATGTACTCATTCCATTGGTTGCTCTTGCTGTACTGTCTACATTTCTGCCAGTCGCTACGGCATCTGCGGCTCGGTATGTAGAGGCGCTGAACCGTGGTGTTGTGGCGGTTTATGTGCCGGGCAGCGGCGTATACGTTGGGTGGCGGATGTTCGGGACGGACCCAACGGGTATCGGATTCAACGTGTATCGCAACGGCGCGAAGCTGACGAGCTCGCCTGTCACGACGAGTACGAACTATATGGATAGCGGCGGGTCGACGAGCTCGACATACTATGTGAAACCAGTGATAGGGGGCGTGGAGCAGGCGGCGTCTGAGACGGTGGGTGTGTGGACGCAGACGTATGGGAGCGAGTCGCTGCGGTTTAAGGATGTGCCGATCCAGAGGCCTGCGGATGTGGTCCGGCCTGACGGGACGGTGAGGACGTACAGCGCGAACGACTGCAGCGTTGGCGATCTCGATGGTGATGGGGAGTATGAGATAGTGCTGAAGTGGGACCCGAACGATTCGAAAGACAATTCACAGTCGGGGGTCACGGGGAATGTGTATCTAGATGCCTACAAGACGAATGGCACACGACTGTGGCGGATAGACCTCGGCATCAATATAAGAGCGGGGGCTCATTACACGCAGTTCATGGTGTGGGACCTTAACGGCGATGGAATGGCAGAAGTGGGGTGCAAGACGGCGCCTGGGACGAAGGATGGGCTGGGGAACTTCGTTATCATGGGCAGTGACGACCCGTATGCCGATTACCGGAATGCCAGCGGCTATATACTGACCGGTCCGGAATACTACACGCTATTCAACGGGCAAACTGGTGCCAACATGGTAACGATAGCGTATCCAATGCCGCGGGGGAATATCAGCGACTGGGGTGACAGCTACGGCAATCGCGGTGACAGATACCTTGCGTGTGTAGCCTACCTTGATGGCGAGAGGCCAAGTCTTGTGGAGTGCCGGGGCTATTACGGGCCGCAGAGCGGCTATAAGGGAAAGAACCAGCTTACAGCTCTGGATTGGCGTAATGGACAGCTGACGCAGAGGTGGCAGTTCACCGCGACCATCAACACCGGGGCTGACGTGAATCCTGAATACATCGGACAGGGGAACCATGGTATAAGCGTTGTAGATGCTGATGGGGACGGGTACGACGAGATAATCTACGGGGCCTGTGTGATAGACCATGATGGCGCCGGCAAGTTCAGCACAGGTCTGGGACATGGTGATGCGATGTACGTGTCGGACCTGAACCCGAACAGGCCTGGTTACGAAGTATGGGGGATACACGAGGGAACGGGCAACTGCGGGTCGGCGCTGTATGACGCCGCTGACGGGACGGTATTGTGGAAGACGCCGAACGCGGATGCAGGCAGGTGCAGCGCGGCCGATATCGATCCTGCGAATGCAGGTACTGAGTGCTGGTCGAATGAGCCGAATCTTTATAATGTCACGGGGACACTGAATTCGAGCAGCAGACCGAGTATCTATAACTTTGTGATATGGTGGGATGGCGACCTGAGCCGGGAGCTCAGCGATGCGGACCGAATAGACAAATGGAATCCGACCTCTCATACTCAGAGCAGGTTGCTTACGGTATATAACTACGGTGTCAGTACGAACAACGGCACGAAGAAGAACCCGTGTCTGCAGGCGGACATATTCGGCGACTGGCGCGAAGAGATAATAATGCGGACAACCGACAGCTCGGCACTTCGGATATTCACGCCCGTGACAGTGACCAGCTATCGTATCCACACTCTCATGCATGACCCAGTTTACAGGATGGGTATCGCATGGCAGAATGTGGCGTACAACCAGCCGCCGATGACGAGTTTCTTCTTTGGCAACGGGATGCCGTATCCAGTGCCGCTGCCTGACATCGTGCTGGTGTCGCTGGTGCCGGATGAGACGCCTCCAACGCCCGACCCGATGACATGGGCGACGCCGCCGTATGCGACAAGCTCGGCATCGATATCGATGACAGCGACTACGGCCAGCGATGCGAGCGGCGTTGAGTACTACTTCGCCAATCTAACTATCACGGATCTTAGCCACGACTCTGGCTGGCAGAGCAGTCCCACATTCATGGATACCGGCCTGAACCCGTCAACAACATACACATACTGCATGGCTGCCCGTGACAGGAGTATCAACCACAATATAACCGCGCCATCGGAGGAACGTTCCGCCACGACCCTTGTGGCAGACACAACGCCTCCGACGCCCGACCCGATGACATGGGAGTTGTACCCATATGCACTTGACAGCTCTTCGATAACGATGGCAGCGTCGGTAGCCAGCGATGTGAGCGGGGTGGAGTACTACTTTGACTGTGTTTCAGGCGGCGGTCACGATTCCGGCTGGCAGTCAAGTCCAACCTATACCGATACAGGGCTCTCGGCCGGCACGACATACGAATACGCCGTCCAATCGCGCGACAAGAGCGTCTACCATAATGTCACCGGATGGTCAGACACAAGGAGCGCCACGACCTACGTCACGGGCGCAACCACACGATACGAGGCAGAGGACCAGTTCTTCTACGAGACGGTGTTCGAGGCCATCCATGCAGGCTATTCAGGTACGGGATACGCCAATACAAACAACATAATCGGGAGTTACGTCGAATGGACGGTGTCGTCGCCGATAGCCGGCTCATGCGTGGTTTATATCCGTTTCGCCAACGGTACGACGACCAACCGGCAGATGTCCATTATGGTGAATGGGCAGGTCGTCATGGGCAGCTTCGATTTCCCCGGCACAGGTGCATGGACCAACTGGACAACTACGTTCACGACCATGACGCTCTCTGCCGGGACGAACACGATACGTCTGACATCTCTTATCGACGGACAGGGCGGCCCCAATCTTGACTATATTGACCTGACTACGCCAATGGCGGATCTGACGGCGCCGACACCAGATCCGATGGAGTGGGTCGTAGTGCCGACGGCGACAAGCCATGACAGCATCACGATGACAGCGAAAGCGGCGGGCGATGCCAGCGGGGTGGAATACTACTTTGCGAACCTCACGATCACGGATATGAGCCACGACTCAGGCTGGCAGGATAGCCCGGTGTACACCGATACCGGCCTGACGAACGGCACAGCTTATAACTACGCGATGGCGGCCCGCGACAAGAGCCCACAGGAGAACATGACAGGGGTCTCGACGGAGGAGATCGCGACGACGCTGCTATATACGTGTCAGAGTGCGCCTGCCAGCGATATGAGCTCTGACTGCAGGGTGGATTTTACGGACTTTGCGATGTTCGCGGGCGAGTTTGCTGTGGGCGGCGCCGGCAGCCCAGGCAACTTTAACGGTGATAGCCTCGTTGACTTTGGTGACCTTGCGGTGATGGCAAGTGAGTGGCTTGAGTGTGGTCGCGAGCCCGCGACGGAATGCCCGTAGACTGGGCTCAGGCAAGTGGGAAACATAATGCGAAAGAAGGGCTGCAGATGTTCCGGCAGCCCTTTTCAGCAGACAACGGAATCCGGTCAGAGAGTAATGAAGTACAAAGCGGCGTTGTTCGCCCTGGTGGTGATCGCGGTTCAGATAATTCCTGTCCAGGCCGCGCGGCTAATGGAGAATCTTGACCGTGGCGTGGTAGGGGTACGGACGGGGACAAGCACAGCATTTATGAGCTGGCGGCTGCTGGGTACGGACCCTTCGGGTATCGGGTTTAACGTGTATCGTGCGACCGGCGGCGGGGCGGCGGTGAAGCGCAACGGCTCCGTTCTGACGGGGGGGACATGCTACAGCGACACGTCGGTGAACTTTTCGCTTGATAACGTCTATCACGTCCGGCCCGTCATTGACGGAGTGGAACAGACTGCCAGCGGCTCGTACACTCTCAAAGCCAATGCCACGGTGGAACCATGCATAGTAGTTCCGCTGAGCAGCGGCAATATGGACACAGTCCACTTCGTATGGGTCGGGGACCTGGATGGCGACGGCGAGTACGACTTCGTTGTGGACCGCATCAACTCGGAAGGCCGCCCGCAGAAGGTCGAGGCCTATAAGCGCGACGGAACTTTCCTGTGGTCGATCGACCTGGGCGTGAACAGCACGAATACATACAACATCGAGCCGGGCTCATCCTGCATTGACGTGGGGCACTGGGATGGTGTCACGGTATATGACCTCGACAGCGATGGCAGAGCTGAGGTGATGATCCGGACGGCCAACGGCGTCACGTTCGGCGATGAGGCTCAGCTTACGGATAGCAACAACGACAGGCAGTATATCTCTGTGCTCGATGGGATGACAGGAGCGGAGCGCGCGCGGATACTGATTCCGACGGACTACATCGCGGACGGCCCGATGGGCGCTCAGCTGGGCGTCGGTTACCTCAACGGCAGCACTCCCAGCCTCGTGGCTGTCATGAAGAACCGTATCGGCAGCGGAGACTTCAATATGATGGTCTGCGCATGGGACTTCCACGGTTCGTCATTGACACAGAAGTGGAAATGGCTAAGAGGCTCGCAGAATTGTCCGGATGGGCACCAGATGCGCATAGTTGACGTGGACGGAGACGGCAAGGACGAGGTCTGTGAGATCGGCTTTGTGCTCAGAGGGACCGGGACTCTGTTCTACACGCTTGGGACCAGCGGCGTAGTTCACGGCGACCGCTGGCATATCGGCAAGTTCGACCCGAGCCGGGCGGGTCTGCAGGGCTATGGCATCCAGCAGGACAACGCAAGCGGGCTATACGACTATTACTATGACGCAGCGACCGGGGCCATGATCTGGACGCATATGTTCGGCGTGTCAGATGTGGCGCGCGGCGATGTTGGCGATATTGACCCGGACTGGCCGGGGTTCGAGTGCTGGGCGTTCGCGGGCGTGTATAACCTGTCGACGAATACGCAGCTGTGTCCGAGCGGCAACGACCCGTGGCCGTGTCTGCGTCTGTGGTGGGATGGAGATGAGCTGGCCGAGAGCTACAACGACGGGAAGATCGAGAAGTACGATCCTGACAGCACATCGACTGGGCGGCGGGTGGTCCGCCTTGTGTCGACGTGGGACTATGAGACAGCTACGCGGAGCGACCGCGGGGCTCCGATGTTCTACGGTGATCTTTTCGGCGACTGGCGTGAGGAAGCGATCCACACAAGCTCGGACTATTCGAAGCTGGTTATCTTTACGACGAATGTTATGACGAGCAGGCGCCTTTATACGCTAGCGCACAATCCCGAGTACAGGAACTCGATGACCGTCAAGGGTTACATTCAGTCGCATCAACTGGATTACTATCTGGGTAGCGGCATGACGACGCCGCCCGCGCCTGACATCGTGCTGGTGGGTGGGGCGGCAGGACCTGTGCCGGACCCCATGACCTGGGCGTCCGCGCCATCGGCTGCCGGCGCGACCAGCATTGCGATGACAGCGACTACGGCAACGAGCTCCGGCGGGGTGGAATACTACTTTGCCTGCACAGCCGGGGGCGGGCATAACTCCGGCTGGCAGACGGGCACGACTTACGCAGATACAGGACTTGCCGCGGGCGGGACATACACTTATACCGTCCAGGCAAGGGATGCCACCGATACGACCAAAGTCACTTCCGCCTCGCCTCCTGCAACGGTGACGCTTAGCGGCAGTGTCGATACCATCTATGAGGCGGAGAACACCACATTGAGCGGGGCGGTGGTCGCGAATAACCAATCAGGCTATTCGGGAACAGGCTTCGCAGACTATCAGAATGCAACAGGCGACTACGTGGAATGGACAGTAGCGGCCGCCACTGAGACGAACTGCGGCCTGACCTTTCGTTACGCTCTTGCCTATGCCGGTACTGACAGGCCGCTTGAGATAAGGGTCAACGGTGTGGTTGTTGCTGCGAGTCTGAGCTTTCCATCGACGGGTTCGTGGACGGTGTGGACGCTGACCAGTCCATTGGCTGCGACGCTGCATGCAGGAGCTAACACGGTACGGGCCACAGCAATAGGGTATAGCGGCGCCAATGTCGATTATATGAAGGTATCAGTCGCCGCCCCCGATACGACGCCCCCGTGGCCGAGTCCTATGACCTGGGCGGCCGTGCCGGCCGCAACGAGCCATGATACGATCACAATGACGGCGACAACGGCGTCGGATGCCAGCGGGGTGGAATACTACTTTGCCAATCTTACTGTCACAGATATGAGCCATGACTCGGGGTGGCAGGATAGCCCGGCGTTTGCTGATACCGGCCTGACGAACGGCACAACTTATACCTACGCAATGGCAGCCCGCGATAAGAGTCCACAGCAGAACATGACCGAGGTCTCCACAGAAGAAAGCGCAACAACGCTGCTGTACACGTGTCAGAGTGTACCAGCCAGTGATATGAGCTCGGATTGCAGAGTGGATTTTGCGGACTTTGCGATGTTTGCCGGCGAATTCCTGGCTGGAGGCGCTGGAAGCACTGGCAATTTCAATGGGGATGGCCTTGTTGATTTTGGTGACCTGGCTGCGCTGACGGCTGAATGGCTGCAATGCGGGCGCGAACCTGCTACAGAATGTCCGTGAGCGGGCCACAACGATGTGATAACATAATGTTGAATAAAGGGCTGCAGAAGTCCTGGCAGCACTTTTCGGCAAGCAATACTATGGTAGATATGTGATGAAGTACAAAGCAGTTCTGGCTGCCATGGCAGCCCTGATGTTTCAAGCGTGTCCGGTACACGCAGCGCGGCTGATGGAGAATCTTGACCCCGGAGTTGTGGCTGTGAAGATAACCGGCGGCGTCTACGTCGGCTGGCGTATGCTTGGCACCGAACCAGCGAGCATCAGCTTCAATGTCTACCGCGGTGGTGTGAAAGTGAACAGCTCGCCCATAACAGCGAGCACCAATTACATCGACTCGGCGGGAACGACGAGCTCGACATACTCGGTCAGCGCTATCATAGACGGCGTCGAACAGGCGCAGTCGGTGCCTGTAGGTGTATGGGGGACGAATTATCTAACGGTGTCGCTATCGAGGCCGGAAGGGGGGACAACTCCGGACGGTGTCTCGTATACATACAGCCCCAATGACTGCAGTGCCGGCGACCTTGACGGCGATGGCCAATATGAGATAGTGCTGAAATGGGACCCTTCGAATTCCAAGGACAACTCGCAAGCCGGATACACGGGCAATGTGTATCTCGACGGGTATGAACTCGATGGCACACATCTGTGGCGGATAGATCTTGGCAGGAACATACGTGCAGGGGCGCACTATACGCAATTCATGGTGTATGACCTTGACAGCGACGGCAAGGCTGAAGTTGTGTGCAAGACAGCGGATGCGACGATCGACGGAACTGGCGTCGTCATCGGCAGCCTGTATGCGGACTATCGTAATGCTGCCGGCTATATACTTGATGGGCCGGAATACCTGACGGTCTTCAACGGCGAGACTGGAGCCGCGATGGATACGGTGAACTACGAGCCACCGAGAGGAGACGTTTCGAACTGGGGGGATTCATACGGCAACAGAGTGGATCGCTTCCTGGCTTGTGTGGCATATCTCGACGGCCAGCGGCCCAGCGTGGTCATGTGCCGGGGCTATTACACCAGAGCGGTGCTGGTAGCTTGGAACTGGCGTGCGGGCGAGCTTAGCAAGGTGTGGACGTTCGACAGCTTTGCGGCGGGCAACTATGCCTATTCCGGCCAGGGTAATCACAACCTGAGCGTCGGGGACGTCGATGGCGACGGCAAGGACGAGATAGTCTATGGCTCATGCTGCATCGACCACGACGGCAGGGGGCTGTGGAGCAGCGGCCTCGGACACGGCGACGCGATGCACATGTCGAACCTGAACCCCGACAGGGCAGGTCTGGAGGTATGGGGAATACATGAGGGCACTGACACTCCGGGCTCAGCACTGCTCGATGGCAGGACAGGCGAGGTCATCTGGAAGACAGCAAATGCGGATGTGGGCAGGGGGGTTGCAGCGGACATCGCCAGCAACTATCGCGGGGCTGAATGCTGGGGCGGCACAAGCGGTCTGCGGAGTATCACAAACGTCAGGGCAGGCAGCACTCCATCATCAACGAATTTCGTGATATGGTGGGATGGCGACTTGCAGCGCGAGCTTCTGGACGGCAATGTGATCAGCAAGTACGGAGGTTCAACGCTTCTTACGGCGAGCGGCTGCTCATCAAACAACGGCACGAAATCGACGCCTTGCCTGAGCGCGGACATTCTTGGCGACTGGCGCGAAGAGGTGATCTTCCGCACAACGGATGATACGGCCATACGCATATACACGACAACGACTTCAACGAACTATCGGCTGTTCACTTTGATGCACGAGCCACAGTACAGGCTGGCGATCTCATGGCAGAACGTCGCGTACAACCAGCCGCCTCATCCAAGTTTCTACCTTGGCGACGGTCCTGGGGCCGTTCCTGTGCCTGATATAGTGTACCCCGGCGCCGACCTGGGGCCTATCCAGCCCGACCCGATGACGTGGGCATCAGTTCCCGCTGCGACGGGTCTCTACTCCATTACGATGACCGCCCAGGAAGTCACGGCAGGGGCGCTCGATGCGCAGTACTACTTCGAGTGCGTCTGGGGCGATGGGCACGATTCCGGCTGGCAGGCAGGCCGCACGTATGTTGATTCGGGGCTCGATGTCAATACAACATATGGATATACAGTCAAGGCTCGTGAGTGGGCCAATCATGCCAAGGTGACCGCGCCATCGGAGGCGGCATTCGCTTCGACCCTGCCAATGCCGGGTCCTGTGGTCGCAGAAGCCCACTGGCCTCTCAACGAAACGCACGGCGTGAGCTTTGTCGATGTGTCGGCCAACTGGAACGACGGGGCCGTTGACGGCGTGACAGGCGACGATGCAGCCTGGGCCGAGGGTAGATACGGGAATTGCCTTACTTTTGAGATAGGCGGAGGGCGAGCTGTCGTCCCAGCAAGCCAGACGCTGGACTTCGGCAATGAGAGCATGACTGTGGCATTCTGGCTGAAGGAGCCCACAAGTATTGTCGCCGGAACGAAACATGAGATACTTGTCAAAGGTACGTTCGGCTGGCCCATCGACAGCGGCAACGGCAAGCGATATGAGTTCCGACGTACGAAGCAGGACGGAGCCTCAGACCTTCTCCAATGGATAATCTCTGACGGCACGACCACAACTGCCATGAGCATAGCTTCCGTTTTCGCCTGTACTGGCGACTGGACTTGCGTTGTAGGAGTGCGGGACAAGGCAAATAACCAACTTCGGCTGTACGTCGATGGTATTCTGCGGGCTGCGGGGTACGATGGCTCGACCAACATAAGCAACAGCGAGCCGCTTTACATGGGTGAAAGCGGCATGATAGGAGCCATAGATGATGTGCGCATCTATCGAGAGGCGCTGAGTTTCGAAGAGGTGACAGCGTTTTTCCTAGGTGAATGGAACATCGACAATTCCGCTCCAACACCGTCTCCGATGACCTTCGTGACGGCTCCAACAGCGGTCGACACAGGTCGTGTCACGATGGTCGCTACGCCTGGGCGAGACGAAAGCGGGGTGGAGTATTATTTCGCGTGTACCTCCGGCGGCGGCCATGACTCGGGCTGGCAGGACGAGGTCGAGTACACCGATGCCAATCTGGCTAACAATGCCGCATATGCCTACAGGGTGATTGCCCGTGACAAGAGCCCCCAGCAGAACGAGACTCAGTGGTCTGAAGAGGCATCTGCAAAGACGCTGCGGTACGAGTGTTCAGAATCATCCGGCTCCGACCTGGATGGTGATTGCGAGATTGATTTCCATGACTATGCAATGCTTGCCGCCGGGTGGGGCTTTGCCGGCCCCAATGACCCTGTGGTTAACGGCTCATTCGGCAGTGACATCTCCGGCTGGCTGTCCAGGTCGATGGAATACGCACCTGGCGCCATGACGTCTTCGTTTGACGGGGCTGAGGGCGATCCCGCCGGCTCAGCCAGACTTGAGACGGATACTACTGTGACGGATATCGATGGTCACTACTTCTATCAGATAGTACCTGTCACAAACGGGAAGCAGTATAAGCTGACCGGAGAGTGGAAAGGCAACCTGACCGGTGTTGTGCCATCCACGCCGGGGGCCATGAATTGGGTATTTCTGTTTGTCGGTTTTACAGACAATGATCCATTCGCGGACAGCTCGATATGGGAAACGCTTGCATATGCGAAGGCGTACGGCGACCCTAATGTCAATATAGGCCCCGCAGGTACGTGGGACTGGGAGTTACTTACATCGTCGCACTATGAGGGCCCTGTAGATGGTATTTTCACGGCGACGGCAGACCATGCCGTAATAATGTTCGGCCTTGGGGGGACCTCCGGCTCCGGCACCAGTTTTGTGAACATCGACAACGTGGGATTCTCAGAGGCTGGTCAGTGCGCACCGCTGGATCTCAATGATGACTGCGCGTTTGACTTTGTGGATATCCAGACCTTTGCCGCTGAATGGCTCAGTTGCTATCGTGAGCCTGACAGTGAGTGCTGGTACTGACCGTCATTACATATCTGCTCATCCTGCAATACAGTATGGACATGCATCGTCACTGGTTATAGACTGGTGTGGGTCTGCTGGACTGAACCTCTGCTGTCTGAATGAAAGGGGAATATATGAAAAGGATGCTAGTAATCGGGGCCGTCATCGCGGGGGTGATATGCGGATGCGTGCCCAGCATCCATGGAATTGCGACGAAAGAGACAATCGTCTGGGATGAGGACATTCTGGGTACATGGGGTGAGCCCAATGACCCTAACAAGACGGTGATGTGGCGATTCGACAAGGGGCAGGCCGAGAAGGAGTACGGGCTCATATACGTCGATGACAAGGGCAGGTGGGGCAGGTTCGACGTGGCTCTGGTGGCTCTCGGCGAAGAGAGGTTTCTCGACCTGTATCCCCATGGCGATGCGTGTAACCAGATGAACTCGCTGGCGCAGGTGCATTGGGTGCCGGTGCACACGTTTTTCAAGGTCGAGGAAACGGGGCAGCAGCTGATGGTCAGGATGATGGACCCTGACAAGGTGAAAAAGATACTGGAAAAGGAGCCGGCACTGCTCAAGCATGAGGTGGTGGATAGCGCCCTCCTCCTGACCGCAGATGCCGCACAATTGCAGGGGTTCCTGCGGGGCCATGCGACGGATATCTGGACTGATGAGATCGTGCTGGTCAGGAAGAAATAGCCGGCAAGAGCAGCCGGGCCCAGGCCGCGTCCGTTTCCGCTTGATTCAGGAGGGTATCCCGTGGTAAAATGGGTTATCTGAAGAAGCGGACGGACGGAGGTGCGGTTTTGGCGGAAAACGTGGACAACGAGCTGGATGCGGACATCCTCCAGTGCCGGATGGATATTCAGCGCATCAGGCAAAGCATGGCCAACTCAAAGAGCGGCGAAGCAGGCGGAGGCGACCTGCGCGCAGCCGATTCGGCGGCCGATGTGACCAGTGGGGCGGAAGAAGGCGCGCAGGAGGCGGGAGCGGCCGTGCCGATTGAGAGTGAGCCGGAGGCTCAAGCTGCTCAGCCTGAGGCGATAGAGGAAAGTGAAGATACTGTCTATCCCATGCCTGAGATGATCGATGAGAACGTCGAGATCCTTGAGGAGCCGTCAGAACCCGCGGCTCAGGATGATGTTGGTCAGGAGAAGGACCCATTTGCAGTGACGCGTGAAGAGATTGATGCGCTACTCGGTGATGATGCTGCCGAGGATCAGGCGACCGTCAAGCCTGAAGAAGAATCGCCTGTTCTGGCCGAAGATGCATCAGAAGCTCTTTTCGGCGAGGAGCGTGCAAGCGAGGGATTCGAGGATGATTCAGAACGTATGGATGAGGCCGAAAACCCCGCAGTGATTAGCGAGCCGGCGTCTATGGCCGATGAAGAGCCGGCAGTCGAAGAAGTGACATCTGGACTCGAACAACCGCCGGAGGCTGCTCAGATTCAAGGCGGCGATTCCACGGATGAAAGTACGATGTCATCGGCCGATGACGGCGTACAGGTGACCGAAGTACGAGAGACTGATGTACTGGAACTGCCGCAGAATGCCGGCATTGACGCCAGAGCCTTGCAGGATGAGGTGGAGGAGAGGGTCTCCGAGGCGGAAGAGTGGATGGCAAAAGTGGCGCCGGAGGAGAAGGATGAGCCTGCCGCTATCGGCGAGGAGGATGCCCCTTCGCTTGCTGCAGCGGAAACGGGGGGTGAGGGGGCGCTTCCGGAAGATACCCTTCAGGAAGGCGAGTATGGGGATGCTCTGGCTGGTGATGAGAATGAAAGAGCCGGCAAAGGCGGATTTGACGAGGTCGTATCGGATCTGCAGGGAGAGGATCTGATAGCGCCGGTCGAAGAGGAACCGTCGGAGACGGCTGAGGCAGCGACGGCGAAGGAGCGGAATGAATTGGCTGATGACGAGGAACTGCCGACAATCGCGGAGAGCACGCCGGCCCAGGAGGATGTGAAGCTTCGGATAATCAGAGATATGAAGGATGAGCCGGACAAGCAGACTGAGGAGAGAGCAGGGATCCCGCGGTTTGACCTTGCAGATGCCGCCCTTGGCGGTGTGGCGGAGATAAGGAGAAACGCAGGGGCGTTGCGAAAAGGCCCGGGGAAGAAGCGCGAGGAGGTGCGAGAGGCAGCCGAGCAGATTGGGAAGGAGAGTGCTAAGGTCGCGGATGAAGCCATTGGCAAGGAGACGGTACGGGTGTCGGCGGTTCTCAGTGTGATGAGTACGGCCGACCGTATGAGACTTGAAAAAGAGAAGCAAATCATCGCGCAGATAGTAGCGCGTGACATCGAGAGATTCTGTGCCGCGGAGTCAGGCCCGAGGCGACATACCGAGGCAGGTAAGATATGAGCAGTACCGAGCAGGAAACGCATGTTGACTATCGAGCGATTGTCAACCAGATCATGTCGAACGGCGGAAAGGTTTTCCTGTTCGCCAGCCATGACGCCTCCACGATGCCTGTGACCGTCGTGGCGAATGTGGGGATGCTTCTGGCGTGGGAGAAGGGGCGTTGTCTTGTGATAGACCTCGATACGAAGCGGGATGCCGTCGGAAAGGCATTCGAGATAGAGGAACGTACGGAGGAGAAACCAAAGGCATATCATACAGGCGTCGAGAACCTGTTCGTCTGGCCGGCGAGGAACTTCAGCCGGGGCAGCTGGATAAAGGCCTATGCTGTCGTGGGGCGTGCCAGGGATAACGCGGATTATGTGCTTGTCAACGCCCCGGGACTGACGAGGCACGGGGAGTGTTTCAGACTGCTGCACGCGGCGGATGGTGCTTTCGTATTCGGCGAGGAAGGTGAGGGCGAGATAACGAGGCTGGTGCATGCGGGAAGGTGCGCGCTTATGAAGCCATAGCGTGACATCTGCCGGGCATAGGAGTCAAGGCTTCGATGACCAGCCACTACCCGCACGACGGAGCATGCCTGGACGCTGTTGCGGCCCTGGCAATGGCCGGAGCGACGGCACAGGCGGCATGAAGTGCCGCAGACGGCAGAGGCTTGTTCGCATCACTGTAGAGAAGGACAATCCCATAGTCTTGGTGATCGGCGGCAAGAGGTATCGCGGCTGCCCAGAAGCGTTCGATTGTTCGGGGCGGGGCCTGGAGCGGCAGCTCGAGCAGTTCGGGCATGAGGTGCACGCGATTGCTGCTGCAGACGGCACGAACATTCTCGGCAGTGAAAAAGGATGGGAAGCGAGCGACCTCTTCGGCCGGGGTATCAGCAGTGTCTGGGCCGTAAGAAATGAGATCCCTGTCACCGGACAGCAGGAGGGCAACGCTACAATCCCCGAAACGCTCGACAAAGAGCCTGGAAATGTGCCTGAGTATGTCCGCGACATCCAGACAGCCTACAAGCGACTCATGGATACGATTGGTGAAGGATATGCTTTCAAGCCGCTCGAGCAGCCCACGATGAGCCTGAATCATATCATTGCAGAGGATATCTATCTTGCGGGCCTGAACTCTGCGTTGTCTGTTGATATTGTGGACCAGACTGCGAAGTCTGGCGTGCCTTGTTGTGTCCACCCTATGTCTCCGAAAAAACAGGGTACTATCGCCTTGCTGATTGGAAATCGGCCAGATAGAGCGGCTGGTTCAGATAATCGAGGTGCAATTCGGGTGGGCCTATAAAGACCGGCAGACACTATTGTCGCGGGGTACACTCGCAGACCTGTCGGCAAGGGTGTGCAGGAGAGCGGTATTATGGGACCTGGGCGACAGGCAACGTGACGGATACCGTCGTGCCGACAACCTGCTGGGAGGTAATACCAAGGTAACCGCCATTGAGTTGGATGAGGCGCTTGGCGTGTGCCAGGCCCATACCACGCAGACGCCCTGCGGGCTTGGCTGAGAAGAAAGGCTGGGTCGCCTTCGCAAGCACCTCTTGTGACATGCCGGCACCTGAATCCGCTATGTCGATGGAAACGCATCCAGCCTGGTCGTCGAATGACGCAGTGACTGTGACCGGACCTGTGCCGCTCGTATAGGCCTGCTGTGCGTTCACAAGTATATTCGCGATGGCAGGCGTGACCTGCGATGTATCGACCTGAACCTGCGGGATCCGCTCGTCGATGTTGACCTGCGCCTCCAGCGCCTCAACATTGAGCTTTACTGCAGCCTGCAAGAGCGCTTCATCAACCATTGACCTGACATCAGCGGCTGCGGGCCGCGGCACGGAAGGCTCGGCGAATTCGAGCAGCTCTTTGACTATATGTGAGACTTCGTCAGCGCGGTCGATGATCTGCTGCAGCATCTGTTTCCTTGCCGAATCCTGTTCCGAATCCAACAGGAGCTGAGCTCGGCCCGATATAACAGCCAGCGGCGTATTGAGCTCATGTGCTGCGCCGGAAGCCATCTCGGCCAGGCCGAGCAGGGCGTTGGCGTCTGTCAGGGATTTCTGTGCCTGCCGCAGCCGGCCAGCCAGCAGAACAAACCTTTCGGCCATGACCTGATGGCGCTGCTGGGCCATCGCCATTGCGATGACGCCGCCGGCGATAGATGATATCTCTTCAAAGGTCTTGAGGTAATCGCTCGAAGCGGGAACATACCGCTGCTCAAATGCAAGCAGCGCCACAGCCTTGTTGCCAGCCATCAGCGGAGCTACCCGCACCCGGGCTGGATCCATCTGGGCAGGCATCTGGGACATCAGCCACGGCAGCTCGCTTCCTGTGATGACCGAGAAGGAGCTCTGTATCCTGGGGGGTATGAATGGCTGCTCCTGCGGGTAGTTTCCAATCGCCGCATCAGCTCTGCCATTGGCGGTGAATGTCACGAGTGTGCATGAGCCCGGCTGGAAATCGTCAGGAAGACAGACGCATACAGGACCGGTCTGGAAGAACTCCTGCCAGCGACGGGCAAAATCCGCCGAGATATCTACTGGACTTGCGCCCGAATTGAGCGCCTCGAAGAATTCGTCAGTGAAGTCGAACACTGTCGCTCCGGTGGAGAGGCGTTTGTTCTCCGATGTCAGCCGTGTGACATCCCCGGAGAGCTGGACCGCTGTGGACTGAACCGCATCGCAGTACGCAGCAGCTGGGTCAGGGTCTTCAAGGCCGAGCAGCTGCGCCCGACGGGCAACTTCAGAGGGAAGTACTGCCCTAACCGAGTCTATCTGTTCGGTCTGCAGGTCCAGATATGCGGACATCTCTGCTATTACTTCGTCACATGGGTCATAGCTTCCGGAATCACCAATGCCAGCCTGGCGAACCATCGCGTCGGCGAGTCGAACAAAGGGGGCTACCCTGCCGGCGGGCATGTTCTCGGCGGCGATCTCAGGAGCCGAGTGATGCAGCCATATGGCCGTGGCGATCTCGTCGGGCACATGCAGCTTCTGGGCCAGGCGCCTTCCAATAGCAGCGTGGTCAAGCCCCAGATACAGCTGCTCGATGTCGCACGACGAGGCGTTCTGGCGTTGTGCGGCCGCGACAATTTTCTCGAAGCTTTTGGGCATGACATCCTCAATGGCGAGCTTGCCGATATCGTGCAGCAGACCAGCCGAAAAGGCCATCGGCCAATCGGCCTCTGGAAGACAGAATCTGGCGAGCTCCTTTGAGCAACATGCCACCGCCAGTGAGTGGTGAGCAAGCTTCTTCCGGGATACCAGAGTGGAGGAGGTCCTGAGATAGTCGACGTCGAGGGTCTGGAATACCTTTGTAGAGAGGACAGCATCCCTTATGACGGCCGGGCTGAGTCGGCGCATAAGCTCCGCGATAGACGCCGCTGTCCCGTCGAATGGCATGCCATGCTGGTGGGCAAGCGCGAATATCCTTGCCGAGAGGGCGGGGTCCGATTCAAGCAGTTCCCCTATCGTCTCCGCTGCGGTGGGCGAGGCGCTGGGCTGGGAGAGAAACCTGGCGACAACAGCTGGCAGCGTGGAAAGCATGCCGAAGCGACGGATTATCTGTTCAAGCTGCCGGGCAGCGGCGGTGTTTGCAGGCCTTGGCATCTGTTACTCCATCTTCAGGATCGCAGCGACCTTTGCCACAAGCTCGCCCACATTGAAAGGCTTGCGGACGAACTCGCGGGCACCAGCCTTGAGGAGGTTGTCGATCTCGTCCTGAGAGATGACGCCACTGACAATGACAATCTGCGTGTTGGCGAATTCGGGGTCTTTCTTGATAGTCTGGCAGACGATATTGCCGTTGATGTCGGGCAACATATAGTCGAGTAGAATGATATCCGGGCGGAACTGCTGAGTCACCATGCCGGCTGTGTAGCCGCTGGCAGCCGTGCGTACTTCGAAGCGACCGTCACGGGAGAAGACATCGACCAGAAGCTCGACGAGCTCTTTGTCATCGTCGACGATAAGGATCTTGCGTTTACCCGAAGCCAGAGCATCGAGCGGAATGCCGTTCTCGCGCATGAAAGCGACGAGACTTTCCCGCGGGATACGGCGGAATTTGCTGCCGGGAATTCGAAAGCCTTTGAGTTTGCCGGAATCGAAGCAGCGGATGATGGTTTGCTGGCTGAGATTACAGACTTCGGCCGCTTCGCCGGTAGTATAGAGGTTCTTCATCATAATCCTCGCTTCCTTCCTTCGCGCGTGAGCAGACGGACGTCCTATATTACCGTCGCTTCCCATTTTAACGAGCAGACGGTGGCCATGTCAAGGCATAAAACCGAAGAAAACAACTGGCGAATTGTAGATGGACAAAATGTGATATAGAGTTCAGGGGCGTGCCGCCTTGGCGCCTCGGAAAGGGCGGATAGGTAAGGCGAAATCTGGTTGAGTTTTTGCGGGAAGGCGGTAGAGTGTCGAGCAGGACCTTGACGATGGAGCTGGTTTTATGGTGGACACGCCGGAAATTGCAGACAGACTGCCCCCAAATGTGCAACTGCTGCCCGATTCAGAGTCTGGGCGCGGCGTGCGAGTGGCGGCAGTACTGCTGACGCTTGCGGGTGCGATCCGCGTACTCATCTTCGCCGGGAGTTTCCCGTTGTTCACGAATGTCGATGAAGGTGCGCATTTCGACCTTATTTACAGATACTCGCAGTGGGACATTCCTCGTCAGGAGTTGCTACCGGTCGACGCGAATTCAGCACGGCTGCTGATGCTCTATGCGTCGCCGGAGTATATGCTGGACCCCCACAGGCGGGTTCCGCCGCCCCGATGGCGGGTTCCTGGCTACACGAGTTCGCAGGTATATGCTGATGACGTACAGGCGATGATGCAATATCGAGTGAATCATGAGGCGGCGAGCTTTCCACTGTACTATATCCTGGCGGGCGTGTGGTATCAATTGGGCGGCGTGCTGGGATTCTCGCCAATGGGGCAGATATACTGGGTGCGGTTCCTGAATGTTGCGGCGTTCGTGCTTCTGGTCTGGATGTGTCACAAGCTGGCGGCGATGGTAATGCCGCGGGATTTCTGTGGGCATATTGGACTAATGGTAATTGTGGCGTTTTTCCCGCAGGACCTGTTCTATATGATGGGGAGTGATGTATTGGGACCTGGATTACTTGCGGCGGCGATGCTGATGCTTCTGCACATATACTACGAAGAGCGCTCCACGAAGTACTATGCGGCGGCGGGGCTGGTTCTGGCGGCGACGCTGCTGGCAAAGATATCCAACGTGGCGGTGGCGGCTCTCGCAGTCGTTGTACTGGCGATGAAGGCCCGGCAGCTTGCGGCGCAAGGGGGGCTCGGCCGGCATTGGTGGCGGCTGGTGATCACGCTGGTCATCGCAGCAGTGCCAACAGGGTTGTGGATGTGGCGGAATGCGGTAGTATTTGGCGATGTGACGGGCGGCGCAGCGAAAGCAGAGCACCTGGGATGGAGCACAAAGCCGCTTGGGCAGATTCTCGACCACCCGCTGCTGACTTTCAGGGGCGCGGGATACTTCTTGGCGGAATTG